>ENA-OROD01001309-OROD01001309.1-human-gut-metagenome-genome-assembly--contig:-NODE-1309-length-20510-cov-11.497042_pt1 | contig 20510 bp, 18 predicted proteins | sample MGYA00242123_ERZ509038 | MGnify/ENA primary metagenome ERZ509038 (study PRJEB26280, sample SAMEA2338719) | human gut metagenome | biome: human gut; feature: human-associated habitat; material: faeces... | reverse complement strand
GGCGCGGGCGCGGACGCTGCAGCATCAGGATTATTCCGTACTGGCGCTGATCGGCGACGGCGCGCTCTCCGGCGGCCTTGCCTACGAGGGACTCAACAACGCAGGCGCGAGCGGCGAGCCGCTGATCGTCATCCTGAACGACAACGGGATGTCTATCAGCAGCAACGTCGGCGCGATGAGCCAGCACCTTGGCCATCTGCGTGCAAAGCCCGCCTATTATGAATTTAAAAAAGCCTACCGCGATGTACTCAAGCGCAGCGCGCTGGGGCGTTCGGTATACGATTTCAACCATCATCTCAAGACAAACCTGAAAAAGGCGCTGCTGCCGAATTCCACAATGTTTGAGGACATGGGGTTTACTTACCTCGGTCCTGTGGACGGGCATGACGTGGAAAGGTTGACCACTATGCTGCGCTGGGCGAAGGAGCTTGCCTGCCCGGTCGTGCTTCATGTCCACACGAAGAAGGGCAGAGGTTACGGCCCGGCGGAGCGTGAGCCGGAGCGCTATCACGGCGTAGGGCCGTTCGACCCGAAGCTTGGTGTGCCGCGCGTACAGAAGGCGGATTTTTCTGCCGTTTTCGGCAGTGAGCTGTGCCGCATCGCCCAAGAGAATAAAAAGGTGTGCGCGATCACTGCCGCCATGTGCGATGGAACGGGACTGCACGATTTTGCAGAACAGTACCCCGACCGGTTCTTTGATGTCGGCATTGCCGAGGGACACGCGGTCGCTATGGCGGCCGGCATGGCAAAGCAGGGACTTACGCCGGTTGTAGCCATCTACTCAAGCTTTTTGCAGCGCGGCTACGATCAGCTTATCCATGACACGGCGCTTTCCAATCTGCACGTTGTGTTTGCGGTCGATCGCGCGGGCATCGTCGGCGCGGACGGGGAGACGCACCACGGCATTTTCGATGCGACCTTTCTTTCCGATATCCCCAATATGACGGTGCTGTGTCCGGCGAACTATGCCGAACTGCGCGCGATGCTGCACAGAGCCATCTGCAGGATTCAGGGGCCGGTCGCCATCCGCTACCCGCGCGGCGGCGAGGGCGCCTACAAGGCTGACAGCGGAGAGGCGAACATCGTATCGCTGCGCGATGGCGGCGATATCACGCTGTGCGCCTATGGAACGATGATCAACAACGTTCTCGGAGCGGCGGAGCTGCTGGAGAAGAAGGGCGTCAGCGCACACGTTGTAAAAATCAACGCGATCTCTCCGCTGTATGATAAGGATATGCGTGATGTTATCGGCAAAACGCGCGCGCTGCTCGTAGCGGAGGAGTGCGCGAGCGTGGGCTGCATGGGGCAGCGTATGGCGGCGATCCTTGCATGGAACAAGATGTCGCCGGAGCGGCTGGAGCTGTGTAACCTGGGCAAGACTTTTCCTGCGCAGGGTTCGGCGGAGGCGCTCCGCCGCGAATTCGGGCTGGATGCGGAGTCGCTTGCAGCGAAAGCCATGGAGGTGCTTCGATGAGCAACAAAACAAGGCTGGATGTGCTGCTGGTGGAGCGCGGTCTGGAGCAGACAAGGCAGCGCGCGCAGGCAGTCATCATGAGCGGACAGGTTTTTGTGGATGGGCAGCGCGTGGATAAATCCGGCACTGCCGTTGCAAACGACGCGCAGATCGAGGTACGCGGCAATACGCTGCGCTATGTGAGCCGCGGCGGGCTGAAGCTGGAAAAGGCGATGCAAACGTTCGGCCTCACGCTTGACGGGTGCGTCTGTGCCGATATCGGCGCTTCCACCGGCGGCTTTACCGACTGTATGCTGCAGAACGGCGCGCAGAAAGTGTATGCTGTAGATGTTGGCTATGGCCAGCTCGACTGGAAGCTGCGTTCAGACGATCGGGTGGTGAGCATGGAGCGCACGAATGCGCGCTACCTTGACCATACGCTGATTCCGGAGGAGCTGGATTTTGCCAGCATCGATGTTTCGTTCATCTCCCTCGCGCTGATCCTGCCGGCGGCAGGCCGCGTGCTGAAGGAGGGCGGGCATATTGCCTGCCTGATCAAGCCGCAGTTTGAAGCAGGGCGCGATAAGGTTGGGAAAAAGGGCGTTGTACGCGACCCGGCGGTACACCTGGAGGTGCTGGAGCATTTTCTGGCTCATGCAAAGCAGGCGGGCTTTACCGTGCTTGATCTCACATTTTCTCCCATCCGCGGCCCGGAGGGAAACATTGAGTATCTCGGCTATCTTGTAAAGGGCGAAGGCCCTGAGCGGGCGTTCGACCTTAAGGCGCTGGTAGAGCAGTCCCATCATGCGCTTGACCAAGGAAAGGAAGGGATATGATGCTGAAAAAGGTAATCCTGTGTCCCAACCCTTACCGTGATGCGCAGCTGCGCATTGCCAAGGAGGCGAAGCAGGTGCTGGATGAGGCAGGCTGCCCAAATGTCGTGTGCCTGCCGTTTAAGAACCAGGAACGCCCGGAGGGCTATGGACTGACGATCGAACCGCTGCAGCAGGAGCTGCGCGGCGCCGATATGATCATTGCCTTCGGCGGCGACGGAACGATCCTGCACCTTTCCAAGACTGCTGCGCACAGGGATATTCCCGTGCTTGGCGTCAATCTTGGCAGCCTTGGCTTTATGGCAGAGCTGGAGAGCAGCGACCTTGTGCGCCTGCGCGACCTGTGCGAAGGAAAATACGTCGTCGAGAGCCGCATGATGCTGGACGTGAATGTGCAGCGCGAGGGGAGGACGATCTATTCCAATCTCGCGCTCAACGAGGCGCTGGTTGCCCGTGGGAACGTTTCGCGCGTGATCCGCCTGCGGATCGATACAGAGCTGGGGAAGCTTATGGATATCGCGGGCGATGGCGTAATCGTGGCCAGCCCGACCGGCTCTACGGCGTATTCGCTTTCGGCCGGCGGTCCGGTGGCCGAGCCAACAGCGCGCAACTTTATCGTGTCGCCGATCTGCGCGCACAGCATCCATGCGAACTCCTACATTCTTTCGCCGGAGCGCGTAATTTCGGTGCAAACGGAAAAGAACGGCTATAAGCCGGTGCTTCTGAGCGTGGACGGCGGGCGGGCCTTTTCCTTGCGCAGCGGCGACTGCGTGGAGGTTCGCCGCTCGAAATATGACACAAAGCTCGTCCGTCTGGGGAAGCGGAGCTTTTGCGAGATATTACAAAAGAAAATGCTGATGGGAGGAAACAGTGATGAAGAATGAGAGACAGGACAAAATCCTTGCGATCATTGCCGCAGAGGCGATCGAAACGCAGGAACAGCTGATCGACCGGCTGCGCGAGGAGGGCATCTCCTGCACGCAGGCAACGATCTCGCGCGACATCAAACAGCTCCACCTCATCAAGGAGCCAACGGGAAACGGCGCGTACCGCTATGCCGTATCGGCGCAAAAGGTGAAGCTCAATCTGGCAGACAGGCTTCAGACCATCCTGCGCGAGAGCATCGTTTCGGTAGACAGCGCGCAGAATCTGGTCCTTATCAAAACGATGCCGGGTCTCGGCCCTGCTGCGGGCGCCGCGTTTGACGGGATGGAGATTCCGTCAAAGGTCGGTACGGTCGCCGGCGACGATACGGTGCTGGTGGTTATGCGGGAGGAAGCCTCCGCGCAGGACCTCTGCGGCGAGATCGAAGAGATGCGCAGGCAGCGGCAGCACCGGTAAGGCGCAAAAATCTGGTAGGAGAGCCGCGCTATGCTTGAGCTTCTGCACATTGAAAATATTGCGATCATTGAACGCGCGGACATTATGTTCGGGCGGGGATTCAATGCGCTTACCGGCGAAACGGGCGCAGGAAAATCCATTGTGATCGATGCGCTGGGGGCGGTGCTGGGCCAGCGTACCTCGCGCGAGCTGATCCGTACCGGCGCGGAGAAGGCCTTTGTCAGCGCGGAATTCAGCGGCGTCCCGGCAGAAATGCCAGGACTTGCAGAGACGGGCCTTTCCCCGGAGGAGGACGGAACGCTTCTCTTGCAGCGCGAGCTGTATGGCGATGGGCGGAACGCCTGCCGTGTGAACGGCCGGCCGGTCACGGTCGCGCAGCTCAGGCGCATCGGCGCGGGACTTTTGAACATTCACGGCCAGCACGATGGACAGCAGCTGCTCGACGAGGAGCAGCACCTTGCCTACCTTGACCGTTTCGGGCGTGTGGACGATGCGCTTACGCGCTGCGCGGAGCGCTACGGAACACTGCGGGAAACACGCCGTGAGATCGAGACGCTGCGAATGGACGAGGCTGAAAAGGCGCGGCGGGTGGATATGCTGCGCCACCAGATCGACGAACTGGAGCGCGCCGATCTGCAGGAGGGCGAGGAGGAAGCGCTGCTTGCCCGCAGAAACATTCTTCGCAGCGGAGAAAAATTTACCGCCGCTATTGCCAAGGCGGATCTTTGCCTTAACGGCGGCGACGAGGGAATGGGCGCGGTATCCGCTATCCGGGAGGCAGAGAATGCGCTGCATGCGCTGCGCAGCCTTGGCGACGAATTTGCCGCGCTGTCGGAGCGCCTGGAAGCTCTGCGCTGTGAAGCCTATGACCTTGCGGAAACGATCCGGGATAAGAAGGAAGCATATGAATTCTCCCCGCAGGAACTCGATGCGGTAGAGGCCCGCTGCGACCAGCTTTACCGGCTGAAGAAAAAGTACGGCGCAAGCGTTGGAGATATGCTTGCTTACCTTGCCCGCTCCCGCGAGGAGCTGGATCGCATCGAATATGCAGACGAACGTATCGCGCAGCTGCAGGAAACGCTGCGCGAACAGGAAGCAGCCGCCATGGAAGCGGCGCGCGCGCTGTCGGCGCTTCGCCGCGCTGCGGCGCAGGAGCTGGAGAAACGTATTTCCCGGGAATTGACAGAGCTGGATATGCCGAAGCTGCGCTTTGCGATCGACTTTCAGGAAAAGGAACTGTCAGAAAACGGAATTGACGCAGTGTCGTTCCTGATGTCTGCCAATATGGGCGAGTCGCTGCGGCCGATCCAGAAGATTGCCTCGGGCGGCGAGCTGTCCCGCATCATGCTGGCGATGAAAAATGTACTGGCAGAGCAGGACAGCGTAATGACGATGGTGTTTGACGAGGTGGATACCGGCGTATCCGGGCGCGCCGCACAGCGCGTGGCCGAAAAGCTTGCGCGGCTCTCGCGCTTCCGCCAGGTTCTGTGCGTTACGCATTTGCCGCAGCTTGCAGCGATGGCCGACGTACACTTCGGCGTGGAAAAGGGGGAAGCGGACGGCCGGACACGGACGAACGTGCTTGTTCTTGACCGCGCGGCCCGGCGGCGCGAGGTGGCGCGCCTGAGCGGAGGAGATCCTCCGAGCGATACGATGCTTTCGGGAGCGGAAGAACTGCTTTCCGCTGCCGAAAGCTTTAAGCAGTCAATACAGTAAAGCTGAAATACTTTTCAGTAAATCACCCCGAAAAGTGACCTGAGGAGAACAATACTATGAATGGATTTGCTGCGCGCATTGAGCGGGATTTCTCCGTGCGCCGCAAGGAAAAGCAGAAAACGGAATTCCGCGCATGGCTCGTCTATACGCTTAAGGAAATGGGCTACAGCCCGAAGCTTGAGAGCGGAGAATATTCGCTTTCGCTCGGCGGAACGATGACCAACGTGGTGGCGGGCGATCCGGAAAAGGCAAAGATCGTTTTGGCGGCGCATTATGACACCGGTGTAAGGGAGATTCTGCCGCCGATGATCAGTCCAACGCGCCCGGCGAGCTTTATCCTGTATCAGGCGCTGTTCCCGATTCTGGTACTGGCGGGAAGCTTTGCGCTTTCGCTTGCGCTGACGTTTCCCTTCGATCTGCCGGCGCTGACGCTGCCGCTGTTTCTGGTGCTGCTTGCCGCCGCGCTGTTTTATCCAAAGTACGGACCGGACGAGAGAGCGACCCTCAGCGACAATACCTCTGGGATCGTAACACTGCTGGAGGTCGCCCGGACGCTGACGCCCCGCTACCGCGGCGAGGTGTGCTTTCTGTTTCTGGACGGCGGGACACAGGCGGCCAAAGGGGCGAAGGGGCTGCGCCGCGCGCACCCCTGCCTTAAGGAGAAGCCTGTCATGGTGGTGGACTGTGTGGCGGAAGGAGACGAACTGCTGCTTCTGCCGGGCAGGGCAGGCCGCTGGAATGGCGCGCTGCTTGATGCGATCAACGATAACTTCAGCAACAGCGAGAAGAAGACCTGCTTTCTCAAAACGGACGGATTGATCACGTTTCCCTCCGACAACCGGGCGTTTGCACACAGCGTGTCCATATGCGCGTGCCGGAAGATTCCCGGGTTTGGCCGGTGCATTCTGCCGCGCAGGGCGAAAGAGATCGATGAAGAGAATCTTGCCATCCTGCGCGAGGGGCTTTCAAAGCTTATCATGAACTACCAGCCGGAAAGCAGAGCCTGACCGTTGGCCGGCTTCAACGGCTGACAGAAAAAACTTGACAAGCGGCAAAGCGTCCGCTACAATGGTCGTGTTTATGGCGATGAAGCGGAAAAGTACGCGGATCAGCCCTGTGAAGAGAGCCTCCGGGTGGTGCAAGGAGGATGGGGATGCCGCTGAAATACACCGTGGAGCCGGCGCCCGAACAGGAGAGATTTCTTCGCAGTAGGCGCGTCCCGGGAGCGCCCGTTACCGCGCCGGAGTGTGGATGCACTCCATGAGGCCGCCTTTGCGAGAGGGCGGTGAACCAGAGGTGGTACCGCGAATTGCTTCGCCCTCTGTCCGAAGTCAGGACAGAGGGCGTTTTTTGTTTTGTTCGGAGCGTCCGTTATGTCCGAAAATTTCAATCAACACGATACGGGAGGAACCGGAAACCATGGGAATCTACGAAGAACTGCAAGCGCGCGGGCTGATCGCGCAGGTAACGAACGAGTCGGAGATCCGGGAGATGATCAACGCCGGCAAGGCAACGTTTTATATCGGCTTTGACTGTACGGCGGACAGCCTGACGGCCGGCCACTTTATGGCGCTGTGCCTGATGAAGCGGCTGCAAATGGCGGGCAACCGGCCCATTGCGCTCATCGGCGGCGGCACGACCATGATCGGCGACCCCTCGGGCCGCACGGATATGCGCAGGATGCTGACCAAGGAAGATATCGATCACAACGCTGAATGCTTCAAGCGCCAGATGGAGCGTTTCATTGATTTTGGTCCAGGCAAGGCGATGATGCTCAATAACGCCGACTGGCTGCTCAAGCTCAATTATATTGAGCTGCTGCGCGAGGTGGGCGCATGCTTCTCCGTGAACAATATGCTGCGGGCCAAATGCTATGAGCAGCGTATGGAGAAAGGGCTGAGCTTCCTAGAGTTCAACTACATGATCATGCAGTCCTATGACTTTTACCATATGTTCCAGACGGTTGGCTGCAATATGCAGTTTGGCGGCGACGATCAGTGGTCGAATATGCTTGGCGGCACGGAGCTGATCCGCCGCAAGCTGGGCAAGGATGCACACGCTATGACCATCACGCTGCTGACGGATTCGCAGGGACACAAGATGGGCAAGACTGCCGGCAATGCCGTCTGGCTCGATCCGAACAAGACCAGCCCCTTCGACTTCTACCAGTACTGGCGCAATGTGGGCGACAGCGATGTGCTGAAGTGCATCCGTATGCTGACGTTCCTGCCGCTTGAGCAGATCGATGAGATGGACAAATGGGAGGGCAGCCAGCTCAACCGCGCCAAGGAGATCCTTGCCTATGAGCTGACCGCGCTCGTCCATGGGGAGGAAGAGGCGAAGAAGGCGGAGGAAGCTGCGCGGGCGCTCTTTGGCGCAGGCGGAAACAGCGCTAATATGCCGACCTCCACGCTGAGCGATAAGGATTTTGACGAAAATGGGTGCATCAATGTTCTCAGTATGCTGACGGCAACAGGGCTTTGCCCGTCGCGCGGCGAGGCGCGCCGGCTCGTTCAACAGGGCGGTGTGACGATCGATGATGTGAAGGTCGCCTCTATCGATGAGAGCTTCGCGCGCGAGCGCTTTGCCGGCGATGGCGTGATCGTCCGCAAGGGCAAAAAAATCTTTCAGCGCGTGAAGGTGTAAGCAAGGCTGGTCACAAATCGTAAAAAGCAGGTCCCGTGCCGTTATTGGCGCGGGATCTGCTTTTTGGACAATGCTTATACCGTGACGCCAAAGCGCTCCATCGCCAGCCGAAGCTGCTCTAAATGCTGCTCGGAAATGCCGCACAGCGGGAGGCGCAAATCGCCGCCGCACAGGCCAAGCTCTGCCATCGCCGCTTTGACCGGAATGGGATTGACCTCGCAGAACAACGCGCGGATCAATTCGTTCAGCCGAAGCTGGAGCCGGCCTGCTTCGCGGAAGCGGTCCGCAAGGCATAGCTGCGTCAGCTCGTGCATTTCGCGCGGGACAACATTGGCAGCGACAGAGATCACACCTTTTCCACCGAGCGCCATGATGGCCGTTGTGGATCCATCGTTGCCGCTCCAGACGGAAAAATCATCGGGGCAAAGGCAGAGAGTATCCTGAATAAGATCAAAGTCATCGCTCGCCTCCTTCACGCCTGCGATGTTCGGGTGTGCAGAAAGCGCCTGATAGGTCTGCACCGTACACCGGACGCCGGTGCGCGAGGGGACGTTGTAGAGAATGACCGGGAGATCCACGGCGTCGGCAATGGCGGAAAAATGGCGGACAAGTCCGTTCTGTGAGGCTTTGTTATAATAAGGCGTAACGGCCAGAAGCGCATCAACGCCGGCGTTCTGCGCTGCGCGCGAGAGCGCGATGGAGGAGGCGGTGTTGTTCGTTCCGCTGCCGGCAATGACCGGAACACGGCGGTCGGCTTTCCGGACGCAGCGCTCTATGAGCTTCATGCGCTCATCATAGCCCAGCGTTGCCGCTTCGCCGGTCGTACCGCAGACAACGATGGCGTCCGTGCCGCAGCCGATGTGCCACTCGACAAGGCGGTCGAACACGGCGTAATCGATGACGCCGCCGCTGAACGGCGTGACAATAGCGACAGCGCTGCCGGAAAAAACGCTTTTTTTCATGAAGGACTCCTTTCTGCCTGGAAGCGCCGCTGCGCGGCGCCTGAAAAAGATGTGCGGTTTGGCTTGAAACGGCGCGGGATTTATCATATAATGTAGAATACGATTTTGCGGCCGGAGCTGCAGCGGGCAGCGAAGCCGCCGCACCGAACACGAAGGGCGGGGAACAGAATGAAACGGCCATGCAGGACGCTCCTGCTTACAGCGCTGATGTGCTGCGCGCTGTGCGCGGGCGCAAGCGCCATGGAAAACAATATGCTCAAGGTCGGCATAAAATACGGTTCTGAAGCGATGACAGCAGCGAACCTGCAAAACTACTCTGCCTTTGGCGGCTATACGCTGGGCTATTATGACGCGCAGCGCAGTTTTACAGCGCTCGCGCAGCTGCCGGCAAGCGTTGAAAAGATTACCGTAACAACGGACAGCGCCTATCATGTGCAGCTTGGCGAAGCGTTTTACGACTATGCCTCCGCAGCGGCGCGCGCCGCGCAGCTTGGCGGATTTGCGGCATATGAAAACGGCGCGTTCGTTGTGCGCGTTGGCAGCTACCGCGATTTTACCGCTGCGCAAAGCGCTCTTTCTTCCATCGGAGGCGGGACGGTCGCAGGAGGCGGCGATACCGGCGTGACGGTCATCGCCACAGGCACGGACGTCATTCTTTTCGAATTTGACGGCGGCGCGTTCCCGCTGGGCATCCGGCCGCTCGAAGCGGGGGAGAAGACGGTAACATGGTTCAGCGGATACCGTTACTACGGAGGATTTGAATATCAGCGCGCCGCGGGCGGAGCGCTCAGCGTGATCAACGTGGTGAATCTGGAGGATTATGTTAAGTGCGTGATTCCCTGGGAAATGAGCAGCGACTGGCCGCTGGAGGCGCTCAAGGCACAGTCCGTCTGTGCGCGTACCTATGCCGCCTGCCAGAGCAAGCATACATCTCAGGGGTTCGATATCTGCGCGGCAACGCATTGTCAGGTCTACCGCGGAATGGCAAAATGCAGCAGCCACTCCGACTCTGCCGTGGAGCAAACGGCAGGGCAGTACCTGTATTACAATGGGCAGATCATCAGGGAGGCTGTCTATTGCTCCAGCAACGGCGGCGCAAGCGAGGACAGTGCAAACGTCTGGGGATCGGACGAGCCGTATCTCAAGGGAAAGTCCGATCCATACGAAGCGCTGCTTGCCGGACGCATCCCCAAGTACAGCTGGTCAACGACCTACTCCGCACAGGAGCTGACAGACCTGCTGAACAGCAGGGGCTATGGTGTTGGCTCGGTGAAAAACGTTTATGTTTCGGCGATCACCGGAACAGGGAACGTACTTTCGCTCACCTTTACCGGAACAAGCGGAAGCCGGACCATCACGCGCGAGGCGTGCCGGACGCTGCTGAATCTGCGCAGCCAGCGATTTGCGATCAATGGCGGCGGCGCCAGCTATTCCGTCAACGAAGATGGGAGCAGCGTAATGGACGGCGGCATGAGCGCGATCGATGGCAGCGGTGCGGTGTCGGCCATTTCTGCGGCGTCTGAGGCGTATGTGATCACCTCCAGCGGAACGGCGGCGCTGGCGCAGAAACCGCAGCAGCCGGCCACAGGGAGCTTTGTGATCAGCGGCAGCGGAAACGGACATAATGTAGGGATGAGCCAATGGGGCGCTTACGCTATGGCGGACCTCGGCTATTCTTACCGGGATATCCTTCAATTCTATTATACAGGCGTTACGATCGGGTAATGCGGAAAGAAAGCGAAGCAAATGAAAACCAGAGACTTTGATTATGCGCTCCCGGAGGAGCTGATCGCGCAAACGCCGCTTGACAAGCGGGATACCTCGCGCCTGATGTGCCTTGACAAGGCGAGCGGAGCGGTATCGCACCATCATTTCTATGAGCTGCCGGACTTCCTGCGCCCGAACGACTGCCTCATTCTGAACGATTCGCGCGTTTTGCCGGCGCGCCTGCTGGGTCAGCGCCTTCCGGGCGGCGGCGCGTGCGAGGTGCTGCTGCTCATCGACCGTGGGGACAAGGTTTGGGAATGCATCGTGCGCCCGGGAAAGCATCTGCGCAAGGGGGCGAAAATGCAGTTCGGCAACGGTGAGCTTACCGCAGAGGTGGCGGATGTTCTGCCGGATGGCAACCGGCTTGTCCGCTTCGACTACGAGGGGATCTTTCTTGAGGTGCTGGAGCGCCTGGGGAAAATGCCGCTGCCGCCGTACATTAAGGAGGAGCTGGAAGATCAGGAGCGGTATCAGACCGTTTACTCCAGGGTAGTGGGCAGCGCGGCAGCGCCTACGGCGGGGCTGCATTTCACACCGGAGCTGCTTGAAAAGATCGAAGGCATGGGAATCAAGCTGGGCTATGTGACGCTGCACGTTGGCCTGGGAACCTTCCGGCCCGTCAAGGAAAACGAAATCGAGCAGCATGATATGCACAGCGAATACTGCATCATTCCGCCGGAAACAGCGGCGCTTATCAACGCCACCAAGGCGGCGGGAGGGCGCGTGATCTGCGTAGGAACGACCTCGTGCCGCACGATCGAAAGCTGGGCGCAGGAGGACGGACACATGGAACCCAGCGCAGGATGGACGAGTATTTATATTTATCCAGGCTACCGCTTCAAGGTGATGGATGCGCTCATTACGAATTTCCATCTTCCGCAATCCACGCTCATCATGCTGGTATCCGCTCTTGCCGGGCGGGAACACATTCTTGCAGCGTATGAAGAGGCGGTGCGCGAGCGCTACCGGTTCTTCTCGTTTGGGGACGCGATGTTTATCTCATGAGGAGGCGCTATGTTCAAGGTTATCAGATATGAAGGAAAGGCGCGCCGGGGCAAGTTCCGGTGCGCGCATGGCGGGGAGGTGCAGACGCCCGTTTTCATGAACGTCGGCACGCAGGCGGCGATCAAGGGCGGCGTAAGCGCGATCGACCTGAAGGAGCTTGGCTGCCAGATCGAGCTTTCTAATACTTACCATCTTCATCTGCGCCCGGGCGATGATGTGGTACGCGCGATGGGCGGGCTTCACCGGTTCATGCACTGGGATGGACCGATCCTGACGGATAGCGGCGGCTTTCAAGTATTTTCCCTTGCAGGGCTGCGGAAAATAAGAGAAGAAGGCGTAACATTCGCTTCGCATCTCGATGGACATCGTATTTTTATGGGGCCGGAAGAGAGCATGCGCATTCAGTCAAATCTTGGAAGCGACATCGCTATGGCATTTGACGAATGTGTGGAGAATCCGGCGCCATACGAGTATGCCAAAGCATCCTGCGAGCGCACCCTGCGCTGGCTGGAGCGCTGCAAGGCCGAGCATGACAGGCTGAATGCCTTGCCAGATACCGTCAACCCGCAGCAGATGCTGTTTGGCATCAACCAGGGCGCAACGTTCGCAGATCTCAGAGTCTGGCATATGCAGCAGATCGCCAAGCTTGACTGCGACGGCTATGCCATTGGCGGACTCGCTGTCGGCGAGCCGACGCAGGTGATGTATGACATCATTGATGCGGTAGAACCCTATATGCCGCAGGAAAAGCCGCGCTATCTTATGGGCGTTGGCACGCCATCGAATATCATCGAGGGCGTGGCGCGCGGCGTGGACTTCTTCGACTGCGTGATGCCGGCGCGGAATGCCCGCCACGGTAAGCTTTTCACATGGAGCGGTACGATCAACCTAAAAAACGAAAAGTACAAGCTGGATGAAAAGCCGGTCGATGCGCAGTGCAGCTGCCCGACCTGCCGCAATTTTTCGCGCGCGTACCTGCGCCACCTTTTCAAAGCGGATGAGATCCTCGCACTGCGTCTTGCGGTGATGCACAACCTGTACTTTTATAACAAATTAGCTGAACGCATCCGCAATGCGCTTGACGCGGGCGAGTTTTCTGCGTTCCGCGCTGAATACAGCGCAAAGCTTTCGGAAAGAGCGTGATTCTTCCGACAAACCTCTTGCACAACGAGAAAACTTCCGCTATAATAACTTCATCTTTGTTTTGAAAGGAATTGTACTATGGAAAGCATGATCTTACTGGTCGCAATGATCGCAGTGTTTTATTTCCTCATCATTCGTCCGGAAAACAAGCGCAAAAAGCAGGCTGAGAATATGCGCAACAGCCTCAAGCGGGGCGAACGCATCACCACGATCGGCGGCATGGTCGGCCGCATCGTTCAGGTGAATGATACGACGGTCGTGTTTGAAACCTCTGAGGATCGCGTGCGCATCGAGATTGCCAAGTGGGGCATCCAGTCCACTGAGTCGATGGAAGCCGCCGCATCAAAGGGCAAGAAGGCTGCCGCTCCCGCTAAGAAGGAAGAGGAAACGGCCTCCGAACCCGCCCCGGCTAAGGCGGAAGAGCCTGCCGCCGCAGAAAAGGAAGAAGCAAAAAGCTACGATCCCGAGATCAAGTAAAGCGGACAGGATATAACTTCATAGCATAAGAAAACCTCCCCTGGCATACGCTCATGTAGGCGAATGCGGGGGAGGTTTTTTGCGTGAATCAAACAATCGGCATAGGATGGTATTGCAAAAAGTGCGTTCTGGGCGCTTTGACGGGGCTGGCGGTGGAGCTGGCGCTGCTTGCGCTTGAAGCGGCGGCGATCCAGAACGGCGCGATAGGGGAGAGCGGAATAGGCGTTGCAGCAGCGGCGGCGGCCGCGCTGGCGGCGTTTGCGGGCTGTATGGCAGCAGGCGCAAAAACGGGCCGCCGAACAGAGATGGTGCTTTCCTGCGCGGCGCTGCTCTGGGTGCTGGCGCAGCTGCTTGGATTCATACTCTTTGATGCGCTGCAGCCCGCAAGATCGCTTACGCTGGCGGCGGCGGTGACTTTGGGCGTGCTGGGCGCACTTTTGCTGGGGAGCAAAGGAAAAAAGAAGCGAAAGGGAAGAAGCATCGCACGGCGGCGCAGGTAACATAAACGCCTTCTGAAATGCGCGGTGGGAAAAAGTGGAGCAAATAGCTTTAACAAATTGCACAAATGGGGAATCGCCAGGTGAAAAAACCGACTTTTTTCGACTTGGGTGGTGACGGCCTTGGCATTTTCCAGATGTGGTAAGCTCTGCGCGCAGCCGCACCACATCTTGTTGCTTTTTCCGAATTGCTACCGTTGGTATTCGGAGTTTACATAATATAATTTACATAATATTTTGACATAATCTACAAAATTGGGAGAAATTGGCAATTTCACTTGCGAAACCGAAGCAAAAGTCCTATATTTATAAATGCGTTCGGATTTCCAGATCATGCAGGTGCAGTTGCTTCCGCTTTGCCAAAGGGGTGACCGTGTTTGTTTGATCGGGCGAACAGAAGAAAGCGGCGCGCCGTTTTGACGCGGCGTGTGCCGGTTCCGCTGCTGGCGCTTTCCGCCTTCACCGCGCTGGGCGTGCTGGGCGGCTATGCCGCCGCATCGAGTTCCGCGCCGCGCATGGGCAATGAGCTGCAGCGCTATTTTGAAACCTACCTTGCGCTTGGCACGCGAAGTTCCTTTGGCGCAGAGACCCTGCTTGGCACCATCGTTTGCTATTTTCGTGCGCCGTTTTTTGCTTTTCTGTCGGGATTTGCTTCTGTCGGCGTTCTGCTCATTCCGCTTATCTGTGCGTTTCAAGGGTTTCTTATCTCCTATTCGCTGTTCTGCTTTGCATTTTCTCTGGGCAGGGTGAGCTTTCCGCTGCTTTTGGCGCTGTTTGGCATCCGTCTGCTGACGGTGCTGCCCTGTATGCTGCTGCTTGGCACCGCCGCGCTGGATAAATCCCGCTCGCTTCTGCTGCTTTCCTGTGCAGGACCCCGGGCGGGGCCTGTCGCTTACGGCAGCGCATACTGGTATCGTTTTGGCGTGTGTTGTGTGTGCTTATTTCTCGGCTCCATGCTGGAGCTTTGGCTTGTCCCGCAGTTTCTGCTGCTGGCGGCAAGCTGATCGGTCACGGAAGGAGGGATGATCTGTGGCAGAGCTTTTATCGCAATATGAGACGTATCTGGCTGAAGAAAAGCACGCTTCGCAGAATACCCTCAGTTCCTATATGCGCGACCTGCACCAGTTTTCCGCCTATCTGGACGAATACAGCGCCGTGCCGCCGGAAGAGGCGACGCAGGAGATCATCAGCAGCTATGTTGCATGGATGGGCGGAAAGGGAAAGTCCGCCGCTACGATCACCCGCTCGCTCGCTTCAATCAAATCCTTCTACACCTACCTTCAAATGAGCGGCGTGGTGCGTACCAATCCTGCCAAGGGCGTTGCAGCGCTGAAGGTCGAGCATAAATTCCCGGAAGTGCTGACCGGCAAAGAGGTCGAGCTGTTCCTGGATCAGCCGCGCTGCGTAGACGCCAAGGGTTACCGCGACCATGCGATGCTGGAGCTGCTTTATGCCACCGGCATCCGCGTTTCCGAGCTGATCTCGCTCAATGAGGGCGATGTGAGTCTCAGCGCCGGCTTTATCCGCGCGCGCAGCAAGGGGAAAGAACGGGTGATCCCGCTGTATCCTGCTGCGGTAAAGGCGCTCTCCGCCTACATAAAAGAGGTTCGTCCGCAGCTGCTGGCCGATCCGGAAGAGCAGGCTCTGTTCGTCAACATGAACGGCGAGCGTATGAGCCGGCAGGGATTCTGGAAAATCGTAAAGCATTATCAGGAAACGGCAGGGATCTCGAAGGATATCACGCCGCACACGCTGCGGCATTCCTTTGCTGTACACCTGCTGGAAAACGGCGCGGATCTGCGGTCCATTCAGGAAATGCTGGGCCACGCGGATATTTCCTCGACGCAGATCTATACGCATGTGGTGAAAAAGCATCTGAAGGATGTCTACCAAAAGGCGCATCCCAGAGCATAAGTGAACTGAAAAACAGGGGCCGCCTCTTGCGAGGCGGCCCCCACATTTTCCTGCGCCACATTTCTCGTTGCATTCGGGGTGGACATTTGATATAATCAAAAAGATCAGTAATATGGGAGGGGATGCGCGTGCGGATACTCGGGATCGATCCGGGCATCGCCATCGTCGGATTCGGGATGATCGAATCCGCGAACGGACAGGTCAGGCTTTTGAATTACGGCGCGATCACCACGCCGGCAGGACTTCCGCTCGCGCGCCGCCTCGTGCAGATCGAGCAGGACATGGAAGCGCTTATTTCGCAGCTCAGGCCTGACGCCATCGCGGTGGAGGAACTGTTCTTCTCGAACAATATTACGACCGGCATTGCGGTAGCGCATGGACGCGGAATCATCCTCTGCACGGCAGAAAAGAGCGGGGTGCCGCTCTATGAATACACCCCCATGCAGGTCAAGCAGGCGGTCGTCGGCTACGGCCTCGCCGAAAAAAAACAGGTCATGGACATGGTCAAGCGGCTCTTGAAGCTCAAGAGCGTGCCGCGTCCGGACGATGCGGCGGATGCGCTTGCTATCGCCATCTGCCACGCGCGCAGCGCAACCTCGCTGCTCAGCCGCGTGGAGAGCCAGGTAAAACAGACGATTTGATCGGGGAGGAACGATATGTTCTATTATGTCAGCGGAACGGTTGCTCATGTAGAACCGTACCTTGCCGTGATCGATTGCGGCGGGGTGGGGTATGCCTGCCGGACTACCAGCACAACGATCTCGCAGCTTCAGGTGGGGAAAGCTAGAAAGCTTTACACCTATCTGAACGTTGGTGAAGATGTTTTTGACCTTTACGGCTTTGCCACGGAAAGCGAACTTGGCTGCTTCAGGCAGCTCATCGGCGTTTCGGGGGTGGGGCCGAAGGCGGCGCTTGCGGTCCTGTCCGTCTGCACGCCGCAGAACTTTGCCATGGCAGTTATCACGGGCGATGAGAAAGCGCTCGTCGCCGCGCCGGGGATTGGCAGGAAGATCGCTCAGCGCATCATCCTTGAGCTGAAGGACAAGCTCGCGCGCGAACAGAAAGAAATCGGCCTGCCTTATGAGACAGGTATCGTTGTGGGCGGGAAGAGCAAAGCGAGTGAAGCGGCAGCGGCGCTCGCAGTGTTGGGCTATACGCAGCAGGATATCGCCGTTGCGATGAAGGGCATAGACGTGGAAAATCTGCCGCTTGAGGAAATTGTAAGGCAAAGCCTTAAAAAGATGGTAAAGTAATTTCATCAAAAGTCCTCTGGACTTTTGATGAACAGAGATACGCGCCGCTCTGTGCCTCGGTGAGCCGCCGCGGGCGGCTCATTCGACACTCGCTTTGCGTAAGGTGTGATTTGCCACGCGCACGCCCCAGGGCGGCCTCTCTTGCCGCTCTGCGGCAATTCACCTTCTGTCGCGGCAAATCACGATCGAATTTAGTTTGCGCCGTGCGCTGCGCAAAATCTGCGATGCTTGATTAAAGGAAGTGAGCTTTTGAGCATTGATTTCGGAACCGATATTTATGAAGAGCCCATCGTGGCGACGACCTTCCTGAGCGAGGACGCGCAGGAGGGTTCTCTGCGTCCGAAGACGCTCCAGGAATACATCGGGCAGGAAAAGGCGAAGGGCAACCTTGCCGTCTTTATCGCGGCGGCGAAAAAGCGCGGCGAGTCGCTTGACCATGTGCTGCTGCACGGCCCTCCGGGCCTTGGCAAGACGACGCTTGCAGGCATTATTGCCCAGGAAATGGGCGTGAACATCCGCATCACGTCCGGCCCGGCCATTGAGAAGGCGGGCGACCTGGCGGCTCTGCTGACGAACCTGAGCGAGGGGGATATCCTGTTTGTTGATGAGATCCACCGCCTGAACCGCAGCGTGGAGGAGATCCTGTACCCCGCAATGGAGGACTACGCCATCGACATCATTGTCGGCAAGGGGCCAAGTGCGAACTCGATCCGGCTTGACCTGCCGCACTTCACGCTCATCGGAGCAACAACGCGCGCAGGCCAGCTGTCCGCGCCGCTGCGCGACCGCTTCGGCGTCACGCTGCGCCTGGAACTTTACACGCCGCAGGAGCTGGCAAAGATTGTCACACGCTCGGCAAGCATTCTGAATGTCGATATTGACCCGAGCGGCGCATTTGAGATCGCGCGCCGCTCGCGCGGTACGCCGCGCATTGCTAACCGTATGCTGCGCCGCGTGCGCGACTTTGCAGACGTCAAAGCCGATGGCATGATCACAAGCGCGGTCGCGGATGAGGCGCTGCGCGCGCTTGAGATCGACGATCTGGGCCTTGATCCCATCGACCATCGGATGCTGCTTGCTATTATCGAAAACTACGGCGGCGGTCCCGTTGGCATCGAGACGCTGGCGGCGACCATCGGCGAGGAAGCCGTCACGCTGCTGGATGTTTACGAGCCGTATCTGATGCAGCTCGGCTTTTTACAGCGCACGCCGCGCGGACGCTGCGTCACACACAAGGCGTATGAACACCTGGGGCTTTCCGTGCCGAAAGGCAGGGAAGAGCTTCCTGAACAGATCAGCCTGTAAAGTGTATTTCCTTGCGCTTTGCTGCAATTATAATCAATCTTTGTGAGATTTGAGGAATGATATTATGGGAAAACTGTTTGGTACCGATGGTATCCGAGGCGTGGTGGGGGAGAACCTGACGGTCGATCTTGCCTTCCGCACTGGAAAGGCAATCGCCGCCGTTCTGAAGGAGAAAACGGGCAGAAAGCCGCTTATCACCATAGGAAAGGATACTCGCATTTCTTCCGATATGCTGGAAAGCGCGCTGATCGCCGGCATCTGCTCTGTCGGCGGTGATGTGATGCCGTTTGGCGTGCTGCCAACGCCCGCCGTTGCTTATTTGACGGTGCTGCGCGGGGCGGATGCCGGCATTGTGATCTCCGCATCGCATAATCCATATGAGCATAATGGCATAAAGGTCTTCAACGAAAAGGGCTACAAGCTGCCCGATGCGATCGAGGAGCAGGTGGAAGAGCGCATCCTGACCGATATTTATCCTGCCGCCACGCACGGCGGGATCGGTGTGCTGCGGCACGGGCTGCGTCAGGCGCGGGAAGCGTATATCGACCATCTGGCCGGAACGATTGAGAGCGATCTCGCCGGGCTGCGCGTCCTGGTGGACTGCTCGAACGGCGCGGCATCGGCAACGGCTCCGGAGCTGTTCGGCCGCTTCCGCTGTTTCTGCGACTTTATCCACCGTGAGCCGGACGGCGTGAACATCAACGACCGCTGCGGTTCAACGCATCTGGACGACCTTGCGGCAAAGGTCGTTGCGGGCGGCTATGATATCGGCGTTGCGTTCGACGGCGATGCGGATCGCTGCCTGCTTGTTGACGAGGCGGGCAGCGTGATCGATGGAGACCGGGTGCTTGCTGTGTGCGGCGCGGATATGAAGCGCCGCGGCAGGCTGGATGGCGGAACGATCGTTGCGACGGTGATGTCCAATCTTGGGTTGCATGAGTTCTGCCGTGAAAACGGTCTGGGGCTGGTCTGCACGGGAGTGGGCGACCGCAACGTGCTGGAAAAAATGAACGAGTGCGGCTATAAGCTTGGCGGGGAGCAGTCCGGCCATACGATCTTCACCGATTTTGCAACGACCGGCGATGGTCAGCTCACGGCGCTGCAGTTTCTGGATGTGCTTGCGCGCAGCGGAAAAACGGCGGCGCAGCTTTCTTCGCTCTGCCCGCAGTATCCGCAGGTGCTGGTCAATGTTTCCGTGCCGCACGAGCGCGGTGAAAAGGAACGCATCATGGCCGCCGCGCCGCTGGCGGCAGCGATCGCAGAGGAGGAAGGCCGGCTTTCCGGGAGCGGACGCATTCTGGTGCGGCCAAGCGGCACAGAGGCGCTGATCCGCGTCATGGTCGAAGCGAAAACGGAGCAAATTGCCGGACATATTGCCGAAAAATTGGCAGATGTGATCAAATCAGTTTGAATCCCTTGTTCTTTTTAATGAACTTTTCATAATTGCTTGACAAAACAATCACACAGCGGGTATAATACATGATGTATCATCAGAATGAGAATGACTATGCGGGCTTTTCAGCTTGCACAGACGAACAGCTTTGCGCTATGGCTGCGGCGGGCGGCAGGGAAGCCGAGGAGCTTCTCGTCACACGTTACTACGGCACGGTACGCGCCTGTGCGCGTCCTTTGTTCCTCGCTGGCGGCGATGGAGAGGATCTGATCCAGGAGGGAATGTTCGGCCTCATTCAGGCGATACGGGAATACCAGCCGGATAAGGCTGCGTCGTTCCGCACATTTGCGGAGATCTGCATCCGCAACCGCTTGTGTTCTGCACTTCGCGCCGCATCGCGCGGCAAGCACTATCCACTGAACGAATCCATATCCCTTGATACTCCTTTCTTTGACAGCACTTCTTATACCTCTGGTGCGTTCGATCCCAGCCATACCGATCCCGAGCTTCTTATCATCGACCGGGATCATGTGGCAGATCTGCTGGAAAGCACCCGTAAGCAGTTGTCCGAGTTCGAGGCAAAGATCTTAGGGTACTATTTGGAAGGCCTTTCCTGCCATGAGATAGCAGAGGCCGTTGGCAAGTCTCCGAAATCGGTTGACAACGCCGTGCAGCGCGTCCGCCGCAAGGCAGCGCGGCACATTTCTCCCGGCGATATCAGCAAACGCTGAGCGCATATATTTTTTTCTTATTCAAAGAGAGGGTAAAATCATGTACGAAGACAAGACTTTAGTTTGCAAAGAGT
>ENA-OROD01001305-OROD01001305.1-human-gut-metagenome-genome-assembly--contig:-NODE-1305-length-20531-cov-3.447109_pt1 | contig 20531 bp, 14 predicted proteins | sample MGYA00242123_ERZ509038 | MGnify/ENA primary metagenome ERZ509038 (study PRJEB26280, sample SAMEA2338719) | human gut metagenome | biome: human gut; feature: human-associated habitat; material: faeces... | reverse complement strand
ATCGTCGTAGCGATCATCGCGATTCTGGCGGGGATGCTCCTCCCCGCGCTGAATTCCGCAAGGCAGAAGGCACGCGCAATTTCCTGTCTTTCAAATCTTAAACAACTGAATCTGACGGCGGTAAGTTACAGTCAGGATTATCAGGGATTCATCCCGCCGAATTATATGGAGGAGAACGGGACGGGGCGTTTCTGGTCATGGTACTATATCTCCTGCGGGTATATCAAGAAACCGAAGGCGGGGGCGCAGGCGATCTTTCTCTGCCCCGGCTCCAACTCATCCGGTGGTCACGGATTCATTCAGGACGATTACAGTGTCTCCTATGGCGGAGATCCGTGGGTGGACCAAAAATACAGCGACGGCAGAGTTCTGGCTCTGCGTCTGGCTCAGTTGAAAGAGCGGGTCAGCGAATATCCGGTGTATGCGGACAGTGTTCAATGTCAGCGCGGTTCAAAAAATCCGACGCTTCCGAGAGACGCCGGGAAAAGACAGGCATACCGGATCGACGTGGACTGGGGCGGAGCTCTCAGCGCCCGGCATGGAAATCAGTCCAATCTCTTGTTTGCGGACGGTCATGCCGCCGCCATGTTCGGCAGAGATGTGATCCGCAGATACAGGAACGGTGTCTACGGCAAAGGTTATACGGACGCCGGATATTATTTTCAATGGATTGCCCTGTTTTGAAACAAACAATAAAAACGTGTTCAAACACCGGAAAGAAAAAGGATTCATGCCTGATATCACCAATAAAATGGAAAGGATAAAAAAATGAATAGAAGAAATTACGCCCTTGTTGAACTTGCCGTCACTTTGTTTGTCCTGCTGGCTGCCGGCGTCACGGGAATTCATGTCCTGCGTTGTGCGACAGCGGAAGGGGGGACACAGCTTTGCAGAAACAACCTGAAACGGATTATGAATTCCGCGGCATCTTATTCCGCCGATTACAAGGCGCTGCCGTGTGCATGGGACGGGAAACGCACATGGGTTGCCGTTGTGATCAAGGACGGAAAATACTTTCCCAGCCCGAAGATGAACCGCGTTTCCGAACTGCTCTGCCCGTCCGCCCCGCCGCAGATGTGGAATGGCGATTCCTCCAAAACATACGGGATGGCGGATCGCTTCAAAAACAGCACGAAGAACGGAATTGTGCTCTCCGCCGTGGAAAATCCCGTTGACTGGCCTGTGTATTCCGACAGCGTCAAGGGAAATAAGGAGGAACAGGTTTATATCATCCTCAAAGATTTCAACGGATATGTGGCGGTCCGGCATGACAAAAAAGCGAATGTCGCGTTTGCGGACGGTCATGTCGCCGCCAACAACGAGCAGGAACTGATGCGTTTCCGCGACTCCAGATATTACGCGGACCGCAATTTTTTCAGTTACTGCAAATAAGTGAAAGAGCCGAACATCCGGAAAGGTTTTTATGAAACTGCTGTATTTTCTCCTTCTTCTTGCTTTCTCCGTTTCCGCATCGGAAAAAGTTCTGCTGGAAAGTCCCGGTGAAACATTCATCAGACTGCGGCAGAACCGGAACTGGACGTTTCCGGCGATGAAAAATCCGGGGCGGATCACGGTGGAGTTCGAACATCGCATTGACTTTCCGCGTCTCGGCGGCTGGAATCCGTGCTGGCAGATTTTTGTGAACGGCGCTCCCGTTTCCTCCATGGCAACCAGGCATCATGCCCGGCTCCTGAACAAAAGTTTGAGCTCATACCATAAGGATCACGGAGCCTACCGGGTTTGTGCAGGCGAAAAATGGTATTCGCTTTATTCACCCGACTATGAACTGGCGAAAGAACGTTTTCAGCCTGCCGATCCGCAGGCATACCGTGTGGTTCTTGATATCACAGACCTGTTGTCCGGGGAAAAGGAAAACACGGTGACGCTCCGCTTCGGCTCGGAGCTGTCCGGCTATTACAGGAGCCTGGGGCTGAAGCGTGTCCCCGCGCTGGCGGTCCGCAATTTCAGAGTTGTGCAGTCGGATGTTCCCAGCCCGATCCCCCCGCCGGTGAAAGAACCGGACTTCATCCGGATGGCGGATGTCCCCGCTCCGGATTATACACTGGAAAGGAAAAACGGCGAACTGCGGATCAGATACGGCAGACTCGCCGTCCCGCTGGAAAGCTGTTTTTCCGCTCCCGGCGGGAAGTGGTTCCGGATGGGGGACCGCGAGACGCTGGAGACACCCCTGTATTCCGTATCCCGCCGGATCTCAAGGCAGAAAAACAGGATTGATGTCTTCGATACTTTCACGAGCAGAAGCGATCAACTGATCGGATTGAAAATCTGTTATGAAACGTCCGCCGCGGCATTCGATCCCGTATATGTGGCTGGGGACCCCGCGCCGAATCACAGCCGCAATTCCGGCGGGCGCAATCCCAGTGTATTTCTTGCGGACCGGCGGAACGGGCAGGGCATCGCTTTTCTTGCGCAGGATGATGTGTTCCGGGTTCAGAACATCCAGTACTGCGAAAACGGGAAAGCCGGAATCAGGACGGAGACGTTCGCTCTTTCTCCGAACGAGAGCCGGACCGTCGAATGGTCGGTCTATCCGGTGATGTCCGCGGATTATTTTGATTTTGTCAACGAGGTGCGGCGCGACTGGGATGTGAATTTCCCCATTGAAGGCGGTTTTCATCTTTCCCTGAATGTGTTCCGGACATGGACCGGAGAGAAGGCGCGGAAATTTCACCGTGACGCCGGGTTGAAATTCAACTCGCTGGGGGTGCTTTACTGGGCTCATCTCGGTGGAGAATACGCAAAACGGAACAGTTGCATTCACGGCGCCGCCCTGATGGATGAAAAAGTCCGCGGCAGACTGGCTCCCTCAACGATCACGGAATTTCCCGTGGAGCCGATGCGCGGATTCATACGCGATATGCTTGCGAAAGCCCGCGCTTGCACTCCCGATGTCAAACGTTTCATTTATGTTCATAATCAATGGTCTACGGAGATCGGCGATGCGGAAAAATATGCGGACTGCGCCCTGACGCTGCCGAACGGAAAGACCGTCGAGGAGCCCCCTTACCGTTTTTTTGTCCCTACCGCGGAAAATGCCTATGGAAAACGTTTCATGGCGTTCCTGAAATATCTCTGCGACAACTTCGACATCGACGGCATTTATCACGACGAGTTCACTTATACGAGAAAATTCGTAACATACAATATGTGGGACAAGGTGTCCGTGGAGCTGGACAAAAATCATGATGTTGTCCGTAAAATCGGTTTTGTGCCTCTGCTCAAACTGGATTTCAACAGGAATGTGATGGACTATGTTCTCAATCGGCGGAAGAAAGGCTTCATCGCCAATTTTTCACCGGAAACCCGCTCGGAACGGAAATTCAAGTTCCCTCGCTTTGAGGAAACCTATAATTCATGGTGGATCTTCCTCTCCCATCTCTATACGCCGATCCAGCTCGGAGATATGCTGACTTACTCCGTCACACCGGAGGACTGTATGGCGGATATCCGCAACGCCATGAAAAACGGTGCCTTGTATTATCATTACAACAATCAGGCGGCATGTCCGACGATCACCACGAAAATGTATCCTTTCACCCCGGTCGAAATCCACAGCGGATGGCTGCTCGGCAGGGAACGCATCCTGACGACCCACAGCGGTGAATTCGGCTGGAAAGGGGAAAACTCTCTTTGCATTCCCTATGTCTATAACGAGAAAGGAAGCCGGATTCCCGGATATCCGGTGAAATTCACCGGAACTCCGCAGGGAACGCTCTGCCGGATCATTCTGGGAAAGAAATATTGCGCGTCGCTGGTCAGGATACCGGTCTCGGTGGAACTTTCCGGCAGCCTTGTGCTGACGGACGTTCAGTATGAGGATAACCGTTTTTCCTGCGATGCCGGGGGCAGAGGCAGCGCGGTATTTTCTTTCGGGAAGGAAAAGAGGAAATACGAAATCAACGGGACAAAGAGAATTGAATTTTCCGTGAAAGACGTGAATCCGTAATTTCCGTTTCGTAAAAAATATCCGCTTTATTCGGAAAAGATTTTGCAAGCGGTGGAAAATGGGCTAGAGTATCTCTCCATACTGAACATGATTAAGTTTTGAAGGATGATTTCATGAAGACAAAACCATTTGCCACTGTTGTCGTCGGGGCGTTTGAAGTAAACTGCTACCTGGTGCCGTCACCGGATAAGAAGACTCTTTACATCATTGATCCCGGCGGCGATGCGCAGGACATCATTGCCGCGGCATCCGCATTTTCCTGTCAGAAAGCCGTCATTCTTCTGACGCATTGTCATGCGGATCATATCGGTGCCGTGGGAGAGGTTGCAAAGAGACTGAACATCACAGAGCTTTATATTGATCCCGCGGACAGTGCAATGTATGCCAGCCCTGCAAATTGTTTTCCGCCGTATCTTCCCGCGGCGGAGAATCTGCTCACGCCCTCGGAATGGCCGCCGCAGACCCCGGATTTTGAAATTCTCCATACGCCCGGTCACACTCCCGGCGGCGTTTGCTATTACTTCAGGGAATACAATGCGCTGTTTACCGGCGACACGCTGTTCCGTGCATCGGTCGGCCGTACCGATTTCCCCGGCGGCGACACCGCAACCTTGATGGAATCTATTTCCGGCAGACTGATGACGCTTCCCGATTCTCTGGAAATTTATCCCGGACACGGTTATCCGAGCACAATCGGTTTCGAAAAACAGAACAATCCGTATCTATGAAAAATCTCCGGTTCCCGAAGTAAAGAGGAACCGGAGATTCCGGTATTACAGTTTATCGACAAGTCCGCCGATATATTTCAGGGACGCCATGATATCTTTTGCCTGCTGCTCGCCGCTGATTTCGCGTTCGATGACGAGTTCCCCCTTGAAGCCGAGTTCATGGAGTTTCGGAATGATTTTCTTGAAATCGACTTTGCCTTTCCCGATCGCAACTTCATGTCCGAGTTTGTGTCCGTCAACCGGATATACGCCGTCTTTCACATGCAGATTGCGGACATATTTCCCGAATACGTCGAGAGAATCGAGAGGATTGCCTTTTCCGTAAAGAATGATATTTGCGGTGTCAAGGTTGATTCCGAGATTCGGCAGGGCGAGGTCTTCGATCGTGCGCAGAAGCGTGACAGGTGTCTCCTGACCGGTTTCAAACCAGAATCCGAGTCCGAGCTGCCGGCAGTATTCCGCGATTTCTCCGAGCGCGTCAAGCACCTCCATGTAAAGATGCGATTTCGGCGTTTCTGGGATAAAGCCGCAGTGGGTGATAATTGCCGGAGCGCCGATCCGGGCTGCGAAATCCGCTCCCGCCTTGAGATCCGCGATGCGTCTTTTCCGTGTGTATTCGGGAACGATGCCCATGGTGTCCGGGCCGTCGATCAGATCCCAGATCACGGTTCCGGAGTAACCTGTCCAAAGGGCGGCAAGGCGTACGCCGCTTGACTTCAGGTCACGTTTGACTTTTTTCGCGTTTTCTTTTGTCCATTTTGCCATGTCCCAGTTGCAGAGCTGGGTTGTGGCGACGCCGTAACGTGCAATGACGTCGAACGGGTTGGAATCGTCTTCCGCGAATCTGGAAAGGACTCCGAGTTCCATGGGACGCTTTCTGATCTTTTTCATGCCACTCTCCTCTGTTTGTTTTTGAGTCTGCAAAGAAAAATAGTGCGTTTTCGGCAGAGTGCAAACATCAAGCGATAAAAAAAACGGAAAGTTATGATGATTTAATGACTTCTCAGTTACTTTTCACTGGTCCGGATAAAGTTTTTTCAACATGTCGCTGACATTGCTCCGGTGGCACATGTATTCCTGATGGAAATTCCTCGGAGGCATACCCAGCTGTTTGCGGAACTGGCGGGAGAAATAATTGTTGTCGCGAAATCCGCATTGTGCCGCGATATTGGAGATCCGGTTGGGAGACATCAGCATCAGCAGGGCTTTTTTCAGGCGGAGCTTCAGCAGATACTCCCCCGGCGGGATTCCGGTGATTTCCGTAAAATGATGGCGAAAACTGCTTTGTGACATGTGAACCATGTCGGCAAGGCTTTTCAGGGTAAACTGCTGGGTGCAGTCCTCCTCCATTGCCCGGATCGCACGCCCGATCTGAAATGCGTTCTGCCCGATTCCGGTATCCTGCGGGACACAATGGCGGAGCAGATGGACCAGCATCCGCATGAATTCAAAATATGCCGCCTCCTGCCAGCCCGGCAAACGCAGCGCCATTTCATTGCGGACGGTCTCAATCATGGAAATCAACTGCGAAAGAATGGTCTCATCGACGGAAAGCAGCAGGGAACAGCGGTCCTCGCCGTCAAACTGGAAATGAAAGAGATGGGAATACCCCGGTAAAGCGGCGATATTGACCGAACCGATATCAAGAATCTGCGGTTGAAACAGGATGTTGTAGTGGCGGAAGTTCCAAAGTTTTGCATAGCGGTGAACTGAACCTGACGGCAGAAGGTAGACATGGCCTGCATGGACCTGCTCCGAACGCCGGCTGTTTTCATTCCGCGCCTTGCCGCTGCATACGATCACCAGTTCGTAGAAATCCGTATGGCGGTGCCATTTGTCCGTCGTGGATTTATAGTCGAACATCTCGATACTCAGCGGGAGCGTAGTATGCCTGAATTGCTTCCGGCTGTAAAGTTCACAGATATGGGTGCCTTTTTGTCCCATTTTTCCTGTCTCCATTCTTTTTTAGACAGATTATGCTATAATAATGACAATTTGTTCATGCAGAATTTATTTTTTGTTATATAATAAAATAAAAGAGGAATCAATATAGTTCCCTTCATTGAGAAAATCAAAGGGAAATGATTTCCATATGGCAGATATTGCTATAATTGCTGGCATCAGAAAGAAATCTGAATATTGTCATCGAAAAGCGGATGAAATTTTGATTTGCGGGAATTATATTAAATGAAGGAGGTCCGTTATGGAATGCCGGAGAAGGAGATGGCTTGATTTGAATAGAAAAACTGGAAATTTCACCTTGATAGAGCTCCTCGTCGTAATTTCGGTCATTGCGATTCTTGCAGGTATGCTTCTGCCCGCATTGAGCAAGGCGCGGGATAAAGCCAGAGCCGTTCAGTGTCTCAATAATATAAAGCAGCTGAATATCCCTTTGATGCTTTATGTCGATGCTCAGAAGTATTATCCGCCGACTACTTTCACCGGTGGCGTTCTTGATGCGAAACAGGTATGGTCCTGGCTGCTGGCAAACGGCGATTATCTGAAGAACTTCAAGATTTTTGAATGTCCGAACGCTCCGGCGCTTCAGAATGTCAACGATCAGCGGGCAGCATGGGGCAGGAATTATAACAATCCGGCAAATGCCTGGGTGTTTCAATACGTTCATTTCGGAATCAATTCGCTCGGTGCGACGGATGACTGGTATGCACGGAACGGAAATCTTCCGGCTTCCCCGGCAGATATAACCCCCGGCACACCGGACAGAATTAAAAATCCGTCCACGAAGCTTTTGCTGGGGGAATCCAAAATGGTGGCGCAACCGAAATCGCCATACTGTTTGATCGACAGCATGAACGGCCATACCATCAGCCGTCATAACGGCTCCGGCAATATCTTATGGGCGGACGGCCATGCCGCACCTGTCAGATATCTGGAGAGTTTTACCACGGACACCACCCAGAGACGGGATCATCTGAAACGCGGGAATCCGCTGGACTGAATATCATAAGGAGATACAACCATGATAAAGACAATCACTGCAATCACTGCAGGTCTATGCTCACTGATGCTCGGCAGCGCCGAACTGCTGCCGGAAAAACAATGGAACTGCCTGCCCGTAGAGGGGGGAAAAGGGAGTATGGTGAAACTCCCGGACGGTTCTTACGAGATTACCAAGGCGAATGACAAGGGAGTTGTGTTCTTTTACTGCGGAAAAAATGAACCGGCGGTTGCTCCCGGCAAAACCTATCGCGTAACAGTGGATTACAGGACGTCTTCCGACAGCCTTGCCGGATATATCATGCTTTCCATGCCCGGCGCGAAGCGGACTCCGTTCCCCGCATCGAAACCGGCTCCCGCCTGTCCGGATTTCAAGACTGCCGTATTGGACTTTACCGCACAGCAGGGGGAAAGCAAAGTCCGGATTCATTTCTGCCTGAAAGGAGAGGGAAAAGCAGTCGTCCGCTCCGTAGACATGCAGGAAATCCGGCAGCCGGACAATCTGCTGGAGCGCGCCTCTTTTTCATGGGAAATCCGGAAAAATGAGAATTCCGCAGGGGAGATGAAACGGAACGGGGCTGTTTATGAGGTATTCAAGACGAATCGCAGCGGATATCTTGCATTTGTACCCGGCAGGGATATTCCTGTCGTTCCCGGCAAACATTATCTGGTGCAGATCGAATCAACAAAGCTTTCTCCGGATGTGACGACTTCCATGATGCTTTCCATGCCCGGCGGGAAGCGGACTCCTTATCCTGTGGTTCGAAGCAGAGAGGGACAAGGCAAAACGGAAATGCTGTCCTATTATTTCACTGCGCGTCCCGATGAAAAACTTTTACGCCCGCATCTGATTATCCGGGGAACAGGTAAAGTCAGTGTAAGCAAGGTTATTGTGAAAGAACTTTCCGGCGAAGAACTCAGGAAGCGGGAAGAAGCGGGAAAAGCGGCTTTTCTTTCTTTTGACTCCGGCCGCCTGAAAGAATTCTGGATGCCGTATCATGCGCTGAAAGTATTTGAGACTGCCGCCTGTACGGAGATTGAGGCGGGGGATGGCGGCGGCTTCGAGTGCCGCAGCCTGAACTGGAAAGCTGCTGATGTAAAGGTTGTCGAGGCACGCTTCAAAGTATTCGAGGAAGGGGGGTATCTGCGTCTGGATTTTACCGCTGTTGACAGGGGAAAGCAATATTCTTCTTATCTCGCGGCATCTTCTCTGCCTGACGGGGAATGGCACGACCTGCTTTTTCCCGTCGGGGAGGACCCGGCATGGCGCGGGACGGTTACTTCCATAAGGTTGTCATGGATCGGGAAAAAGTGCCGCATGGCGCTTTCCGGTTTGAATGGATTGCAGGAGGTGAACAATATTCCTTTTGCCGTTCAGCAGGCATCGGAAAAGAAAATTTCTCTTGATTCGATCCGCCCGCGCGGAGAGTATCTGCTGGAATGGAAGAACGGAAAGAACCCGGGAATGGAACTCTGCTTTTTTGACCGGAACAGGAAAGTGTCGGCAAAGCAGATTCTGCAGAAAGGAAAGGAGAGTGTACGTTTCAAAGCGCCGGAAACAGCAGTTGCGGCAGAACTGCGCATTGCCGGAAAAGCGCCGGGATATCCCCGCCTGTTTTTGGAAAGACTGGCGCATCTGAATGCGCCGCCCGCCTACTGGCGCGGCAACTGGATCTGGTGCCGGAACGGGTTCGGCCCGAATAATACGAATGTCTGGTTTGAACGGAAGTTCCGCTTGAAACAGGCACCGGAGGAAGCTGTCTTTGTCGCGGCGGGCGATGATCTGTATGAGGTATTCGTCAATGGAAAGAAGGCGGGAGGCGGAAGCGACTGGCGCGTACCCGGCAGATTCGATGTGGCGAAAGACCTCAAGGCAGGTGAAAACCGGATCGTTGTCCGGGTGCATAATGTGCAGGCATGGGGCGGACTGCTCTGTGAACTTTATGTGATGGAGAACGGCAGGGCTGTGTATTTCCCGAGCAATGGGGAATGGATGTGCCATGTCGGCGGGGACCGGATGCCGCAGGCGTTCCTTACTCCGGTGATGTTGCTGGGAACCCCGCCGGTCGCCCCGTGGGGAACACGTGTCAATTATGCCTATACCGGTCCGGTCGGAGAAATTGAAATTCTGAAATCCGGGGAGGAGCGTTTTACGGCGAGGATCATCAAGGCACCGGCGGTCGATGCGGATCAGCTTTACTTCCGGGTTGTTTCCGCGGATGGCAGAGAAAAGCGCATTCAGGGGAAAATCAAGCCTGCGACGTCTGAGTGGAAGCCGGGGCGGACTCTGGAAGTTTCGTATTCCCTGCCTGTTGAATACGGGACACCCGCAAAAGCTTATCTGGACGCCGACTACATCCGGGTGAAAGGAAGCCATGATGCAGGCTCTCTGCGTTTTTCCGAGGAGAAAAAAAGCGTTCCTCTGGTGAAAGCATCCATCGCCGGAGCCGGAAAACGCGCATGGTTCCTGATCGACGGCAGGAAATATTCCCCGGTTTATTATGATCTGCCGGGCACTTTCGGCATGAACCCGGCATCTCGCGATTTTCTTGTAAGAAATGCCGTTGCAGCCGGAGCGGAGGTAATCCGGTTCGGAATCGGGATGGATCAGTTCTGGCAAGAGGAGGGACGATTTGACTTTTCCGGTCTGGACCGTGCCATGGAGGTGCTTACCCTGAATGCGCCGGAGATGCGCGTGATTCTGACCGTCAAATGCGGGATGCCGTCCTGGTGGATGAAGAAAAATCCGGATGATGTGACAAAATATTACGGCGGGCAACCGATCCATGAACAGAAAGACCGTCAGGCACTTGCGTCGAAAAAATATCTTCAGGATGCGGCGGCGGGGCTTCGCGCTCTGATCGGGCATATCAGGCAATCCTCCTATGCGGACCGTGTTTTCGGCATGGGAATCTCCGAAGGCTGGAATTCCGAATGGTTCTGGAGCTATGAAGACGGAAACAACAGACCGGCGCAAAGCGGGTTTTCCAAAGCGGATTTTGCAACGTTCCGTTCTTATCTGCGCGAAAAATATCAAACGGACGCCGCGCTTGCTTCCGCATGGAAACGTCCGGGGCTGACCTTTGACACCATCACGATGCCGTCGCCGCGGGAACAGGATGCGGGCAGCGTCCTTGCTCTGCTTGACCCTGCGGAAGACATGGCGAAAATCGACTGGTTTGAGTTCCGCAACCGCGCTGTTTCGGAAGCAATCATCGCTCTCTGCAAAGTCGTGAAAGAGGAAACCGGCGGCCGGTGGCTCTGCGGCGCCTATTACGGTTATCTGATCGCATTCAGCAATATCTTCAACCGCCTTCAGACCGTCGGGCACCTCGGAATTGAAGCGGTGGCGCGTTCTCCCTACGTCGATTATGTCTGGGGTCCCTCCTTCTATACATGGCGTTATCCGGGCATGAGCGACAGTCCGATGCAGGCTGCGGAGTCTTTTACTTCGCATGGCAAACTTGTGATTGTGGAGCAGGATCTGCGCACCTTTTCCGAAAACAGCCAGTATGAGTCGCGGAACGGCAAACTCAATACTGTGGAGCAGAGCATCGGCGCAATGAACCGGGCGTTCGGCATGACGCTTGCACGGGGTATCGGAATGCACTGGATGGAAATGTATGAAAGCTGGTTCCGCGAGAAGGTTCTCCTGGAGCTGATGGCGGAACAACAGAAGATTTACCGCTCTCTGCCGCCGGTTCAGGGGACAACTCCGGTGGAAGTCTGTATTGTCAGCGATCAGAAAAGTGCGTTCTATGCCAAACACAATGCCGGGGACGGCGCGCACCGCGCTCTGATCGGTGAACTGATGCGGCGTTTCAATGAAGCCGGATTTCCGTTCCGGCATGTCCTGCTGGCGGATTTGCTTCAACATGAGCTGATCCCGCCGCAGAAGCTTTACATCATGACCAATCTCCTGATGCTGACGAAAGAGGAACGGAATACGTTGAAAAAGCGTCTTGAACGGGAGAAGGCAGCGGTGGTCTGGCTTTATGCCCCGGGGGTGTTTTACCCGGAGAACGGACCGTCGGCAGGCAATATCAGCGATCTGCTCGGTATCGGAATGAAGATGGTGGCGAAGTGGATGGCGCCTGTAATGGAACTCAAAGACGGCTGGGGGTCAAATACTGTTTCCAACCCGAATGTATCCGGACCGTGGTTCTTTCCGGAAAGCGGTTTCAAGGACGTGATCGGAACCGTCGGAGGAAAGACTCCGGCGCTGGTTTCATGGGAGAAAAACGGGGTGCGGAATTACTTTACGAGTCTGATGTATCTGCCGCCGCAGGTGATCCGTTCGATTGCCGGACGCGCCGGAGTGCATCTCTACAACAGGGAATGCGGCGATCCGCTCTGGATTGGAAACGATGTCGTATTTCTTCATGCGAAAACCGGAGGAATGAAGTCGATTCAGCTTCCTCCCGGCATGAAGATGCGCGCGATATCCGGTCCGTTTCAGGGGGAATTCCGTTCCGGGGAGTTCTGGAATGCCGAAGCAGGGCAGACATACGGATTTCTGGTGTTCCGGCAGTAATCAGTCTACGGAAGGCGCGGCACGGAATTTTCTTTCCGGTTCTTTTTGGGTTTCATACCCCTCTCGGACCGGCTGTAAAGCGGAAGAATGTGCGAGCATTCTTCCCGAATCAAGGACTTTGTCCTTGTCGTGGACCGGCGGCAAGCGGATGCAGTTGGATCGCAGCAGATCAACGGCCTGCACCCTGCGATTTCGGGCTTTCGCCATTGGTTCTACCCTCTGCTTGCAATGGGGGCAGTTCATTCTTAACCGGGATACGGGCTGTGCATGACACAAAAATCCCGACTGTTGCGTCTTACCGCCGGTTCCCGGAACTTCGATTCCGTTCTTTGACAGGCGGAACCGCCGTCATTGATGCTTATTTTTCAAAGAAAAAACCGGTGATCTGGAACTTGGCAACCAGTTTGTTTTCTTCATTCCGGACCTCCACGTCCATCACGCAGGAGCGTCTGCCCTTGCTGACTTCACGCGCCACGGCACGCAGGGTATTCCCCGAACCGGGACGGATGAACGAAACTGCCGCGCTCATGGCGATACATTTGTCTCCGTAAGAGTTGGCTGCCCCTGCAAAAGCCATATCCGCAAGTGTGAACAGGGCGCCGCCCTGAACCGTATGGACCGCGTTGAAAGAGTGTTCCGTCACCTTCATAACCGCTTCCGCATACCCTAGTTTCACGACTTCCAGAGTCATATTGTTCGCTTTGCAGAATGTGTCGTTTTCATTGACATATTGTTTTACCTGTTCAAAAAAATCCATGAGCTGCCTCCTTTGGTTTATGATCGTTCACAAGCTGGTAACATAGACGGAAAAATGCAAAAAACAATTGCCTGATTCTTCCGGTTTACGCTTATTTTTTCATTTCCCGTTCAAAAGTTCTTTCATTTTTTCCATAAAAATTCCGCATAAAAAATGCAGATGCCCGTTCTTGAACATCTGCATGAAAAACAGTTCTGAAACGTCCGCCGTTTCAAAACTCACTTTACATGGGACTTTCCGCTGCCCGCAACGACCTCCCCGCATACAAAGGCATCGAATCCGGCTTCGCGGCTGAGTTTCAGAGCTTCTTCCTTATCCGCTTCCGGAACGAAAAACACCATGCCGACACCCATGTTGAAGACACGGAACGCTTCGGAATCTTCGATGTTGCCCTCTTCAACGATCAGCTTGAAGATCGGCGGCGGATTCTTGATTGTTTCCTTATAGAATACCGCATCCACGTCTTTCGGCAGGATTCGCGGGACATTGTCATAAAGACCGCCGCCAGTGATGTGCGCGACGCCGTCAAGGGAAACATCGGAATCCATGAGGCTCTTGACCGCTTTCCAGTAGCAGGTGTGCGGCTTGAGGAGCGCTTCACCGATGGTTTCGCCGTTCAGCTCTTTGAGCCGGGAGGAGACTTCATAACGGCGCATGGTGAAGAGAACGCGTCTGGCAAGGCTGAACCCGTTGGTATGAAGTCCGTTGGAAGGCAGGGCGATTGCGACGTGCCCGGGGCGGATTTTTTCGCCGGTGATGATGCGGTCCTTTTCGACCATGCCCGTGATGACTCCGACCAGATCGAAATCTTCGCCGTACATACCGGGCATCTCCGCCGTTTCACCGCCGAGGAGCGCGCATCCGACTTCCTTGCAGGCATCCGCGATTCCGCCGACGACTTCCTCGTAAAGCGGGCTCCGGAGTTTTCCGATGCCGATATAGTCGAGGAAATAGACGGGCTCCGCTCCCTGCACGGAAATGTCGTTGACGCAATGATTGACGATATCGTGCCCGACCGTGTCATATTTGTGCATCATGGCGGCGACCATCAGTTTGGTGCCTACGCCGTCGATGCTGGCGACCATGACCGGATTTTTCCATTTTGCAAGGTCAATCTGGAAGAGTCCGCCGAAACCGCCGATGGGAGCAAGCATTTCAGGACGCTTTGCCGCGGCGAATTTCGGTTTGAGGCGCTTCAGAAGATCCGTTGCCAAATCGATATCTACTCCGGCGCTCTTGTAGGTCGAGTGCCCGTTTCCGCTGCAGTGTGTCATACTTTACTCCATTGTGATTGATCGTTTATTTAAACTCGTTCCATAATATAACATAAGATTCTGAAAGTTCAGCCCCGCAGAGAAGTTTTTTTGCAAATAATCTGCCGTTTCCCCGGTTGCCGGAAAGGTTTTTACGGTTATATTACGGAAGAAATGTTTTTTAGGAGACCCCATGTTTTCTTCCGCAGGAGAAATCAAACGCTTTGCACCGCTTCAGGATCATGCTGCCGCGGAGTGTGTGATTCTTGTGCATGGGCTTCTGATGCCGGGGCATGTCATGCTGCCGCTTGCAAGATATCTCGCAAGGCAGGGGTTTGCTTCGATTCTTTACGATTACCCCACGCGGCGCGCGACGGTTGACGAACATGGAGCGTGTTTTGCTGCATTCATCGAGAAAGAAATTTCAGGGCAGGCTGATTCTCCGGGGCAGGTTCATTTTGTCACACACAGCATGGGCGGGCTTCTGCTCCGTTCCGCGCTCAGGAAACTTTCTCCTGCGGCATGGGCGAAAATCGGCAGGATCGTGATGATCGCGCCGCCGAACAAGGGTTCCGATGTTGCGGAATATGTGCTGAAAAATCTTTCTTTTGCCGGAAAAATCGTGAAATGCCTGCCGGACCTCTCGTCCGTTCCGCATTCATTTGCGAACACTTTTCCCGAACCGGACAGCGGGTTTGACATCGGGATCATCGGCGGCAGGTATGATCTGGATGTCAGGGAGTCCAGCACCCACCTGACCCATGAACGGGATCACCTGATGCTGCCTCACGCTCATACGACACTTCTGTTTTCACGGCGGACGGCGGAACAGGCGAGGCATTTCATCGTCCATGGAAGATTTGAACGTGTTGAAAAAGAAAAAGGAGAAAAATAAGAATGTCCGATATTGCGATCATTCGTGCGACGGACCCGGAGGCGTTGTTTGAACTTGCGGGGACGGTCGGGTGGAACCAGACGCTCAGGGATTGCCGGGAGATGATTCTTGCGCCGGCGTCGGCGGGTATTTTTGCGGTACACGAGGGGCGTGTGATCGGTTCCGCGGCGGCAAAGATCTATGAAGGAGATCAGATGGGATACATCAATATGGTGATTGTCCGCGAGGCTTACCGCCGGAAAGGAATAGCCTCAATGATGTTGAAAAAACTCATGGAGATTCTGAAGGACTGCCGTACACTCCGCCTGTATGCGACGAAAGCCGGAAGTTATGTCTATGAGAAGCTCGGGTTCAAGACGTACGCGACGCTCCATAAATTCGGCGCGGATGACTATCGCTGTCTGCCGGAACGTGACCGCCGGGTTGTCCCGCTGCTGAAGGAGGATCTTGCGGAGATTACCGCGCTGGACAGGCAGAGCTTCGGTCTGGAGCGCGGCGCGTTGCTGACATATTTCTATGAATGCCATCCGGAACTTTCTTTCAAGATCATGGACGGGCAGGCAATCACCGGATTCACGATCGGGCGGATCGGTCCCGTGTCGCGTCAGGCAAGCGCTCTGACCGCGGCAAATGAGGAGGATGCATTGTCCCTGTTCGATGCGGTGGCACGTTATGGTGAACCTTCTCCCCGCGTTCTTCTGGTTGCGTTTGACAGCCAGACGCGTCTGATTGAGTTGATGGCGGCGAAAGGCATTCTCCCTGCAACGGAGCTTGTCGCGATGGATTACGGAATCCCCGGTCCTCTCCCTGCCGGCAGCTACTACGGCGTCCTCGGCGGCGATTTCGGCTGAGGTTCAATTTTCAAGTTTTATTACTGTTTTCATCCTGAAATCCATTTTTGATTCTTTTTGGGTTTCATACCCTCCGGTCGGCTTTGAAGCGGAAGAATGTGTAAGCATTTTCTTCTCAAGTCAAGGGCGTTGTCCTTGTCGTGGACCGGCGGCAAGCGGATGCCGTTGGATCGCAGCAAATCCAACGGTCTGTACCATACGATTTCGGGCTTTCGCCATTGGTTTGGCTTTCTGATACCCGCTGCTTACGATGGGACAGTTCATTCCGGTCAAAATATTCCGGATTTTTCGGAGAAAGCTCCTGCGCCTTTTTCAAAGCCTGTTCCGCTTCGGCGGCACGGCCGGGAAGGTGTCTCAGAATCAAATATTTCCGGTAGTAGTAGCCGGCGCGTTTCGGAGCGCGTTTGATCGCCTCGTCCAGCAGGGACAGGCTTTCATTGACATAAAACGGGCCGAGAGTCAGGTAATAACTGGAAGCGGCGGCATAAGGAAACGGAGAGTCCGGCGTAATCCGGGCACAGTCCTGAAGCATCCGCATGACCTCATCCGGTGTCGGAGGATTGCCTTTGCGGGGTGTTCCGAAGCGCACGTCCGTAGAGGAATGGAGCCGTTCATAGCACATTTCACCCGCGACCGCCTGCGGAAGTTTCAGCGCGGGATACAAAACCAGTCCGGCGGAAATCAACAGGAAAAGCATGGAGCAAAGCTTCTTTTTCCCCGCTGTCTCCGGGACGGGCAGACTGACAATCCGATCCGCCCCTTTGGCAACCAGAATCAGGGAGCCGAGGGCGATTGCAGTCGCCGTGGAACCGGGCGTCTCGTAATTCAGTTCAATCATGGAGTGGAACGTCCATGAGACAATGGCAAGCGTCATGCCGCACTTCATGATCCTGTCGTCCGCGTCGTCGCCGGAAACCGACGCTTTATGAAACAGATAGAGCGCGGCGGCAAGTGGAATCAGCAGCAGGATTCCCGAAATCAGGAATGCACCGGTTCCCGCCTGCGACCCGGCGGCGAGAATGAAGTTGTGCGGTCCGTGCGGCGCCTCGTCATTGATCAGGTCCTTATAGATCAGGTATTCATGGAAGAATTCGCCCCACCCTGCGCCGGAGAGCGGATGCGCCAGCATCATTTCGAATGCCGCTTTGAAGTAATCGAAACGGAACAGCATGGACGCGAACCCGCGCCACATTTTCACCAGGATGACGAAGCCCGCCAGCATGACCGGAATCAGCGCATAGCAGAAGAAACGGATTCTGCGCGAAATCCGGAACGCGAGAATCGTAAAGGCGATACCGACGATCAGGGCAAGGATTCCGCCCCGGCTCCCGGTTTCCTTGAGCAGAAACAGATACAATGCGCCGCCTCCGCCGCAGAGGATCAGCCGCGCCGCCCACGGTGGCGTGACTCTGCCGCCGAACCTGTAGAGAACCGCAAGAATCAGCGGAAATACCAGCGCAAGATAACCGGCATAGACATTGCAGACTGCGAAATCGCCTGATACGCGCGATTCCATCAGGCGCGATGCAAACTGTCCGGTCATGATCTGCTGTCCGGTGGCACGTTCTTTTTCTTCGATGAACTTACGTGTTTCCTCGAATCCGCTCCAGTATTGATTCAGTGCAGAGTAAATGGAGAATACCGCTCCGGTAAGAATCGCGATGAACAACTGGCGTGCAAAGTGCTTCGGGTCACGTTCCAGCATGAGGCAAAGCGACATGGCGTAACAGGCGAGCCCGAAACAGTGCAGGGTGTTCTGTATGGCGAAGTCCCACGTCGATGCGTGAATCCATCCGGACAGCGATGCCGCCGCGAAAAGCGCCCATAGAAGGGCGTATCCGCGCAGAAGCGGATTTTTCATATCAGGCGGAGGCATCAGCAGAATGCAGAGGATCAGGGCAAACGCCGCAAATGCGGGAAACAGCATCACGGACCAGGAGCCGATGAGAATGCCGACGGGTTCCGTCCAGTAGATCATCGGCATCTCAGGCACGCCGGCCGTCGAAGCGAATTTCAATGGAAGAATCGCCGTCAGGAACAGAAGAAACGCCCTTGGCAGAAATGCGAGTTTATCCCGGAAAGTATCCATGCCGACTCCTTGCTCTGGGTTATGCGCGCGGATGCGCTTTGCTGTAAACGGCTTTGAGGCGTTCCGCGCTGATATGAGTGTAAATCTGCGTGGTGCTCAGATTTGCGTGTCCGAGAAGTTCCTGAACGCTGCGCAGATCCGCGCCGGCGTCCAGAAGATGCGTTGCAAAGGAATGGCGGAGTTTGTGCGGCGTCATGTCGGAAGGCAGACCCGCTTCTGCGAGATACAGTTTGAAGTTGCGCTGGAAACTGCGCGGAGTCAGCCGTCCGCCGTCCTGATTGATGAACAAAGGCGCTTCGCGACGCGCGTCGCTGGTCCAGAGAGCGCGCACGTGAATATATTTCCTCAATGCCCTTTCCGCAGGACCGCCGAGTCCGCAGATCCGTTCCTTCTTGCCCTTTCCGCGGACTTTCATGACGCCGCCGAGCAGATCCACGGAACCGAGATTCAACCCGAGCGCCTCGCTGATGCGCAGTCCTCCGGAGTAGATCACCTCCAGAATCGCGCCATCGCGGGCGGCGGAAAGTTTTGCCCCTTCTTCGGATTTTGCAATCCCCTTTTCCACGGCGCCGTTCCAGAACGTGTCGGCGGAATCCAGCAGGCGCGAAACCTCGGCAATCGTCATATATTTCGGAAGCAGTTTCTGCTTTTTGGGCGAAACCAGGCCCGCAAACGGGTTGGAGCCGACGATATGTTCGCGTTCCAGGTAGCGGTAAAAGGAACGGAGCCCGGAGATTTTCCGGACGATGGATGTTTTGGACAAGTCCTCGCCCTGAAGCGCCACGACAAAGGAACGCGCATCGTGCACGCTGACGGAATCCCAGTCAACGGCCTGCTCCGCGGCATCCAGATTGAGAGTCAGTTTGGAAAACTGCACGATGTCCATCTTGTAGCTTTCCAGCGTATGTTCCGATGCGTTGCGTTCGTTGCCCAGATAAGCAAGAAAGCCGCTCAGGGATCGATCCTGATTATTTGGGTTGTTCATCATCGTGCCAAATCAGCCTCGTGCCGCCATCGCGGCTTTGATAAAGTCTTTGAATAAAGGATGAGCCTCCAGCGGAGTGGATTTGAATTCCGGGTGGAACTGGCAGGCGACGAACCACGGGTGGGATTCGATCTCGACCATTTCCACAAGAGAACCGTCGGGAGAAGTTCCCGTGATTTTCAGTCCTTTCGCCTCCAATGCGGCGCGGAAATCGCTGTTGAACTCATAACGGTGGCGGTGACGCTCGGAAATATGATCCGTGCCGTAGGCGGTCTCCGCTTTGGAGTTTTTCGCCAGAATGCACGGATATGCGCCGAGACGCATCGTCCCGCCCTTGTCTGTAATATTTTTCTGCTCCTCCATTAACGCGATTACGGGATGCGCCGTGGACGGGTTGAATTCGGTACTGTCCGCATCCGCCATGCCGCAGACATCGCGTGCGAATTCAATCACGGCACACTGCATGCCGAGGCAGATTCCGAGGAACGGAATATTGTGTTCGCGCGCATAACGGATCGCCTTGATCTTTCCGGAAACGCCGCGGTCTCCGAATCCGCCCGGCACCAGAATGCCGTTGTATCCCCTGAGCAGTTCGTCCGGATTACGGGTATCGAGTTCTTCGGCTTCAATCGGATGAATCTTTACCTTGACGTGATTCGGGATTCCTCCGTGGGAAAGCGCCTCGTAGATACTCTTGTAGGCATCGCGCAGGGTGATGTATTTTCCCACGACCGCAATCGTTACGATGCCGTTCGCCGGATTGAGCACCGCTCCGAGCATTGCCTGCCAGTCGCTCAGATCCAGATTGTTTTCCGGGAGATTCAGAAGTTTGAGGATGCTTCTGTCCATTCCCTGTTTTTCAAGATCAAGCGGCACTTCGTAAATCGAGTTCTTGACGTCGAGCTCTTCAATCACCATTTCCCGTTTGACATTGCAGAAAAGCGCCAGTTTTTTCTTGTGATCCTCCTCCATAGGCACTTCACAGCGGCAGATCAGCACATCGGGGATGATGCCGATGCTGCGCAGGATTCCGACGGATTGCTGGGAGGGTTTTGTCTTGAGCTCTCCGGCGGCGCGGATATAGGGAACCAGCGTCAGGTGCAGAAAGATGGAGTTGTGTTCGCCTGCGTCCTGATGGAACTGGCGGATTGCTTCCAGAAACGGCAGGGATTCGATGTCGCCGACGGTGCCGCCGATTTCAGTGATTGCAATGTCAAGGCCGGGCGAATCGAGAGAGGCGATCGCCGACTTGATCTCATTGGTGATGTGGGGAATGACCTGAACCGTTGACCCCAGATACTCCCCTCTGCGCTCCTTGTTCAGCACATTCCAGTAGACCTTACCGGTGGTGAGATTGGAATACTTATTCAGATTTTCGTCGATAAAACGCTCATAGTGTCCCAAGTCCAGGTCGGTTTCTGCGCCGTCTTCGGTCACATACACCTCTCCGTGCTGGTAAGGACTCATGGTGCCGGGGTCCACATTGATATAGGGATCCAGCTTCTGAGCCGCCA
>ENA-OROD01001301-OROD01001301.1-human-gut-metagenome-genome-assembly--contig:-NODE-1301-length-20591-cov-7.070316_pt1 | contig 20591 bp, 14 predicted proteins | sample MGYA00242123_ERZ509038 | MGnify/ENA primary metagenome ERZ509038 (study PRJEB26280, sample SAMEA2338719) | human gut metagenome | biome: human gut; feature: human-associated habitat; material: faeces... | reverse complement strand
TGTGTGTAGACAGGATTTTTTCTTTGCCTACTGCGGCGTAAAATAAGGGTTTTTGAAGTTCTATCGGAACAATGTTCAGAACAATGTGCGGAACTATACCGCCGTATTTTTGGGGTATTGTTCCGATAGAAAAGGGGCAGGCGATTTTGCTTGTCCTTTTGGTGTAGCATCCGTTGAAAAGGTATAAATACGAATTTTTGCCGCATGCCACGTCGGGCATTGAGAAGTTCTTGCTTGACCCAACAGCCGTTTCGCATTGTGCAGACGGAATTTGAAAATCGTTTTCTTTGCTTACTGCGCCTCAGCCTTTGCGTTGTGAATGAGTTGACTTCCAACCGATTTTATGCTATACTGAAAGCAGAAAAAAGCATCTTGAACGGAGGCACGCGAATGACCAAAGATATTGTAAAGTCTGTTGTGGATAAAGCTGATCCGATCGGGTTGCTTGGGATGTGTTGCCCGGCAGATGAATATGATTCCGAAATCGAGATAATTTTTGCACGCATCCGAAAAGGCATGTCCGCAGACGAAATCGCAAAGGTCATTCATGCCGTGTTTCTTGAAATGTTCGGCGAATCTATTGACACTAAACTCTGTGATACCATGGCATGCGAAATGCTCTCACTTGATTGCTGACCACACCTTTGACCACTTACGGCTTCGGACTACCCGGATTTTATGCCGCGAAGATCACACGAAAGCAGTCCACCAGGACTAAAAAGCCCCGAAAAGCCCGTAAAATCACGCAAAAAATCAGGATTTTAGCGTTTGGGAGCAAGTTCAGGCAGGTTCGACTCCTGTCATCTCAAGCGCAAGAAAACAATCCGGACATTTTACGAATATGAGAAGCCTTCGGATTATTTCGTTTTATTTGAGTATTTTATTATTCAAGCGAATTGAGCACGTTTTGGAGAAACTGCGAGGTAATTAATGAATATTGCAGACAGCATTATTAAAAACAAATTAAAAAATGTATACTTCATCTGGGGTAGCGGAAAAACAACCATAGCAAATAGTTTAAGTAAAAAATACGGCTTCTATGTTTACAGTACCGATGAAAGCCGAAACCGTCAAATTAAATTAGCCAATCCTGTTGACCAGCCCTATATGTGCCGTAACTTTGAAAAAGAATACGGTGTCAAAAGCTTTTGGGAGTTGCCCAAAGAGGTAATTGCAGAGCGTGAGGTGCATTTCGTGGCTGAAATGACTCCGATGATGGTCGCCGAGCTCATTCAGCTTTCTTCTCTGCATAATGTTATCATTTGTGAGGGAGATATTGATTATTCTGCCATTGCTCCGGTTGCGACAAATGCGGTTCATCTTTGTAATCAGAGTACTTCTTTTGATTGGTTTAACCGTCCCGATCATGAAAATATACGCGATACTGTTGCCGGGCGGACAGATCTGAACGATGAAGAAAAGCAACGAGTTATAGAGCATGCTTATGAATGTGTTACTCCTGCCGAATTGAACATACCGGATTGGGTTACCGAGCTTGGCATCAAAAATATTATTTGGAACAATCATACAAGCATAGATACTACCGCCTTTGAGGTTGCCGAATATTTTGGGTTTACGAAGTAATAAAATCAGCCGAAAGTGATCTTTTACCCCACTTTCGGCTGATTTTATGCTTATGATCGGTATAGTTATTCTATCTGATATACTCGGCAAGACCATAGTCTTCGAGATATTTATAGAATGGCTCCATGTAGCGTGCTTTATTTTCTTCAAAATCTTTCCATGCCACTGATATGAGTCTATATGCTTCGGAAACGGACTTGTCACACTCTTCAATATTACCAAGTTTTTTATAACAAGCAGCAATACATTGATGGAAAGCCCAATGAAAAGTCTGCATACCGTCCCAAAGGTATTGATCTGCGGGATTATCATGGCAATCTGTCAAAAGAAATGTTGTGAGAACGCGAAGCCCCTTTTTATAGCACTTCAGCGCTTCCGGTATATAATCATCGGGAGTATAATTACGGAGCTTAACATCAGAATGCTGATTCATGAAAAACCATGCATCGCCTTCTTCCATACAAGCTATATATAAGCCCTGCAGATGATGGCACCTTGAAAAGCATGCTCCATTCAGTTTGTCTTTTCCGGATAGTCTGAATGCAAATGCTTCGTCCCGAAGATTATACTCACGAGGAAGTGTTTTTAATACTTTTTTCGCTTCTTGGTATTCACCTTTTTTGAGATATGCTGCAGCTTGACTGTCTTTTACATTGCACACTTTAATAAAATCGGTGCTTTCTGTAATGATTTTCTGCGATAGCTCTATCATTTCATCTAAATGAGAGGTATCCCCTTTGTCACGCAAAGTGTATTCATATCCATCCAAAAGAGCTGCAAGTAAGTCTTCATTTTCGGGATAATCTTGTAAAGCATCTTTTATAATTTTAATATATTTTGCAGTATCATCAAAGAAATATTTCATGGCATCATCAATAATCTTTTGGATCTTTACTTTCATCTCACGAACATCGTAACCAAACAGAATATCCATAGAAACCTCAAAATATCCTGCGATAATCGGTATTATTTCCACATCGGGATATGTTAGACCGCTCTCCCATTTGCTTACTGCTTGCGGGGAAACGGAAAGTACAGAAGCAAGCGATTCTTGAGTAATGCCTTTCTTTTTTCTGAGTTGCCGTATCTTATTGCCAATATTGATGTTAGTCATAAGGAACCTCCAAAATTAATTGTGATGCGCTTCACTGATTAAATTATATCATAAGAATGGAGGTGGGTCAACAACGCTGTATTAGGAAAAAATCAACCTGTGGTTTAATTTCGCCTTTTTATTTTTTCTTCATTTTCTCATAGTCCGCTCTGTCCTGATTGCCGAGAGCGTTTTTGAACATAACCGTGCCGGTTTCGTCTTCGTCGAATGTGTATTCGACAGAGCCGTGCCAACCGTCGGAAAGAGCGTCTGCTTCATATCTGCGGAAAAGTCCGTCGTCGGTGGGGAAAAAGCCCTCGCCTGTTCCTTTATATTCAGTCAGCTGCCATACGGCGCATTTATCTTCTCCGTAAGGATGCTCAAAGCGCACAATGCCGACACCGTCCGCAAAGAGATATTCGCTTCTGCCGGAGAAATATCCCCACGCCTGAAAATCAAAGCTGACTCGCAGGCAGTTTTCAAATGTTCCGGCGGGAGTTATAACCGTTTCGCCGCCCTTGACATTGAAATTCTTTGTGACATATTTGCCCGATTTTCTTTCGTCGAAATGATAGCCGTCTTTCCATTTATCCGACCACAGACAGCCTGCCGCATCCTGCAAAATTGTAAAGAAGAAGCTGTAAAGCACCTTGTAGCCGACGCATTTCCTGCCGCAATCCGACATATCTTTCCATTCAAAGCTGTATTTGCGGAGGTCGTCACAACTGATTTTGCCGTCGGCTTTTTTTATCGCATCGTATTCAAAGAAATTCCATCTGCCCTTTTCCGTATAATCCGGATTTTCCGCAGGATTGGTTTCAAAAATGCGGTGCATTACCTTGTTTGCTATAGCAGTGTGCAGCTTCTGCCGCTTTGTTACGGCAAGCTCTTCGGCACGCTTCATCGCGCCGCTCACATCGCAAAGAATTTCGTCGTCGGGGGTTATATTCTTGCAGTAACAGTACCTCGCTTCTGCCGTTTTGCCCTCCCATGTGTCGTAATAGCCTGTCACAGCCATAAAGTTCATATTTGAAAGCGTCACGGAGCCGGCATCGCATACGGTAACTTCAAAAATGTTTTCTCTTTCCGCTATTTCTGCAGTTTCGCGCTCGGCAAGCGCATATTCCCAGCGATTGCCCGTTTCAAAGGGGAGAAGTCCGCCTTTGCCGCCTGTCTTATATGACGAAAGCACCCATTCGTATGTATAACCTAACCTTGTTACGATCTGGCGGACGATGCCGACGCCGTCGCAAAGCCAAGTTTCGCAATGAGTAAGTCCATAGCGTTCGCCATCGATAATATATACGGAGCAGTTTTCAAAATGCCCTGCGGGCGTATCGCATGCGCCGTCGTTTTTCAGATATGTGAGCGTAATTTTTTCGTCCGACGACGTAACCGTGTCGCCTGTCTTCATGCTCTCATCAAGCATCAAACCGTCGCAGAGGGACATATTCCAGAAAAGAGCGCGCTCGGCAGAGTCTGCGCAATGGCCGTATCCGGGTTGCTGCCAGAAATATAACTTGCCATCGATTTTTTTATAAACCTCGCCCGAAACATCGGGATTGTAACGGATGACATCAGGATTTTTTTCGGCAGCGATAGAGCGCTTTTCTCCCTCGATGGCAGATTTTGCATTTGCATAATATACGTCCGAGGGCGTGAGTATATTCATCACCTGCTCATAGCAACGTATAGCTTCCTCATATTCCTTTTTCTCGCGGTATTTATATCCGAGCCAGAACCATATATAAGCCAGCGTTTTCGGATAGCCGCCCTCGCGGTAATAAGGTATCTGCGTTTCACGCATGAATCTGATTCTTTCCTCGCCGGAATATTTGTTATATTCCTCGCATGCGACCGATATCATAACATCATCGTTATGACCGTCCTCTGCGGATTTTTTGATTCTCTCAAAAACTTCTTTATTCTTTTCGCCCGGAAGCCACCAATAGCCGCGCAGAAGAGTATCGGCGAGCATAGAACTTTTTTCTTTGGAATCTTCAAGCGCCTCGACATTTGCAAGAACGGCGCGATATTCTTCTTCGAAACCGGTTTTGTCGTTTTTGAGCTGCCAAAGCTTGAGCGCCTCGACCTGACGCATGACGCGGGCAACGAGGCTTTCGTTTTCGTCGTATGTTTTCTCCATAATTCCGTAACCCTTTCTCAATTGTTTTCTCCCCTCCGAAAGGCGCCACTTGACAGTTCCCACGGGAACGGACAGTATTTTTGCTATTTCCGCGACGGATTTTCCCTCGAAATAATGCAGGCGGACGGTTTCTCTTATCTTTTCGCTGAGCAAATCTACCGAACGACGGACATTTTCAAGGTCATCTTCGGCAAAAGGTTCATCCTCGTCCGCGATCTCAAAGCCATCGAGCGTGTCGAGGCTGATATCGGGTATCGCCGCGCGATAATGCCGCTCGAGTGTTCTCGCGCAGTTTTTGGCAAACGAGCAGACCCATGCGCCGAATTTTGAAGCGTCGCGAAGCTCACAAAGATTCATCCATGCGGAAACAAACGCATCCTGAGAAGCGTCCTCCGCGGAAAATCTGTTTTTCGTCACCTTGTAAGCCGTTCCCATCACCGCGCGCTATAACGGGTAACAAGCTCTTCATATGCAGTTCCGTCTCCGAGAAGCGTAAGCTCGACAAGCACTTCGTCCGTTTTGTCAAAATGATTATTCATAAAGCGTCCTTTCTTTATTTTGTGGGGGTTCGCCTATAAGTGCGCAAAATACGGGAAAAGGTTGGGTTGCGATAATAATTTTTTCGACTGTAATTATATTATAAAGAAAAATCCGGATAAAAGCAATAAATTTCGACTGTTTTGTCGTAGGTGCGCTATGATTGAATCAAACCGCGGATTTATAATGGACAAATTTTAAAAAATATGATATAATTTTCGCAGAGCAAGCCCGGCAAAAATTGACTCGCTCTTCCCTGCCTTCGGCTGATTTAAAATAATTTCAAAAATTTTTCAAAAACCTCTTGACTCTCCTCCTAACTGTAATGATACACTTGACTTGCAAGAAAGAAACAGCGCTGTTTTTGCGATTGCAAAATCCGAAAGAAAGGAAAAGATTATGTATAGGATAGGCGAATTATCAAAACTGTGCAATATATCTGTAAAAGCTCTGCGCTATTATGATGCGCAAGGGCTTCTTATTCCGGATAAGATTGATAAATTCACAGGATATCGGTATTATTCCGCTTCAAAATTGGTGGATTGCTACCGTATAATTGCCTTAAAGGAACTCGGCTTTTCTCTCGATGAGATAAAAGTACAGCTTTCGGTCGATAACCGCGATAAAATCACCGAGATACTGAATGCAAAGCTTACGGAATTGAATTTACTCATCGAAAATACCGAAAAACAGCTGAAAAGAATCGAATCCATAAAAAACAGTCTTACAAAAGGAGAGTCAAATATGTTTAATGTTATTATCAGAGAAACGGATGAAATCCGTATTGCCTTTGTGCGCAGATTTTACGGTTCAAAAGCGGATGCTCTGCGCGAAGCCGCCAACATTGCGGAAAAATTGCCGAAAGCCATCATAGGCAGGCGAAAAATCATAATCAATTATGAAACGGAATATAAAGAATCCGATTTTGACCTTGCCGCATGCGCGGAAATCACGGGCAGCCTACCAAAGAACAGCGCATGCAGCGAAAAGACACTTACTTTCGGAAATAATGTCGCTTCCCTCTGCTGTAAGGAAAATGAGCTTGACGAAGCATACAAAGCTATTATCAGACATCTTGAAAGCTCGGATTATAAGGTTTGCGGTGCTTATTATGAAATTTATCACGATGACGGAACAGTTGAGCTCAAAGTTTCCGTAAGCGGGAAAGTAAAAGAGCCTTTGTATTCCGACAAAAAATCAAATGCGCCCTTTACGGATGACCCCGAAGTATGCGGAAAGTGGAAAGTTGTTGACATTGTGCCGACGCGCGAGCAGTTTATCTACGGAAAGCCGAAATGCAGTCACTCGACTTGGCTCCGCGAGCTGTATTTTATCGACGGCGGAAAAGGTTACTGGGCAGTAGACGGTTGGACAAAAGGTACGATGTTTACAGGCGGACCGAAGCCGGATACACAGTATGCAAATCATTATACAATCGAAAACATCGACGGACACAAGCTTCTTTTCCTTGAGATGACCGATTGTGGCGACAGCGGTATCGGATTCGGCGTTCCCGAAATATGGGTATATGAAAAGGCAGACGACAGACACTATGCTTCGCAAGAAGAGTTCAGAAAATGTGACAATATCGACTATCCGTTTGTAAATGACACTGCTGTTCTCGGCAAATGGAAAGTGCGGGATTTTGTTATTCACAAAGAAAGCTTCGACCCCGACAAGCAGAACTTGAAAGAGGAAGATTTGTTTGCGCTCTCGGTAGAGTTCAAAGAAAACGGAGCGTTTGTATCGGCAACCCAAAACGGAACAAGCAGCGTCACCTCCGTATGGACGAAAGGATTTGTTCTGAACAGGCGTGAAAAGACCGCGTCTGCATACGAAATAAAAACGATTAACGGCAAAGAATATCTTTTCAAAGAATGGAAATGCGGCGATTATTCGTTTGGCGGCGGTAGGACGTATTGGTATGTATTTTCAAGAGAATAAGTAATGCTTCCACATAAGTACAAGCAATAAACCGCAGCACTCATGTTGGTAAATCCGAACTCGGCAAAGGAATAGGTACAATTCTTTTTCAAAGGCAAGAGGTGGTATATCGAGCTTTTGCCCGAAACATTAGCTACCGTTTTATTTATCGGGCACTAAGCATTATAAAAACGGCAGGCAAACACGCCTGCCGTTTTTGTGCGCATTATACATCTTCTTTTTTGCATTTGCGCGGGCTGGTTTTCGTCACCTCGTAGCTTACATTGACAAGAAATTCAACCGTGCTGTCTGCGGCGGCGGAAAGCATAACCGAAATCCAATGCAACTTATTCATGTGGTATGCAGGATAAACGCCGTCCTCCTTGCCAAATGAACCGAACATTTCTACAGGCAACTTCAGATTTACTATATCGATTATTTCGTCGCTGTCAAAGCCGAATTTTCGCTTTGGCACCTTCATCACAAGAGCAAACCATTTGCGACTGCCCATATGACGCAATACCGCCGTTTCAAAATTGTCTTCAAACGGATAATCCGGTTCTGTGCCGAGCGCCGAACTGCAATATTCAAGAAATGCTTCTCTTGTCATAGATCCCTCCGGATTGCCGACCGATGCGGTACGGCTTGCGTGTGATTTTCTTTCATTATATAAACGTGATATTATGTATAAAAGACCCTTCCCTTTTCGATAGCTCTTTCTGTGAAGCTATCAATCCGGTGCTGTAGCCTCCTGCCGAACATTTACTGTTAATATTTTACATTCAGGCGGTAATTTTGTCAATATAATTTCAATTTTTTAAGTTTCTATGATTTTTCAGAGTTGAACGGAAAAACCAAAGGCACCCAAATGGGTGCCTTTGGTTTTTTATTGTCGGCTTGATGAATCAGCACTGGCAGGTATCAATTAGATACCTCCCACACTCTGATCGTCATCTCCTTCACCATTTCCACGAGATAAAGTAATAATATCTTCAGCGTTCATGATGATGAGTTCAAGCTCGACTGCTTCAAAAATCTCTTTCATAGTTTTTTCCTCCTATTTTAGATTTTTTTAGCCTTCATAATTTTGGAGAGCTACAAAGTAGTTGAATGCAGCTTTTGCCAATTTGGAAGCAGAAACATTTGTCGATTCTGAAATTGCTTTCAAAGTGTTTGCAAGCGGCGATGAATATTCACATACCTTTGTAGTGCCATTGTATATTGTAATGGTAAGACTGTCTTTAAACTCATACGGAGCAAGTTCGAAATAAAATCTGTATGCACCATTTTCAAGTACAAGCTTATCTGTAACATCTGTACCCTGTCTAAACACTCTGCATCCGCTGTCTATTATATCTTTAGATATTTCATAATATGCTCTAAAGGTGCTTCCAAATACAATACCTCTATCTGTAATATTTCCTTTGGCATTATCATTATAATATCTGCCAAGGTTGCCCTTGAATTCATAGTCTGCTACTTTCAAGCCAAGACGAGTCATCATAGCTCTTACAGCATCTGCTCTATACTGCCATGTCTTGCCATCGAGTGTTTCTTTGGGAAAATCCGCATAAGATCTCTCCATAGCAGAAGCGCAGTACTCAAGGAAGTTAGCAATAAATGTCTTTCTGGCTTCTACATCTTCATTTTTGCCTGCCTCCATATTATAGAAGCCTTCAAAATATGTAAGAACGCTTATTTCCTTAGGAGCGCCTATAGCGTTTCCATCTGCATCGTAGTACTGGATAACATAGATCAGGTCAGCTCTCTGCGGGTTTACATTGTAAATTCTGAATATAGAATTACCCTGTGTATCTGTTCCGATAGTGCCTTCACCTTCAACACGACCATTTACACCGATGTAATAGTACTTCAGACTGCCATTTTCATAGCCTTCTTCAACCATTATTCTGAATGACATATCTTCGCCGATAGAAATACCTGCAGATATAATCGGATGATCCTTTACAGTGTAGTAACCGTCTGCATTGGGAGTAGCCGAGCAAGCTAATTTATCTGCAAAGTACTTGTCATCAACCTTAACCTTGAACTTACCGCCACTGATAGTGATTGTGCCATCGGTTTCACCGGAGATTGTACCGTTGAAAGTACCGCTCTTAACAGCTATCTTAACATCAGCGGAACCTGTGCCCTGAACATCTGTCTGATATACAGCAGCTGTACCGTTGAATGTACCGCCGCTAATAGTTACACCAATCGGCTTCTTTGTGGTGTGCTGAGAAATTGCAAGTGCCGCATTAGTAACAGTTGTACCGTTGCCGTTTGCTTTTTTCTTAACTTCTCCGTTGCCGCCTGTAACATTACAGTTGTTGAGTGTAAGTTTACCTGCGCGGATTTCGATACCTGTAATAGGAGCTGTGATTGTGCAGTTTTCGAATACGCTTGTGCTGTAGCCTGCGAGGTATACGCCGCAACCCATATCCTGATCGGAACTGCTATTTGTAGCCTTGATTATTGCATTCTTTACAGTTACAGTAGAGTTTTCACTGCTTACTGCGCCGTTTACATAAATCGGGCAATACTGGTTGCTCTCATATGTACCGCCATTGACTTCGATATGACCGTCAGTACCCGATGTAATCATCAGTGTACCAACGAGCTTGGAGCCTTCAACAGTACCGTCGATAGTAATCTTATTGCCGTTCTTAGCGCAGAACATTACTCCGTATGCCGCTGTGGAAGTCAGAGTCTTGCCGTTGAGAACAACAGTTACGCTCTTGTCCTCAAGATTGATTCTGTCGGACTTGCAATCCTCAAGCAATGTGATTGTATCACCATTCTTAGCAGCTGCAAATGCTTCCTCGAGTGTCTCATACTTAACATCGCCAATCTGCGCTACATACTTGCCTTCCTTCACGCCGTATGTGCCGTCCGCATTCTTTGTAGGAATGAAGCCGTCTGCACAGTACTCTTCGGGAACTGCAGATGAGAATGTACCGCCGGAAACTGCGGGCTTTGCACCTGCATTTGCAGCTGCTGTAGTAATTCTCCAGTTGGTAACATCAAGTGTACCACCTGTTATTTCAAACTTAGGTACGATACTTCCAGTGATGTCAATCACGATTTCGCCTGTAAACTTAGCATCTCCACCCATTACAGTGTTACCCGTTGAGTTAGAATCCCAAGAGTCCGTCCACAGTTGGCCGTTCAGCTCACCGCCGGTAATGTTAGCATTGCACCAGTTCTGGACTGCTGAATGCTTGCTTGTGATTTTACCACCTGTTACATTAAGTGTAGCACTGCTGCCGTTTTTGATTGCAATGAAGTTATCCTGCCTAATTGTGCCTCCCTTGATGTTAAGTACAGCAGAATAAGCATCATCGTCACCATTGCAAATCAAAGATGAACCAACCATTGAACCGGAAGGATTTGTATTTTTATAACCGGAATTATTGATTATATTAGCCTGCTCTATTGTCATTGTACCGAAGTTGCGTATTACATAATAAGAAGTTTCACCTTCGGTGCCATTGTCATCACGCTTGATAGTACCGGTCTTTTCAGCACTGGAATCTGTGATAGTAATAGTACCGTAATTTGTGATTGTTGCTTTTGTATTGCCTGTACCGCCATTGAGTGTCTTGCCGCCGAGGTCGAGCGTGATGTTCTTCTTACCCGCAGGAATAACAATGTTAGCTTCTATATCAACAAGCAATGTAATTGTCTTGCCATTAGCCGCCAGTCTGATAGCGTCTGCAAGCGTCTCATACTTCGTGCTACCAACCTTAGCTACATACTTGCCTGCCTTCACGCCGTATGTACCGTCGGCATTCTTTGTAGGAATGAAGCCTTCTGCACAGTAGCTATCGGAAATACTCTTATTGAATGTACCACCGGAAACCTCGAAGTTGTCCGAAGTTGCCTTGCCATAACCATGGAAAATGTTACTACCCGACTTCTTGTTGGTGAATGTACCGCCGGTGATTTCAATTTTAGAGGTATAACCATCCACCTGCATAGCCAAAACAACCTGAGGATTGCCCCATCTAGGTGTCGTTGCGTTCTGGATAAACTCGCCACCGCTGATTGTAGTTATACCGGCAGAGAGAATAACGCCGTTGTATTTATTGCTCACCGCATAGTTCAATTCAAACTTACCGCCGTTGATTGTGAGCGTAGAGCCTTCTTCACTCTTAACAACATTCAGTCCGCCTGTGTATGTACCGCTCTTGATAGTCATTGTGCCCCAGTTGTCAATCATGGAAGAGCCTGTATTGCCGGCTGTAGCAGTAACATCTTCGAGAGTCAGGTTTGCATTGCTACCCTTTGTTACTTCGATGTTATAGTAGCTTGTTCCGCCAATTACAGTACCATTCTTAACCGTAACAGTGCCGCCGGTCACAGAAATTGTAGCCTTGCCTGCGCCTGTATTTGTCAGTGTCTTGCCGCCGAGGTCGAGCGTGATGTTCTTATCGATAACAACATCAGCTGTTACATCAGCAAGAAGCTTAACTGTCTCGCCTGCATTTGCAGCTGCGATAGCCTCTGCAAGTGTCTCATACTTAACATCACCAATCTGTGCCACATACTTGCCTGCCTTCACGCCGTATGTACCGTCTGCATTCTTTGTAGGAACGAAGCCGTCTGCACAGAGGTCTTCCTTAACTTCAGACGAGAAAGTACCGCCGGAAACTGCAACTTTTTCACTTGCTGTGAAATCGCTCTCAGTGTTGTTCACCCAGTCATATGCCTTGATTGCACTGTTACCTTCCTTGGCAGTGAATTTGCCGCCGGAGACGGTCACAGTGCCCAAACCCTTATAGCCGGTGCGATTTACAATAGAGATTGCCGCACCATCTTGGATTGCACCGTCGTTCTCAGCCTTCGGAACAGCATTGCCGGTAACAGTGACCGCGCTGCCTTCATTGATGCTCAGGCTGCCTGCGCAGACCTGAACGCCCATGGTCTTGGCATTGACGGTGCTGTTATCCAGAGTCAGCGTACCGCTGCTGGGGAAGTAGATGCCGAAGCCGTTCGGAACATTGAGCGTGCTGTTCTTCAGCGTAACGGTATCGTTTGTGTTGTTGCCGTTGGTCTCGATGCCGCTGTTGCCGTTGGCAGTTATTTCAACGCCATCAAATACAAGTCCTGAGTTATCATAAGTGATAGTTCCACTCATAGCCGACGGAATTAAGCCAGCCATCGAAGCACTGACAACCGTACCGTTCTTCACGGTCAGCGTCACATTGGGATAATTGATCTCAAACGCTGCGCAGTCAAAGTCGGTGCTGGTGTAGGTCCAAGTAAATCCATTCAGATCAATTGTGAAGCTCTTCGAACCGGAGTTCTGAGACGAAGCTGTCGTGTAGTTTCTCAAAAGTTTGAGCGTACTACCAGCCGCAACAGCAGCGTGGAATGCCTCGTCCATGGTGTAATATTTATTGCCGTCAACCTCAGCAAGGTAAGCCTTCGCCACACCGAAGGTGCCATCGCCGTTATCGGTAATGGCAGAACCCTCGACCACATACTTGCTCGGGTCTTTCGTGAACGTACCGCCGGTGATCTCGATGGTCGCCATTTCCTTACTGGGCTCGGTCGCACTACTATAGCGTTTTGTACTGAGCGTACCGTTGACCGTGCCGCCGGTGATCGCGACCTTCGCCAGCTTACCTTCTGCGCCGTCATAGCTGACAGACTCAACGTCGCCGTTGACCGTGCCGCCTCTGATCTCGAGCTCGTTCTTCTTCAAACTATTTTTGTAGGTCCAAGAGGACACCTTGCCGTTTACGACCGCTTGATCCTTGATGACAGCGAAGCTCCAGTTTTCAACCGCGTAGCTGTTCTTGGAATTGATCGTGCCGCCATTCACATAGAGCGTGCCGTAACCGCCAACCTTGAGGACAATGAAATTGTCCTGGGTAAACGTGCCGCCCTTGATGGTCAGCTGCGGTTTCCATGTCGGTTGGTCGTCGGTGCCGATGCGGACAAGGGACGCGCCCTTTGTGCCGCCGGCGCCACTGTCATTCTTGACATTGCCGCTCTCGAACGTGACAAAAGCGTTACCCTGAATGTCGATGACATAGTGGGAGGAAACGCCGGAGTTCTCCGCGGTGTCCTCACGCATGATCGTGCCGGTCTGCGCCTCGCTGGAGTCCTTGATCGTCACGTAGCGTTCAGTGATCGTCAGTGCGGGCTTGCGTTCGCCGGTGCTGCCGTTGAGGGTGAAGCCGTTCAGGTCAAGCGTCACGCCGCGCGTGCTGATGGTGACATTTTCCTTCGTGTTGGCCATCAGCTTGACCGTCGCTTTTCCGGGTGCCGCCGCGAGCGCGTCTGCAAGGGTTGCAAATGCCTTGACCGACGCGCCCTTTGCATCCATGACCTGTGCGGTCATGCCTGCCTTTGCCGTGAAGCTGCCGTCTGCCGCATCCACGCCGCGACGCCGGGTGCGACAAAGCTCGTGCCCTCGCCCTCTGCCTTATTGTTGCGCGGGTCATAGCCGACGAAAGTACCGCCGTTGACGATGATCTTCGCCGTGCCTGCCTTGTACGCCGAATCGTTGCAGTTCAGCGTCCACGCGGGGGTGCCGCTCTCAAAGCGCCCACTGTTGATGATGATCGTGCCCTTAGAGGTATAGATCATATCCATCTGTTTGTCATCCGTATGGGTAATCTGCTGGCTGACATCGAGATCTTCAAGTGTAACCTCGCAGCCCGCAGCGCAAGCCCAGACAGCCATCGTGTATTTGCCCGCAGTTCCGGTCTGCTCAACAGCAACGATCTTGCCGTTCTTGATGAGCACCGCAGCGTTCTCGCCCTCGATGTTGAATACGCCGTCATAGCCGCTGCCGGTCAGCGTCTTGCCGCCGAGGTCGATCGTCAGGCTCTTTTGGATATAATAACTCGTTTCGGGCGTGTTGATGTCCGCCGTCAGCGTGACCGTGTCGCCAGCGTTTGCTGCTGCGAGCGCGTCTGCGAGTGTGGTATACTCTACTCCGCCAACCGTAGCAACAGCAGTAGAAGCAACCTTCACTTCATAAACAGTTGTGAGTGTTCCGTCTGCAGCCTTTTCCTGAACCTTAACAGTCTTGCCGCTTGTTTCGGTAATCGTCGTGGCTTCTACCTGATAAAGGTTAGATCCTGTTGTCGAATTGGCACCAAGACCGTTAACCTTGTTATCACCAGAAAGAGTTACCTCGTAAGCCTGTGTGCTATTCTTAATATTAAGAAAAGCTTTGTTTGCTTTTGTAGAATTGATTGTGCAATCCTTTGCCTCTACCTTGCGCGTAGCGCTTCCGACATTTCCTGCTTCAACATAAACATTGACACCCTTGCCGGAAATGTTGAACTCGCATCCATCGAATGTCATCGTCTTAGTGGAATAATCCCACAGAGCATAGTCGCCTTCGGGAGCGTCGAATGTACAGCCTGTAAATGTGGCTGTTTCATATCCCCAGTAAGCTGTTCTGCCCTCGAGAGTACAATTTTCAACAATTGTGTGGTTTATGCGAATAAAGCCACGATAATTTGCGTTATCCACTTTAAGCGTCATATCCTTGAATGTGATTGTATCGCATCCATCGAAGCTGCAATCGCCATTGCCTTCGCCACCGACATTTTTGCTAAGGTCGCCAATTGTCCATATTGTGTTGCCTGCGCCCGCACCGACAAATATAAGAGACTTCTTGGGAGAAGCATTATCATATGTCGTGTACTCGCCTGCCGAAACATAGATTGTATCGCCGTCTTTTGCAGCCGCGATAGCGTCTGCGAGAGATGCGTAGCCAACGCCGTTGACTGTAGCGACATATGCAGGTGTCAAAGCTTTATTGACAACTGTAGCAACAGTTTCGCTAATACCGTACTCGACGCTTCCCTTCACGCCCTGTGTGGTATCAACAGTAGAAGCCACTGTATTTGTACCGATAGTGAGTGTGAGATTTTCGGAAGTGAATGCATTGTTATTAGCTACTGCATCATCATAGATAAGATAACCGTTACCTGTGATAGCGTTGCCCTCAACAGTAATCTCGGGAACAGCAGTCAATGTCAAAAGATTCTCGTGCAGTGTAATCGCATTGCCGCCTGTAAGTTCAAGCGTGTTATTTGATATAACCGTACTCGTCAAACTGCTAAGCTGTATGCAAGAACGACCTGCATCTTTGATAGAAATCGTGTTGCCGCTTATCGTGGCATTGACATTTGCATGGTCGATATTTATACCACGAGCAAAACCACTTATCTTATTATCAGCAATGATAAGCTTATTTCCGCCTTTGCACTGTGCAAAAATAGCATAAGCATTGCTGTCGCCGTTGTAGTTTGCACCGTCAAACACATTGTCATGAATATTATAAGTCATGACGCCTGCGTTATCGAAATTGTCGTATACATACAGGCGACCGTTGAATTTACAATTCTTGATTTCCATTTCAGCGGAAGTAACTTCCTGTGTGGAATTAGCATCTTTTGCCGCAGAAGCACCGACTGTGGTGCTTGTTGTGCTTGTAAATTCAATATTGTCAATTGTAAGTTTGCCGGAAGCCGTAAAGCTACTGATGTAACCGCCGGCTACATAAGCCTGAATGTTGCCGTCAGTCAGCTTTGCCTTGCCGCCATTTTCGTCATTAACACCGATAATGCTGATGCTTGTGCGGGCAATCTGATGGTTTCCGCCAACAGTGCAATCAATATTGTTGCCATTAGACTGGAGCGAAGTAAAGCCTGCAAGTGTACCGTGGATGTAGTACTTAACTTCTGCAACCGAGCCCGAAACACCCGCATACTTGTAGAGGGGAGCGCTATTGTCTGTAACATCAAGATAGCCCTTTCCCCAAGTTACGCCAAACAAAGCCATATAAGCCTCATTTGCCGCCTTGCAGGTATCAAATTTTTTGCCTTCATAAAGGGCTTTTGCAGCCACAATATCTTCAGCAGAAACATTCGAACCAAATTCAAGCTCTACAGTTACATAGCTTGCAACTTCTGTTGTCGTCGTGCCATCTTCGCCATTTTCGGTGCCATTATTCACATATGTAATAACGCTGTTGTCGGCAAAAAGCTGCACGGGCATCATGCTGACAATCATAAGCACAGCCAGAAGCAAAGCAAGCCGCTTAAAAAATTTGTTCATATTTTTCCTCCTTAAAATTTCGTTCATATCATCGCATCATAATAAAATTAAGGAAGCAAAGGCAACAATCACCGCAAGATACGGCAACTCCCGCGGCATATTTCTGCCGAAAGCCACTTAAAAATCATGAAGAGCGACAATACTACATGATATCTTAATTATAAGGCAAAAATCTGATATTGTCAATAGGAAATGTATCAAAAACTTGATTTTTTGTATATTATGTTCTTTGAAATTGTACTGTTAGCATATATGCAAACAATCATATACATCATATTACCAAGAAAGTATACAACAGTTTTCGTCAAAACAAAAAAAGAATCCGCCGATGCGATTTTTCGACAGATTCCGACTTATAAAAATATTCTCTTTTTGGCAATCCCTCCGTCATTTTTTTGTGAAAATGACGCCTCCCTTTACACAAAGGAGGCTCAGCGGTAGTTTGCACTGATGGATTTGTAATCTATGCCTTCTCCTGCGGGAGAAGGGGGGACCGCGTCAGCGGTGTATGAGGAGTAAGCACTGTCTTTTGCTGCAAATCGGTTTTAAACATTGATGTGACACCTCATCCGTCAGCCTTCGGCTGCCACCTTCTGCTCCTGTCTCGGCGACGCCAACACACGCGCTTCGCGCATGTGTTAATTCCCCACTGGAGAAGGCTTTTTATGCAAAAAACAGGTAAATTTTTGAAAAAATTGCGTTTTTCGCTTGACTTTTGTTTTATACTCATGTATAATTATTAAAAAAGCATTAAATACACTTGTATATTATAAGGAGGAACGCAATGAAAAAGCTCCCCGAAACCGAATTTGATGTCATGTCCGCCATATGGGAAAGCACTCCGCCTGTTACGACAACGCAAATTATGGAGAAAATAGGCAAGGAGCGCGGTTGGGCGGTCCCTGCCCTTATCACCATGCTGAACAGGCTAAATGAAAAGGGCTTCATCTATTCCGAAAAGAAAGGCAAGATGAGATATTATTATCCGCTCATAAAATACAATGAATATCTCGAATTTATAACAAAAGAGTTTATGAGCAAATATTTCGATGATTCATTTGCGAGATTTTTCTCTACATATTACGACCTGCGCATGGTATCTGATGAGACTCTCGACGCCTTTGTCAGATGGGTAAAGGAACGCCGCAGTGAATTTCGCCGCTATAAATCGGAAAAATAATCACGGCAGGGTCACATCGCGCGAAAATCCATGCACAAAGCCCGAGGAATCGGCACTGCATACATCGCCGCCTATCACTTTATTTTTGAAAACAAGCAGGTTTATATATACATCACCGTCATATTCGGGGTAATTCGTTATTTTGTAGGTATAGCGGGTTACCTCTTTTCCTTTATATTTATTCAGGCTGAGTCCCTGATTTTTCTGGAGCTGATTATAATTTTCATAAATCTTATCAAACGACGCCGGAATAGTCACATCTTTTTCATCTACAGGCGTTTCTTCAACGCTCCAGCCGAACTGTGAAATGAATGCTACCCTATCGGCGCTTGAATAAATTTTGGCATATGAGATAGTGGATGCCGATTCATCTGCGTCATATGTAGGCACGAAAGCGACAAGGGCAAGAAGCACCGCCACAGAAAGTGCCGCCACGCAGATGAATTTCACCGTGGACATACGAAACGAATATACAAACATCATATCCTCCCGCCGCAAAAGCGGCTTTTTTGCTTTTTGTTTGTATATATTTATTCGCGCGGCGGGCGGATTATGCGTTTACTTTCTTTTTTCGAGTGAAACCGATATAAAGAAAAGCGATGCCATAATGCAAAGAACGGAAATTTCGGGCAGCCACTCGAAAACAGGCACCGGCGGCTCGGCAAAGAAATATTTCTGCGTATCCTCGACGAAGAGATGATAAAGGAAAGGCAAGCCGAAGAGCGGATAAAGCAGGTATTTTGTCCTTATCACGCCGAAAACCGTGAGTGCATAAAGCGCGAGTACTCCGGCATACAGAAGAAGGCACAGCACGGTATGTACTCTGCTCGGAAAGCCGAGGGCTTTATAGGCGAAGAATGCCACGCCCATCGCCACGGGAAGTGCCGTGAGCTGCGGGAGTTTCCTGCCGAAGAAAACGACTGCGACAAAGAAAACCACCGCTGCGGCGACGGTATTTACAAGGTAAATCCAGAAAATCTGCGGCGTCATCGGTCGTGAGGTATAATAAACTATTCTTATCGCTGAAGAGATGAGCATGAGCGCGACGGAAAGCAGCGCGAGGGGATTTTTTCTGTTTATAAAACAGCGTGAATGCATAAGTATGCCTCCTTTTCTGCTGATATTTTATCACAAACGGAAGAAAATGTCCATAGCGATTTTTTGTAACGATACTATGCGGAAATTTTTACATTATCTTAAAATAAAACGGCAAAATAATATTGACACGAAAACAAAAAAGTATTACAATAAAGACGATAACAAGCCGCGCCAAGCGGCTGTACAGGAGGTATAATAAATGAATCGTTTTGTACTCAATGAAACATCTTACCACGGAAAAGGCGCTATCGAGAGCATAGTTACAGAGGCTCGCGGTCGCGGCTTCAAAAAGGCATTCGTTTGCTCCGACCCCGACCTTATCAAATTCGGCGTAACTCAGAAGGTTACCGATATTCTCACACGCGAAGGTCTCGATTTTGAAATCTATTCCGAAATCAAGCCGAACCCCACAATCGAAAATGTTCAGAACGGCGTTGCCGCATTCAAGAAATCCGGTGCTGATTATCTTATCGCTATCGGCGGCGGCTCCTCTATGGATACCGCAAAGGCTATCGGCATAATCATTGCCAACCCCGAGCACGAGGATGTAAGAAGTCTCGAGGGCGCCGTTGCGACAAAGAACAAGTGCGTTCCGATAATCGCCGTTCCAACCACGGCAGGTACCGCCGCTGAGGTTACAATAAACTATGTTATCACGGATGTTGAGAAGAACAGAAAGTTCGTTTGCGTTGACCCGCATGATATCCCTGTCGTAGCCGTTATCGACCCCGACATGATGTCCTCTATGCCCAAGGGTCTGACAGCCGCTACAGGTATGGACGCGCTCACGCACGCTATTGAAGGCTACATCACAGCAGGTGCATGGGAGCTTTCCGATATGTTCCATCTCAAGGCTATCGAGATTATTTCCCGTTCGCTCCGCGGTGCTGTTGCCAACACTCCCGAAGGACGCGAAGGCATGGCTCTCGGTCAGTATGTTGCAGGCATGGGCTTCTCCAATGTTGGTCTCGGCATAGTTCACTCTATGGCTCATCCTCTCGGCGCACTCTATGATACTCCTCACGGCGTTGCAAACGCTATCATTCTTCCTACCGTTATGGAATACAACGCAGAGTGCACAGGCGAGAAGTATCGCGATATTGCAAAGGCTATGGGCGTTGAGGGCACAGAGAAGATGACTCAGGCTGAATACAGAAAAGCCGCTGTAGACGCTGTCAAGCAGCTCTCCAAGGATGTCGGCATCCCCGCAAACCTCGTGGGCATAGTAAAAGAAGAGGATATTCCCTTCCTTGCTCAGTCCGCTTATGACGATGCCTGCCGTCCCGGCAACCCGAAGGAAACAAGCGTAGCCGATATAGCAGCGCTCTATCGTTCACTCCTTAAATAATTCTTAAAACAAAAATGCCGATGATTTTTCATCGGCATTTTTTTGTCTGTGGCTATGGACTTTTTACTCGATATGTGCTAAAATAATAAAAAAGGCATCGGAGGTACGATTTACAATGAACAATTCCGTGAAATTCAGAAATTCCGTCAAGGGTTATAATAAGCAGGATGTAATAGAATATATAGCGGAGCTTTCCGCGGAGCATGATGAAGCCCGCGCGCAGTATGAAACAGAGCTTGCAAGAGCGCACCGCGAAGCGGAAGCCGAAAAAGAAGCGGCGAAAATCTCCGAAGCAAAGGCTGAGGAGCTGGCAACCGAGCTTTATGCCGCGCTCGAGCGCGAGCGCGAGCTGAAGCGTTCCGTTTCGGGGCTTGCCGCGCGTATAGCAAAGTATGAAAAAGAAAAAGCCGCAAGAAAAGCCACAGTAAAGCAAAAAGTCAAAAAAACGCTTTTCAAAAAGCAAAAATAAGCAAAATCGCTTCCCTGCAAAAATAAGCCGTGCCGCCTCATTTGAGGCGGCACGGCTGTTTGTGCTTTATTTATTTCCTTTTGTCTTTATATTGTTGTGGCAGGAGCCTGACATGGCGCAGTG
>ENA-OROD01001291-OROD01001291.1-human-gut-metagenome-genome-assembly--contig:-NODE-1291-length-20714-cov-8.136115_pt1 | contig 20714 bp, 14 predicted proteins | sample MGYA00242123_ERZ509038 | MGnify/ENA primary metagenome ERZ509038 (study PRJEB26280, sample SAMEA2338719) | human gut metagenome | biome: human gut; feature: human-associated habitat; material: faeces... | reverse complement strand
GAAGGATTCGCAGGATAAAATGGTGTTAACCATTTTATCGAGAAATAGTATGATGGCTAAAACTGCCCGGCGTCGAATCGACGCCGGGCAGAAATATTATACCAGCAGCTGGCCGTTGATCACCAGATGGAACGTCAGTCCCAGCGCCTGCGCCGCCTTCTGGCACAGAAGCATCCGCTTCATGAAAATTTCCAGATACTCCATCACGGAACCCAGCTCGGTATCCACCGTCAGAATCAGGCGGATGCTGGTGTGCTGCTCGTCAAATTCCAGATGGCAGTCCGTTACGGAGTAATTCACCCGGTCGTGGATGTCCAGCGCCACGGTGGTCTTGTCCCGCACTCTGGAACGGCGAACGTCGGATTTGTCCGCCAGAATCAGCGCTGCCGCGAAGGCGCTCACCGGCTGGCCGGTGCCTTCGTCGTGGTTGCCGATGGCCGTGACAATGGCGGCAATTTCCTCCGGCGGAAAGTTCATTCTGTCAAGGATGCGGAACGCCATCACCGCGCCGCTCTGGCTGTGATCGACCCGGTTCACAACGTTGCCGATATCGTGGAGATATCCGGCGATCTTCACCAGCTCCACGGTTCTCTCCGGATAGCCCAGCGTTTCCAGAATCCATCCAGCCGTCTGGGCGACCCGGGTCACGTGCTGAAAGCTGTGCTCCGTAAATCCAAGGGCTTTCAGCGATGCATCCGCCTGATCGATGTACACCCTGACCGCTTCGTCCTGTTTCACCTGTTCGTAAGTCATTGTTTTCCTCCTGTGGTATCCCGCCGGGATACCTTCTTTCTCTATCATTTCTGTTTCCTTTTTACTTTATCCAATCTATGTAAAATTTGTTACCGGGAAATTGTAAAGCTTCTTTACAATCACGCCTTCTTCTTTACTTCCCCCGCGGACTGTGCTATACTTTAGGAAACGATTTCCGGTTTTCCGGTAAAAATAAGGAGCATCCGCCACTATGTATGAACAATATTCTTCTCAGGAATTTGAAGAAAAATACACCTATTCCGGCAATTTAGGCGCATTCTGGACGCCGGAAAAGACGACTTTCCGCCTGTGGGCGCCCACTGCCGGGGCCGTTTCCATCCGCCTGTACCGCAGCGGCGACCCGGGTGCCGACGACCTTCTTGCCCAGCTTCGGATGCAGCCCGACGTCTGCGGCACATGGACGGCGGAACGGTTCGGAAATCTGAACGGCATTTACTACACTTACCTCGTCACCGTGGACGGCCAGACCCGGGAAGTCTGCGACCCCTATGCAAGAACCACCGGCGTCAACGGCTGCCGGGGGATGATTCTGGACTTGGCTTCCGTCAATCCCCCGCAGTGGGACACCGATGCAGACCCCCACGCCGGTAAGTCCATCACCGACGCCGTAATTTACGAGCTGCACGTCCGCGACCTGTCCTCCGACCCCAGCGCCCATATTGCGAACAAGGGCAAATTTCTGGGTCTCACTGAAACCGGCACAAAGACCCGGGGCGGCCACCCCACCGGTCTTGACCACATCAAGGCGCTGGGCATCACCCATGTCCACCTCCTGCCGATGTATGACTTCGGCTTCACCGACGAAAGCCGCCGCCATCCCCAATACAACTGGGGCTACGACCCGGTGAATTACAACGTCCCCGAAGGGTCTTACGCCACCGACCCGTTTCACGGCGCTGTCCGTGTGGCGGAGGTGAAGCAGATGGTCAAGGCGCTCCACGACAACGGCCTGAGTGTGGTCATGGACGTGGTGTACAACCACGTATACGACGCCGGGGCATTCTGCTTCAACCAAATCGTCCCCGGCTATTTCAGCCGCATCAGCAGTGACGGCAAATACTCCAACGGCTCCTTCTGCGGCAACGACACCGCTTCCGAGCGGAGCATGGTGCGCAAGTACATCGTGGATTCCGTCTGCTACTGGGCGGACGAATACCACATGGACGGCTTCCGCTTCGATATCGCCAGTCTGATCGACACCGTGACCATCAACGAGATCATGGCCGCCGTCCATCAAAAGCACCCCAACGTGATTTTCTACGGTGAGGGCTGGGATATGAAGACCGAGCTGACCAAGCCCGGTGTCCAGCTGGCGGTGCAGACCAATTCCGCGATGGTTCCCGGCTTCGGCTTTTTCAGCGACACCATCCGCGACCTGCTTCGCGGGACTACCTTTGAAAGCACCGCGCCGGGGTTCGTCGCCGGGGCGGTCGTGTCCAAAGAAGCGCTGGAAGCCTGCTTCATGGGGATGCCGTCCTGGGCTGCTCAGCCCAATCAGTGCGTGAATTACGCCTCCTGCCACGACAATACCACTCTCTTTGACCGTATCGCCCTCACTGCCCCGGACGCGCCCGTTGAATCCCGGATTCGGATGAACAACCTCGCCGCCGCGTTTTATATGCTGTCCCAGGGCGTCCCCTTCCTGCAAGCCGGTGAGGAAATGCTCCGCACCAAGCCCGGGAAGCACGGCGGCTTTGACGACAACAGCTATCGCTCCCCGGACAGCGTCAATTCCCTGAAATGGGCGACTCTGGACAAGCCGGAATATCAGGATGTTCTCAGCTACTACAAGGGCCTGATTGCGTTCCGGAAAGCCCACGCGGCTCTTCATCTGTCCACACGGGAGGATGTTCAGCGCTGTGTCCACCCGGTGTACTGTGAAAATGAACACTGTGTGGCGTTCCGTATCGACGAGCCGGAGGGAGAGATTTTCGCCGTCTTCAACGCCGACGCCCAGCCCGTCTCCGTTTCCCTGCCGGATGGACATTGGAACGTGAACATCCGGGACGGCCGCGCCGGAACGGGAACTATGGAAACGGTGTCCGGAACGGTTCTCGTCTCCCCCATTTCCGCCATAGTGCTGACTCGCAGAAAAGCCATCGAGGTCGTGGCGGGGCTGATCTGGGACAAAGACAAATTCCTGATCTGCCAGCGCCCGGAAAACAAAGCGCGTGGACTTCTCTGGGAATTCCCCGGCGGCAAAGTGGAAGCGGGCGAAACGCTGCCTCAGGCGCTCCAGCGGGAGTGCATGGAGGAACTGGCCGTCAAGCTGGAAGTCCGCGACCGGTTCATGCAGGTCGAACACAAATACCCGGACATTTTCATCCGCCTGACGCTGTTCCACTGCGTCATCTCCGAGGGCATCCCCCAGGCGCTGGAACACAACGCCCTGCGCTGGATTCAACCCAGCGAGACTAAAAATTTCACTTTCTGCCCCGCCGACGCAGACATTCTGAAAGAAATTGACCGGGTATACGGTGGCAAGAAACCGCTCTGAGAAAGTGCCATCGTCGATTTTCCCAAACGAGCGAACCAATTCTTGACATTTGACAGCATTTTTACTATAATACAAGTAGGAGAGGCCACTGCATTCTCCGAAGGAGGTTCTTTATGGAAAAGAAAATCATCACCATTAGCCGTGAATTTGGTTCCGGCGGACGCACCATCGGCCACAAGGTCGCCGAGCGGCTTGGCATTCCCTTCTATGACAAGGAGCTGGTCAATCAGGTCGCCCTGGAGTCCGGCTTCGCCCCCAAATTTGTGGAAGAGCACGGCGAGCATTCCCCCAGCAGCAGTCTGTTTTCCTACGCTTTCGCCCCGCAGGGCGTCCCCGGCGTGATGAATGGCCTGTCCACAGCCGATTTTCTGTGGAATATCCAGTGCAGCGTGATTCTTCAGCTGGCGGAGAAAGGCCCCTGCGTCATTGTCGGCCGGAACGCGGACTACATTCTGAAGGATCGTCCCGACGCGCTGCATACCTTCATTTTTGCGGATATGGCCTTCCGCGCCGACCGCATCGTCCGTCTGTACGGTGAGTCCGACAAGAGCCCGGAGGCGCGTCTGAACGAGAAGGATAAGCGCCGCCGCGTCAACTATCAGCACTACACCGGCCGCACTTGGGGTCAGTCCCAGAATTATGACATCTGCCTGAATTCCGGCGTTCTCGGCATTGACCAGTGTGTCGATATCATCGTCGGCGCCGTGGAAAATTCCAAAAAGTAAATTACATAGGTTTGCCCTGCACCTTCCGGTGCAGGGCAAATTTTTTCGCTCAGACGTTGGCCGTTTCCTTTTCGGAATCGGCAATGTTGATATTGACGCCGTTGACCTCCACGCTCTCGTCGGCGGAGATCAGAATGTACTTCACGCCGCCGATGACGCGGGTCTCGATCAGGTCGCTCCGGGCGGGGTCTACCTTGATGACCACGTCCGGGGTCTTCACCTCAAAATGCTTGTTGTCGATGATGTTCTTGGGGTGCAGGTCGGCCTCGAAGCCGAAGGTCTCGTCGTAGTCCACGCTGAATTTGGCCAGATGCTCCTCGGAAACGCCGCAGGAGGTCAGAACCTCCTTCACGTCCTCCTTGGAGATCATCAGCGGCTCCGGCACCTTGCTTTCCTTGTGCAGCTCGATGCGCTGGCACAGCTGGTCGTGAACGGTCTGCACCACGTCCAGACTGCAATCATCCCCCAGTGACGTGGTGAGCAGCGCCTCGAAGGACTTCTTCTGCTCGGCGGCGGGCTGGGGCACCGGGGTGTTGAACACCGCCTCAATCAGCGCGTCCTGAGACGCCGTGATGTCGTGGGTGTAGTACAGGGCGTTATAAATATTGGTCGCCCGGTCGTCAAAGGCCGGGAACAGGAATCCCAGCGCGGGGGCGGAGACCATCTGGTTCATCGCGCCGTCGTGGAACAGCTTTTCCTCCGGGACGTAGTGAAGATTCGCCTTGGTCTGCTTGACGGGGCAGATGGCGCAGAGAATGAAGGTGTAGGTCTCGTCGGAATTGTCCGCCTGAGAATCGCCGTCCTTGCTCTTGAAGGGGACGTCGTAGCTGTCGCAGCACAGCAGAATCAGGTAATTGCCCTCGATGGTAACGGTGTCGATGATCTTCTGGCAGAATTCCCGGCGAAGATTGTCGTCCGCCAGCTTGGTCTCCCGCAAATCCATGAGCATTTTATGCTCCGGGGAACCTGCCACCTGACTTGTCTTGAAGGTAATGTCAATGAGATTCTTGCCGATGGCGCCGGAAAGGGAGCGGCGCAGAAGGGCAAAATATTTGTCGGACTCATTCTCCGGCATGATGCCGGTACTCTGGCGAAACTCGGAGATGACCTCCTTGTTGTCGTTCACATAGCAGCCGTAAATGGCCGTGATATTGCTGCGATCCCGCCGCAGATGCCGCCGGATCTCGCCAATTTCCTTATCGTTCATGATTTTCCCTCGCTTGTATGTTGAAATGCGCGGACATTATATCACATCAAAACGGAAAAATCCAGTCAAAATCGAAGGCGGGCGCTTTCGCCCGCCTTCGTCAGGTTATATTTCTGGGAGTGCCCTCGCGTTGCAATCGCTCATGGTCATGCGGGGATAGGTGTCCACGATGCGCTGATATTCCTCATTCGTGATGGGTGTCAGGTCTTCTTTCATAAAGTCAAAATCTCTGTCCCGATACCATTGGTCATTATTGCCGCGGTAAGTAATACTCTCTATCGGAACAGCCGTTTTGTTTTCCACCTGATAATAGGTACAGCCGCTTCCGCCGGAACCCTCGCCCCAGTACTCCAGAACATTTCCAGCACACAAATAAAGCGAACTTCCGCTCAGAATTTCCCGCGCGGTGCCGTTTAGAACGCCGGCCACATTGCTAAGCGTCTTGTCCCTGTTAAACAGCAGCAGTTCATCCTGCCCGTCGCCGTCCAGATCACGAAGCGCGTAGTATTTTATCCAATACGTGTCGATTGAAGAAAGATATCCCCCGTAATTGGCCAGCAGCTGGGCGTCATCTCCCGCACTGCTGTCTGCGGAATTCATTTTCTCAAGCGGCTTTGGGTTACAATCCCAGAAGGACATACCGGGATAAGTGTTAACGACCCGATTATACTCTTCCTCGGTGATGGGCGTCAGATTTTCTTCATAAAAGTCGTAATTACTATCCCGGTAGCATTGGTTTTCATCGATATTATAAATAATGCACTCAAACGGAACTGCTGTGTGGTTTTCCACCCGGTAATACGTCCGCTGTTCCGCGCCGGAACCGCCTTCCCATGCTTCCAGAACATTGCCTTCGCAAAGATCAAGCACATTGCCGGACAAAATCTCCTGCGCAGTGCCATTTTGAATTGCGGCCACCTTCATCAAAGTTTCTCCCGAATTATACAGCAGCAATTCGTCCTGTCCATCGCCGTCCAGGTCACGAAGCGCATAGTATTTTATGGAACTTGTGTCGATGGTGGAAAGATACCCTTCATAATCGGCCAGTGCCGGGTCATAACTCCCGGCACTGGCGTCTGCGAATGGTGTAATTACGATGGGAAGGCTGGCGGCGGCACTGTAAATTTCGTCCTCCGACCAGTTTTCGTCGGTGATCGGCGCAAGATCATTCTCGCCCGTTCCCCGGAACCAGGGGTGATCCGGGTCTGTCGCCGCGTCAAACCGGATAAGGCTGTCCGTGACCAGCTGCCCATTGCTCAGGTGGCAGTACACATAGTCCGCGGACGCCGCGCCGTTCGACCCGATGTTCAGAATGCGGAAGCCTTCCCGCAGCTCATAGGAATTCCGATCCCAGCCGGTGAACACATGCACCAGCTTGCCGTCTACCAGAGAATACAGGTCGTAAATGACCTGCCGTTCGGCGTCGTTGGCAATGACCAGCTCGTTCGTGCCGTCATTGTCCAGATCAAGGAGCGCATAGCCCAGCTCGCTGGGGGAGGTTGCGTAGCTCACCAGAATGCTGATGTCCGCGTTGCTGCACGCCTCCCCGCCCCAGTGTTCCGTAAGGGCGGTGACATATTTGGCGATAACCGGCTGGTAGGCTTCCGGAATCGCGGTGCCGCTTTCGGTTGGCGCGGTGGTTTCAACGGGGGCGTTCTGGGTTCTCGGGGCGAGGGACAGATCAAAGGTGTTGGCAAAGGCTTCCAGCGCCGCCTTTCCCGTCTGGGAATCCCCCGTTGTAGCGTTCATCACAACGATTACGACAACGGAGTCGCCGGTGTCCGTCAACACTAGGGAATTGCTCTGCCCCACGGCAATGAGGACGTCCGTCCCGGCGGTGGTGACATAGTTCGACCACTGGTAATCGCTCGTATTCTCGATTTCCCAATAGGCCGTGGAGAGGGTCTGCTTCATGGCGCGGTACACCCGGTATTCTATGGGGTAGTCTACGCCGCTGACCGTGGTCGCGCCCCAGAATTCAAAGTTGCCATCGGCGGAATAGCTGGGATTGCTGGTGGTCACGTCCCCGTTCCCGGAGTCTCTGACCATGCTTCTGACATCCAGCGCGGTGAACATTTCTTCGGTGGTATCCGGGGAAATTCCGTCTCCAACCTTGTTCAGACCGTATTTCGTGCAGATTTCGTCCACCTTCTGCGCCATTTCCGTATTCCGGCAGCCATAGGCGCGGTAGGCTTCGGAGAGGGTCTCGTCTACATCGCCAGTGGCGTTGCAGCTCTGGACGTAGTCCTTGATCTCCATGCTGGCCTTGTAATTCGCCGAGGATTGCAGGCTTTCCAGCGTCAGCGGCGCGGTAGGGACATTGGACATGAACGGCGGAGTCTTATCCGTCCGTCCGAGGACAAAAATGCCCAGCAGCACCACCGCAAACAGCGCCGCGGCGGCGGGAATGATCGTCCACCAGCGCTGAGACGATGCTTTCTGCTGATGCGCGCCCCGGCGATGGGGCTTTTCGGCGGGAAGCTGGGCTTCCAGAGCCGCGCGCATTCTGGCTCTCTGGGCAGGCGTGGGGTTGACCGTGTTCAAAGCGCCACAAATCACTTGACTTTTCATCTGTCAGCACCTCCTAACATGGTCATAAGCTGCTTTCTTGCCCGGGACAGGCGGCTGCGGACGGTGCTTTCCGGACAGTTCTGATGGGCAGCAATTTCCGCAGTGGTGTATCCCTCGTAGTAGTACAGATAGACGACATCCTTGTAGTCCTGGGGCAGCGCCAGAATGGCGTCCAGCACGTCGTTTCCCGTCTCCGTTCGATCCTGTGGCAGAGATGTGTAATCGTCTATGTTCTCATTTTTTCGCCACCACTTTTTCAGGGTATCCTTGCAAAGGTTCGACGCCGTGATGATGAGCCACGCCTTTTCGTGGCGTTGGTCTGCAAAAGGCTTTCCGTTGGACATCAACCGCAGGAAGGTCTCCTGGGTCATATCCTCTGCTTCCGGGGCGTTTTTCATGTATGCATAGCAGACACGGTAAACGGTGTCTACCTGGCGGTCATAGATTTCCATGATTTCTTTGTTGGTGCGCAGCAAAGTAGGCATTTGCCTTCCCCTCCTCTCAGATAAGAAACGATTCAATGGGTCAAAATGTTGCATGGGCAGATTATTTTTCACAAAAATACTGTCATCCCGCCGCAGCGGGATGACAGCGCTTCGTTTTTCAGCTCCACAGGCATTTCCAGTTCTGGATAAAATATTCTACGCCGGAGTAAACCGTGGTGAGGACAATGACGCCGATCACGACCCAGTTGAGCACAGCCACACCGGGCAGCGCCATCATGACGCAAAGCCCCACCATGGTGCTGGCGGTCTTGACTTTGCCGCTCCATCCGGCGGCGATCACGTGCCCCTTCTGGACGGCGATCAGCCGCAGTCCCGTTACGGCAAATTCCCGTGTCAGCACAATCATCAGCGCCCACGCGGGAAACACGCCCCACTGGCAGAACATACACATGGCGGCGATCACCAGCAGCTTGTCAGCCAATGGGTCAAGGAATTTTCCAAAATCCGTGACTTGGTTATAATGTCGGGCGATATAGCCGTCCAGGGAATCCGTCAGGCTGGCAACGATAAAAATTGCGAGGGAAACGTACATCCACAGCCCCGGCGCGCCGCCGGATAAGTACATGGTCACCATAAACGCCGGGATCATTGCCACCCTCACCAGCGTGATTTTACTTGCCAGCGTCATGCTTCTTCCTCCACTACATAGCCGCACAGATCGCCGTCGGTGCAGCCGTCAATTTTTACCATGACAAAATCGCCCTCGTGAACAGGCTCGTCGGACGCAATCCAGACCCGGCCGTCGATGTCCGGGGAGTCGGCAAAAGTGCGGCCGTAGAACTGCCCGCTTTCCTCGTCGTAGCCGTCCACCAGAACCTCCATGGTCTTGCCCAGCTTTTCGGCGTTGTAGGCGTCCATGATCTCCGATTGCAGCATTTCCACGATCTCCGCCCGCTTGACGGCGGTGTCCGTGTCCACATGCTCCATTTGCGCGGCGGGAGTGCCTTCCTCCGGCGAGAACGCGAACGCGCCGACGCGCTCCAAGCGCTCCTCCCGCAGGAAATCGCACAGCTCGGCGAATTCTTTCTCCCCCTCACCGGGCAGGCCGGTGATCAGGCTGGTGCGGATGACCAGTCCGGGAATTCCGGCTCTCAGCCTTGCAAACAGGGCTTTCAGGAACTCCCCGTCGCCCCGGCGGTTCATCAGCTTCAGGATTTTGCTGTTGCAGTGCTGGATGGGGATGTCCAGATATTTGACGATCTTCGGCTCGGAGGCCATGACCTGAATGAATTCGTCGTCAATTTCGTCGGGATAGACGTAGTGGACGCGAATCCAGTGCAGTCCGTCGATCTCGCAGAGCTTCCGCAGAAGCTCCGGCAGAAGCCGCTTGTGCCCGGGCAAGTCTGTGCCGTAACGGCTGGTGTCCTGCGCGACCACGATCAGCTCCTTCACGCCGCTGTCCGCCAGCATCCGGGCTTCGTAAAGCACGTCGTCCATCTGACGGCTGCGGTATTTGCCACGCAGGGAGGGAATGACGCAGTAGGAGCAGTGGTTGTCGCAGCCCTCGGCGATTTTGATAAAGGCGTAGTGTCCCGCCGTGGTCATGATGCGTCCCGTTTCCACTTCCGGTGCGTCGATGGAGCCGAAGTCCACCACCTGCTCCCCATTCAGGAGCTTTTCGATGGCGGGAACGATTTCCGTGTAGCTGCCGGTACCCAGAATGCCGTCCACCTCGGGCATTTCCTTCAGAATGTCCCTCTGATACCGCTGGGACAGGCAGCCGGTGACCAGAATTTTGCCCACCAGACCCTCCGCCTTCAGGGCGGCGGTCTGCAAAATGTAGTCGATGGCTTCGGATTTCGCCGAGTCGATAAAGCCGCAGGTGTTGATGACCACCACGTCGCTGCCTACCACATCCGACTTGACGGTATGTCCCGCCTCCTGCACCCGATACATCATCCGCTCGCAGTCCACCTGATTCTTGGCGCAGCCGAGGGAGATAAAACCAATATTTGCCATAATTCAGAATTCCTCCTGAAAATCTTCTGTATCAAAGGAAAGCGCATCCAGCGCCCGCCGGATGGCTCCGTAATTGTGTCCCCGGCGGATCAGCGCGTCCACGGCACGCCTGACCTGCTTTTCATCGGAGTCCGCGTCCAGACGGCTTTTCAGAAACGCCGTGATTTTCTCCGTCTGGTCTGGGTAGTCCGCAAGTGCCTCGTCCCAGTATTCTTTTGGGATACGTTTCTCGTAAAGCGCCTGCTTGGCGCGCATCAAGCCGTAGCCCTTGGAAATGCAGGAACTGACCACCTGCTCCGCCGTCGCCCGGTCGTCTACCAGATGCAGGTCTTCCATCCAGGCTACCGCTTCTTTGGCCTGTTGGGGGTCTTCCCCCTTTCGCACCAACCGGGCTTCCAAGTCCCGGCGGGAAACGCTGGCCACGGAAACGATACGAACCGCCCGCATTTTGGCGGACATCTGTCCGGCGGCGGTGCGGAGGGCTTCCGCCTCCTGCTCGTCCAGCTCTTTGCCGGAATAGAGTGCGAAATCCTCCACCGTCTGGCGATACAGTCCCATTTTGCTGCCGTCGTCAAAGGTCACCCAATAGCGCCCTGCCCGGTCCGGAGCCGTTTTCAGGGACTCAACCTTCATCGTCGAAATCGTCGGCGCTGACGGCTACCGCTTTATCGGCGACCTTGGCGGGGGCTTTGGGTGCGCCGTTGTTCAGCTTCCACAGGTTCTCCCGCACCTCGGCTTCCACCTTCTCGGCGATGTCGGGGTTGGCGATGAGGTAATCCTTCACGGAGTTCGCGCCCTGACCGATGCGCTCGTCGCCCATGGAGAACCAGCTGCCGCTCTTCTGGATAATGTCCAGCTGAACCGCCAGATCCACCAGCTCGCCCCACTTGGAAATGCCCTTGCCGTAGAGAATCTCAAACACGGCTTCCCGGAAAGGCGGCGCGACCTTGTTCTTGACCACCTTGACCCGGGTCTTGTTTCCGATGACGTTATTGCCCTCTTTGATGGACTCAATGCGGCGCACGTCCAGACGGACGGAGGAATAGAATTTCAGCGCGTTGCCGCCGGTGGTGGTCTCCGGGTTGCCGTACATCACGCCGATCTTCATACGCAGCTGGTTGATGAAGATGACCACACAGTTGGTCTTGGCGATGGTGCCTGCCAGCTTCCGCAGCGCCTGAGACATCAGACGCGCCTGCAGGCCGACAAAGGTATCGCCCATTTCGCCCTCGATTTCCTGCTTGGGAACCAGCGCGGCCACGGAGTCTACAACCACCGCATCCACGGCGCCGGAGCGAACCAGCGCGTCGGTGATCTCCAGCGCCTGCTCGCCGGTATCGGGCTGGGACACCAGCAGATTGTCCGTATCCACGCCCAGCGCGGCGGCATACACGGGGTCAAGGGCGTGTTCCGCGTCCACGAAGGCCACTTCGCCGCCCCGCTTCTGGGCTTCCGCCAGAATGTGCAGCGCCAGTGTGGTCTTACCGGAGGATTCGGGGCCGTAGATCTCAATGATTCTGCCCTTGGGCACGCCGCCGATACCCAGCGCCGCATCCAGCGCCAGAGAACCGGTGGGGATGGCCTCCACGTTCATTTCCGGGCGGTCGCCAAGGCGCATGACCGTGCCCTTGCCGAAGTTCTTGTCGATCTGGGCAAGGGCCGTCTGCAATGCCTTTTTCTTGTCCGACGCGGGGGCGGGGGCTTCATAAACCGTTTTCTTTGTAGCCATAATCAATCTTCCTTCCTGCCGTACTGGGCAAGCACGGCACGTTCTCTGTCATTATAATCTCTGGTTCGTTCCAGAATGGTATACCCATTTTCTTCCAGAATCCGGCACACATCGTCTCCCTGACCCATGCCGAACTCGAAGCAGACAAATCCGCCCTTCTTCAGCGCGGGCGTGTAGTTCTCCACGATGGCGCGGTAGAAGTCCAGACCGTCCTCCCCGCCGTAAAGCGCCATTGCCGGTTCAAAATCCCTGACGCTGTGGGGAAGCGCCTGCATTTCCGCCCCGGTAACGTAGGGCGGGTTGGAGACGATCATATCATATTTCCCGAGAAATGCCGGGGCTTTCTTCGTGGCGTCCGCCTGAACGCACCGCACCCGCCCGCCGAGACGGTTCAGGCCGGTGTTTTCCTTGGCGATGGCCAGCGCCTCCATGCTCAGATCTGCCAGCGTCACCTTCGCGTCCTTGACCCGGCTGGCAATGGCAAGGCCGATACAGCCGGAACCGCAGCACAAATCCAGAATCCGGGGGTCCTGCTCCAGAAACAGCGCCTTGCGGATGGCAAGCTCGGCCACGGCGCAGGTATCGTCCCGGGGAATCAGCACATCCGGCGTCACCCGAAGGGGCAGGCCGTAAAACTCCCACTCCCCCAGCACATAGGCCAGCGGCTCCCCGTCCAGCAGCCGCCGGACGGCGCGGCTCATATCCCGGCAGACTTGCTCAGACGCATACAGGTCACGGTCTGCCAGAATGGCTTCCGGACTTTTCCCGGAAAAATGGCACAGCAGCTGCCGCGCCATCATCCCCGCCGTCTGGGCGTCCTCGGTTTCCAGCAGCGCATGGCGGGTGTCCAGATACAGCTGGCCGTATTGCTTCACCAACGATCAGAACCCTCCTTCTCCGGCAGCACGGCCTGTACCGCCGCAATGCCCACCTCAATCATGGAGTCGTCCGGCTCGTTGGTGGTAAAATGCTGCATCCACATACCCGGCGCGGAAAGCGCCCGCGTAAAAGCGTTGTCGTTTCTTCCGCACCAGCGGTTGATCTCGTAGGTGATGCCCACCACCACCGGCAGGAGCAGCAGCTTGAAAACGATCATCAGCATCCGATAACCGAAGGTGCCGCGGATGGTTTCCAGTCCGGGGAAGATCGCCAGCAGCGCTGACGACGCGATGGAAAACACAAGAATGGAGATCACCATGACCACCAGAAGGAAGCTGGTGCCGCACCGGGGGTGCAGCCGGGTCATTTTTCGCACATTTTCCACCGTCAGGGGGAGTCTTGCCTCGTAGCAGCGGATGGTCTTATGCTCCGCGCCGTGGTAGGAAAACACCCGCTTCATATCCGGCATCCGGGATATCAGAATCATATAGGCCATGAAGATCACCATGCGGATGACGCCCTCCACCAGATTCAGAAGCAGCGTACTGGTAATGATTTTGTCAAAAAATCCGCCGATGACCATGGGCAGCAGGAAAAACAGGCCGATGGAAAGCAGCAGTCCCATGGCCACGGCAATGCCGACGATGGCCTTCTGAAAGGCTTCGCTTCCCAGCTTCTTTTCCAGCCACTTGTCAAATTTGGACGGCTCTTCCTGCATTTCGTCGGGAGCCAGATCAGCAGACCTTAGCAGCGCCTTCACGCCCACGATCTGCGCGTCGAAGAAGTTGAAAATGCCCCGGATAAACGGCCAGTTTTTCCATGAGCCGGGCGGGTTCAGCTTCCGCGGAGAAACCTCCACGGTCAAGCCGTCCTTACCCCGGATGACGATAGCGTCCTTCTCCGGGCCGCGCATCATGATGCCCTCGATCAGTGCCTGACCGCCGATCATGGTCTTGAATTTTTCACAGTTCTCGGTTTCTTTGTTTGCCATGGTTTCTCCTTAATGTTCCGCCGGAAGACGGATGGTCACCAGCGTACCGCCGCCCTCGGCGTTTTCCAGCGTCAGCGTGCCGCCGTGCATTTCCACGATCTCGTCGCACACCGCAAGGCCAATGCCCGTGCCCCGGACGCTGGAGCTGCCCTTGTAGAATTTTTTCTTCACCAGCGGCAGCTCGTCCTCCGGAATACCGGGGCCAAAGTCCCGGATATAGACGATCACATCTTTGCCGTCATAGGACATGGAGGCCTCAATACGCTTGCCCGAGCCGCCATGCTTGGCGGCGTTGTCCAGAAGATTCAGGAACACCTGCCGCATCCGCTGGGGGTCGCAGGGAATTTCCGGAATGTCCTCGTCGTTGTCCAGATAGACCAGCTGAATGCCGTCCTGTGCCAGACGGCCGCCGTACATATACACCGTGTCCTCGAATTCACCCCGGATGTCCGTCATTTCCACGGCCAGCGTCATGCGGCCGTCCTGCATCCGGGTGAAGTCCAGCAGATCCATGACCATTTCCGTCAGGCGCTTTGCCTCGCTGGAAATGATCTTCATTCCCTGCCGGGTGTCGTCGTTCAGGTCGTCTCCGGCCAGCAGCGTCTCACTCCATCCGTTGATAACGGTCAGCGGGGTGCGCAGCTCATGGGACAGCTGGGAGACGAACTCCGCCTGCATTTTTTCGTTCTGGGCGATTTTTGTGGACATTTCATTGATGGTGTCCGCCAGATCGCCGATCTCATCCTTGAAGGGCGTCTGAATCTGGACGCCGTAGCTGCCGGAGGCGATTCTCTGGGCTTTTTCCGTAATCTCCGCCACAGGATTTAAGATGGAGCGGATGCAGTAGCCGCTGCTAAGCAGCACTACCGCCAGCACCACCGTCAGCACAAAGCAGCAAACCAAGCATACCAGAATGATCTGCCTGTTCACCAGCCGGGTGGAGGTCACGTAGCGCAGCACACCGATGACCTCGCCGTTGGAATAGATCATGGGGCAGGAAACCGCCATGATGCGTTCCCCGGTGTCCGGGTCGCGGCCGATGTAGGAGCTTTTGTCCCGGATGCTGATGGCGTCCCAGATATCCGACGTGCTGGGAGACGGCCCCGCCCAGGGGCCGTAGGAGGACGCCACGAGACTGCCCTGATTGTTGATAAATTGCAGCTCAATTTTGCCCTTGTCCTCAAAGGTCTTGGCATAGGTGATACAGGACTGGTAGTAATCGCCGTAGTCCTGATTGATATAGTCGGCAAAAAAATCCGTAGTGGTTTTCGCCCGGTTTTCCATGTCAGACTGCATGTTGGAGTAGTAGTAGGTGGCGTAGGACGCCGTTACCGCCATCACGCACACCAGTCCCAGGGCGAAGACAACGCCGACGGTGTTCAGCAGCCAGCGTCTTCGCAGGCCGCCCGTCTTTTTCATGGATTTCATGTTCATTCCGGGTTAGGCGCCCCACTTGTAGCCCAGACCCCAGACCGTGGTGATATAGGTGGGATTGGAAGTATCGTCCTCGATTTTCAGGCGGAGACGGCGGATGTTCACGTCCACGATCTTCAGCTCGCCCTCGTAATCCCGTCCCCAGACGGCAGAGAGAATGTCCTCACGGGAAAGCGCTCTGCCCGGATTCTGCATGAACAGCTTCAGGATCGCGTACTCCACCTGCGTCAGGCGGATGCGGTTCCCATTCTTCTCCAGCGTGTGATTGCGGGTGTTCATCACGAAGGGTCCCTGGGTCAGCAGCTCGGAGCTGGCAGAGCTGTCGCCGCCGATACGGCGGGACAGCGCGTCAATGCGGGCGGTCAGCTCGGCGGGAGAAAAGGGCTTGGTGACATAGTCGTCCGCGCCGGTCATCAGGCCGGTGACCTTGTCCATCTCCTGCGTGCGGGCGGTGAGCATGATAATGCCCATCTGCTTGTTGGAGGCGCGGATGCGGCGGCAGACCTCAAAGCCGTCCATGTCCCCCGGCACCATAATATCCAGAATGGCAACGCCAATGTCCGGGGTCTGAGCGATGGCGTCCAGCGCCTCCTGACCGTTCCCCGCCTCGATGGCGTCGTACCCCGCCCGCTTCAGGTTAATGACCACAAAGCTTCGGATATTCAGTTCATCTTCCATAATCAATACTTTTTTCATATGACACCCCTCAAGTCTCTCCCGTTTTCCAATCCTGCTGAATCAGATGGAAGTTGTTGATAAGTTGATTCTCTGTAATGCCGAATTCCGCCGCATTCGCTTCCAGCTTTGCGGCGTAGACCACGCCCTCTGCCCGATAGAAGGCAAACCGGCCGTCCACCGTGGCGTCTTCCTCCCGGCTTCCGCCGGTGAGCGCGTATATGGAAAACACGTCCAGCGCCTGCCGGTAATCCTCGTCCCATACGTAGAACGTATACTTACCGCCCTCCTGCTCCACCGACACCCGCGGCGCCCAGCTGCTCGCCAGCTGCATGTACCAGCCGCCTAAGTAATTGTGGAAGGTAAAGAACTTGTCCATTTCCCTGCCCTCCAAGTCCATTGCGAACCAGCGGATGAGGAATTTCTGCTTGCCCTCCTGTTCCGGGAAGACCCGCTTCATGGTGATCAGGCTGGGAAGCTCCATCACGCCGTCGCCGTCGATGTCCTCGGCGTAGACGTAATAGTTCCGCAAGGTCTGGACGCTGGTGTCCGAATCCCGGGAATAGGAAATATTGGAAAAGCGGTCGTTTCTCCAGGCAAATACGTCGGTTACGATGGCGCTGTTATTCACCGCGCTGGCGACGAACACCGCGGGCGTTCCGCCCAGCAGCCGTCCCACCGTGATCCGCCGGATGTGGGTCGCGTCCTCCGACACGTTGACCTCCACCGAGCGTTCAATATTGCCGTCCTGCATCCGGTACAGCACCGCAGAGCCTGTCCCGGTTTCCGATTCACCGGGAAGAATGACCATCAGCTCGCTGCATCCGTCGTCATTCAAGTCGCAGGTAATAAATTTGGAGTAGCCCACCATCATCAGCTGCTCGGCGCTGCCGCTGGAAAACGAGTACACCGACACACTGCGCAGCACCTGATCGCTGAGCTGCCGCCCGACCACCAGCTCGTAGCCGGGGGCGTTGTCCATCTGCACGTATTCCACCTGCTCAAAGGCGGAGCCATTGCTCTGGATGACCTCCATCAGGCGGCACGTGCCGTCCTCCTCCTGCCGGAAAATCAGCACCTGCAAAGGGTTGGCAGAGTTTCCCTGCGCAAAGACGATATATTCCTCCACGCCGTCGCCGTCCAGATCTGCCATCTGCACCGTCTGCTGGTTTTCCCCGGAGACCGGCGCGGAATAGCTCAGGCCGTACATGGCGGAATCGATGGCGGATTGCAGGCTGTCATACTCCTTCGAGCGCTTTGGCAGCGCATACATTTCATCCACCGTCTGCAAGGCGCAGCCGGTCAGCAAAATCGACGCGAAGACGATCAGAAGAAGCAGCCATATTCGCTTTTTCACGGCATCAACTCCTCTTGATTGATTATTATACCACAATATGTTCTAAAAGAAAAGCTATTTCAGCACAACATTTGCTTCTCCGAGCACATTTTTTAGCTCAGAAAGCATACTTTCCCGGATGCAGCACCGGGTACCCCGGCGTCGTCTTGTGTCCGCAAAGTAAAGCACCGCTGTGCTGTCCCCCGGGAACATGTTCAGGATGCACCGGATCTTGGGATACAGCATTCCTTCCTCCCCCGGCAGGCGGAGATACAGCGTGCCGCTCTTGTTCACATTCTGTGGCTGCTCCGGGGGCGCGCTGCCGTCGGCGTAGTCCGAAATGGGGCGGGCACGGTTGATGACGATCTGCGGCTCTTTATCGTCCCGAAGAGACAGCCGCCCGGTGATGACCACGGCGCTGTTTTCCCGGAGGTATCCGCCGTACTGATCCAGCACATTGGAAAACGCCAGCATCTCTATGGACGCGGTATCGTCTTCTACCGTGACATACGCCATCATAGAATTATTCCGGGTAGTTTTCATTTTCACGGTCTGGACAATGCCCGCGACGCTGATGATCTGGTCGTCCTGAAAGCCGTTGTCCTCCTCCATGAGACTGCCGATGTGGACAACGTGGGTGTTGCGCAGATAGGGCCGGTAATCGTCCATGGGATGGCCGGAAATGTAGATGCCGGTGGTCTCCTTCTCCATGGAGAGAAGCTCCCCCTTGTCAAGCTCCTTGAGCTTGGGGATCGGTACCTTGCCCGCCTCGTCGTCCTCGTCCAGCATGGCGAACAGACCCATCTGCCCTTCCAGATTCTTCTTCCGGGAGGCGGACACGCTGTCCATCATCTGGTCGTACACTGCCAGAAGTTCGCTGCGGTGATAGCCGAAACAGTCCATCGCGCCGCACTTGATGAAGTTTTCCACGGCGCGCTTGTTCAGCTCGCCCTCCCCCATCCGTTCCAGAAAATCTTCCAGAGAGCGGAAAGCGCCGCCCTCCGCCCGTTTGGCCGCCATAGAGCGGATAAGCCCCCGGCCTACGTTTTTCACCGCGCCGAGGCCGAAGCGGATGGCGTCGCCCTCGACGGTGAAGTAGTCCTCGGAATGGTTGATGTCCGGCGGCAGAACCGGGATTCCCAGCTCCCGGCACTCGGCGATATAGCCGGAAATTTTGGTGGCAGAGTCCAGAACGGAGGTCATCAGCGCCGCCATGTACTGCCTTGGATAGTGGCACTTGAGGTAGGCCGTCTGGTAAGCGACCACGGCATAGCACACCGCGTGGGCCTTGTTGAAGGCGTAGTTGGCGAAATCCACAATTTCGTCGTAAATCGACTGCGCCACCGCCTCGGGTACGCCCCGAGCGATACAGCCGTCGATTTTCTGTTCCCGGTCGCCGTAAACGAAAGTCTTCCGCTCGGCGTCAATGATCTTCTGCTTTTTCTTGGAAATTGCCCGGCGGATGTTGTCCGCCTGACCCATGGAGTAGCCGCCCAAAGTCCGGAAAATCTCAATGACCTGCTCCTGATAGACGATACAGCCGTAGGTCACCTTCAGAATTGGCTCCAGAAGGGGCGTTTTGTAAGTCACTTTCCCGGGGTTGAACTTATTTTCAACGAACTTGGGAATGGATTCCATAGGGCCGGGGCGGTAGAGCGCCACGATAGCTGTCAGGTCTTCGATGGAGGTGGGCTTCATGCTGACGCACACCCCGGTCATGCCGGTGGATTCCATCTGGAAAACGCCTTGCGTCTTGCCCTCGGCCAGCATAGCAAAGGTCTCCGGGTCGTTGTCCGGTGCTTTTGCAATCTGAAAGTCAGGATCTTCCTGCTGCGCCAGCGCTTCCGCATCCTGAATCACCGACAGGTTCCGCAGACCCAGAAAGTCCATTTTCAGAAGTCCCAACTCTTCGATGGTGGTCATGGTGTACTGGGTGACCACGGTATCGTCGTTCCGGGACAGCGGTACATAGGTATTGACCGGCTGCGCCGTGATGACCACGCCGGCGGCGTGGGTAGACGTATTCCGGGGCATTCCCTCCAGACGCATAGCCGTGTCGATGAGCGTTTTTACCCGCTGGTCGCCATCGTACATCTCCTTGAGCTTGGGGGAAATCTTCATAGCCTCCGCCAGCGTCAGGTGGAGCGGCATGGTGGGCACCAGCTTGGCCACCACATCCGTCTCCGCATAGGAGAAGTTCAGCGCCCGGCCAACGTCCCGGATGGCGCCCCGGGCGGCCATGGTGCCAAAGGTGACGATCTGGGCGACATGATCCGCGCCGTATTTCTCCATGACGTATTCCATGACCTCGCCCCGACGCTCCGGGCTGAAATCCGTATCGAAATCCGGCATACTCACCCGTTCCGGGTTGAGAAACCGCTCGAAAATGAGGTTATACTTCATGGGGTCGACTTCCGTGATGTGCATACAGTATGCCACAATGGAAGCCGCACCGGAACCGCGTCCCGGCCCCACGGGAATGCCGTTGACCTTGGCATAGTGGATAAAGTCCCAGACGATGAGATAGTAGTTTACATAACCCATACGGCTGATGACGCCGATCTCATATTCCAGCCGCTCCCGGTATGCTTCGGGCGCGTCAGGATACCGCTCGGCAAAGCCCTCAGCGCACAGCTTACGGAAATATTCCTCGTCCGTATACCCCTCCGGCACCGGGTAAGAGGGCAGATGATATTCGTGGAAGGTAAATTCCAGATTGCACCGCTCGGCAATGCGGACGGTGTTTTCAAAGGCTTCCTCGCAGCCGGGGAACAGCCCTTTCATCTCGTCTTCGCTTTTGAGGTAGAACTCCTGCGTCTGGAATTTCATCCGGTTGGTGTCGTCCACGGTCTTGCCTGTCTGGATGCACAGCAGGACGTCCTGCATTTCTGCGTCCTCTTTGCGCAGGTAGTGGGCGTCGTTAGTCACCACCAACGGCAGTCCCAGCTCCCGGGCAAGGCGCTGGATACCCTGATTTACCGGACGCTGCTCCGGAATGCCGTGATCCTGCATTTCCAGAAAGAAATTCCCCTCCCCGAAAATGCCGGACATCTTTTTTGCGTATTCCTTCGCGGAATCGTAGTCTTCTTCCATCAGATACTGCGGAATCGCACCGGCAAGACACGCGGACAGGGCGATCAGCCCCTCGTGGTGCTGCTGGAGCAGCTGAAGGTCGATTCTGGGCTTGCCGTAAAAGCCGTGGATAAAGGCTTCCGACACCAGATAGCAGAGGTTTTCGTACCCCTTACGGTTTTCGCACAGAAGCACCAGATGGTAGGGGTCGTTATCAATTCCATGAACGCGATCGGCCATGCCCCGGCGGGCGACGTAGACCTCGCAGCCGATGATGGGCTTGATTCCGGCGGCTTTGGCAGCCTTATAAAAATCGATGCAGCCGTACATCACGCCATGGTCGGTGATGGAAATGGCGG
>ENA-OROD01001290-OROD01001290.1-human-gut-metagenome-genome-assembly--contig:-NODE-1290-length-20736-cov-11.646826_pt1 | contig 20736 bp, 15 predicted proteins | sample MGYA00242123_ERZ509038 | MGnify/ENA primary metagenome ERZ509038 (study PRJEB26280, sample SAMEA2338719) | human gut metagenome | biome: human gut; feature: human-associated habitat; material: faeces... | reverse complement strand
TCTGCCGCACCTCGCTCGCCGTATCGGCACTTAGAATTATGCGGTATTGCCTTAGCTTTTTTTAATGAACTGGGTGCCGCATTTGGGGCAGGTGATGGAAATTTTGCCGCGGCCCTTGGGCACTCGTACCTGCTGGCGGCAGTGCGGGCAGGAAAAATAGCGGTAGGTTTTGCGCAGGGCAAACCGCTGCTGCAGCTGGCCGAACTTGGCGCGCACACCAGCGGTTTTCTGCATAAAGGCAATGTTTTCTGCATAGCGCTTGTGTACGTTGCGGCTGAGCATGCGGAAGTACGCATAAAGCAGCAGCAGAAGCCCGATATAATAAAAGATGCCCACAAACAGCCCAATTACCAGGCAGACCAGCGCCGTTACGCACAAAAAGTTGCCAAAAGTATCACTGCCGTACCGCCCGGACATAAAACGCTGGAACCATGCCTTCATCTTAAACACGCCATCCTTTTGAATACAGGTGTACCCCAAAAGCCAAAAAGCAGGCCGTTGCGTTGTTAGCGGATACACCGTTTTGTAATATGTCAATTATTATCGCATGTATTTATGGTTAAATCGTGAACGACTTCGGAACAGAATTTGAACAAAAGGGAGTAATAGGGGGGGACATTCTGTACATAGCTATGCACGCCCTGTGCAATAAGAAGCAATCAATTACTTTTACGGGTCATTTGAAGTACGCACTCAGTATGACTTTCGTTGTCCAAACACAGATCAATGTCATTTTCAACGATGGGCAGTCTGAATTTGATGGATTTGAGCCACTGACCGTTGGACTGACGCTCCGGGTAGATCTGAATTTCAGAAATCAGATGTTCCATCAGCTTTTTGCGTTCAAGGGGATTCATCACATTGTAGAGCTTTTCAAAGCAGATGAGAACCTTGTAAATGTTGTCACCTGTGATTTTATCCGCTTCGATAGCCTGCTTCTTTGCCCGGGCATCCATCAGGTTGTTTTCGGCTTCCTCGATTTTATCGTACATCCTGTAAAGCCGCTCGTCAAGGTCAGATTTGCGGATGATGTAATGGCGGTCATCCGGGTCAAGTGTGTCGATCTCCTCCATGATTTTGGACTTGACGGAGTAATACTGCCGCAGCATTTTTTCGGCGGCGGCAATTTCCTGTTCAATGGCAGTGGTGTCTACTTTGCTGTTGATTTTCTCCTGCATCATGGCGGCAAACTTTGGATTGCTGACCAGTTTGATGATAACCTCCACCACGGCATTGTCCAGAACTTCTTCCTGAATTTGCTTGTTGAAATCGCATTTTTGCCCACGTTGCATCTTGCGGTGCTTGCAACTGTAATAAGAGAAAGATTTATAGGGTGTGCCATCTTTCTTTCGTTTGGTGCATTTGTTGCTGTACATTCCAGCACCGCAAATGGGGCACTTGACAAGGGCGGATAATAAATGCGCCTGTTCCGTCTTGTTGCGGTTGACTGGTTCGTATCGTTTGGACTGCGCCAACAGCTTGACCTGTGCGGCGTTCCACAATTCTTCCGATACGATGCCCTCGTGCAGGCCGTCCACCAGCAAATAATTCTCCTGTGGAACCTGATGATATTCATTCCGGGTGCCGTGGATCTTTTCGAGTTTGCGGCGACCAAAGGCGATTTTTCCGCAGTAGACGGGGTTCTTCAGGATGGCACGAATCAACGTTGCGCTGAAAAGGGGAGAGGTGCCATTTTGACGGGCAAGTTTCTGAAAGCCGTGGGTCTCCAGATATTTGGAAAGACCATTTGCACCTGTGTCCGTGTTTACATATTGCTCAAAAATCGTGCGAATGGCAGGGGCTTCATCCTCATTGATTTGCAGCACACCGTCAACCAAACGATAGCCATAAGGCGCAAAACCGCCGTTCCAGCGACCTTCCCGTGCCTTCTGGATGCGGCCTTCCATGGTTTGGACACGGATGTTCTCACGCTCGATTTCAGCGACAGCGGACAGAACGGAGATCATCAGTTTGCCAGCGTCTTTAGAAGAATCAATGCCGTCCTCCACGCAAATCAGGTTCACACCAAAATCCTGCATTACCTGCAAGGTAGACAGTACATCGGCAGCATTGCGGCCAAACCGGGAGAGCTTGAACACCAGCACATAGGCAACACCATCCTTACCGGATTTGATGTCCTCCATCATCTTGCAAAAGGAAGCACGGCCTTCAATAGATTTTCCCGATTTGCCGGCATCCTCATATTCGCCGACGATCTGGTAGTCATTGAAGTCTGCATAGGCTTTCATGCGGGCTTTCTGCGCATCCAGTGAATAGCCATCAATCTGCATGGTCGTGGAAACACGGGTGTAAATGTAAACCTTTGTCTTTTCCTGTGACATAAAAACCTCACAAAACAGTTATTTCTTGTCTGTTTTCTGCTCCAGAAACTTAATGGAATCCAGATAATCCTGCTCCACATCGCTGAGGGTTTTAGCCTTATATTTCCGATATTCGGTAGTGGCTTTGTCCACTGCCTGCTTGTGGGTCACACTGCCATTGCCAACAAGCAGCTGCTCGCCGCTCATAGTCAGAATACGGTCAAGGTGGTTTGCCCAATCCTGCATGGTCATGGGCTGTTCACGTTCTGCCTGACGCTCAGCAAAATCCAGATAACCGGAAACCAACTGCCCCATAGCACGAAGCTCTTTCTCGTTCAGATAGTTTTTGGCAATAGTAGCTTCTCGTAAAGTGGGCTGGTTTCCTGCAAAAGTGGTCAGACCCATAAATTCCTTTTCGGCATCTGCACGGTTGTAAATGACCTCGGCGGCAGTCTGACCGTGGATGGCATAATGAATTTTATTCTGGACTTTTTTGAAGAACTGGACGGAGATTTCTGCTTTTGGGTCGTAGTCAATGCTGGTTGCATAGATTTCCAGAACCTGACGATAAAACACTTTTTCGGAAGCACGGATGTCACGGATGCGTTCTAACAGCTCTTTGAAATATCCACCGCCGCCCAGATTTTTCAGGCGTTCGTCATCCAGCGCAAATCCCTTGCGCATATATTCCTTCAGGATGCCAGTTGCCCAGATACGGAACTGTGTGCCTCGTTTGGATTTGACACGATAACCAACAGAAATAATGACGTCAAGATTGTAGAATTCGACCTGATAGGTCTTTCCGTCTGCGGCAGTTGTTGCAAATTTTGCAACAACTGAATCTCGTTCAAGCTCACCCTCTGCAAAAATGTTTTTGATGTGACGGGAAATTGTGGATTTGTTACGTTGGAACAACTCAGCCATCTGGTCAATGGAAAGCCAGACGGTGTCACCGTCAAAGGTAGTATCAATTTTGGTCAGGCCATCTTCTGTGGTGTAAATGAGGATGGAATTTTTAGGAGAGTCATCTGGTCGATTCATTTTAAGCACCTCGTTCCGTGTATGTAGTACAGTGGAGAGGGAGACCTTACCACTGTGTTGGGACAAATATTACAAGAATATTATATCATGCTGCAAGAACAGTATCAACGGCATCTTGTGGATTTTTGTTGTTCGTTGAGGATACGGCGTTGTCTATTTCCAAGACCGATGCGTACTTCTCAATCACATCAGCTAGAAAGGTTACGAATGCGCTCCATTCATCGAGTGTGGGCGTAGAGCATTCCGAAGGGGTGGGATTGTTTTCTATACGATGAAAATTATTCAATAGGCAACTCCATTTCCTTGTAGCAGAACTTAGGACGTCCTGCGGATTCCTTCAGAAATGTTTCTGATCTATCCGATTAAAATTTTTAAGCGTTCCAGCTTTTCCTGTGCGTTCTCCTTCCGGAAGCTGACCCCAATGCAGGAAATCGGAACGCACATTTCCAGCAGGCGGTCATAGATGCGGGCATGAGCGGTATCTTGTGGGTGTCGTATCTCGTCTAGCGTCAGATTTGTGGTAACGATCAGCGGCTTCCGGCTGCGGTATCGGCTGTCCACGATGTTGTAGATCTGCTCCAATGCGTACTCGGTGCCTCTTTCCATGCCGAAATCGTCAATGACGAGCAGGGGATAGCGGCAGAGCTTGTCCACAATATCATTGCGCCCGGAAAAGCTGTTGTTCAGCTCGTTCAGGATCCGGGCAAAGTTCGTCATACGCACAGGCACCTCCTGCTCCATCAGAGCGTTTGCAATGCACCCGGCAAGGAAACTTTTGCCGGTGCCCACACCGCCCCAGAGAAGCAATCCAAGGTTCTCTGCACGCATGGTCTGCCACTGCTCCACATAGCGATGTGCATGGTGCATCTGCGGGCTGCGGCCATTGTCGTTTTCAAAGGTCCAGTCCAGCATTGCCGGGTTAGAAAACCCCTCAGCTTTTAGCCGCCGCACAAGATTGTTGTGCTTTTGCTGGTTGATAAGGGCTTCCTGCTTTGTCCTCTCGATGCGCTGGCAGTTGCATTCGATTGGGTGCTTGTTCTTGCCCATCAGGGCAATGCCTTTTGCAAAGAACGCTTCCCTTGGCGTGTGACATTTTCCGCAGTAAAGCAGACCGTCCTCGCCATAATAATCTTCGATATTTTCGGGAATGCTGGATGGGAGTTGTTCCAAAATTTTTTCTATCGTCTTTATAGGCTTTCTCCTTCCTTGAATGTGTAGTCCGGGATGCCCGGTGCTTGCTTCTGTTCTGGTCTTTGCCGTTTCGCCCAGATGCGCAGGGTAGCGGCATGATCGGCGTACTTTTTGCCGGTGGACTGGATATAAGCTGAAAGCTGTTCGATCAGGCTGTCCAGCCCGGAGAAATCGGCATTAAGCTGCTTGTACTCTTTTTCAGTCAGAAAGACATTGCGATATTCTCCAAAGGTTAAAGGGGCAGCTGTTGTTTTTATCAGGTGGCTATCTTTCAGGTTGTTCTTATTACGTTGGTTAGTGGAACGCTTTTGTTCCATGGAAGGCATCATTTCTGTTCCATCGGGCAGAACAAAATCGTTCCATGCAGAGGAATGTTTTTGCGCTGTCGGAACTTTTACAAAGAGGCTGTTGGGCACAGCAATGCGACTCCGTCTGCGCTCAATCAAATCGGCATCTTCCAGTGAACGCAACGCCCGTTTGATGCTCATGGTGCTACATTGCAGAGCATCGCTCAATGATAAAAGAGGGAAAATTACATAGACGAAGCCGCGCTCGTCCACCCAGTTGTTCTTTTGAGAAAGCGTTGCCCGATCCAGCAGCAGGGTGTAGAGCAGTTTTGCTGTGTGGCTCAGGTCTGTATCCAGCAGAAAGCGGGGATAGGGTAGATATTGTGGCAAGGGCGTAGTGACAGTCAGGTAGTCGGAAATAGAATTCACCTCCAGTGTTTTTTCATCAAACAAATTTTTGGAAAGCATTTTACTGGCTGTTGGCAGTCTCCAGAAGATGCTGCCGATGCTGTTCTTTCAGATGCACAATATAGCTTTCTGCTTTTTGCAAAGCAGCAATAACTTTTGCTTCAATCTCCACATTTGTCAGAAAGTCAGGATAAAGAGCAAAGCAGTGTTCGAGGCGAAAAATAAAGCTATCAGAGGCACTTTTGATTTCGCAAAACATCCCTTCGGCATCGGCGACATAATCAACTGATTCCATTTTTTCACTAAGCTCACGAATGGTCTGGAGTTCGGTGCTGTGCTTTCCCGATGAAATAAAAGGTTGATTCTCCGAGAGTGGATCAGGCGTTTGGATCTTCGATATGGCGGCAGTAGAAAAATTGTTTTCGGTGACCTTGGAAAGTAATTCTAAATTCTCATAGGTGTCTGCACTATCGTCTGGTTTACCGTTCAGCTTTTCCTCTCGCCATGTTGATACAACGGTGGGCAATGCTTCCGTGGGAGTTCCACGGATAATAGTAGCCTCTCGCTGGGATAGCTTAAGTTTGCCGGATAAGATTTCTTCCTGAATGCCGGGGCAGTATTTTTCCATCAGCTCAACAGTTTTCATGAACTGCTCGGCACGAATTACGAAAGAAGGGCTTACATTATTTTCTTTGGCGATTCGTTCAGTCGTGTTTTCTACCGATGGCAAATTGTCAATTTGACAGTTTGCCACCTGTGTGTACTGATTGCCATGTTTTCCCCCACGAGTGGATTTTTCAGAGTGATACTGCTTTCCAATCAGGAACTTTTTCTGTTCTGGTGTCAGATTCCGACGACCCAGCTGATGTTTGCAGATCCATGCCAGAACATCTTCACGGGTTTCGCAGGTGCAGGAAATCGAACGGGTGGTATAAGGAATTTCCGGGTGCTGCTGGAGAATCTTATAGCGATTGTGGCCATCAACAAGAATGTTGCCCCAGACGATCAGGGGAGACAGGACTTCGCCCTCTGAAAGGATGTTTTCTTCCAGTTGCTGAAATTCTTCATCGGTCAATGCAGGAATCTGAGATTGAAATTCAGAATCAATGATAAATTCAAACTTGTTTTTCTTCATAGGCAAAATCTCCTTTCAAAAATCTATTGGTATTTCTGCCGTTCTCCCTGCATGGGTTTCCTGCCCCCTTCCGGCGGCGTTTTCCGGCTCGTCCTCATAGGGTCTCTTCGCCGGGTATTCCATGCAGACGGCCATGTGATTTTCAAGGTTCGATGAAGGCTTGTAGAAAGCATATCACAATCAAACAAGTGTTTTTAGGACGTATCAGGTCCGGTTCGATGAACGGCTCTGAATAGAGCATACCATAATAACACTCAGATTTTTAGGAAGTGATACTTCCGCTTTTTACTTTCAAAACCGGAAGTAATAGTTCCGGTTTGATGCAATATTGAATGAATCAACGCCGATTTTCGTGGAACAAATTTTTCTCCAAGAAAATTTGCTTATTCGGTATCAGCGGAAACGTGTAGCCAACGCAATTTTGTGCGGAATATCGGGTTTGGGCGAAGCCCAACAAGCGTTTTGAAGCTGGATTTGTAAAAAATAGATTCAAAAAATTGCGAGGTGGTACCAACTCGCCCTGTTTGCTGCGGATGCAAACGCAAAAACCTCCTGAGCAGAAAAATAACCGCCCGCTTCAAGTTGAACTTGAAAACGGACGGTCTGATTTGCAAAATGATTTTCAAATTTTGGAAAGCACGTTGAGAGGTTTCATAGCGCCTGCAAGCAATGCAGACGTATATACATCTGCCATTTTTGCGTTGCAAAACGCTTGTTGGGGAGCACCCAAACCCTTGAACTGCATCTCGTGGATGCAGGCTGTTTTAAGCAAATAAAAAGGGAAAACTGTTTTACTTATTGCGGAATTCCCCATACAGCCACTCTGCCAATGCCGACATAATAGCCTTGTACTTGCTGGTGTCCTCAAACAGGGAAGAGAAGGTGTCCTGCGCTTCAAGATAGCTGTCCTGTGCGGCGGTGTCAAAGGCTTTGGGGAAGATGCTCTCGGTAAAGATCTGCGGGTCGGAGCTGCGCGCCAGCTTTGCCAGCTTCGGGTCGGCCAGCAGACGGTCATGCAGGGCAGTAAGCAGCACCCGGTCGGCATTGGTGAACTCGCCCTTGAACTTCTCATTGATCTTCAAAATGATCTCGTCCAGCGGCTCCTTGGGGTCGTGGCCGAGAGCGCCTTTCTGGGTGACTGGCTCGTAGACGCCCTTGGCGTGTTCCAGCTCAATGGCACCGGCAAAGGTCTTTTGCAGCTTGTAATACTCCAACTGTAATTTGCCCTCCAAGTCCAGCGGAGAGACCTCGTCCGGCGGCAGCAGTTTGAGCAGGTAAGCGCAGAATACGTTCTCCTTGTGCAGCTCTTCATCGAACATCCGCGCCACCTGTGAAACGTAGCCGTACCACTTGACAAGGCTGCGCAGCAGACGGCGGAACTGGTACCGCTCGGCCTGCGTTTTCTGGTTGTAGCGGTCTGCCACCGGCTTCAAGACGCTGCTCATGCGGCCCACGGCGTTTTTATCCTGCTTGGTGCTGCGGAAATACTCCTTGGCAAAGGCTTCCACGTCTGCATCGGAATAGACCGCAAAGCTCCGCAGTTCCTTCTGGGTCTTGTAAATGAGGTCGGTGTTGACCTCCTGCTCCAGAAACGTCTCCTGATAAAAGGGCTGGAAGGCCTCCCGGATGTCCTCTGCCTTGTTCACAAAATCCAGCACAAAGGTGTCGGTTTTGCCGGGGCAGGTGCGGTTCAGGCGGGAGAGGGTCTGCACTGCCTTGACGCCCTTCAGCTTTTTGTCCACGATCATGGTATGGAGCAGCGGTTCGTCAAAACCGGTCTGGTATTTTTCTGCCACGATGAGCACGTCGAAGTTGTTGTGAAATTCCTTTTTGGTCTGGCTCTCCGCAATGTGGCTGCCGTCGGCGCGGACGTTCAGGGACTGCTCCGTGTACTCCACGCCGCCATCCGGTACGGCACCGGAAAATGCCGCTAAGATCTGCACATCGTCATAGCCCTGCTCGGCAATGTAGCGCTTGACCTCGTGGAAGTACCGCACCGCCGCCAGCCGGGAGGAGGTGACTACCATCATCTTGCCCCGCCCGCCGATCTTGTGGCTGGTGGTCTCCCGGAAGGTCTCTACAATGATCTTTGCCTTCTGGCTGATGTTGTAGGGGTGCAGCTCTTCATACTTGCGGATGAGTTTTGCCGCCCGGCTGGCGGGCAGGTCGGGGTTGTCCGGGATGGTCTTGGCGATCTTGAAGCAGGTGGAATAGGTCATGTAGTTTTGCAGCACATCCAGAATGAACCCTTCCTCAATGGCCTGCCGCATACTGTAAATGTGGAAGGGATGGTGGCTGCCGTCCGGGTACTCGGTGCCGAACAGTTCCAGCGTGGCGGCTTTTGGGGTGGCGGTAAAGGCGAAGAAGGATAGGTTCTTGTGCCGTCCGTGGGAGGTCAACTCCTTCACCAGTGCATCCTCCGGGTCAATCTCGTCCTCCGCTTTGCCTTCCAGCTCGGCATATTCCCGCAGCGCGTCCTCAGTGTCGGCAAGGGCGGCTTTCAGCTTTAAAGCAGAGGTGCCGGTCTGGGAGGAGTGCGCTTCGTCGATGATAACGGCATAGTTCTTCCCGGCGGTCTTGTTCACCTCAGTGTAGATGACCGGGAACTTTTGCAGCGTGGTGATGATGATGCGTGCGCCGTTGTTGATGGCATCCCGCAGGTCGCCGGAGTTTTTGTCCTCGCCGATGGCCTCCACCGCACCCAGCGTATGGTCGAAGCCGGAGATGGTCTCCTGCAGCTGTGCGTCCAGCACGGTGCGGTCGGTCACCACGATGACGCTGGCAAACACCGGCTTGTTCTCGGTGTTGAACAGGGAAGCCAGCCGGTACGCCGTCCAAGCAATGGAGTTGGACTTGCCCGACCCGGCGCTGTGCTGGATGAGATAGTGCTGCCCGGCACCCTTCTGCCGCACATCTGCCACCAGCTTGCGCACCACGTCCAGCTGATGGTACCGGGGAAAGATCAGGGTCTTGCCGTCCTGCAGGCTCATGAACTTTTGCAGGATGTCCATCATGCTGTCCTTCTGGAACACTTCTTCCCAGAGGTAGGCGGTAAGGTAGCCGTTGGGGTTGGGCGGGTTGCCTGCGCCGCCGTCCCGCCCGGCACCGTTAGAGCCCTGATTGAAGGGCAGAAAGCGGGTGTCCTTGCCCGCCAGCCGGGTGGCCATCCACACCTCGGTCAGGTCTACGCAAAAGTAGCCCAGAATGCGCTTATTGAACTGGAAACACACCTCCCGCGGGTCCCGGTCGTGCATCCACTGCTGCTTGGCGTTCTCCACAGTCTGCCCGGTGAACTGGTTCTTCAGCTCAAAGGCGAACACCGGGATGCCGTTTACCGCCAGCACCATGTCCACCGAGTTGTGGGTGGTGTCGGAGTAGAACCACTGCCGGTTGCAGGTGATCTCGTTTTGGGCGTAGCGCTGGGCGTCCTTCTGGTTCAGCGCGGACTCCGGCTGAAAATAGCACACCCGGAACCGCCGTCCCCGGTGCTTGAACCCATGCCGCAGCACCGAAAGCAGTCCGTCCGCATCGCAGGCGTTATTAAAGGCCGTGCAGAACTTCCGCACTGGGTTTACCGGGTTCTGCTTTTCAAAAAATGCCCACTCGTTGGGCTGGGTCTTTTGCACAAAGCGGATAAGGGTATCCACAAACAGCCCCAGCTTGGGGTCGTAGCAATCCCCGTTTCGGGTGTAGCCCCCGGCAGGGGAGAGCAGCGCCGCCGCAATGTCCGATTCAAACTGCTTTTCGGTGGTAATCATAGCATATTCCTCCGGTTTTATCCGTTGTGTTTTCTAAGATATTCGGCAAGAATTGCACAAAATTCTGCACTGGCGGCATTTTGGTAAGCGGGCTCGATTTGATCGCAACTGTCTAAAAAGTCTTTTAATGATTTTGCTGCATCTTGCACTTTTTTGACCTGATTAAAATGATTTGCTTGTGCCTGTTGTTGAATATAATCGTAGTTCCACATATTTATTATAGAATGAACTCATATTATTACCCTCCTTTTGTCTTTAATAAATCAATTCGATTCAAATTTTCTCCGGTAAGGAGTTAAACATATAACGTCCTTTTTGTTGATAAGTGCTTGTAATACTACTGCAAATGGTGCCAATGTCATCGCAGAAAAGAACATCCTTACTTATACCAAATATAGATAGATCTTTTAGAAATTGTTCTTTTAATATAGATGGAATCTGGATTCGAGCTGCTATTAAATTGTCATCACTTTTAGGCAAAGGCATAATATACGATGTGAAATAGTATTGATTTTTCGATAAAAAGTTATAGTCGTTGGAAAATAAAAGATACCGCCCACTTTGAGCTTGCTGCCGTTTGCTATGAATGGGGGCGTAGACAAAAAAGTGCTTTTTACAGCATTGATAAATCCACGCTGATTTTTCAGCAGCAGTATGAAAGCATATTTTGTTTGACAATTTTTGCTCAAGGAAATACGGCTGAATATTTATATTTTCAAAGAAGTCACTAAAAGATGTTCCTCCGAGAGCAAAACGATAACTATCACAAATGGCGTCTACTATAGGATAATTTGTGATATCAACTTCGTTGTTCTTAAAAACTATAACTTCGCCATTTGTAGTTTTTGATGAACAACAAGCAAAGTATAATGCGACAAAAGCGTTTTCAGTAATATCAAGTAGTCGGGTTGGAACACCATAGTGCTGTAGAAGTGCGAGTCGTTCTAATGGGCGCATACTTTCTTGAAAAATACTTGGCAGCCTGAATTTTGCCATTTCAATAAGGTTTCTCTCTTCATGAATAAGACTTTCAGAACTTTCGGAAATAATAGGTCTGGCAAGGGAAGGAAGTAATTCGTACGATTCGTCTGCTTGTCCACGAAAAAGTGAAACCTCATTGAATTCGGCTCCATTCTGACGTAAAGAGTTTTTTATTTTGCAAATTTGCTCAACAAATTCTGCTAACGAATTTGCAGTATAGTGAGCTACACTCATATTTTACACCTCCCGTTTTCCCGTTACAACCTCATAAATCAAACTTTTCTTGTAGCTTTCCAGCTCTTTTGCCAGCTGCTCCTTCTTTGCAATCAGTCTATCAATCTCGGCACACTTGGCGTCAAGGTAGTCGGCGATTTCTTTTTGCTCTAAAGGTGGACAATAAAATATGGGAATACAAGCAACTTGACCCAACTTCAAGTGCCCGACTGTACTACCGGAGTTTTTAGATGCGATATATTCCCGAACCAGAGGACCATAGATAGAGTACATAATGTATCGTGCATCAGAGTTGTCCTCAGGTCGAAAAAACATGACTCTTTGTCCCATACATAAATTGTCTGCGTTCGGAACTAAACAAGCCTCACCAACAGGTGCCTCGCGCGTGAAGAAAATATCCCCCTTGTGTGGCTGCCCCTTTAATGTCCATGCCTTGAAGTTGGTCGTATCAGTTTGATAAGAACCTTCATAGGAAAATGAACAATCCTTAATGCAAGTTGTTCGTACAACGGTATACTTTCCATCAGGAAAAACATCAGGTGTTCGGTTTTTGCAGTCTACGATAGTGCAGAAGGATTTTAATCGTTTTATTTCCCAATCTTTGGGAATTGCCCCAATCCACTCAACGCCGCTATCCTTCATCTCCCGCTCACCACGCACACCTTTGGTAACAGCCTGCGTAATAACTGCTTGCTTGAGCTTTTTGTATTCCTCGATGCTGGAACGAGTCTTGGAGAGCAGATTATCAATTTTAGAACATTTTGATTCAAGATAACAGACGATGAGTTTTTGTTCATTAAGATTGGGAACGGGAACAAACTCGTCTGCGAGCATGGAAGATAAATCAAGGTTTTGGATGCCGGTTGTTTGCTTAATATAGTTCTGTGTATAACGATTTTTGTAGAATGTAACAAATACATACTGAAGATATTGAGGAAGAATAAAGTCGGAACAACGCAACCGATCCATAAAATTTGCAAAAAGTGCAGGATACTCTTTGTCAAATAGTACAGTCCGCCCAACGGGCGTCTTTTCACCGCCGCCTGATTTTTCTATGAGAATGTCATTTTTCTGTAAAAGAAGCTTCCTTATAATGGGTGATGCATAATGCCGGATCGTTAAGTTATTGGAATCAATAAAACGAAAATGCTCATAATCAAAATCGGCGATTCGCAAACAAATGCAGTCGCCCGTTTCGCCGGTGGCCTCATCGCCCCAAGCACCACCGTCTCTTTGTGAGATGCAGGATTTCATGCGATGAATCTCCCACCCCTCTGGAATCTCCCCAATCCATTCAATGCCGCTGTCTTTCATTTTCCGTGCCATGGTCAGCCCTCCTTGTGGAACAGCTCTGCCAGCCCGGCGGAGATATCCTGTTCCAGAGCGGTTATGCGTGCCACGATATCCTCCACGGCTTCCGGTGCCTGATACTCGTAGAAATAGCGGGTCATGGGAATCTCGTAGCCCACCTTGGTCTTGCTGTGGTCGATCCAGGCATCGGGCGCGTAGGGCAGAACTTCCCGGGCAAAGTAGGCGTCAATATCCTGCACCAGCGGCACGTTTTCGGTGTCCCGCAGGCTGGTGTCCGGCACGGGCTTGCCGCGCTTCAGAATAACGTTGCCTGCCTCGTCCCGCTGGGGACGCTCCACCACGATCTTGTTGTAGCCGAACTCCACTCTCTTGAACACCTTGCTCTCGCAGTAGATGCCGTTTTTGTTACCGTACACCTTGCCGTTGGCAAACTCACCGTAGGCGGTGACGATCAGCTTCCGGCAGGCATCGGTAATGTCGTTGCGCTTGGTGCCGATGCTCTTGCGGCGTGGCTCAAAGCAGTGGCTGGCGTCAATAAGCTGCACCTTGTTCGCACGGTGGGCGGGCTTATCCTTGCTGAGCACCCAGATGTAGGTGGAGATGCCGGTGTTCATGAACATATCGGTGGAAAGCTGGATGATGCAGTCCAGCCAGTCGTTTTCCAGAATATACTGCCGGATGTTGCTGGGCCCGCTGCCGGCATCGCCGCTGAACAGGGGAGAGCCGTTCTGGATGATCGCCATCTTGCCCTCGTTTGCCAGCTTGGCAAGGCCGTTCAGCACAAAAAGCTGCTGACCATCGCTGATCTTGGGCAGACCGGGCGCAAAACGCCCCATCTCGCCCCGGGCGGCTTCGGCTTCCACCGCCTTCTGCTCCCGCTTCCAGTCGATGCCGAAGGGCGGGTTGGAGATGATGTACTGGAAGGTGAATCCGGGGAACTGATCTTCCGACAAAGTATCACCGAACCGCATATTGTTGGGGTCGCCGCCGCGGATCATCATGTCCGCCTTGGCGATGGCAAAGGTGGAGGGATTGAACTCCTGCCCGAAGCAGGTCACCTCAATGTCGCTGTTCAGCTCGTGGATGCGCTCCTCCATGCAGCTGAGCATCTGGCTGGTGCCCATAGCCATATCGTAAACGGTCATGCTGCTGGTATCGAGGTCGGCTTCGGACAGCAGCAGATCGGTCATCAGGTAGATGATATCCCGGCTGGTGAAGTGCGCTCCGGCTTCCTCGCCAAAGCTCTCGGAGAACCGCCGCACCAGGTCCTCAAAGATGTAGCCGCAATCCACGGCGCTGATCTTGTCCGGGCCAAGATAGCCCTTCTCGGAGCCAAACTCCTTGATAACGAGGTAGAGGGTGTTGCTCTCCACCATCCGCTTGATGATGTTGTCAAAGTCGAACTTTGCCAGCACGTCCTGTGCGTTGGCAGAGAAACCGGACAGGTAATCCCGGAAGTTGGACTCAATGTTGTCCGGGTCTGCCAGCAGGGTCTCGAAGGTAAAGCGGCTGGTGTTATAGAACTGGTAACCGGAGGCTTTCTGCAAAAAGCCGTCGATGACCTGCAGCTTTTTCACCTTCTCGTAGGTGTCCAGCACCGCCTGATGGGTGGGCAGTAGGCAGTCGTGGAACCGCTTCACCACGGTCATGGGCAGAATGACCAGACCGTACTCGTGGGGCTTAAACGGCCCCCGCAGCATATCAGCCACGTTCCAGATCATGGCGGCTTTTTCGGCAATGTTGGCACCTACGGCGGTGATCTTATCGTTTGGCATACGTTGCTCCTTGTTTTTTGTGATAGGTGGACGTCCTGATTTTACAACGATGGGTGTCCTATAAATTGGATGGCAGGACGTTTTTCCAGAAAAAATGATTTTTGCACCTATTGTACCACGGATTTTGCGGAATGACTATATTTTGCCAAAAAGAAATGCCCGCCTGAAAATCAGACGGGCGGTGGAGAATCAATATGGAGAATTCTTAATCTTCGCACAGAAGGTCGTTGCTGTGCATGAATTCAACAAAGTTGAAGATGATTTTGGCATTTCTTTCCACAATATCAGATTCAGTGAAATCTGTAGCCGTTGCAGCAAGAACAGTTAATTCCTCGATCCTTGTTCCTTCCTTTCTCTGCTTTCTGTTGTTTTCAAAACCTGTGTAGTACTTTACTTTATCACTAAAGCGATAGTCAGAGGCACGAATATTGATTCGTTTTTCTAACAACGCCTTATTTCCGAGGCTTTCGATATTTCTCGGATTGGAAAGTGAATGCTCTTTTTCCTGGCGGCTGCGTGCATAGATGTGTTCAATTTCCAATACGCTTTCAAGCGACAAAAGTTTCTGATGTGAATTCTGAAATGCCCACCAAGTCAACATTGCTTTTGTAATAGCTCGATTATTGCTGAACACATAGTTGTTGAAGGCATTCTGCAATTGCTGTGTATGGAACAGGTAATCCGTAAATTGAACCGGCTGTCTATTCACAAGATTGATCATCTCTGCAAAAATTGGTGTGCGAAGTGCGTTGACACCTGGATTGGTAACAGCGTATGCCCAGATGAAGGCTGTGATTTTATTCAAAAACCCGTAAAAACAATCATCATCAAGGAACCCGTTGGAATCCCGGTTGGCCATATAATACACAGAAACGAAATATGTCCACATACCGTTGGGCGCATAGTTCAATACAAAAAGCCGCCGAAGAACTTTATCGGAGAAACGTTCAACATTTTGATTCTGCACATCGTTCCAGAAATTGGCCAGATCAATCAGGTTTTCAAAGGTCTGATCATTCTTTAATAAGCTATATGCATTCCGTTCGTAGAATTTGCGCAATGCCTCTGTTGTCGAGGATTTGATTCCCTGCTTTGCACGCTCGTAATACATATACCGGGTGAAAAGCTCATCCATCGGGGTGCCGGTAAGGGGGTGGAAAATAGAGTCGCACAATACCTCAAGATCTTTCCACTTCTGGATAAAAACTTCACGTTCACCCTTGGCAGAGTAGTATTTATAAAACTGCGCCTTGAAGATATCTGCGTCTGATAACGGCTTTCCTCTATCGTTCAGCGTCGAGAAGATCCGCAATGCAGTATCCTGGGATTCTGCTTCGATTGGGAGGAGGATGCAATTATTCATGATCCGGATTGGGAAGAAGGAAAACCAATCAGGGTAGGTGTTCAAAAAATCCACGATTTTCTGCTGAAAGAAGCGGTAATTGTTAGCATAGCTGCTTTTTTCGTTTTCAGAGACTTTTCCTGTTTTCAGGATGTTTAAAAATTCCCCTTTTTCTTTGTCGGTAGCAACTTCTGAGTCGATTTTCAAAGCTGATTTGTCAGGGTCACCGAATTCATCAGTCTTCCAGATACACTGCTCAATGAATTTGCTAGTTTTAACAGCCTTGTCGTTCTTCATGCTTCCATACTTTTCATAGAACGCTCGAAGCAACAACATCAATGTTGTTAGGCGTTGTTGACCATCAATGATTTCCAATTTTCCATCATCGTTTTTGAATGTGACGATCGGCCCTAGAAAGTATTCATCACTATCGCTTTTAAATTTGTCGCAATCGTTATCAGGAAATGCAAATAGGAACAAATCGTCCCAGAGTGTCTGACATTCCTTCTCGCCCCAGGCATAAGGCCGCTGATAGTCCGGAATAAGAAAGTCGGCTTTCTTTTCGCTAAAGAGTGCTTTAACACTTTTCTGATCAATATTTAATTTTGACATCCAGTGCCTCCTATATGAAAGACAAAGACTTCTCTATGAAATTTGAGCAGGTTACATACGATCCGTCAAATCATCTGAAAATGCTTTAATGCCTCCACAATCGCATCCTCTTTTTCCTTCGGACACTGGGGCTGCTTCGCATTTTCGTTTTCTGCTTTATGGTAATTCTCTCGCTCGATGATGCCATACTTCTGCTTCACCTGTGCGATATAGAGGTTGGAGACCTTGAGCTGATGATGCTCCCACACATAATCCTGAATCTCGTTGTAAGTCGCCTTGCTCTCCGCAGCAGTCACATCCAGTTCATCCATGCTGACGTCCACTTCGATGTGCCGCTCGACATTGAGTTTGGTCAAAAGGAGGACCGCTTCCACGTGCCTTGTCCTTGGGAACAAATCCACAGGCTGAACCTTTTCCAGCGTATACCCCTGTTCACACAGGAACTTAGCATCGCGGGCGGCGGTGGAGGGGTTGCAGCTGACCATGACGAGGGTGCGTGGGGCCATCTGGACAATGGCAGTCAGGGTGGCGTTATCGCAGCCTTTGCGCGGCGGGTCCACCACGATCACATCGGGGTGGGCACCCTCGCTGGCAAGGCGGGTCGCGGCTTCGCCGGCGTCCATGCAGTAAAAATCGGCTTCCTCCGGGGGTAGGCCAAGATGCGCAGCAACGGTTTTGGCACCTTCCACTGCCTGCGGCACAACCTCAACGCCGACCAGGCGGCGGCAGTGCGGCTTCATCGAAAGGCCAATGGTGCCCATACCGCAGTAAAGGTCCAGCAAAAAGTCATCCGGCTGCAGCCGGGCAAACTCTTTCGTCTTGGCGTACAGCAGCTCGGCAGCGGGGGTGTTGACCTGATAAAACTCGTGCACACCCATCTGGATGGGCACTCCGGCCAAAGTATCCTCAATCACGCCGGGGCCAAGCACAGTGCGAGTATCCCGCCCTAAAATCACGTTGGTGCGGGCGGTATTGCGGTTGATCAGCACGGTGGTCAGCTGGAACTCCTGCTGCAAGGTGCGGCAGATCTCGGCTTCGTTGGGCAGGCCGTTGCCGTTTACCACAAAGCACAGCAGGCGCTGACCGCTGTGCCAGCCCTGGCGCATATACAAATGGCGCACGCGGCCCTTGCCGGTTTCCTCGTCATAGGGGGCAATGCCGTTGGTTTCCAGTAACGCACAAGCCCGGCGGGCCAGGGCGTTCATCCACTCCGGCTGCAATTTGCAATCGGGGCAGGGGACGATACGGTGGGTGCGCCCGGCGTAAAAACCGGTCACGACATGGCCATCGGCATCCAGCCCAACGGGCAGCTGGACCTTATTGCGGTAGTGTGCGGTGTGGTCCGTCAGGGCGAGAACGGGCGAAAACTCAAAGCTGCTTACATCAAAGCCGCCAAGGCGGGCAAAAGCATCCCGCACAAAGCCGGTTTTCGCCTCGCATTCCGTAGCATAGCTCAAATGGCGCAGGCCACAGCCGCCGCAGGGAGTGCACACGGCACAATCCGGCGCAACGCGGCCGGGGCCGGGGGCTAAAATCGCGTCAATGCGGCCGAAAGCATAGCTTTTCAATGCCTTTACAATGCGGCAGCGGATCACATCCCCCGGTGCCGCGCCGGGCACAAAAACGGCCTGCCCTTCCACATGGGCAACGCCGCTGCCATCGCTGGAAAGGTTTTCGATCGTGGTTTCAAAAATCTGATTTTTCTTCAAAGACATGGTTTGCTCCGTTTGCTCTAATGTTATGGCAAATATATCAGTCTGCCGGTAAAAACTGAGCGGCAGCACCAAAAAGCAAGGTGCTGCCGTATGGTGGGACATTGTGTGAAAATGGCTTATACCAGCCCCAGCTGCGGGTCTTTTTCCAGCGCGGCAAGGTACTTGCTGGGGGGAACGCCTTTGACCTTTTTGAACACACGGGAAAAATAGAACTGGTCAAAAAAGCCGACGGAGACCGCGATTTCGGCGATGGAAAGCCCGGTGTTTTTCAGCAGGGAACACGCTTCGCTGATGCGGTAGCCCGTTAAATAGTCAATCGGGCTTTGGCCTACATTGGACATGAACACGCGGTACAGATGGCTGCGGCTGACCCCAACCGCCTTGGCGATGTCATCTACCGAAATATCATGGGAATAGTTGAACTGAATATACTTGATAGCGGCCAGCACATACTGGCTGCTGGAAGACGGCGTGTTGGGCATGGCTTCGCGCGCTTCCTTCATCAGCTGGGCCATGAACAGGTACAGGTAGCCGGTCATCAGGGCTTCGCACTGCGGTTCCGGGCCGCGGGCCAGGTAGATATTATAAATGGTTTCACGGGTGCTTTGGGGGTCTTTGCAGTGGTGCACGGGCTGCACATCGCTGAACGGGGTCTGCTGCACCAGCTTGTTGGCGCAGGCACCGTTAAAGCCGACCCAGTAATATTCCCACGGGTCGGTTTCATCTGCCGCATAGGTGATGAGCTGGTTGGGTTTGGCGAGGAAGAGATCACCCTCCTGCAAATTATAGGCAGCGCCGTTGACCTGATACACACCTTTGCCCGCAACAACAAGATGGATCAGGTAATGGTCACGCACACCGGGGCCCCAGGTGTGGCCCGGCTGGCAGTATTCGTGGCCACAATTAAAAATGGAAAGCTCTACATTATCGGTATAGTTCTGCTTATAAGATTGCTTTGCGATGGTCGGCATACCAAATCCCTCACTCTTGCAAAATCTGGTTGTGGTTCGCCATTCTGCTCCCAAAACAGGGCCCACCGCAGCAGGCCGGAACAGGATGGAGCATATTTTTTACCATTATATCAGAAGATTCATCAAAAGTCCATAATCGCGTTGAAAAAAGATGTTTACATCCTGCTAAAATTTGTTATACTGAGTACAAGAAGCCGTGATACTGGCCTAAAATGCGCTGCATAGCTAAAAAGAACGCGCGGTTTTTGTGCATATTTTACAAGGGCAGCCAAACGAAGAAAGGTGTATGAACGATGGCAACGAGTGCGGAACTGAAACAAAATATCTTGAACGGCGGTTACGACCAGGCTTTTGCCAAGCTGTATGGGGCAGACACTGCTACTGTGGCAGCCCAGCGTGTCCGTTATGTGGATATGATCGACCATTTTGAAGAAAACTTTGGCACGGGCCGCACAGTGTGTTTGTACTCGGCACCCGGCCGCACCGAGATCGGTGGCAACCATACCGACCATAACAACGGCGTGGTGATTGCAGCTGCCGTAAACCTGGATATCATTGCTGTGGTTGCCAAGAATGACGAGAACGTTGTACGCGTGATTTCCCACGGCTTTGGTAAGATCGACGATGTGAATCTGCGCGACCTGACCCCGCAGCCCGTTGAAGCAGAGCACAGCGCCAGCCTGATCCGCGGCGTGGCTGCCGGCATTGTGAAAGACGGCGGCAAGGTGGGCGGCTTTGACTGCTACACCACCTCTGACGTTCTGGGCGGTTCCGGTTTGTCCAGCTCGGCTGCCTTTGAGGTGTGCATGGGTGCTATCTTCCGCGGCGAGTACAACGATAATGACATGAAGCGTTTCGACCAGGTCAAAAACGCCATGATCAGCCAGTATGCTGAGAATGTTTTCTTTGGCAAGCCCTGCGGCCTGATGGACCAGACCGCCTGCGCCGTGGGAAAGGTCATCACCATCGACTTTAAGGAAGTGGGCCATCCGGTCGTGCGCGAAGTTCCGTTTGATCTGGCAGCCAAGGGCTTTGCACTCTGCATCAGCGATACCAAGGGCAGCCACGCTGACCTGACCGATGATTATGCCGCTGTGCGCCGCGAGATGGAGAGCGTTGCCGAATTCTTTGGCAAAAAGGTTCTGCGCGATGTGGACGAGGAAACCTTCCTGAAAGCCATCCCCGAAGTGCGCAAAGTGACCGGCGACCGCGCCGTGGTGCGTGCCATCCATTTTTATAATGACAGCCGCCGCGCCGGGGAAATCTATGAAGCCATCAAGGCAGATGATTTTGACCGCTTCCTGCAGCTGATCATTGAGGGCGGCCATTCCAGCTTTGAGTTCAACCAGAACGCCTACAGCATCAAGAACCCGCAGGAGCAGGGCGTGCCTTTGGCATTGGCCATCAGCCAGAAGGTGCTGAACGGCCGCGGCGCATGGCGTTTGCAGGGCGGCGGCTTTGCCGGTACCATCCAGGCATTTGTTCCGCTGGCACTGCTGGAAACCTACAAGAACGCCATTGACGCTGTGTTTGGCGCGGGCAGCTGCCATGTGCTGAGCGTGCGCAATTACGGCGCTGTGATGGTTACGCCGGATATGTAAAGGCAACACCGCACAATTCCCGCCTTACGGCTTAAGCACCGCTCCGGCGGCTG
>ENA-OROD01001289-OROD01001289.1-human-gut-metagenome-genome-assembly--contig:-NODE-1289-length-20737-cov-5.250314_pt1 | contig 20737 bp, 21 predicted proteins | sample MGYA00242123_ERZ509038 | MGnify/ENA primary metagenome ERZ509038 (study PRJEB26280, sample SAMEA2338719) | human gut metagenome | biome: human gut; feature: human-associated habitat; material: faeces... | reverse complement strand
TTATCATTTTAAAACATTGTATTGTTTCGCAACGACTTATTTACTATACCATAAATGGAGTGATTTGGCAACACTATTTTGAAAAAAGTTAAGCCTTTTTTAAAATGTTACATTTTATTATATAATTACATCTGAAAAGATGTGTTTTATTTTAAAAAAACAAAAAGACCAAGAAGATCTGAATTAATTGTAAATTCGGAGTAATTTTGAGAGTAAAAAAAATAAAAAGCCTTATAAAATAAGGGCTTTTCAATCTAATATGGTGGACTGTTGGGGGCTCGAACCCCAGACCCACTGATTAAGAGTCAGTTGCTCTACCAACTGAGCTAACAGTCCATAAAATTTTACTTGCATTAATATTATAGCACATTTTTACAAAATTCCAATACTTTTTGCACAAAAAATTGAAATTGTGAATAATAAATGAAAACGTTATGGTTTTTTTTAGGCAATAATACTAGTTTATATGGTAATATAGATATAGAAAAAGAAGAAAAATTTTGTCTTTTTCTTCTTTTATTATTGAATAAAATTAATTTTGATGTTTCCTATTCCGCCATCTATTTTGATTTTTTTGTTTCCGTTTCCGATTATTTCATCGCGTTCGATTATTTGATTCATTACTTTTATTTGACCGATTCCTTTTGATATATCTAGTAGATGATCTGTTTCATTTCCTATTAGGTCTATATTTAGTGTGCCAATTCCTGAGTCAATGTCTGCTTTATTTAGTTTTGATTTTATATAGACACTTCCTACTCCCATATCGAAGTTAAGGTCATCAATTATACCTTTTTTGATTTCAAAGCTTCCGGCTCCAGCATCTATTGTTGCGGTTGTTACATTTAAATTGTTTATTATTGTTTTTCCAGCTCCTAAGTTTAGTTTTAGTTTATTTGTTTTTATGTCTTCTATTTCTAATAAGCCTGCACCTACTTCGATGTCTACTTTATCCATTTCTGGTAAGTATACTATTACTTTACCTTTTTTTGTGAAATTAAGGACATTTTTTTCATCTATAATTATTGAATTGTTGTTTGCTTTACATTTTAGTTTTACGTTATTTGTTTCTATTTTGAATGTATTTGCTTTTTTTACTTCAATGTTACTTGCTCCTATACTCATCTCGAGATAATCTATATTTCCTTGATAGTTATCGCATATTGTTTCTTTTAATTCAGTATTTTTAGATGGCATAAGTGCGGTTCCTACTATGTATATTGTTGATGCTATTGCTGATATTATTGTTATTATTAGAAAGATTGCGAATGCTTGTGCACATATTTTGATTAATTTTTGAGTATTTGTCATTTAATATCTACTCCTCCAAATAGGCAGCTTGCATTTATATAGATTGTTGGTCCTTCTTCAACTTTATTTTTCTTTTTTTCATCTACACCGCCAAAGATTGAGGTTGATTTTATTTTTATATTTACGTTTTCGGGTATATAGATTTCAATTCCTCCGAATGTTGCGTTTGCGTTTATAACAATGTCTTTTTTTATTATTGCTTTTCTTAAATCACATTTTATGGCTCCAAATACGGCTGTTAGGTTTGTTCCTTTAAATTTTTCATCGTCATATTCGATTGTTTGAGTTGTAAAGGTTGCGCATACTTCTTCTTTGGAATCGTTATTTAATTTTTTTATAGTTTCAAAATCTTTTTTATTTATTGTATTTTTTAATATAATTGATAGTCCGATTAGTATTAATATTGTTGGTAGTGCTAGTTTCCAAGCTATTTCAAAGTCTAATATTCCTTGAGTGCTTAATAGTAATACTACGCCTATTAATATACCGATAATGCTTCCTGTTTTGTCTTTGTCTTTAAAGAGTCCTACTAAGCATGGTATGATTATAAATAGTGTCCACCAGCCGTCAAAGAATATGTCTATTTTAGCGATTCCTAGTGCATTAACTCCTAATACTAGTCCAATTATTATAAATATTATTCCCCATATCATTTTTCATCTTCTCCTTTTCTTATTTATTTTATCATATTATCTGTTTATTGTGTAGTATTTTTTTTAGGTTTTTTTGTTTTAATTGATTTAATGTGTTTTTTAATTCTAATGTATTTTCTATGTAGAAATCGGGTTTTATTTGCCAATTTTGATAGTTATTTGTGTTTAATTTTAAATGGTCAATTATGATACATATTACTTTTTCATTTAGTATTTTTTCGGCATTTTTTCCGAATGTTATATCATTACTATGGTCGCCTATATAAATATATATTTCGTCTTCATTTTCTTTATTTAATTGTTTAGTGCATTTGATAGAGCCTTCTGGATCGGGTTTTTGTTTTATTACATCGGTACTTCCGATTATTGCATCAAAGTATTTTTCAATATTATATTTTTTTAGGGTTGATTTGATTATTTCTTTTCCGTTTTGGGAGCATATTGCCATTTTATATTGTTTTAAATCTTTTATTAGTTCAGGTATTCTGTCAAATATTAGTGGTTCTGTTTTATTTTTCTTTTGTTCTGGTGTCCATAAGCTTCCGGCATAGTTTAAGTCTTCTTCTTTTATGTTATAAGCTTTTATATACAATTCTTGCCAGTTTTTATATTTATGGTTTGCTTCTTGATATTTTTCATAGCTTGTTAGGGCTTCTGGTAAGTGTTTTTCAATTTCTTTATCAAAGTGTTTTAATACTTCTATTGTTACTTCGATATTTTTGTTTGCTGTATTAAAGAGTGTTCCGTCATAATCCCATAGTATTCCTAGTATTTTATTCATATTGTTTTCTTTCTTATTTGGTTTAAAAAACAAGAACTTTTGTTCTTGTTAAAATTTCCATATGTCATCATCAGATGTACTTGTACTGTCAGTATTTAATTCTTCAGTTTGAATGTTTACTTCTCCTACTTGTGGTTCGTTAGTAGGTTCTTGTACTTCTTCTATGTCTAATGTTTCAGTTTCTTCAGTTGGTACTGCGTCAACAATACTTTCTACTGTTGGTTCTTCTATTTTGGGTTCTTCAACAGGTACTTCATTAATGATTGGTTCTTCAACGGGAACTTTATTAATAATTGGTTCTGCTTGTGGAACTTCATTAATTCCTTCAGTTTTAACTGTTACATTTTCAATAGGTTTTTCTTCTTTTGTTTCTACTTTAGTTTCTTCTTTTACAGGTGATTTTTTTACTAATAGTAATACTAGTGCGACCACCAATAGGATTGCTCCTGCTACTATAAACCAAATATAATTATTTGAAACAAAATTTATTACATTATCCATTATATCCTCCTATCTTATATATTTAGAATATCACATTTTGTAAATATATTCAATAAATTTTATGAAATTATTGTTTTTTTTATTCTTCTAAATAGTTTTCACCTTTAAATGGTTCTGTTTGTAATAGGCCTTCATAATTTTTTTGGCGCATTACTTCATATATTCCTATGGCGACACAGTTTGATAGATTAAGTGCTCTGACTCCGCTTGTAGCAGGTATTCTTATGCATCTATCTAAATGGTCTTTTAGGATTTCTTTTGGTATTCCGGTGCTTTCTTTTCCAAATATCAAGTATATATTTTCTTTGTTTGTATAATTAAAGCTTGAGTGTGGTTTTTTTCCGTATCTTGTAAAGTAATACATTTCACCTTTATTTTTGTTTAAAAAATCATCGAAGTTTTCATATATTGTATATTTACATTCGTTTACATAGTTTACACCGCTTCTTTTTAGGTGAGCTTCATCCATATAAAATCCGAGTGGTTTTATTAGGTGAAGATGGGTATTTGTTGCGACACAGGTACGCATTATATTGCCTGTATTTTGGGGTATTTCTGGTTCAAATAAAACTACATTAAGCATTTTACATTATCCCTTCTTGTTCGTCTAGATCTTCTATTAATACGAGTGGTAGTGTTAGTCCATCTTCTATAGCGATTGATTTAAAGTTTTCTCTAAAGGCGTCTAATTCTTTTATGATTGTTGCAGGGTATATTCTTTTACTTGTTTTTATTGCATTATAGACGTCTAATACATTTACTTCTTTTCTATTTTGAAATACGGCATTTGAGAATGCTGCTGATAGAACTGAGAAGGCAACGTCAGGATACATTGCTGCTAGTCCATATACTCTTTTGTGTTCGGTTGTTGCAGATACGATTGCTGTTAAGAGTTTTTTTACAATATAATCATTATATTTAAATTTTGCACCGGTTTTATATTCAATTCTTGGTAATGATTTGAATAGTATTTCAACGGTTGTTTTTTCATCTGGTTCTGGTACATCAATTCGTTCAAATCTTCTTAGGAATGCTCTATCACGGACTACGTATGTTTCATATTCAATTGTTGTTGTTGCACCGATTGCTTTTATGTCTCCTCTATCTAGAGCTGGTTTTAAAATGTTGGCAAGGTCCATTGGGCCATCACTTTTTCCGCCTATTAGGGTATGTACTTCATCGATGAAAAGGATTGTTTTTTTAACGTTTTTTAATTCGCTCATTAACATACTTATTGCCATTTCTTCTTTATTGTCAACGATTATTTTTCCGACTAATGATGTTGAGTTTATTTTTACTACTCTGTATCCTTTTATAGCATCTGGTACTTTATTTTGTTGTATTAAATATGCTAGTCCTTCAACGATGGCGGTTTTACCGATTCCGGCTTTACCTATTAATAGTGCTGATTTATCTGGTGTTAATAGGACTAATATTAGTTTTCTTATTTCTTCATCACGGGCTATGGCGGGGTTTGTTATATATTTTTTTGCTGTTAAGTCTTCACCGTACGTCTTGAGTACGCTGAAGGTTTCACTTTCTTCATTTACTTCATATAATTCAATATCTTCCATTTTATGCCTCCTTTATAAATTCTTTTATTTCTTCATATTCTTTTTTTCCTATTTGTTTATCTTTAATTATTCCTTTTTCAATTTTTAATATTGATGGTATTGTTAGTTTATTTCCTTCAAAATACATACTTTCAATTAACATTTTTTCGTTTTCTTCTAATTTTGATGTGTCTAAATAGTATATTTCTTTTTTGGTTTCGTTTACTATTTTGTTTATTTTTTCATCATACACTTTACATTCATCTGTTTGATTACACAAATATACTATATATGTTTCATAGCTATTCATTTTATTATGCATTTTTTTATAGTTTATTTCTTCATATTTTTTTGTACATCCGCATAATAGGAGTACTGTTACAATTATTATTACTTTCTTCATATCTATCTCCTTTATAATTATATAATATTAAAGAAAAAAAGGAAAGTCCTTTTTTAATTTTTATATACTATTAATTGATTTGGCAATAGATAAATGTTTTGGTTTTCTAATGGGTTTGGTACGCCTAATGTGTTTAGTACTTTATTTAAGCTTTCGCCTTCTTCAGTTATGTAAAATTTTGTGTTTTCGTTTGGGACAACGATTGATTCGCCTGGGTAAATATATTCGTCTTCATCAAATCCGTTTAACATTTGTAATTGTTTAGCTGTTGTGTTATATTTTTTTGCTAGTTCATATAAATTGTCACCTTTTTTTACTATATATGTTCCAAAGTTACCGCTTCCGGCTGGTATAATTATTTGGTCTCCTTCTTTTATTTTATGAATACTAGAAAAGCCGTTTATTGCTCTTAGGTCATCTTCTTTTATGCCTAGGGATGATGCTATACTTTCTAGTGTATCATTAATTCCAACTGTATAAATTCTATAAATAAAAATCACCTCATATCATTATATGAGGTTTTTTATTATTTGTTAATTTCTGTTACGAATTGATTGTTTCTATATTCTATTTTTATTAAAGTTTCTTCACTTATAAATCCGCCGTTTTTAGGATCTTTTACGGGATCTATTAGTTTTTCTTCAATTAAATCTCCTAATACTATATAGCATACTTCATTTTCTCCGGGAACTTTCGTACAGCAATTTTTTCCGGTTGCTTTACATATGTCACTTGGTTCAATTTCATCTAATAGATGTTTTTGGCAATATGTTTTGGTTGTTTTTTCAATACTTTCATATTGTAATTTTAGAGAGTTTTCTTTTGATTTATTTACTATTCCGTTAATGCTTACTACGCCTATTCCACCGATTATTGCTAGTATTACTATAACTGCTAATAATTCTATTATTGTAAATCCTTTTTTATTCATAAATCCCTCTTAATCTATTCTTTTTAAAACAAAATATTTACAGTTAAATGAACAGTTATTTGCAATGTAATCTTTAAGGTTTTCTATGTCATTTATTGGTTTATAAATATCATTTGTTTTATCACAGAATCCTTTTAGTCTTAATTTCCCGTATGACCAGTCTCCTACTATATAATCATATGGTATGAAATAGTCAGTTATTTTATTTTGTGCTTCTTCTAATTCAAATCCTTCTTTATAGTCTTCAATTAGTTCATATTCAATTTCATTAAATTTATATTTTTTCATTTGTTTCTCCTTAAAATGCCCCTACTATTTCTTTATATTTTTTTACTTTACTTGCGGCTCCCCAAGCGTTCCAAGTCATTACTCCGCCTAATAGATTATTGTCTGTTAATGCTTTCATTTGACTTTTTATATAGTTTACATCACAATTTACGGTTGGGTTCCAATATGGTACATTATATGCTGTTACCCAGGTTCTTACAATGGCTGGGCTTGTTGTTTCTTTTTGTCTTGTTGCTGCAGTACTTGCCCAATTGCTCATTATGTTATACGGGTTTGTCCAGGTGTCAACATTACTTCCGAAGTGATCGGTGTATGGCATTGAGCTTATTACATCGACAACATTACTGATTGCTGCCCAATATTGTCCATATCCTGGTATATATGTATATGATGCTTCGCCAAATACATCTGCTGATACATATACATTTAATTGGTGCAACTCATCGGTTGCGTATATTAAGAAGTTTTGAATTCCTTGTGATTTGGTTTCATTGTATTTATTTCTTAGTTCTTCGTTTGTTAACCAAGGTGCTGTTTCTGGGAATCTTACGTAGTCGAATTGAATTTCATTGAAATCGAATAATTCTACTGCTTCTTTTGCTAATTCGATTTTATATTCCCATACTTTTCTTGAATAAACTGATGGCCAGTATTCTCCGCCATAGTAATATATTTTCCCTTTTCTGCTTAAGGCTTCATCTTGATTAGCAAGGGCGAATGCTCCGTCTTTAAATGCGCAGATTCTTCCAATTACATAGAAACCATTATCTTTTAGTTTTTGAATGGCTTTTTTATAGTTTTCAATGCTATGATAACCAATATCTTTTGGTGAGTATTCTTTTGCTACCTTTGATTGATATGCTAGTTGGCCATCTTTTATATCTACTACAAAGGCGTTTACTCCGGTATTTTTTGCTAGTTCAATGAATGAGTCAACGCTTCCTATATCACCCATTGATAGGTATAGAGCGTTTACAACTTTTGGCATTACATTGTTTTCAAAATTTCCTTTTTCTCTTGGATAATAGTCTAATGATCCAGCGCTTTCACTTTTATCGTAATAATTTGTTCTTTTAGAGTGCGTACTATAAGATCCGTTATCATAGTTAACGAGCGCAAGTTCTTGTGTATTTACTAAATATTTGGCAAATACATATCCTTCGATTTCATTATATTTTATTTTATATTTATTTACTTTTCCCTCTTCTAATTTATCAAAGCCTATTATTTCTAATTTTGTTCCTTTTGGGGCATAGCTTTCAATTTTGCTTCCTTCTTTTTCTTTGTATATTGTTACGGGTGTTCTTACATATTTTTCTTTTTCTGTTACTACATCTTCATATTTGTCTGTAATATTTTCTTTTAATATATATGTTTCTTTATCTGCCAGTTTATAGTATTTTTCATCTATTAATTCGTCTTTATATTTTATTTTGGTTCCTCTTATTATTTTTTCTATTTCATTATATTCTAAATCATATAATGGTACTTCTATATTTGAGCTTGCTACATAGCCTTCTTTATTATTTATTTTTGTTGATTGTTTAAATAGGTGTTTTGCCGCCAAGGCAAGTGCGAATGCTAATGCTAGAAATACTATTAAAAATATTATGATTCGTCCTATTCTTAATTTCCTTTTTTTCTTTTTTGTCATTTTATCACCTTATTTTGTATTTTGTTTTATTTTTATATTATCTTTTGTCCAGGTTCCTGGTCTTATATATATATTTAAGCCAAATACCCAGGCTTGTTCTTGTGGTGTTCTTACGTATACAATTGATTCAGAATCAATATTTTTAAATATATAATTACATTTTAAGTTTTCTTCAATTGGATTAATTTCAAGATTACTTATATCTATTTGTTTAAGATTTTCATCGTTTCGAAATAGGCCTTCCATATTGTTTACGTTTGATGTGTCAAATGTACTTAAATCGATTTTCTCTAATTTTTTGTTATTTGAGAACATATAGGCCATATTTTTAACATACTTTGTATTTATATTTGCAAACTTTATACTTTTTAGGTTTTCAAAGTTATCAAACATATATGATGAATCTTCTGGTAAGTAAATCATATAATCTGATACTATTTTCAATTTATTTTCTTCTAATTTAGCATATACTTTTGTTACACTACTTGATAAATTATAGCACTCATTACATACAGGATTTTCTTCGTATGCAAATTCTACTTCTTCAATATTTGCTTTATCTTGCCAAAATAAATCATTTTCTGATGCTTTATTTAACATTGTTCCTTGTAAATCATTTCTTTTAATGTTTAGATCAATTGCTTGATTAATATCATTTCCATTATTTTTATAATATACTATAATGTTTTCTTTTGTTTTTTCATTATATATTTTATATATATGATATATTCTTTTGGTTAAATTACTGTCTTCATATATTTCAACTTGTTCTGGTAATCCAAATTCAATCAAATATATTCCGTTACTATTTATATTTAATTTTATATTTATTTTTCCTGTACTGTTTTTTTTGATATTTATATTTTTGTTTCCGGAATAAGATGTACTATTTCTAGTTACGTATGCGTTTATTGTATTATCAAAAAATTTTACTTTTAAACCAAATACTATTCCTATTGTTGATAATATTGTTCCTACTATAATTATTGCATTTATGCCCTTCTTCATTCTATCACCTATAATAATTATATAATTTTTTTTCATTAATGTAAAGAAAAGATAGTATTAAAATTCAAATACTATTTTCTTGTTTTCATCTAACTTTAGATATGCATCAAATGGTTTTCCTTGTTTTGATGTAAATCCTATTATTTTATTTGTTTTTCCGTTTTGTAATAGGGTTTTAGCATTTTCTAATGATATTATTTTTTTACATATTGTTCCGCTTATTTTAAAGGAACATTTTTCAAAATTTTTACATCCAAAACCGTATCTATTTTTGATAACTTCGTTTCCACATAATGGGCATCGTCCTACTACATCACCATAGAAACCATTATCTTCTATATTGTTTTTATAGTCAAATACTTCCTTTATTTCTTGACAGGCTAATTTTACCGCATCATTTATTTGATATTCTTCGTGGTAGACTTTTTTTAATGCTTTTCCTAATTCACTTGTTTTATATTTGTCCATTGATATATTCATTGTTTTTAGTGATTCTATTAAATATTCTCCTTTTGGTAATATATAATAGGTATCTTTTTTGAGTTCAATATATTCGGACTTTTTAGCATTATCGATTATTCCGGTTCTTGTTGCTTCAGTTCCTAGTTCTAAGCCTTCAAATATTGCTTTATAGTCTTCAGAATCATCATCAGCGTTTGCTTTTTCATCTTTAAATGGATTTTTTAAATAGTTATTTAGTGTTTCAATTGTATAGTGTTTAGGTGCACTTGTTTCTTTTTCAACTTCTTTAAAATTGATATTTACTTTATCACCGATATTTAGATTTGGTAAAATCTTATCTTTTACCATATAATCATCATACTTTGTCCAGCCTTTTTCTAGGATTACTGATCCTTTTAGGGAAAATGTTTCTTTTCCGCCTAAATCTACTACAATTTCACATTTATTAATAATTGCTTCTTCACTACAGAATACAGCTATAAATCTTTTAAATACTGTTAAATATACTATTAGGTCATCATCTTTTAAGACGCCTTTTTTTGGTATTTTATATGTTGGAGTTAGGGCTGAGTGCGATTCAATTTTTGAGTCATCAAAGATTGTTTTTTTATTTTTGAATTCTACTGGATAGCCCATTTTATTTATATTATTTACTATTTGTTTAAATTTATCCATTTCAGCGGTTGCTAGATATTCACTATTGGTACGGGGATATGTTAGATAGCCTTCTTCATATAGTTTTTGAACAATGCTTAGGCTTTTATCCATTGACATTTTATATTTTTTTCCCAAAACATTTTGTAGTTTTGATAGTGAATATAGTTTACCTGGTGAAAGGGTATCTTTTTTTTGTTTTTTGTCTTTTACAATTGCTTCTAAACTATTATATTCTTTACATAGCTGAATGGCTTTTTCTTTATCTTTTTTATCAAATTTTTGTTTACTGTTTAGTTCAACTATTTCACCATTAGTTTCTTCTTTACTTGTTATACCATAATAGATGTCTGGTACAAAGTTTTTTATTGCTATATCTCTATCATAGATTGCTTTTACAATTGGTACAATTACTCTACCAACTCTTAATAGGGTTCCGGTTTTTAAGGTCGCGAATCTTGTTAAATTAACACCATAAAGCCAATCAATATATGTTCTTGCGAAGCCTTCATTTGCTAGATTATTATAATAGGTTTCTTCTTTCATTTCGTTTAAGGCCTTTTTTACGGTTTCGGGTGTTTGATCGGGAAGCCATAGACGGTAGAATGGCTTTTTATTTTCTAAGGCATTACTTACACATAGTCTTATTATTATTTCGCCTTCTCTATCGGCATCGCCTGCGTTTACAATTTTTTCGACATCTGGTCTATTACATAGTGTTTTTATTAAATTAAATTGTTTAGTTATGCCGTTATCGTCATTTTTTAGTTTAAATTTAAATTTTTCAGGGAAACAGGGTATATTTGACAAGCGCCACTTAGGATTTTTATCTTCTAAATAGTCTTCTATGTCACATAGAGAAAAAAGATGGCCATATGCCCAGGATACAATATAACCGCATCCTTCAAAATAGCCGTTTTGTTTTTTCATTTCACCGATTCCGGCTACTATATTTCTTGCTAGACTTGGTTTTTCAGCGATTATTAGTATCATACTCTCTACTCCTTTCTTAACATTATAACATATTTTTTACAAAAAAGATAAAGTTTTCGCTTTATCTTCTACTTGTTATTAACCAGTTTACGACATCGGTTTCGAGTAATGCTTTATCAACTATACCGTGGCCATATCTTTGAAGTGTTGTCATTTGAGCGTTTCCGCCGAATGATTTTATTTTGTTTATTAATTCTAGATCTGGCTCATATAATACTCTTGTATCAAGTGCGCCGTGGATTGCCCATATTGGGGTACTTGATAGTTTTTGTGCATAACTTGTTGGATATCTTCCACTAATTGGGGCTGCGGCTGAGAAAAAATTCGGATACCGGGCGATGACGGCATATGTTCCGATTCCGCCTAAGCTATGGCCTGATATAGATATTTTTCTTGTATCAATATTATATTTAACAACTATTTCATCGATTAGTTTTTTTAATTCAGTCATTGCTTGTTCATTTGACCAGCCATCACCTTTCATTTGTGGCATTAGTATTACTGCATTATATTTTTTTCCTTCTTTTGTATATCTTCCAAAGGCATAATTTTGTAATTTTGAGATATCGTTTCCTCTTTGTCCGCTTCCGTGTAAGAATACTAGTAAGGCATTTTTCTTTACTTTATAGTTATCTGGTGCATATATCCAGTATCCGGTTACTTTACCTTTTCTATTATCAACACTTGATGAGCTTCCATTTGTGTTATTGTTACCACTATTTCCACCGGTTGATTCTTTCTTTTCTTCAATGAGATTACATTTTATTTTATTTTTATTTCCGGCATTATCAAATAGGTTTACATATACTTCTTTAGAGCTTGAATTATATGTATAATTACTTTGACTTGTTTGACTTGTTGAATAGCCATCTACAATATATTGGTAATTTTTCATTCCGCTTTGATTATCAATGGCGTTTACTTTAATTGTTGTTTTTGTTTTATCTGCATTTACAGTTGCTGTACAAGATCCAGTTGGTCCTTCTACATCAATATTTGTTATTTTAATTGAGTTTGTAAATTCTCTATTACTTTTATTGTATGCTTTAAAGACATATTCACGGTTTTCGGTTGCTTTAAATATTGTTTTAGTTGCATTGATGATGGTTCCATCTGGTAAGCGCAACTCTTTAAAGCCTTCACCTAATATTTCTACTAAAATATCAACACTTCTAGAATTATATTCTTTTGTTTGATTTGTTAATTTTATTGTTATATCACTTGCAACTAGAACTTTTCTTGTTAGTGTTTTAGTTATACCTGTTGAGTTTGTTATTGTGTAAGTAATATTATATGTTCCTGGTAAGTTAGTATTTACTTTTCCTTCTACTCTTACTTTGTTTATAATATTTCCATCTATTGTATCAAATACTCTATAGCCTGGTTCTGTGTAGGTTGCGCCGTTTTCTATTAACATTGGATTATCTCCTAATAGAGTAAAGGTTATAGTTCCTGTTTTTTTAGCTTGTACAATTACTTTTCTTGTTAAAGTTTTGGTTACTCCGCTTGTGTTTGTTACAGTATAGGTTATGGTATATGTTCCAACTCTATTAGTGTTTACATTTCCGCTTACATTTACTTTATTTGTAATATTGCCGTCAACTGAATCAATTGCCATATAACCTGGTTCAGTATAGTTTTTTCCTTCTTCAATTTTCATTTCTTCATAACCGTTTAGGGCGAATGATAGTATTCCTTCTTGTTTTTCGTATACTTTTACTACTCTACTTTGTGTTTTTTGGATACCTACACTGTTGGTTACGGTATATTTTATTATATAAACGCCTTTTTTATTTGTGTCTACTTGACCTTCTATTATTACTTTGTCAGTTATATCACCTTCTTCATCATCGGTTGCTTTATAGCCTGGCTCTTTATATGGTGTACCTAATAATAAATCAATATTGGTATTTCCTAATAGTTCTAGTTTTAGGCTATCTGGTAATATATCGTGAACGCGTACTATTCTTGTTGCGGTTTTTATTTCATCGTCTGATCCTTTGAAGGAATAGATTACTTGGTATTCTCCAGGAACGTTTGTATTTATATTACTTGTTACTTCAACTTTATCAGTTACTTCACCATTTACATAGTCAACAGCAACATAGCCTGGTTCGACATATTTACTTCCTAGTCCTAGATTTATTATTTTGTTTCCCATTAATTCAATATAGGCGCCTTCATTAGCGATTACGACATAGGTTCTTTCTAGTCTTAGTTCGGTTCCGTTTGTATTTAATTTATAGGTTACATCATAAATTCCGGTTTTACTTGTATCGACATTTCCTATTTTGATTACTTTAGATGATATATCTTTTCCATATTCATCAGTTGCTGTTACGCCCTCATCGGTTATTTCATCATATTCGTAAATGGTTACGACTTTTGATCCGTTTAGTTTAAATACTATGTCTTGTTTATTATCTTTAGCTGGTTTAAATGAGAGCAATTTACTTGCTACAAATAAAACTATTATAAAGAATATTGCTAGCGCGAGATATTTTGTCCATCCTTTTAGATGGAGATTGTCTGCAATTATATTAAATTTTTCTTTCATTTTATCACTTACCTTTATATTAATTTTATCATAATTGTTTGGTGTATACAATAAAAACTTTGTTTTTTGAACAAAGTTTTATAGTAAGTTTTTAAGGAATTGTCCAGTATAACTTTCTTTTACTTTTGCGACATTTTCTGGTGTTCCTTCGGCTACGATTGTTCCACCTTTATCGCCGCCTTCTGGGCCTAAATCTATTATATGATCTGCTACTTTGATTACATCCAAATTGTGTTCAATTACAATTACAGTATCACCGTTATCAACAATTCTATTTAGTATTACTAATAGTTTTTTGATATCTTCTTGATGTAGTCCAGTTGTTGGTTCATCTAGGATAAACAAACTTTTTCCGGTTGGTTTCTTTTGTAATTCTTTTGCTAGTTTAACTCTTCCAGCTTCGCCTCCTGATAGGGTTGGCGCGCTTTGACCTAGTTTTACATATGATAGTCCAACATCCATTAACATTTGCAACTTATTTCTTACTTTTGGGATGTTTTCGAAGAATTCTAGTGCTTCTTCAACACGCATTTCTAGGACATCATAGATTGATTTTCCTTTATATTTTATTTCTAGAGTTTCTCTATTATATCTTGTTCCGCCACATACTTCACAAGGCACATATACATCTGGTAAAAAGTGCATTTCGATTTTCTTAACGCCATCTCCCCAACAGGCTTCACATCTTCCGCCTTTTACGTTGAATGAGAATCTTCCTTTATCATAACCTCTTATTTTGGCTTCTTTTGTTTCTGTGAACACATCTCTTATATCATCAAATACTCCTGTATAGGTTGCTGGGTTACTTCTTGGGGTTCTTCCGATTGGTGCTTGCGATATATCTATTACTTTATCGATATTTTCTAGTCCTTTGATAGTTTTATATTTGCCTGGTTTTATTTTAGATTTATATAAATTGCTATAAACTGCTTTATATAGTATTTCATTTATTAGGGAACTTTTGCCAGATCCGGATACACCTGTTATACATATGAACTTACCTAGTGGAAATTTTACGTTTATATTTTTCAAATTATTTTCACTTGCGCCTTTTATTTCTAGATATAATCCGTTTCCTTTTCTTCTTTTTTCTGGTACTTCTATTTTTCTTCTTCCTGATAAATAGGCTCCAGTTATGCTATTTTCATTTTGCATTACTTCTTTTGGCGTCCCTTTAGCGACTACATTTCCGCCGTGAATTCCGGCTCCTGGTCCGATATCTACAAGATAATCGCAGGCCAACATTGTATCAGTATCGTGTTCTACTACGATTAGAGTATTGCCTAGGTCACGCATTTCAAGCATACTGTTTATTAGTCTTTGGTTATCGCGCTGATGAAGACCGATTGATGGTTCATCTAGGACATATAATACGCCTGTTAGTCTTGATCCTATTTGGGTTGCTAGACGAATTCTTTGGGCTTCGCCTCCTGATAGTGTATAGGCACTTCGTGCTAGAGTTAAGTAGTCTAGTCCGACATTTACAAGGAATGTTAATCTTGATAGAATCTCTTTTATTAAAAGGCGAGCAATTTCTTCTTTTTCTTTACTTAATTTTAGATTTTCTAAGAATGTTTTTAGTTCATCTATACTTAACAATGTTAACTCATAAATATTTTTTTTATTTATTTTTACGGATAATACGGATTCATCTAGTCTTGCTCCGTGACATTTTGGACATTCTAATTCAGTCATAAATTGTTCAATCCAGTTTCTTATCCAATCGCTTTTTGTTTCAATATATCTTCTTTCTAGGTTTGTTATTATGCCTTCATATTTTTCTTTGGCATATCTAACATTTCCGTTTTTAGCAACATATTTTACTTCAATTTCATCTTTTGATCCATAAAATATTATGTCTAATTCACTCTTTTTTAAATCTTTTAATTTTTTTGATAGGTCTATATTATATTTTTTTGCGCAGGCTTCTAGTTGGGTAAAGAATATGTTTGAATCCTCGCTATTAAGGGGGATAATCGCGCCTTCATAAATGCTTAAGTTATAGTCAGATATGATTAGATCGGGATCTATTTTTTGTTTGATTCCTAAGCCTTTACATTCTGGGCAAGATCCATATGGTGCATTAAAGCTGAACATACGTGGCTCAAGTTCGGGTAAACTAAAGTCACAGTCTGGACAAGCATAGGCTTCGCTCATTACAATCATATCATGGCCAACATAGTCTATGCATACTTTTCCTTTGCTTAGTTTACTTGCGTTTTCAATTGCTTCATATAGTCTTCCTCTGATTCCGTCTTTGATAATTAGTCTATCTATTACTACAAAAATGTTGTGTTTTTTATTTTTGTCTAATTCAAATTGTTCACTTAAGTCATAATCTTCATCATCGACTACAACTCTTACATAACCATCTTTTCTTAGTTTATCAAATAGGTCTGCTTGCGTTCCTTTTTCGCCATAAACAACTGGGCTTAATACACGGATTTTGCTGTTTTCTTCTAGGTTCATTATTTGATTTGTCATTTCTTCAATGCTTTGACTTGTTATTGGTCTATTATGAACAGGACAATATGGAACTCCGACTCTAGCATATAATAGTCTTAAATAATCATATATTTCTGTTACTGTTCCAACTGTACTTCTTGGGTTTTTATTTGTTGTTTTTTGGTCAATTGCAATTGCTGGGCTTAATCCTTCAATACTATCAACGTCTGGTTTTTCAGATCCTCCTAAAAATTGTCTAGCGTATGCGCTTAAGGATTCGATGTATCTTCTTTCTCCTTCTGCATATATTGTATCAAATGCTAAACTACTTTTGCCTGATCCTGATACACCTGTCATTACTATAAACTTATTTTTTGGTAATTCAAGGTCAATATTTTTTAGATTATTTTCTCTTGCTCCTTTAATAATTATTTTTTCCATTTTTTCACCTGACTTCTTTAGTATTATACCAAATTTTTGAGAGTTTTGAACAAAAAAGTTAAAAAAAAGAAAATCATATTTGATTTCCTTTTACGACATTACTATTTGATGCTTTGGTTGCAATCATAGAATCCACTAATGAACTTGTTGCAGATGTATAATTGACTGTTATTTTGGCATTAGGATCAGTTGCAGTATTAGAAAACATTTGAGCATAATTTGTTATACCTGCATTCATTATATTTATTTTTCATATAATACCTTCTTTCTATAGTTATAATTTACACTATAAAAAGGACCGGTATCTATATAATTAATCGCTCCTATAAAGTTATAAACAAAACACTTATTTTTACATTTTTTTAGTAATACTAGTATGTATGTATGTATTAAGTCAAACATTTTATCAACATTCCTTTCATTTTCTATTATTATTTTATACGTTTATTAACATTTCCTACTATTTAATTATACAACAAAATATTTTATATGACAACAAAAAAAACTAGAAAACTAGCTTTTTTTCAAATGAAACTTTTTCAAGTATCTATCAATTCTATCTTTTCCAAAGATTGAATCAACAAGACCTATCTTATAAGATAAAACAAAATATATGATCATACCGACAATAGAATAAACTGCTAAACTAACCATACTAATCATTCTACCACCAACTAAATATTGATTAATAATTAATTTTAAACCAATTAAACAAATTAGCATTACTAAAGAACAAACAATTGTTTTAAGAGAATTCATAAATGTTTTTTTATAAGCAAAATGATATTTTTTTCTAAAATAAATTAAAACAACTAAAAATATAAGTAATTGAATAAATATATCTGCAAATGCTGGAGCATAATAACCTTTTATACCAATTGCATTAAATAAATGAATCATCGGTGTATTAAGTACAATTTTAAGTAAAACACAAGATCCTAAAATAATAAATGTTAATTTAGTATTATTCATAGCTTGATTTGCATCAACTAAAATTGAATACATTGAATAACTAACTGATGTAAATATAGTAAACATAAGCATAGCTGAACCAAGTTCAAGACTATCTATACCATAGAATACAGTCCATATAGGACGAGATAAAAATGAAATCCCAATAGCCATAGGTAATGTTAAATAAATAATCATTTGAAAAGCTTGATTAACTTTATCATTTACACTTTTCATATCATTTACAACTAAACTACTACTAATTGAAGGAATCAAACTAACTGCAACTCCTAAACAAATTGATGCAATAATTGTGTTAAATTTATTTCCCCAAGTAACAATAACACTTGATGCTGTTTCAGCTGTTATTGTATCAAATCCTACACTAGTTAACCCTTTAACAACTGTAAATGTATCAACTAAACCATAAGCTGATTTCATAACGGCTATAATTATAAAAGGAACAGCATAAACAATAATTTTTTTAATTAATTCTTTATCACTTATTTTAACACTATTATCATTTTTAACTTTGAATTTACTTTTATTTTTATTAATTTTAAGTAATATATATATACTAGCAGCAATTGCACCGACTGTTGCCCCAAATACACTGATTGCAACACCATTAGTAACACCCAAATCAAATACTTTGATTGCTAAATAACTACCAAGTACAACAACAAGCACTCTAACTAATTGTTCAATAATATTAGCAATACTACTTATTTGAATATATTTAGATCCTTGAACATATCCTCTAGCTACACTTAATAAAGGAACAAATAATAAAGCTGTAGATACTACTCTAATTACATAAGCAATATCTTTTATGCTATTACCACCTGTTGCATTTCCCATAATATATCTAGCTAATCCTTCAGCAAAAATGAACATAAGTAAGAAACATATAAAGCCAAAGATTGTCATAATTCTTTTGCCTAATTTATATATTCTTTCTTTTGCTTCATAATTACCTAGTGTATCATATTCACTAACAGACTTTGAAATTGCAAGAGGAACACCACTTGTACTTACATTTACAAACATTGAATATATACTATAAGCATAACTATATAAGCTTCTTCCCATAGTACCAATAATTGCATAGAAAGGAATGACATATACAAGGCCTAATACTTTACATGCAATAATGCCGAGTGTTGCTATAATTGCGCCACTCATAAAATTCGTTTTTTTCATAATCAACCTCATTCATACATAATTAAAGCAGAAAAACAATATATTTGGTCTTCACCACTTATACCAACTGCAACGTTATATTTTATATCATATATTTCATCAACATTTTCAATAAAACTATTTATTTTATTTTCTAAATCACTTTCATTTTCTTCATCAAAAACTTTAACTTTCACATTATCACCAATATTATTATAAATATAAAACTATAAATATATTGTCAATTTTTTAATTTTTTTTGAATTATTTGGAAGCTTCTTGGAATTTGCTATGTTTTTTTCAGGAAAAGCCTCGTCTTTTTTTATTTTTGATACTGGCTTCTCTTTTGCAAGATCTTTTGCATTTCCATACATCGTCTCTTTTAATAATTGTATATCTTTAAATTATATATAAACTAATATTTATGAAACATCTAGCAAGTTTATTTCTTCTGTCATTTCTGCTTTGCTGTTCTTGTTCACAGCAAATGGATGATGAATGGAAACCGAATGAACAACTTCCCAATGTGCCCGAAACCCATCCGGTCGGCGTTTCTTTCAGTAGGGCTAGTCTTGAAACTTTTGCCGAACATGGAATTACAGAGGTCGGTGTTTATGTGTACCTGCAAGATTCCATGGTGTATGGTAAAAATCTCCCTTTAAATGATGGATCTTTAAAAGTAGACCTTCCTTTAGGAGAAAATCTGCAAACCTTTATTGTGGCAAATGCCGATTACCTGGTAGATACAGATAGTCTTTCCAAAGTGGTGGTTTATCAGGATGCTTACGCTCAAAAACCGGTTTATATTTCGGAAGTGGTAGGTTTTACTTCAGATAACTCGGTCAGTTCGCTGAATGTAGAGTTGAAGCGTTTGGTAGGACAAGCCGTCTTCCAGCCGAAAGAGACGGAAGAAGAATTGAATGCAATCACCCGTTTTGACCAGTTGAATGTTACTTTTACGAATGTAGCAATAGGCTATAAAGTAAAAAGTAAAGAATGTATTACAAAAAATGTAACCATCTCCACTAATCTCTCTACCGGCTTTGGCGCTTCGGTTTATTCGTTTCCCACAGTGAATGGAGATTCCAGAACATCTATCGATGTGGTATATCTGAAAGGAGGCGAGGAGGTGAATCGTATTATCAGTCCTCTCGATACTGGCATAGGCTTTGAGTCTTCCAAGCGTTCTACCGTACATATGAAAATAACGGATGAGAATTACCTGGATGAGCCGTGGCCTTCGGTACGCACGGTCATGTATAAGAGTACATCCACTCAACCGTTTACAATAGAAGTCTCAGAATTTTAAAAACAGGAGTTATATGAGAAATATATTCTATTCACTGACAGGACTCATACTTCTGTTGGGAATAACAGCTTGTTCGGAAGAAGAACGATACGCTACCTCGGTAGTAAAAGAGATACAATTGTTTCTGGATGACCAGCCATGGGCTGTGAACACTGGTGCATCTAACAAACCTCTGTTTATCTATACGGCTGATGGTGAGTATGTAGCCAATTATTCGTCGCTTTATCGTTTTCAGTTGCCCAATGGAAGTTATAACATAATTTCCACTACACAATCCGATTCTATTCCCAGCCCGAGGAATCTGAATGACATTGTGATACATCAGGATCCGACTGCTAAAACAAAATATGCCATTTCGGCACCGGTGACGTATAAATCCCCGTTCGACGAACCACTAAGTGTGCGTATGTACAATCGTACAGGTGTGCTTCGTCTAAAGGCTACCGATCGTAAATCGGATAAGAGCTATTCGAAATTGCGTGCAGTTGTTTCTTCACCTATTTCGGGCTATAAACTTTCGGATGCGACTTTTGTAAAAGCTCCGATAGACGTACAACGTGAGAAGGAAACGACTACTGGCGGAGTGAATTACACCGATGACTTTGTCTTGTTTCAAACTCAAAGTGAAGGCGAACAAGTATCCGTGCGTATCGACTATTT
>ENA-OROD01001286-OROD01001286.1-human-gut-metagenome-genome-assembly--contig:-NODE-1286-length-20790-cov-4.103641_pt1 | contig 20790 bp, 19 predicted proteins | sample MGYA00242123_ERZ509038 | MGnify/ENA primary metagenome ERZ509038 (study PRJEB26280, sample SAMEA2338719) | human gut metagenome | biome: human gut; feature: human-associated habitat; material: faeces... | reverse complement strand
ACATTAAGCGTTCTCCGCGATATTGCGAAATACTTAATAGATATTCACGGGCAGAGCGATCATTTTTATTTGCTGAAAGAATCCAATCAGCTGGAATTGATCGACGGATACGCGCAGGATTCCGTCACCGCGGTCAAGGCAAAGCTGCGTGCGGAGTTTGCCCGTCTGAAGGAGATCCGGGAAGAGCTGGAAGCCTTGGGAGGCGACGAAAGCGCGCGTGCGATACGCCTTGATATTTTGGACTATCAGATCCGCGAGATTTCGGAAGCGGAACTCGTCGAGGGGGAAGAAGAGTCCCTCGCGCAGGAGCGGGAAAAGCTCGCGAATGCGGAGAAAATCCTGCAATCGCTTTCCGTCGCGCGGGACTGTCTCAGCGGAGAGGGCGGCGTATTGGACGTCTTGCAGACGGCTTGCCGGAATGTCGGGGCGCTTTCCCGCTACGGCGATGTATACGCCGCGCTGGGCGAGCGCATGGAATCTCTGCAATATGAATTGGACGACGTCGAGCGCGCTTTGGGCGATGAAATCGACGGTATGGAGTTTGACGACGGAGCGTTGGAGCGCGTCGAAAGTCGCCTGGAATTATGGAAACAACTCGGCAAGAAATACGGCTTCGGCTATTCCGAGATCATGCGGTTTTTCGAGAATGCGACGGAAGAGCGGGATAAATTAGCCCGTTTCGACGAACTGTCCGAATCCTTGGTAAAAGAGGAATCGGCCGTTAAAAAACGCCTTTATGAAGGTTATCTGGCGCTGCAGGAGATCAGAAAGAGCGCAGCGCAGGATTTCTCCGCTGCCGTTACGGAGCAGCTCCGCTCTCTCGGTATGAACAGCGCCCGGTTTGCCGTTTGGTTTGAAGAGATCCCTCCGTATTCTCCGGATTTGCATTTTGTGGGGGAAAACGGTTTGGGACGGCTGGAATTCCAGTTTTCCGCGAACAAAGGGGAACCGCTGAAACCCCTTTCTAAGATCATCAGCGGCGGGGAAATCAGCCGGTTTATGCTGGCGGTCAAAACGCAGTCGGCAAAGATGCAGCGCATTTCGACTTATGTATTCGATGAGATAGACGCGGGCATCAGCGGCACTATCGCCAAGGTGGTGGCGGAAAAATTCGCGGATATCGCGAAGGACACGCAGATTCTGGCGATTACGCATCTTCCGCAGATCGCCGCAATGGCGGATCGTTCTCTTTTGATCGTAAAGACGGAAGAGCCCTCCGGAAAGACTGTTTCCACGATTCGAACGCTCGATGCAAGAGGGAAAGTGGAAGAGGTTGCGCGGCTGATGGGCGGCGATCCGAAGAACCGGCTGGCGGCGGAGAACGCGGAAGCGCTGATCGGGCTGGCCGATCGCTACAAATCATAGAGAAAGAGGGTTTACCCCCTCTTTTTTGTATATTACGCCCCTTTCTGCACATTCTAATCGGGTGTCGGGGGTAAAATGAAAAAGACTTGTTTTCGGTTTCTGGTTGTGATTGTAGCGCTTTTTGCGGTATTTTCGGTTCATTCCGTCTATTTTGGCTTTGCAGACGGAAATTATGTGTATCTGGGCGGGATGCCCAGCGGATTTGCCTTGGAAACGCGGGGCGCGCACGTCATCGGTCTCTGCGACGTCGTCGGGAAAGACGGCGTTTATTCTCCCGCGAAAAGCGCGGGCGTCAATGTCGGCGACATCTTGTTGAAAATCGACGATACGGAGGTCAATACTGCGGAAGAGATCGAACAGGCTTTGAAGAAGGTCGGCGATAAGGCGGTGCTGACCGTTTCGCGCGGCGGAGAAAAGATCGTTTTGGAAATTACGCCCGCCGTAGACGCGATGGGGGCGAAAAAGCTGGGGCTTTTTGTCCGCAGTGCTGTTAACGGGATCGGGACGATCACTTATATCGATCTGAAACTGAACTTCGGCTCGCTCGGACATCCCGTCCTCACGGAGGACGGAGCTTTGCTGGAAGTGTCCGGCGGAAAGGTCTATGCCTGCAACATCACCGGTTACGTAAAGGGGGAACGGGGCGTCCCCGGGGAGCTCCGCGGTCTCTTTCTGCGGGATAAATCCATCGGCACGATTGAAAAAAATACGCGTACGGGGGTGTACGGCGTTCTGGACGAGGGACACGGCATGGCTTTGAACAGGATCAAAGTCGCCAAAGAAGGCGCCGCAAAGGTGGGAGAAGCAAAGATATATACGACGATCGACGGCGTCACGCCCAAAGAATACCGCATTTCTATCGTAAAGGTGGATCAGGCGAATCCCGATAATAAAAATCTCGTCATTAAAATCACGGATAAAGACCTGCTGGAAAATACGGGCGGAATTCTTCAGGGAATGAGCGGCAGCCCCATCGTGCAGGGAGGCGCGCTGATCGGCGCCGTAACGCACGTATTTGTTAACGACCCCACGAGAGGATTTGGGATATTGGCAGAAAATATGATTGGAAAATAAATATTTTTATGTCTGTCATAATGAATATTATTCGGCAAAATACAGAAAATATTTTTATCTGAACGGAGGTTCTATGAAAAAGATATTTTCTGTATTTTTTGCGTTAATCTGTATTGTTTCCGCACTCACCGGAATACTCGGAATCGGAGCGGTATCGGCGGCACAGGCGGGCGGACTCGCCGTCAAAAGCCGGTCCGCTTATCTCATGGATTACAACAGCGGTACGCTGATTTATGCGAACAATGAAAACGAAGAGCTGCCCATTGCCAGCATGAATAAGGTTATGACGCTGCTGCTTTGTTTCGAGGCGTTGGATGAAGGGGCGTTTTCTCTGGACGATTCGATTACGGTCAGCGCCGAAGCGAGCGGTATGGGCGGTTCTCAGGTGTTTCTGGAAGCGAATAATTCTTATCAAATCGGCAATCTGATCAAGAGCATCGTCGTCGCTTCCGCCAACGACGCCTGCGTGGCGATGGCAGAGCATATTGCAGGGAGCGAGGAACTCTTTGTCGAGCGCATGAACGAGCGGGCAAAGGAACTGGGAATGACGCATACCGTCTTTATCAACTGTACGGGGCTTCCCGGAGCCGGGCAGCATTCCACGGCGAAAGACGTAGCAAAGATGTTTTCAGAACTTTTGACGCATAAAGATTATTACCGCTATTCGGGAATCTGGATGGATAAAATCGAACATGCCGAAGGGAGATATACCGAAATTTCCAACACCAATAAACTGATTCGCTTTTACGACGGCTGCGACGGCGGAAAAACCGGCTATACGAGTGAAGCGGGGCACTGCCTTGTCGCTTCCGCAAAGCGCGGGAATATGCGCCTTGTTTCCGTGGTGATAAAGGCGCCGGACAGCAAGGTGCGTTTCGGAGACGTCACGCAGATGTTCAATTACGGCTTCGCCAACTATATGAACAAGACGATCGTAGATGAAAATACGCCGCTTGAAATCCCGGTGCGTGTGGACGGCGGGAAAAAGGACGAAATCCAGGTGATTCCCGAAAAGAGCTATTATCTTTTTTCGGAAAAGAATAAAAAGGACGCGCTGGAAATCGATTTCTGTCCTTTGGAAAAAGTGAAAGCGCCGATAGAAAAGGGAGAACTGGTCGGCTATCTGAAAATATACCGCGATCAGATTGAAATCGGAGAAGTGGCCGTTTTGGCAAATGAATCGGTTGCGCGTTCCACTTATTTTGATACAATCAAAGATATTGCGAAAGATTGGGCGATCTGAAATTGAAAAAAGCACTTGCGGGTGCTTTTTTCTTGCCTTTTTTTTTATTTTTTTATATAATACTATTTAAATTAAAATGAAACAGGAAATAATTTGAATGCCGTCGATAAATGATATCTTAGCCTTTGTGGGATCTGTCTTTGCCATTCTGATCGTGCTGCCCATGCACGAATTTGCGCACGCGTTCGCCGCCGTAAAATGCGGCGATGAAACGCCGCGCGTCTATGGCAGATATACTTTAAACCCGTTCAAGCACTTCGATCTGTTCGGGCTGATCAGCCTTTTGATCGTTCATTTCGGCTGGGCAAAGCCGGTGCCGATCAATCCCGTTAATTTCAAACATTACAGAAGGGATTATTTCTGGGTCTCCGTCGCCGGCGTTCTGGCAAACCTGATCGGTTCCTTTCTCTTCTATCCGCTTTCTAAGCTAATGTTTCTCGCGGCGGGTGCGGTCTATGAAATCGTCTTTCTTTATTACCTCTTTCGTCTGATCGCCTACATATTCCGGGCCTGTTTTTTAATGGGGCTGTTTTACTTTGTTTTCAATCTGATTCCCGTCTATCCGTTGGACGGATTCAGGGTGTTGGAAGTCGCGTTGAAGCCGAACAACAAATTTCTCGGGTTTTTGCGTCAGTACGGGAGATATATTCTCTTCATTCTGATTTTCTGGGGATTTGTCGTGGATGCTGCCGGATTTCCGCAGCTTGACTTTCTCGGCATGTTCATCAACTGGGCGGCGGGGTGGCTTGCGTTTCCCATCCAATGGTTCTGGGGGTTGATTTTTGATGGCGGAATTTGAATCTGTCGTCGATTATTCGACGAAACTGGAGAATTTTGAGGGTCCCCTCGACCTGTTGCTCCATCTGATCAAGGAGGCGAAAATTGAAATCAAGGATATTTTCGTTTCGGAAGTGACCGATCAGTATCTGCAGTATATCTCGAATCTCAACGAAATCGACGTCGAGAAGGCCAGCGAATATCTGATTATGGCGGCAACGCTGCTGGAGATAAAGTCCAAGGCGGTTCTTCCCAAAGTAGAGGAATATCTCGATGAAATAGAGGATCCCGAGCAGGCTCTGATCCGCCAGATCGAAGAGTATAAACTGTTTAAGGAGGCGGGAGAAAAGCTGAAACAGCAGGAGACGACAGCGCGTTTCTATAAGCCGCCCGAAAAGAGTGCGGGAGAGGTTAAAATCGTCTACACCGATTTTAATTTGGACGGACTGATTTCAGCCTTTTCCAAACTGCTGCTGAAAGTGGACGAGCGTTCCAGGGCGAAAGATGAACACAAGGAAATCCCGAAAGATGTCTTTACCGTAGCGGATAAAATCGATTTCATCCGCGACACGCTTCTGGCGCGGGAATCGGTCAGCTTTTTCGAGTTGTTTTCCTCGCATTGCACGAGAAACGAACTGATTACTACGTTTCAGGCGATGCTGGAACTGCTGAAGCATCAGTTTATCCGCGTCGAGCAGAACGATACCTTTGACGATATCACGATTATTTTAAGGGAAGACAGGAGTGACGAAATTGGAGAAATTGACGAATATAATTGAATCGATCGTCTATGTTTCGGGAAATGCGGTCGAAATCAAAGACATTGCGGAAAAACTTGGCGTGCCTGAAAAAGAAATATTAAAAAGCGTAAAAGAATTGCAGGAGCGGTACAGCGGAGCCAGCGGGCTGCACCTCTTGATGTTCAATAAAAAGCTGCAATTTTCTTCCAATCCCGACTATGCCGATCAGGTCGCGGCGGTATTGAATCCCATCCGGGAGCGGGAACTTTCCCGCAGCATGCTGGAGACGGCGGCGATCATCGCCTACAAACAGCCGGTCACGCGGCTCGACCTGGAAGAGATCCGCGGAAACAGCGAGTACGCGGTGCAAAAGCTGCTGGAGCTGAAGGTGATTGAACCGGTCGGCAGAAAGGATGCCGTCGGCCGTCCCGTTCTGTACGGCACGACGGATGAATTTTTAAAGCGCTTTCAGATTTCGTCACTGGACGAACTGCCTGATTACGATACGCTCATGGAGAAGATTCAGCTGCTGCACGGAAAAAAGGAAGACGGCGATTACCTGTATCGCAAAGACGAGTACATAGAGGAGGTTTCCGCGGCACAGGACGCGCCGGAATCTTCTGCGGAGCCGGCTCTTTCCACCGATGAGCCGCAGAGCGGGGAAGGGACGGAGGAGGATCTCGGGCTGCCGCCCATCGAAGAAGAGGAGCTGCCCGATTTTCTGAAAGGAGAGGACGTAATTAAAATCTGATGGATCTTGAGTTATTGAGGTGGATTCACGCCAACTGGCATCAAAGCGATATCGTCAATCAGATCATGAAATGTATCACGATTTCGGGAAACGGCGGAATTATCTGGATTGTCACGGGAGTTCTGCTGCTGCTTTTCCGAAAAACAAGAATACCCGGACTTGTAATGCTGATTTCGCTTGCGGCCGGATTTATCCTGAATGATTTGATTTTAAAGCCGCTCGTCGCAAGGCAGCGCCCCTTTTTGGAAGACGTTTCATTTTGCTCGTTTCTCGCCGAAATCGGTTTAAAAGAGCCTACCGGCTACTCGTTTCCCTCGGGGCACAGCTTTTCCTCCCTGAACTGCGCCGTCGTGCTGACCTTCTTTTTCAAGAAGAAGGGGTTGCCCCTTTTGCTGTACGCCTTACTGATCGCTTTTTCGCGTGCGTTTGTACTGGTTCATTACCCGTCCGACATTCTGATGGGAATGATTTTCGGGATTATGACCGCCGTCACGACAATCGCCGTCTATCGGAAGATCGCAGAAAAAGCGGAAAGCAAAAAGAAAGGGGACAGAATAACACAATCATAACAGAGATGACATAAAAAACGGCGGAGCGCTTATCGAAAGCGTTCCGCCGTTTTTTGGTCGGAGTAGCGGGACTTGAACCCACGACCTCTTGCCCCCCAGACAAGCGCGCTACCAACTGCGCTATACCCCGTCGCTGGAATCAGCATGTATTATTTTATTAAATTCTTTTTGTTTTGTCAATCTTTTTGAAACGGATATCGACAATTTGTCAAGATTTTTTTACTCTGATGCCGTTACATTGTAAAACATTTTTTAAAGTTGTAAAAAAATTTTTTGAAAATCCCTTTTCTATTGCGATTTTATCCGGCGTATGGTATAATCAGATTATCTTATTGAATGCGGTGAAAAAGAGTGAAAGAGTATTTGATCGGGATCGACGTCGGAGGTACGTTTATCAAAGGCGGGCTGATTGACCGTACGGGACGGATTTTTGCCAGCGGCGAAATTCCTACAGAGCCGAGATCGGGCGCGGAGCATATATTGAGCAATATCGCATCTCTGATCGCGCGCATGTCCGCTTCCGCAGGCGTGAGACGGGAAGAAATCGCGGCGATCGGCATGGGGATTCCCGGGCTGATCGATTCCCATGTCGGAACGGTCGCTTTTTCCAGCAACATCAGCTGGGACAAGGCGCCCATCTGCCGGATATTGGAACAGAAGACCGGCCTGCCCGTAAAAATAACGAACGACGCAAATGCCGCCGCCCTGGGCGAGGCGCATTTCGGCGCGGGAAAACGGTATGCAGACAGTATTTTTATCACGCTGGGAACCGGGATCGGCGGAGGAATCATCGTCAATAAAAAGCTGCTCGAAGGCAACCGCGCGGCAGGAGCGGAGATCGGGCACATGATCATCGTCAAGGACGGAGAGCTTTGTTCCTGCGGGATGCTCGGCTGCTTTGAAGCGTACGCGTCGACGAAAGCGTTGATCCGCGATACGAAGCGCGCCATGGAAGCGCATCCCGAATCCGCCATGTGGGAAATCGGCGGGACGGACGCGGTGGACGGAAAAACGCCTTTTGCTTATTCGGACCGGGACGAGACGGCAAGGGCTGTTCTGGAGCGCTATTTTTCTTATCTCTCGACGGGGCTCGTGAATCTGGCCAATATTTTCCGTCCGGAGGCTATCATAATCGGCGGCGGCGTAAGCGCGCAGGGCGATAAGCTGCTGATTCCGCTGCAAGAGCGGCTGGATCGCGATATCTTCGGGAAAGAACACGGTCCCAAAGTTCCTCTTTTTATTTCCGAACTGGGCAATTCCGCCGGCTTTTTAGGGGCCGCGGCGCTGAATATAGAACCGATATCGACGTGCAAAGGAGAGTAAAATGAAGTTAAATTACAAAAAAGTAATCTTTGTCGGATTTGCCTTTTTTCTGATTCTCGCTTTCTGGCAGGCATACGACGCGATCGTGCCTCTGATGCTGGTAAACAAATTCGGTTTGAATCAGACGGTCTCCGGCGTGATTATGGCGCTTGATAACGTTCTCGCCGTGTTTATGCTGCCTTTGTTCGGTTCGCTTTCGGACAGAACGAAATCAAAATACGGCAAACGCACGCCGTATATCGTTCTCGGCACCATTGTCGCGATCTGCGCGTTTATCGGTTTATCCTTTATGGATAATCTCCAGCTGAATAACCTGAACGCCAAGCTGAACGGAACGCATTATCAGGAGATGCTGTGGGAAGAAAACATGGAAGTATCCAACGGCGAGTACAACAGCTTCACCAATCAGGGGGTAGTCAAGAATTACAGCCTGCACGATTACGCCGCGCAGATCAATTTCAACAAAAACTACGACGAGTTGACGGATACCGAAAAAGAGGCCGCAAAGTCCTGGTACCTTTCCGTCGATTACGATACGACGTATTACTACAATAAGGATGCATCCGCTCCTTATTCTTCAACCGAACGCGAGGGAGACCGTGCGGTCAACGCCTTTTCCAATCTGGTGACGCCCGCGCGCAACCAGCTGGCGTTCGAACAGACGAAAGAAAACCCTGTTCCGCTGATTTTCTTCATCATATTGCTGCTGGTGACATTGGTCGCCATGGCTACCTTCCGTTCGCCGGCAGTCGCGCTGATGCCCGACGTCACGATCAAACCTCTGCGGTCTCAGGCGAACGCGGTGATCAATCTGCTGGGAACGGCAGGCGGAATATTTGTCCTCGTCCTCGGAATGGTGTTCGGTACGAGCAAAGCCTCCAATCAGATGATGTCCTTTACCTGGTATATCGTGGCAGTCTGCGCGATCATGGCACTGGGACTGGCGCTCTTTATCCTGAAGGTCCGAGAACCGAAATGGGCGAAAGAGATGGAAGAAGATACTCAGAAATACTGTCCGGAACCCGAGCTTCAGGAAGCAGAGGGGACGGCGAAACAAAAACTGGACAAGAGCCATCTGACCTCTCTGCTGCTGATTCTCGCCTCCGTCGCACTCTGGTATATCGGATACAACGCAGTGACTTCCAAGTACTCGCTCTATGCGAGCAACGTCTTGCAGAAAGATTACAACCTGACGCTGCTGATCGCACAGGGAGCGGCGATCATCGCCTATATTCCCGTCGGCTTTCTGGCGGGGAAGATCGGGAGAAAGAAGACCATTCTGATCGGCGTCGCCATGCTGACGGCGGCGTTCGGCGGAGCGATTTTCGTCAACGCCACGACTTCGGATCTGCTGATCAATCTGTTGTTCGCCCTTGCGGGAATCGCATGGGCTACGATCAACGTCAATTCTTTCCCGATGGTGGTGGAACTTGCGAGCGGCGGCGACGTCGGAAAATATACCGGTTACTATTATACTGCGAGTATGGCCGCGCAGATTTTGACGCCCATTTTGTCGGGCGCGCTGATGGATCTTGCCGGAAATATGCGTCCGCTGTTTCCGTATGCGACTGTTTTCGTCGCGCTGGCATTCGTGACCATGCTTTTTGTCCGGCACGGCGACAGCAAGCCGATTAAGAAACCCGCGCTGGAAGCCTTTGACGTGGAGGAATGATGGATTATTTAGAGAGAATCGGCGCCGCGGCGCAACGCGCGGGAAGGGCGCTGCTCAATTTAACGGAAGATGAGATCAACGCCTGTTTGCGGAACATCGCGGATGTCTTGGAATCACAGTCCGACCTGCTGATTTCGGCCAACGAATCGGATATCCGCGCTGCGCGCGAAAAACAGATCAAGGAATCGCTGATCGACCGCTTGCTTTTGACGAAACCGCGTATCGCCAAGATGGCGGAGGGCCTGCGGGAAGTCGCCGCGCTGAAAAGTCCGGTCGGGGAGACGATCTATTCCTACCGCAAGGAAAACGGACTAAAAATAGCCGAGCGCCGCGTTCCGTTCGGCGTGATCGGAATCATTTACGAATCACGCCCCAACGTCTCCGCGGACGCCTTTGCGCTTTGTTTTAAGACTGCGAACGCCGTGATTTTGCGCGGGGGCTCGGATGCCCTCCATTCCAACAGCGCGATCGTCGGCGTCCTTAGGCAGGGATTGCGTGCCTGCGGAATAGAAGAGGATGCCGTCACGCTGATCGAAGATCCGTCGCGGCAGACTGCGGAGTCGTTCATGCGGCTGAACCGCTATGTCGATCTGCTGATTCCGCGCGGCGGCGCCGGATTGATTCAATCCGTAAAGGAGCGCGCAACCGTGCCCGTAATCGAGACGGGGACGGGAAACTGCCATATTTATATCGACGAATTCGCCGATCTCGGAAAAGCGGTTCCCATTGTCTTTAACGCAAAGACGCAGCGTTACGGCGTTTGCAATGCCTGCGAATCGCTCGTCGTACATGAAAAAATTGCGGCGCAGGCACTGCCCTTATTAAAGAAAAAGCTGGATGAAAAACAGGTTGAACTGCGCGGGGACGATGCGTCCCGCGCGATTCTGGCGGGGATGACTGCCGCGACGGAAGAGGATTTCGGCATGGAATATCTGGATGCGGTACTGTCTGTCAAGATCGTTTCTTCGCTCAATGAGGCGATCGAGCATATCAACCGCTATCATACGGGGCACTCGGATGCAATCATAACGGAAAACAAAGCGCACGCGGAGAAGTTTATGAGAGAAGTGGATTCCGCGGCGGTTTACGTCAATGCTTCGACGCGCTTTACGGACGGAAACGAGTTCGGGTTCGGCGCGGAGATCGGCATCAGCACGCAGAAACTGCATGCCCGCGGGCCGATGGGGCTGACCGCTCTCACGACTGCAAAATTTTTCTGTTACGGTGACGGACAAATCAGAGAATAAAGAGAAAAAACAAGAGAAAACCTTCCGGGAACGGAGGGTTTTTTATTGTGCGGGCGGAATTGAAAAATATTTTGCCGATAGTGAATTAAATCGCTTGACAAATAGAAATAATAATAGTAAAATAAATTCGAAAATTGGCACTTAGGTAAAAAGACTGCTAACAAAATAAGGTCGTCAGTGCTAAGGCGGTGAGGGTTTGAAATTATCCGATCGGAAGAAAAAGATTCTGCAGCTCGTCGTAGATGATTATATCAGTACCGCGCAGCCGGTATCCAGTAAGAGCATAACGGAAAAGTATATGCCGGATATCAGTTCGGCGACCGTTCGGAGCGAGCTGTCCGCGCTCGAGGAGATGGGGTATCTGACGCAGCTTCACACGTCCAGCGGCCGCGTGCCTTCGGCGGAGGCCTATAAACTGTATGTGACCGAGCTGATGGATAAAGCTAAACTGACCCAGAAAGAGATCCGCATGATCAGGGAAACCTTTTCCAGCCAGGCGGATAATCTGGAAGAAGTCGTGAAAAACGCCGTGAAGGTAATCAGCGATCTGACCGACTATACGTCGATCGCGCTTTGCTCCCACTGCGACAAGGATACCATCGTAAACATCAAGATATTCCGCTACAAAAAAGATACGGCGCTGTTGCTGATCGTCACGGAGCAGACGCTGATCCGTGATCGCTTTATCTCTATCCCGGAGTCGATGACGGACGAGCAGATCGAGAACGCGAACAATCTGCTGAACCGTATCTTTGTGGGAAAGCAGTTTGAAGAAGTCGTCAGCGTGTCTCGGGAACTGGAAGAGGAGTTTTTGAGTTACCGCGAGATCTTCGAAAGCGTAATCGACGCGATCGAGCATTATATTACAGACGAAGACGACGTTATTTTGGAAGGGCAGGATAAAATCCTGAACAATCCCGAATACGAAGATATTGAGAAAGTGCGCAATTTTCTGTCCGTCGTGGCGAGCAAAGACAAACTCGCCGGCATTTTGTCCGACGGCGGAGAGGACGTTGAAATCAGCATCAAAATCGGAAAGGAAGCGGGTAAGGACGTGCCTGACGACTGTTCGGTCGTCACGGCGACTTATTCGGCCGGCGGCGTTAAGATGGGAACTTACGGCGTGATCGGCCCGCGGAGAATGGATTATCAGAGAGTGATTTCCGTCTTGGAAAGCGTCGGCAGCATATTGGAAGCGATTATCAATCAGAAATAAAGGATACGGCAATGAAGAAGGAAAAGGACTATCAGGAAACGCCTGAAAATCAGACGGAAAACGGAGCGGCGGAAAATGCCGCGGAGGAATCGGAAGAGGCGGCTGTCTCTCCCGAGGAAGAGAAGATTGCCGCGCTCACCGCGGAGACGGAAGCATTGAAAGCGTCCGTCAGCGAATACAAGGATAAGTGGATCCGCAGCGTGGCGGAATTTGACAACTATAAAAAGCGAACCGCGAAATGCGAATCGAAAGCGTATAAAGACGGCAAGTCCGAAATGCTGAAAAAAGTATTTTTTATCGGCGACAGTCTGGACTGGGCGCTCGCGATGGAACTGGATGAAAAGACGGCGGACGGGATCCGTCAGCTTCGTAAAAAATTCGCCGCTTTTTTAGAGGGCGAGGGCGTGACGGAGATCGACCCCGTCGGGGAAGTGTTTGATCCGCACGTGAGCGAGGCCGTGATGCAAGTGCCCGCAGAAGAGGGAGAAACGGCGGGAACGGTCAAGCAGGTCGTTCAAAAAGGGTACAGATTCGGTGACGATATCATACGCGTGGCGCGCGTCATCGTCATCGGCTGAAATAAATTTGCAAAATACGAATAGAAAGGAGATAGATTATTATGAGTAAAACAATCGGTATTGATTTGGGAACGACAAATTCCTGCGTAGCAGTGATGGAAAACGGGGAAGCGGTAGTAATTCCCAATTCCGAAGGATCCAGAACCACTCCTTCGGTGGTAGGTTTTCAGAAAGACGGGGAAAGATTGGTCGGGCAGGTCGCCAAGCGCCAGGCAGTCGCCAACGCGGACCGTACGGTTTCCTCGATCAAGAGGCATATGGGGTCGGACTATAAAGTGACGATCGACGATAAAAAATATTCCCCGCAGGAAATTTCGGCTATGATTCTGTCCAAGCTGAAAAAGGATGCGGAAGCATATTTGGGAGAAAAGGTGACGGACGCCGTTATTACCTGCCCGGCTTATTTTACAGACAGTCAGAGACAGGCGACGAAGGACGCCGGCAAAATCGCCGGGCTCAACGTGCTTCGCATCATCAACGAACCGACTGCGGCCGCGCTCAGTTACGGGCTTGACAAAGAGGGCAAAAATCAGAAGATCATCATTTACGATCTCGGCGGCGGCACGTTCGACGTCTCCATTATGGAAATCGGCGACGGCGTATTTGAAGTTCTGGCGACCAACGGAAACAATCTTTTGGGCGGCGACGATTTCGATAAGCGCATCATGGACTACATGGTTACCGAGTTCAAGAACAAGGAAGGAATCGATCTTTCCAATGACAAACTCGCGATGCAGCGTCTGAAAGAAGCCGCGGAAAAGGCGAAAATCGAGCTTTCCACGCTTTCCAAGACGAACGTCAACCTGCCGTTCATTTCTTACGACCCGACAGGTCCCAAGCATCTGGACATCGATATAACCAAACAGAAGTTCGACGCTTTGACCAAAGACCTGGTAGAGGCGACCATCGAGCCGCTGAAAAAGGCGATGGCGGATGCGAAGCTGACTTACAATGATATTGATAAGGTAATATTGGTCGGCGGTTCGACGAGAATTCCCGCGGTAGTGGACGAAGTGAGATCCATTACCGGAAAGGAGCCCTTCAAGGGGATCAACCCGGACGAGTGCGTCGCGATCGGCGCGGCGATTCAGGGCGGCGTTCTTACCGGAGAAGTAAAAGACGTACTGCTTTTGGATGTCATGCCCCTCTCTCTCGGCATCGAGACGCTGGGCGGCGTGACGACCAAACTGATCGAGCGCAACACGACCATTCCGGTCAAAAAATCGCAGGTATTCTCCACAGCTGCCGATAATCAGACTCAGGTAGATATTCACATTCTCCAGGGTGAAAGAGAGTTTGCCAAGGACAACAAGACGCTCGGACGCTTTGAGCTCGTGGGGATCGCTCCCGCACCGAGAGGCGTGCCGCAGATCGAAGTTACGTTCGATATCGATTCCAACGGCATCGTGAACGTATCCGCAAAAGATCTGGGAACGGGCAAATCGCAGAATATCACGATCACCTCTTCCACCAACCTTTCCGAAGCGGATATCGACAAAGCGGTCAAAGAAGCGCAGCAGTATGAAGAGGAAGACAAAAAGCGGAAGGAAGTCGTGGAAAACCACAATAAGCTGGACGGCATGATTTTCACCGTTGAAAAGACGCTGAAAGACCTCGGCGATAAAGTTGACGCGGAAGACCGTGCAAAACTCGAGGAAGAGATTAAAACCGCCAAGACCGAGCTGGAGAGCAACGACAACGGCAGAATGACCGCGGCGTTCGAAAGGCTGGCGAATGAGTCGCAGGCCGTCTTCGCAAAGATCTATCAGAATGCGCAGCAGCCGGAAGGCGCTGCGGCGGACGGCGATACCGAATTTCACCAGGGCGGACAGGAATAATCCGAATTAAAGAAATTGAAGACGGAATACTGGAAGGCGATGCCTTTCAGTATTGCTGTATAAGGACTTTTTGTTTATGGCGAAAAACTATTACGAAATTTTGGGAGTGCCCAAGACCGCTTCGCAGGACGATATCAAAAAAGCCTACCGGAAACTGGTCAAAGACTATCATCCCGATCTGCATCCGAACGATCCCGCTTGCGCCGCTAAATTCAAAGAAATCAACGAAGCGAACGAAGTGCTTTCGGACGAGAAAAAGCGCAAGCAGTACGATTTCGAGCTGGAACATCCCAATGCAGGCGGGTTCGGCGGATTCAGCGGCTTCGGCGGAGGCGGGGCGTCCGGCGGGTTCGGCGGGTTTGAAGATATTTTCGGCGACATTTTCAGTTCGTTCACCGGCGGCGGCCGCAGCGCTTCCGCTTCCGCAAAGACGCGCGGCCAGGATATCACGCTGGAGCTGAAACTGAGCTTTTTGGACGCGGCGAAAGGCGCGAAGAGAGAAATTACTTACAGCAGGAACGCTCCCTGTCAGACGTGTAAAGGGACGGGGGCAAAAGGCGGGACTGCCTATAAAACCTGTCAGAAATGCGGCGGAAGCGGACAGGTGCAATATGTTAACAACAACGGGATTTTCCGTTCTGTGAACGTCCGTCAGTGCGACGAATGCGGCGGAACGGGGAAAAAGATCCTCGAACAATGCCCCGACTGCAAGGGGAAGGGGTTCGTTCGGTCTACGACGAAAATTACAATCGATATCCCCGCCGGGGCGGACAACGGCAGTTATATGAAAAAGCGCGGGTTCGGCGAGGCGTCGAGAAACGGCGGAGAGTCGGGCGACCTGATCATCGTGTTTTCTGTTGAACCGAGCAAAATTTTCCGCCGCAAGGGGTTTGATCTCTATGTGGATGTTCCCATCTCTTATAAGACGGCCGTGTTGGGCGGAAAAGTGGAAATCCCAACCATCGACGATACCTTTTCCTATTCGATCCCCGAAGGAACGCAGAGCGGAAAAATTTTCTGTATCCGCGGCAAGGGAATCCGCACCAGTCGAGGGACGGGCGATCTGTATCTGAATGTAAACGTAGAAGTTCCGACCAAACTGAGCAGAGATCAGAAAAACACTTTGAACGCTTTGGACGACTCTCTGGACATCAAACAGTATGCTGCAATGAGGCAGTTTAAAGATAACATAGAGACCTTTTACGGCAAAAATCCTTACGAAAAGAAATAAATACGGGGCAGGGAGACGCAACGGTCTCCCTGCTTTTGGTGAAAAGAGATGAATTATACGGAAGTTACGGTCAGGACGACGACGGAAGGAGCGGAGCTCGTCAGCGACGTTATGTGGGAATTCTCTCCCTACGGCGTCGCCATTTACGATAAAAACGATATTTTTGACCTTGCAAGGACGAATAAGTCCTGGGATTATGTGGACGAGGACTTGTTGGATAAAAGTCCCGTCGTGTTGGTAAAGGGGTATCTCGGAAAAGAAGAAGATCTGCGCGCATTGCTGTTACGGCTTGATAATCTGAAAAAAACAGCGCCCTTTTTAGGGAGCTTGGAAACGGTCACCGCAACGGTTGACGGCGATGAGTGGCTGGAAAAATGGAAGGAGCATTTTCGTCCCATTCCTCTCGGGAAAGTCGTGATCTGTCCGGAATGGATCGGCTATGTGCCGAAGGCGGGAGAATCCGTCGTGAAATTGGATTCCAATATGGCGTTCGGCACGGGCGAACACGAAACGACAGCCATGTGCATAGAACTGCTGCAGGAATATCTCAACACAGGAGACGTTGTGCTGGACGTCGGATGCGGAAGCGGCATATTGGGGATTTCCGCTGAAAAGCTGGGCGCGTCGTCCGTTGTTATGACGGATATCGACCCGTGCGCGGTCGAGTCCGCAAAGCATAATTGCGAGATCAACTGCACGGAACACGGACAGGTTTTTCAGAAAAACCTGCTTGACGACAGCGAGATAAAGGGAAACTTGATTCTGGCAAATATTATGGCGGAGATTCTGATCGCGTTTTCCGCTGACATCGGTAACAATCTTCTGCCCGGCGGGACGGTAATTCTGAGCGGCATTCTGAAAGATAAATTGACCGATGTGCTCAGTGCGTATGCGAAAAACGGATTCTTCCCCGATCGCGTACTTGAAAAGGGCGAATGGTGCGCGGTTGCTTTGAAACAAAAATAAAATGAAAGTAGTTGTATTTACGCTCGGCTGCAAAGTGAATCAATGCGAAAGCGACGCGCTGATCCGCGGCCTCCGCGACCGCGGTTATGAGGTAGCGGACGAATTGATCCCCGCCGATCTCTATATCGTCAATACATGCGCGGTAACCAATGAGGCGGAACGAAAATCAAGGCAGATGGTCGCGCGGATCCGGAAACTGAATCAAAAAGCGCGCATCATCTTTACGGGATGCGCCGCAGAGCGGACGCCGGATTTGTTTTTGCAAAGGCAGAACGTGCAGCTGGTAACGGGTACGGCGGCAAAGGCGAAAATTCTCGATCTTTTGGAACAATGCGGAAAATTCGTTCAGGAAGATAAATCGCAGTATGAAGAACTTCTGCCGGTAAAGACGCTGAAATCGCGCACTTACATCAAAATTCAGGACGGATGCGACAACTTTTGCAGCTATTGCATCATTCCTTATTTGAGAGGACGCAGCCGTTCCCGCGATTACGAAAAGATAGCGCGGGAAATCAGGGAGACGGAACCCGTTGAAGCGGTGCTCAACGGAATCAACCTTTCCGCTTATCGTTATAACGGAAAAAATCTGACCGATCTGCTGTATTACCTGAAAGACGTTCCGTGTCGGATCCGCCTGGGATCTCTGGAAGTCAACATCATTGACGATGCGTTTCTTCTCGCCTGTCAGTCCCTCAACGATTTCGCGCCCCACTTTCATCTGTCCCTGCAGAGCGGCTCGGACACGGTGCTGCGCCGCATGAACCGGAAATACACGACCGCCGAATACCGCGAGGCCGTGCGCCTGCTGCGGCAGACCATGCCGGACTGCGCGGTCACAACGGACGTGATCGCGGGCTTTGTCGGGGAAACGGAGCGGGAGCACCGGGAAACGATGGCCTTTGTCGAGGAGATCGGCTTTGCGCGGATCCATGTGTTCCCGTACAGCCGCCGCCCCGGTACGCGCGCGGACGCCATGGAAGGCCACCTCGAGAAACAGACGAAAGAGGCGCGCGCTGCGGCGCTCATCGCGCTCGGACACCGGCTCGAGACCGCGTTCGTCGAGCGGCAGATCGGCACGGAGCAGGAGATTCTGCTCGAGGACGACGGCACGGGCTACACGGGCAACTATGTCCGCGTGCGCGCAGCCGGGAACGAAGGAGAGATCCGGCGCGTTCGCATCGTCGGGCGCGAAGATACCACAGCGATCGGAGAGGAGTGTACAAACGAATGACGGATTGTTTGTTTTGCAGGATCGCGGCGGGAGAGATCCCGTCGAAGAAGGTCTATGAGGACGAGCAGGTGCTCGCATTTTACGATATTGCGCCGCAGGCGCCCGTGCATGTGCTGATCATTCCGAAGCGGCACATCGCAGGCGCGAATGCGCTCACGCGGGAGGACGACGCGCTGCTCGGGCATCTGTTCGAGGTGGCGCGGCAGCTGGCGAAGGAGCTTGGCGTGGCGGACACGGGCTACCGACTGATCACCAACATCGGCGGCGACGCGGGGCAGACCGTGCCGCACCTGCATCTGCATTTGATCGGCGGCCGCCCGCTCAGGTGGGACAACTGAACATTGTGAGGCGTCGTGTCCGGAACGGGTCGGCGCCCGAACGCTATTTTGGAAAGGGAGTGAGGCAGTATGGAGGAAAACAATATCCTTTTGCTCATTCTGAACCCCGCGGCGGGCACGCGCTATGCGCGGCGGCTTCTGCCGGAGATCATTGCGATGTTCACAAACTACGGCCATGCGTGCCTGACATTTGTGACCGAGCAGCGCGGGGACGCGACGCGCTTTGTAGAACAGTACGGGGACCGTGCGGGCAAGATCGTCTGCATCGGCGGCGACGGCACGTTCAACGAGACCATCACGGGCCTGCTGCGCGCGGGGCTCCGCGTGCCGGTGGGATATATCCCGGCGGGCAGCACGAACGATTTTGCCAACAGCCTGCATCTGCCGTCGGATATTCTCGAGGCTGCGCGCAATATCGTTGAGGGCGAGCCGGTCACGCTCGATGCGGGCAGGTTCCGCGAACGGTATTTTACTTACGTCGCCTCGTTCGGCGCGTTTACCCGCGCGTCCTACGAAACGCCGCAGAACGTGAAAAACGCGCTCGGCCATCTTGCGTATATCCTCGAGGGCATGAAGGATCTGCCGACCATCCGGCCGGAGCATGTGAAGCTCGTTGCAAACGGCGAGACCTTTGAGGACGATTACCTCTTCGGCGCGGTGAGCAACTCGACGTCGCTCGGCGGCATTTTGACGCTCCCGCAGGAGACCGTTGACATGAACGACGGAATGTTCGAGATCATGCTCGTACACATGCCAAAGACTGCGGCGGAGCTCAACGAGATCCTCACTGCCGTGACGAGCAAGCAGTACCGCTGCGGCATGATCGACTTTATCCGAACGTCGCGCGCGGAGGTGTTTGCATCCAGCGCGATGGACTGGTCGCTGGACGGTGAACGCGAAAAGGGCTGCGAGCACATCGTGATCGAGAACGTCCGCGATGCGCTGCGGCTTCTGACCAAGGAAAGGCTGACATGAAACTTACGCTGAAAGACCTGAAACAATGGAAGCATGCGCTCTGGGCGCTGTATCTGCCGGTATATCTTGCCCTGTTCTTCTTCTGTGAACGGGTCGTTACGAAGAATTACTGGGTATCCTATCTGCCGATCGACGACAAGATCCCGTTTCTTGCGCCGTTTGTCGTGCCGTATTATCTCTGGTATGCACTGCTCGTCTGTACGGGGCTGTATCTGCTCTTCAAGAGCCCGAACGGCTTCCGCCGCTATATGCAGTCCATCGCGCTGGGCTTTACGGTCGCGGCCGTTATCTTTCTTGTATTTCCGAACGGACAGGATCTGCGGCCTGCGGCTTTGCCGGACGACTGCGTGTTCTGCCGCATGATCGCTGCGATCTACAGCGTGGACACGAACACGAACGTTCTGCCGAGCGTGCATGTTCTCGGCACGATGGCTGCGATCTCGGCCGTATTCTGCAGCGAACTGCCGCTGCTGCAAAAGCCGTGGCTGCGTGCGCTGCTGGTCGTGCTCGCGCTGCTCATCAATGCGTCCACCGTGTTCATCAAGCAGCACTCGCTCCTGGATCTGCTGGCGGGGCTTCTGCTGTCCGTGATCGTACATGTCGCGATCTACACGATCCCCGCTTGGGTGCGGGCGGCAAAAGCGAAAAAAAGAACGGGCGAGCTTGAAATTCCCTCTTGACCGTTACGCGGCGTCATAGAGTACGCTGTGCATCGGGAGGTGAGAGAAGCGTGGAATACCACACCAAAGAGGCGGCGCGGCTGCTGGGCGTCAGCGTCCGCACCCTGCAGTACTACGACGGGATCGGCCTTGTTTGCCCAAGGCGCGCAGGCGCGAACTATCGCGTGTATACGATGGCGGAGATCGCGCGCTTGCAGGAGGTATTGTTCTTTCGCGAGCTGGGGCTGCCGCTTTCGGAGATCCGCGCGATCCTCGCATCGCCCGACTATGACCGGAAGGAAACGCTCGAAAAGCACCGTTTACTGCTGCTCGAAAAGCAGCGGCAGCTTGCAGCGACGCTGGCGCTTCTGGACGGCGTATTGGAGGGAAAGGATATGAAGAAACAGAAGTGCTCGCAATATGCGGAGCTGAAGGAACAATACCGGGACGAGGTGCGCGAGCGCTGGGGCAGGACGGAGGAATACCGGACGGCGCAGGCAAAGGACGCGGCGCGCAGCGACACGGAGAACGCAGCCGTGCTTGACGGGGCGAACGCGATCTTTGACGCATTTGCCGCGCTCGTGCCGTGCGATCCGGCGCCTGCGGAGGCGCAGCGGCTCGTACAGCGCTGGCAGGCGTACATTACGGAGCACATGTACCCGTGCTCCAGGGAGATCCTCAGGGGACTCGGCGCGATGTATACGGCGGACGAACGCTTTCGGGCCAACCTTGACGCGCACGGCGCGGGCACGGCGGCGCTGATGCACGACGCCATTGCGGTCTACTGCGGCTGAAGGGGGACGTTTTCTTTTCTTGAAGGGGGTACGATTTCTTTTCTTGAAGAAAAGAAACAAAAGACATTGCGGGGGGAGGGTGTTTTTCGGAGAAAAGATGCTTTTCCGCACATCCTGTCCAGAACGAAAAAACGGACGGTTCGTATGTGAACCGTCCGTTTTGTGCAGCGTGTCGGCGGAAGCAGCAGGCACGGCGAAGAAAA
>ENA-OROD01001285-OROD01001285.1-human-gut-metagenome-genome-assembly--contig:-NODE-1285-length-20802-cov-2.409119_pt1 | contig 20802 bp, 19 predicted proteins | sample MGYA00242123_ERZ509038 | MGnify/ENA primary metagenome ERZ509038 (study PRJEB26280, sample SAMEA2338719) | human gut metagenome | biome: human gut; feature: human-associated habitat; material: faeces... | reverse complement strand
TTATTGACAAATCATTTTCAGCACTTGGAACAGGATTTGTAGGAATAGCACTTGCGATAGCAGGGTATTCTAAAGTTTTTCCGCAGGTGGAGGACCAACTGACACCACAGCTTAAGTTTCTGACAATATTTTTCTATTGCATAATTCCGATAATAGGCTGGATTGTGACAATATTTATAATGAGATTCTATAAGCTGGATAAGAATACTATGAGGGGCTTGTATAAAAAATAGAGTGGAGATTAATATGCTTATTAGTAAAGGAAATCCCATGCTTATGGGATGCAGCAGATATAAGGATGGATATAATTTTACATATGAGGCAGAATGCGAAAATGCAGCTCTGCTGATTTTTGATGCACATATGAAGCCAAAAGAACGGATAGAACTGGATTCATCAATGAAATGTGGAAATATATTTTCAGTTCATGTGTCTGGCAGGAGGCTGGATACATGTTTCTACTGCTATGAGATAGATGGCTTAATGTATCTTGACCCATATGCAAAGGCGATAACGGATTGCGGAAGATTTGGACAGACGGACGAGAAAGATGTGTATCTGGCTGCGATTGATGTGGCAGATTATGACTGGGAAGATGACAGACCGCTTAATTATGATTACAGCGACTGTATATTCTATAAGATGAATGTAAGAGGTTTTACTAAAAGCAGAACATCTAAGGTTAAAGATAAAGGAACATTTTCAGGAATAATTAACAAGATTCCATATCTTAAGGAACTTGGAATCACAACTATTGAGTTACAGCCTGCATATGAATTTGATGAAATAGGCCGTTTTCCACAGCTGACTGATACTATAATGTCAAAATACGGAGCCGGAACACATTACAGCGTGGATAAGAATACGCGGAAAATTAATTACTGGGGATATGTCGGAGGATTTTATTTCGCACCTAAGGCATCATATTCTTCAATTGCTTCAAAGCATCCGGGGGTGTTTAGGGATTATACAGTTGAATTTAAGAATATGGTTAAAGAACTGCACAGAAATGGCATTGAAGTCGTTATGGAAATGTTTTTTACTGACGAAAGTACAGGCTTTATCCTGCAGTGTGTAAGATACTGGGTTACTGAATATCACATTGACGGAGTTCATGTGTACTGTGATGAGTCAGCGCTTAAGGCACTTTCACAGGATGCACTTTTAGCGGATACCAAGATTATAACTGTATACTGGAATGGCAAAACCGGAACGAAGAAGCATATGGCTAATTATAATAATGATTTCCAGAATATTGCACGCCGTCTGTTAAAGGGTGACGAGAATATGCTTGGAGAATTTGCAGCTATATCAAGAAAGAATGAAGCAAATAGTGCAAGTATTAATTATATTGCCAACAACAATGGATTTACTCTTAATGACCTTGTAAGCTATGACAGAAAGCATAATGAGCTTAATGGTGAGAATAACAGGGATGGTGAGGATTTTAATTTCAGCTGGAACTGTGGCGAGGAAGGTTCGACAAGAAAGAGAAAGATTAAAGAACTAAGAATGCGTCAGATTAAAAATGCACTGGCATTTGTTTTCTTGTCGGCAGGTACTCCGCTTATACTTGCCGGAGACGAGTTTGGCAATTCACAGAACGGTAACAATAATCCGTATTGTGTTGATAGTGAAATTTCGTGGGTTAACTGGAAGGAAACTAAAGAAGGACAGGAAATTCTTGAATGGACTAAGAATCTTATAAGCTTCAGAAAGGATAATAAAATACTTCATATGCCACAGTCACTTACTTTAAGTGACAGGATATCATGTGGATATCCAGATATATCGTATCATGGAACTAATGCGTGGTATGCACAGATGAATACATATGACAGACATTTAGGAATTATGTATTCATGTGTATATGGGGATGAAGAAGACCACAGTCTGATATATGCTGCATATAATATGCACTGGGAGAATCACAGCTTTGCACTTCCTAAGATTAATGGTACATGGAAGGTTGATATGAGTTCTAATGTATCAGGTGCTGTGATTGAAGATAATAACAGAAGTGTATGTGTTGAGCCACGGAGCGTTGCAATACTCACAGGAACATATGAAATTCCTGCTAAAAAGGAGAAATAATGGACATAAAGAAGCTTGCAGATGTCAAAGACAGATTTGCAGATTACGAGAAGATATTTAATTCAGGTGAATATGACAAAGCGGCAGATATATTATCTGCAATACTTGAAAGAATAGAAGAGTGTACGGACGAGCGTAAAGCCGGAACTATGGATGATACATTTGTGAAAAAATCGGACATGGACGGCAGACCAATATATATAAGCCTTAATCATGTTATGGAATATTATGTATATGCATGTTATTTTGAACCGGAAACGGATGTGTTGTGTACAGAGCTGCCGGTTGGAGAATACTACAGGACTTATGGCAGTCTGTGCCTGAAGTTATCGAAGTTTCGCAGAGCTGAGGATGCATTTAAGAAGGCTATATGCTGGAATCCTGTTGACCTTGATTCGTATCTTGGACTTGCAGAATGTTATAAGAATCTTAATATGCTGTCGAGATATCTTGATGTTACAAAGCAGGCATACAGATTCTGCTGTAGCCGCGCAACGATGGCAAGATATTACAGAAATATGGGATTTTATTATGTTGCCAGGTATAATACTGAGGCGGCAAGAGTGTGCTACACCTACAGCAATATATATTATAAGACAGATAATGCTGATAATGAACTTAAGTATCTTGAGCAGGCATTAAATGACAAGACACCGGAATATTCTGTTAAACAGATGCAGGAAATACTTGATAAGAATGAGGTGGAACCAGGACCTGACTCTAAGACAATAGGAATTATATACAGAGTCGGTGAACTTATGATGAATGATAAAGATTACCGTCTGGCAAGAGACTGCTTTTCAATTGTTTATGATATAACACAGGAAACACAGTTAAAGACATTGCTTGATGAATTAGATAAAGATCTGGAGGATAACAATGCTTGATAAATCTTATGATGGAATAATATTTGACCTTGACGGTACTATGTGGGATACAAGAAAGCCAATATGTGAGGCGTGGAATATAATACTTTCTCGTCATGAAGAGATTCACAGAACACCAATTGTCGAGACAGACCTTAACGACTGTATGGGACTTCCGATGTACGACATAGCTGCAAAGCTGTTTCCACAAGAACAGGAGCAGGTAAGAAATGCACTTATGGACGAGCTGTGTACATTTGAGAATGGATATCTTGCAGAAAGAGGTGGAATTCTTTATCCACAGCTTGCAGAAACTCTTTATACACTAAGCAAGAAATATCCATTGTATATTGTGAGCAATTGTCAGGATGGTTATATTGAAAGTTTTCTTACAGCACACCTTATGTCCGATTTCTTCAAAGATACTGAATGTTGGGGAAGGACATTTCTGCCAAAGAGCGAGTCTAATAAGATACTTATAGAAAGAAACAACTTAAAGAACCCTGTGTATGTCGGTGATACAGCAGGCGATGCAAAGTCTGCCAAAGATGCGGGCATAGATTTTATATATGCTGAGTATGGATTTGGAGACGTATCCAAAGACTGCTATGTTGCTAAGATAGAGAGCTTTGCAGAGCTTGCAGAGATATTGTAGGATGGGTTTTAAGCTGGAGAGTACTTTGGGGCTTAAAGCTGTGTTATGATATGTAGAGAGCTGGGCTGGGATAGGCTGAGAACTGTGCCAGAATATGTGAAGTTTGGAAAAGACCTACGCAAGATAGAAATTCAAGTGAGTGAGTAGCTTTTTAGCAAGAAATAAGATAAATTCAGCAGAGATACAAATCAATCTCAATAATAGCAGTTTACAGGTGATATAAATTAATATATACTAAAAAAGTAAATATGGCAAACTTATAGAAATATAAGGACGCAAAACTAGAAGTCTAGAGGTATAAAGCTGAAAAACACTATTTTCAGTTGAGAGATTCACATAAGCATAAGTCTCTAATACTATGATAGTTCGGTTGCATTAAGAAATCTTTAAAAAATTTCTTAGTGCAGCCTTTTTTGTTTTAAATTCAGGCTTCAAAAATACCATAGGGGGAAAAAGAAAAATTGAAGAATTTATTTAATAACTCTGAGGAAGTTAGAGAAAATACAAATGCTAGCATTAAATATATTAGAAAGCAAGCGAACACATTGCATCTAACGTTGTCGAATAACATGAAATATGAGGTGTAGGAAATGGAACTAATTGCAGGTATTATGTTAGATGTGTTTTTTTTCGCTCGATTTATATATATAAAAACTCAATTCTACAAAACCAAAGGCATTGCGAATGGTAATGCAAATCAATACTCTTCTGAGTTTATTTATGGAAACAAAGGACATAATTATGTTTGCAGTGTAAAAAAGAATATATTTTCGATGTATCATGAAAGGGGTTCTGTTTATACCATACGTGTTAACAAAGATAATCCATATAATGGAGTTATGGGAAATGAACAGACCATATATATGATTCTGAGTATTGTGTGGTTTGCACTTGTTGGCTTTTACATAATGTTATTGGCATTGGAAAGGCTTATGTAAGTGTCAATTGAGAGTGAACTTAAATTGTGAGTATATAATATGGAGGAATTAAGAAATGAAAGTTATAAAGAATATGCTGTTAGAAATAGTAACATTAATTTTGATGATGATAAACCTATATATGTTTTTTATTCAGAGTGGAATTGCGAGGATTCAGCAGACCACACAGGAAGAGTTTGATGCTTTTTGGAGAACACTTTCGATTCTGAGTTTGATTATTCTGATAATCGTTGTTATGGTATATATTGTAAGCGTTAAAGTATTTAAAAGAACAATCGGAAAAACACTTTTAGGAGTAGTTATTCTTCTTACTGTGAATGTGATTATACTGGTACTTACAAATGAAACAACGGTTCTTATTTTTGTAGCAGCTGTTTTATACATAGTATATCTGGTTCAGACAATTGTTAATATCAGGAAATTTTAAGCTTTTGTGCTTGACGGCAGATAAACATAGTGCTATTATAGGTGGCAGTTAAATATTTAAAGTCGATGATCAAAAGAGTACTTTCGGAAGGTACATCACAGAGAGCTGGCGGTGGTGGAATGTCAGCATGGAGAGCCGTAAGGAATGGGTTTGTGAGATGCGTAGATGAATTAGCAGTAGTTTACGACGTGGCCTCGCGTTACAGGGGAAGGATATATTAATTGTATCTGATAATGAGTTGAGCATACAGGTGGCATATCCGGTAAGGAGTGTCACCTTTTTTATTAATATTACAAGTATGTTCATAAATAAGGGTGGCACCACGGTAATTCGTCCCTGACAGGAATCTGCAATATGCAGGTTCCTGTCAGGGACATTTTTTGTAAGCAGCAGACGCCAGTAATGAACAACGAAGGACAGGGAGGAACTATGAAACGAAGATTAAGAGCTTATAAGAAGACGGTAAGTATTGTTAATGAGAAAGCTATTGAACTATACAAAGGACTTGGAATTGAAAAGAAGGGATTTCTTCTTGAAGGAACTGACAAGGAAAGCGGACAGTATACTTTTATGGGAGTTGAACCGAATGAGATAATCCAATCAGATAAGGACAGCCTTGTTATTACAAGAAAAGATGGAAGCAGAGAGGTAAGAGAGGGCAATCCTCTTATAAGACTTAAAGAGTATTTTGATAAATTCGAGATAGTAAAGGATCCGGGAGAACTTGATTTCATCGGAGGTCTTGTTGGAAGCCTTGGATATGATTATATAAGATACACAGAAGTCCTTCCTGATGATAATCCTGATGAGATAGGAATTGAGACAATACAGCTTATGCTTGCAGACAAGTTCATTGCTATCAATCATACAGCAGAAACATTCACAGCAGTAGTGCTTGGAGAGGATTCAGAGGAAGGCAGGATTAAGGCTTTAAAGGAAGCGGAGGAGCTTATAAAGATTGCAAGAGAGGGTGTAGATAAGTTTAAGGATGATAAGCCTGATATGTCACTTGATGGTGTAATATTGAAAAAATCGGACACGCTTGAACAATATAGCAAGAAGGTTAATAAGATTAAGAATTACATAAAAGAAGGTCATATATTCCAGACTGTTCTTTCACAGAGATGGACAATAAAGACGGGACAGAGCGGTTTTAATCTCTATGAAAAATTAAGAGAACTTAATCCTTCACCATATATGTATTACTTTAATTTCGGAGATTTTGAGATAATCGGAAGTTCACCGGAAATGATTGTAAAGCAGTCAGACAATAAAGTATATACATGTCCTATAGCGGGCACAAGAAAAAGAGGAGCAACAAAGGAACAGGATATTGCTTTAGAGGAAGAACTTCTTGCAGATGAGAAAGAGAGAGCAGAGCATGTAATGTTAGTTGACCTTGCACGTAACGATATGGGTAGGATAAGTGAGATAGGAACAGTTAAGGTTGACCAGTTCATGAATATCCAGAGATATTCACATGTTATGCATATTGTTTCACTTGTTGAGGGAAGAAAGAATGGAGAATATCATCCACTTGACCTCGTATCATCATTTCTTCCAGCAGGTACATTAAGCGGCGCACCTAAGATAAGAGCAATGGAAATCATAGATGAGCTTGAGACAGTAAGAAGAGGCCTGTATGGAGGGGCTACAGGATACCTTGATTTTGGCGGTAATATGAACTTCTGCATTACAATCAGGACTATGATTAAGAAAGGCGATAAGGTATATCTTCAGGCAGGTGCAGGAATTGTTGCTGATTCAAAGCCTGAGATGGAATATCAGGAGTGCTGCAATAAAGTAATGGCACTTGCAAAGACACTTGTTAAGGAGGAACATTTATGATTCTGCTGATTGATAATTATGATTCATTTACATATAACCTGTATCAGTTTATTGGAATATTTAACAGTGACATTAAGGTTGTAAGAAACGATAAGATAACAATTGAGGAGATAGAGGAGCTTGACCCTGAATCAATAGTTGTATCTCCTGGTCCTAAGAGCCCTAAAGAGGCTGGAATATGTGTTGATGTAATAAAGCATTTTACAGGAAAGAAGCCGATACTTGGTATATGTTTGGGACATCAGTGCATAGGAGAAGCATTTGGCGCGACTGTTTCTTATGCAAAATGTATCATGCATGGTAAACAGTCTGAAATATACCATGATGGAACAGGAATATTTACCGGACTTGATTCACCAGTAAAGGTTGCAAGATATCATTCACTCGCTATAATTGAAGAGACTTTGCCAGACTGCTTGGAGATTATTGCCAAGACACAGGATGGAGAAATAATGGCTGTAAAACATAAGGATTATCCGGTGGTCGGATTGCAGTTCCATCCGGAGTCAATATATACAGAGCATGGCAAGAGAATGATTGAGAATTTCGTTAATGGGGTGATTTAATGATATTAGATGTTATTGTAGAGGATAAGTTAAAAAGACTTCCAGAACACAAGAAAAGAATCAGCGAAGAAGAGATGACAAGACTTGCGATTGAGAGCCATAGAGTGTCACACAGCTTCTATGATGCACTTGCAAAGGACGGCCTTTCAATTATAAGTGAGTTCAAGAAAGCATCACCAAGTCATGGTAATATGAACAATAAGATTACTCTGGAAGAAAGAATAAAACAGTACGGCGAAAGCGCAGATGCTATTTCATGTCTTACAGAGGAAGACCATTTTAAGGGAAGTACAGAATATCTTAAGCAGATAAGACAGATGACAGACCTTCCGATTATCAGAAAGGATTTCATAATTGATCCATATCAGGTGTATGAAGCAAAGGTAATAGGAGCGGATGCAGTTCTTCTCATTGCTGCGATTCTTGATGACAGTAGATTTAAAGAACTATATGACCTTGCTTACAGTTTAGGACTTGATGTTTTATGCGAGGTTCATAACGAAGAGGAAATGCAGAGAATGCTGAATCTTGATGTGAAGATTATAGGAATCAACAACCGTAATCTTAAGACATTTGAGGTTGACCTTGATACTACGAAAAGACTTGCAGATATGGTTACACCAGAGATGAGAAAAGCTGGAAAACTGCTTGTATCAGAAAGCGGTGTTGCGGATACAGACGATATTAAGGTGCTGGCAAAGAGTGGAGCAGATGCACTTCTTATAGGAACAGTGCTTATGGAAGCACCGAAGCCGGAAGAATTAATATCAGAGTTTAAAGAGGTATATAATGCTGAAAGAAAATGATTCTTTAGTACAGGTTAAGATATGCGGACTTACAAGTATGGATGATGTACACATTATAGAAAAATATGGTGCTGACTATGCAGGTATGGTACTATATTATCCAAAAAGCAAACGCAATATTGACATTAATCTGGCAGCGGTGCTTGTTGCACAATTGAAGAAATCGGACATCAAGAGCGTTGCTGTTGTTGTGTCCCCCGATGTATCACAGCTTGAAGCAATACAGAATGCGGGATTTGATTATATACAGATTCACGGTGAATTAAGTGATGATGTGTATAATGCATGCAGTGTCGGGATTATAAGAGCCGTCAACATTAAGCATCAGTCAGAAGAAGATATATATCTGGAGACTAAGCGATGGCGAAGTCTGGATAAAATATATGGACTGCTTTTTGATGCGGGAGTTCCGGGGAGCGGTAAGACATTCGACTGGGAAAGTCTTAAAAAAGCGGACTGCGGTAATTATTCCTTGCAGGAGGACTTACACCAGACAATGTAAAAGCTGCGATAGAAGCAGTAAGGTCTGATGTTGTTGATATAAGTTCGGGCGTTGAATATGATGATGTGTCCGTTAAAGGAAAAGATGAGAGTAAAGTTAAAGCATTTATACAGAATGCAAAATATTAAGAAAAAGAGGTAAAGAGAAAATGGCAGGAAGCAAGTATTATGGACAGTTTGGAGGACAGTATGTTTCAGAGTCACTTATGAATACTCTGGCAGAGCTTGAGAAAGCATTTGATGAGGCAATAAGAGACCCTGAGTTCGCTAAGGATTATATTTATTATCTGCAGGAATATGTTGGAAGGGCAACTCCACTGTATTATGCAGAGAGAATAAGCAAGAAGTACGGAGCAGATATCTTCCTTAAGAGAGAAGATTTGAACCATACAGGAGCACATAAGATCAATAATGTTATCGGTCAGATTCTTCTTGCAAAGAGAATGGGCAAGACTAAGGTTATCGCTGAGACAGGTGCCGGACAGCATGGCGTTGCAACAGCTACAGGCGCAGCACTTTTTGATATGGAGTGTACAGTTTTCATGGGTGCTGAGGATATCGAGAGACAGAAACTTAATGTATTCAGAATGGAAATGCTTGGAGCTAAGGTGCAGCCTGTAACAACAGGAAGTGCAACATTAAAGGATGCTACTAATGAAGCAATCAGAACATGGGCTGAAAAGGCAGAGGATACATTTTACATTATTGGTTCTGCTGTAGGACCACATCCATATCCTAAGATGGTTAAGGAATTCCAGAGAATTATCAGTACCGAGGCAAGAAAGCAGATTCTTGAGAAGACAGGAAAGCTTCCTGACGCAGTTGTTGCCTGTGTTGGCGGTGGCTCTAATTCAATCGGAATGTTTGCTGATTTCATCAATGATAAGGATGTTGACCTTATCGGTGTTGAGGCAGGAGGTCTTGGCATTGAGACTGGAAAGCATGCATCAGCAATGGCACTCGGACAGGTTGGTGTCCTTCACGGAATGAAGACATATCTTTTACAGGATGAAATCGGTAATATCCAGCTTGCACATTCAATCTCAGCTGGTCTTGATTATCCGGGTGTTGGTCCGGAACATGCTTATTTAAGAGATTCTGGAAGAGCAAAATATGTTTCTGTAACAGATAAAGAATGTATGGATGCACTTATGGAACTTTGCAGAATGGAAGGAATTATTCCGGCAATTGAAAGTGCTCATGCACTTGCACATGTGTTCAAGATGGCACAGGGTGAATATAAGGGTAAGACAATTATCATGTGTCTTTCAGGCCGTGGTGATAAGGATGTTAATACAGTTCAGAAATATCTTAACGGAGAGGAGACTAACAAGTAATGAATAGAATAGAAGAAAGACTTGCAGCACTTAAAGAAGAGGGAAAGAAAGCATTTATTACATATACAACAGCAGGACTTCCGGATTACGATACAACTAAGAAGATTATGTTTGCACAGGAGAAGGCAGGAATCGATATTATGGAAATAGGTGTTCCTTTCTCAGATCCTATCGCAGATGGCCCTGTAATTCAGGATGCATCTTTCAAAGCAATACAGAATGGGGCTTCACTTGAAGGCATATTTACAATGATGGGTGAGGTAAGAAAAGCTGGTCTTAACAGCCCTGTTGTATTCATGCTTTACTATAATACTGTATATCATTATGGAGTTGAGAACTTCGTGAATAAATGTATAGAAAATGGTGTAGATGGACTTATCATTCCTGACCTTCCGTTTGAGGAGCAGGGCGAGATTAAGGGAGTTCTTGCAAAGAACGAGAATTCTCCAATTCTTATTCAGCTTGTATCTCCGGTATCTAAGGGCAGGATTCCAATGCTTTTAGAAAATGCAAGAGGTTTCGTATACTGCGTTTCACAGATGGGTGTTACAGGAAAGGGGGCTAACTTCCATTCACAGATAAGAGAATATCTTACAGAAGTTAAGAAAGAATCTAAGATTCCTGTTATGATGGGATTCGGAATAAGAACAGCAGCAGATGTTGCACCGCTTGAAGATATTATTGATGGTGCAATCGTTGGTTCACATTTTATCAAGCTTCTTGAAGCTAATAATTATTCAGAGGAAGCTGCCACAGATTATGTTGCAACATTTAAGAAGGAGCTTAATGCCTGATGGTACCGATATTAGCTAAGCAGGCGCTTGCGCGCAAATGTGAATTTTCTAATGCAAGAATGACTGGCAATTATGAATGTGCCTATGCTCTTGGAGTTGTGTCAGGGGCGTTGGCAATTCCTAAGGAGGAAAATGCTGCTAATCTTGTGGAATTGAAAAACAAAATAGAACCACAGTATAAAAAACTATCTTCTGAAAATGAACAGATAAAAAAATTGATTCTTTTGTTGTGTGATTATGAACCTTCTGATATATTTGATGAGCAGATGAGAGAACTTTATAATGAGGGTTATGAAGATAAAACAATAAATCTTACAATCAAATGAGGGCTGTTTATTAATTAAATTGCGAAAGCAGATGTTGACTTATATTTACTATTAGGGTATATTTACAAAAGTAACTGAAATTAAACGAAAGTAAGGTGTAATTTGTAATGACTGAGACAATCAACGTTGCTAACATTGATAAAGTACATAAGAATCCAATTGCTGAGCTTGTTCAGACTGCTTGTCAGTTTGAGAGTCATATTGATATTTCATCAGGTAAGAATATTAATGCTAAAAGCTTAATGGGGATTATGGCATTTGGATTAAGAGACGGAATGTCTGTTACTATTTCAGCAGAAGGCAATGATGCAGATAAAGCTGTAGAAACAATCAAGAAGTTTCTTATTGGAGAGTAGTATTTTTATTAAGGAGGATGGAAACATGGCAAACAATGAAAAAAAGGATGGCAATGTATTTGGTGGTGCTGTAAAGACAGCAGAGGTAAAGGCAGCAGAAGCTAAGACAACTGTTAAGAAGACTGCTAAAAAAGCGGCAGCTAAGACAGAAACAGCCAAGAAGGCAGTTGAGACAGCAGCAGTTAAGGCTGAAGCTAAAGTTGAAGATGCTAAAGAGACTGTTAAGGAAGCAGCTAAGACTGCAACAAAGAAAGTGGCAGCAAAGAAGACAGCAGTTAGGACTACATCTAAGAAGGCTGTTGCCAAGAAAGAAGCTAAGACTGAGACATTTATCCAGTACAACGATGAGCAGACAGATATGGATGCTGTTTTAAAGAGAGTTGAAGCTGATCTTAAGGCACAGAAGGTAGCAGCTAAAGATATTAAGTTATACATAAAGCCACAGGATGGAGCATGCTATTATGTTGCTGATGGAAAGGTTGCAGGAAGAGTAGATTTATTCTAATTAATAACCAGATTGATTTTGGAACGTCGTTTTGATGAGTGATTCATTGAAACGGCGTTTTTTATTTATTATGTCATATGACAGATAGATTTTGTTTCGAATTTCCAGTAAAAATATACTTTGAAAAAATCTTAGAAATGTAATATAATATTAATAATTGATACGGATTTAACGAAGAATTGGAAGGAAGTACGGAGAGCATGTTTGAGATTGGTGATAAGGTAGTGTACGGAGTTGTTGGAGTGTGTGAGGTTGAAAATATTGATACACCACCTATTAAGGGAATATCAGGGGATTATTATTTTCTTCAGCCGGTATTTGACAGCAAGGGGATTATATATTCACCTGTTGACAGCAACAAGGTTATGATAAGAAGCATTATGACTGTTAAGGAATGTGACAAGTTAAAGGAAAGAGCCAGAAATTGTAAGAAAGATGGAGAACTTTCAGAAAAGGTTACACCTATGCAGTATGATGAACATATGAAATCTCAGGATGCTTTAAAGCTTATGCATCTGATTCGTGCTTTATATGTCATTAAGAATGAAAGAGCTAAGGATTTAAGAAAGATGAAATCAGCAGACAGCAGGATGCTGATTGCAGCAAGGAAGTTGTTGTATGGTGAATTTGCAGCTGTTTATAACCAGAATTTTGATGAAGTTGCTGAAGAGATGGATGCATTTTTATCAGTGGATTAATTAGGTAGAATTAAGAACTATATAGGAATATTTGTATGAAAGATTTAACTAAGGGAAGTATAACTAAGCTTATATTCTGGTTTGCATTACCGGTTTTTATAGGCTCGCTGCTTCAGATGACTTATAATCTTGTGGATACCAAGATTATAGGGTATGTATTAGGAGAAAGTTCACTGGCGGCTGTAGGGTCTACTAACTCAGTGAACACCCTTGTTATAGGCTTTTTACAGGGACTGACTAATGGATTTGCTGTTATTGCTGCACAGTTTTTTGGGGCAGGAGATACAGCTAATTTTAAGAGGACAGTTGCAGGTTCGTTCAAATATGGAATTATGATATCAGCAGGTCTGACAGTGGTTGTGCTGATATTTTTACGACCTCTTCTGAAAGTACTTAATACACCAGAGGATTTGTTAAAGGAAGCCTATGATTATATATTTATAATATTTGCAGGCATGACAATACTTATGCTTTACAATGTCTGTGCAGCCCTGTTAAGGTCGATAGGAGATTCATTTACTCCGCTTATTTTTTTAGGAATATCAGTAGTGCTTAACATTGGTGGAGACTTATTTTTCCTTAAGGTTATTCCAATGGGGGTAAGAGGTGCTGCAGTGGCAACAGTGCTTTCACAGCTCATAGCATTTATCGCGTGTCTTATATATTCACTTAAAAGATACAACATACTGTGGATTGAAAAGAAAGATTTTAAGACTGATGCCAGTCTGTGTGGAAAACTTATGTCAACAGGCTGTTCCATGGGCTTTATGAGCAGTCTTGTATCAATTGGCTCTGTTACATTGCAGAGTGCAATCAATTCATTTGGACAGGATATAATTCTTGCCCATACTACTGCAAGAAGATTATCAGAGCTTTTCATGATGATGTTCGGTGTGCTGGGAACTACGATGGCAACCTTTTGTGGACAGAATCTTGGAGCAGGAAAGTATGAAAGAATAAGAAAGGGCATATTAACATCTATTCTTATGGGATGGGTATGGTGTGTGTTATGTGTAATCACATCTTATACGATAGTTCCTGCATTTGTTAAAATGCTTATAAGTTCGGATAACAGAAATGTAATAGATACAGCAACGCTGTATTTAAGAGTTGACTCGCTGCTTTATTTTGTGACAGCGATGATAACTATAATAAGAAATTCACTGCAGGGAATAGGTGACAGGCTTACGCCTATCATATCAAGCGGGATTGAGCTTGCAGGAAAGGTTGTTATAACATTTACACTTGTTCCATTAATGGGATACTGGGGTGTTATAGTTTCAGAGCCTATAGTATGGGTTCTGATGGTTATTCCGCTTATTGTGCAGTTAATAAAGAATCCGGCATTTGCCAGAGGAAAGAATAACGGAGGATGATTTATGGCAGAGAATACCAAGAATGTTGAATTTAAGAATCCACATCCTGAGCTTCCTGTAAGAGAACCGATTCTTAAGCTTGGAAAGATGGTTACTGACAGGGCAGCAATAAAGCTTGGATTGGAGAAGCTCACAGCAGATGACCCTGAGTACTGGGGACTTGCAGCAATCTGTACTGATGAGATGGCTGAGGTTGCATTAAAGATGGGAGTGCGTAAGCCAAAGACACTTCCTGAACTTGTTAAGATTACAGGTATGGATGAGAAGTATCTTGAGGAGCTTCTTAATAAGATGGCTTTTAATGGTGTAATCGAGTATAACTGGGAGAATCCAAAGCACGAGAAACAGTATGTGCTTCCTATGTTTGTTCCTGGAAGTGCGGAATTTGCCAATATGAATGATGCTGTCTTAGAGGAACATCCTGAGATGGGAAGATTCTTTGAGCGTATGAGCCGTATTCCTCTTGAGGGACTTACACATATGGTTCCACCAGGAGGTGCCGGAATCGGTATGCATGTCATTCCTGTACAGAAGGAAGTTGATATGTGTAATGAAGCCATCTCGCTTGAGAAGATTTCATACTGGCTTGATAAATACGAGGGCAAATATGCAGCAAGCCCATGTTCATGCCGTAAATCAAGAAAGACATTTGACGAGGGATGTGCAGATGATCCTGCTGACTGGTGTGTTGCTGTAGGTGATATGGCTGATTATGTCGTTGAGACTGGCAAAGGCGGAAGATACATCACTAAGGAAGAAGCGCTTGAGATTTTCAAGAAGGCAGAGGATAACGGATTTGTTCACCAGATAACTAATATTGATGGTGAAGATAAGATATTTGCTATATGTAACTGTAATGTTAATGTCTGTTATGCGCTCAGGACATCACAGCTTTTCAATACTCCTAATATGTCACGTTCAGCATATGTTGCACATGTCAACAAGCAGAACTGTGTTGCATGTGGACGCTGTGTTGAATACTGTCCTGCAGGAGCATTGTCTCTTGGACAGAAGCTTTGCAGAAAGGACGGCTCAGAGGTTACATATCCTAAGATGCCGCTTCCTTCAGAACAGAAGTGGGGCAGACACATGTGGTCAGAGGACTACAGGGACAAGAACAGAATCAATACACATGAGTCAGGAACTGCTCCATGTAAGACAGCCTGTCCAGCCCACATTGCTGTACAGGGCTATTTAAAGATGGCTGCACAGGGAAGATATCAGGATGCACTCGCTCTTATCAAGAAGAACAATCCACTTCCTGCAATATGTGGTTATGTCTGTAACAGGCGTTGTGAAGACGCATGTACAAGGGGAACTATTGATGAGTCAATTGCTATTGATGAAGTTAAGAAATATATAGCAATGTTAGATATCAATGCAGAAACAAGATATGTTCCAGAAAAGGTTGTTCCTGCAACTAAGGGATATTTTGACGAGAAGGTTGCGATTATAGGAGCAGGTCCGGCTGGTATTTCATGTGCATATTACCTTGCAGAGAAAGGCTATACTAATGTGACTGTATTCGAGAAGAATAAAGAACCGGGCGGTATGGTTGTATATGGTATTCCTTCATTTGTTATGGAGAAGAATATCGTACAGGCAGAGATAGATGTATTACGGGCTATGGGTGTTGAGATAAAATGTGGTGTTGAAGTAGGTAAGGATATTACAATCGCACAGCTTCGCGAACAGGGCTATAAAGCATTTTATATTGCAGTTGGATGTCAGGGCGGTAGAAAGACTGGCGTTGCTGGAGAAGATGCTAATGGAGTTATGACTGGCGTTGAGCTTCTCCATATAACAACTGATGATGAAAGCTATAAGCTTACAGGTGACACAGTAGTCATTGGCGGGGGTAATGTTGCCATTGATGTATCCAGAACAGCAATACGTTGTGGTTCACCTAAGGTTTCACAGGTATCTCTTGAGACAAGAGACATTATGCCAGCACTTCCAGAAGAGATTGAGACTGCTGAATCAGAAGGTATCAATATTATTGGTGGCTGGGGACCTAAAGAAATCCTTACAGAAGATGGCAAGGTTACAGGCATCGTATTTAAGAAATGTACTTCTGTTAAGGATGCAGATGGAAGATTCAATCCACAGTACGATGAGAATGAGACTATGACAATAGAATGCAGCAATGTGATAATGTCTGTCGGACAGGCAATTGAATGGGGCAGCCTTCTTGAGGGTACTAAGGTTGAATTCTGGCATGGTAATTATCCTGTTGCTGACAAGGTTACATATCAGACAGCAGAGCCGGATATCTTTGTCGGTGGTGATGTATATACAGGTCCTAAATTCGCTATTGATGCTATTGCGGCAGGTAAGCAGGGGGCTATATCTATTCACAGATATGTACAGCCACACAGCTCACTTACAATAGGCAGGGATCCTAACTATTATGTTGAACTTGATAAGGATGATTACAGCGTTGAGAAGTATGACAATACAGGCCGTCAGCGCCCAGCTAAGAAGTCAGGAGTTGATAAGCTGTCATTCAGAAGTGATGCAGGTGTATTCACAGAGGAACAGGTTAAGAAAGAAACTGCAAGATGCTTGGGCTGTGGTGCAACAATCGTTGATGAGAACCAGTGCGTAGGCTGTGGTATCTGTACAACAAAGTGTGAGTTTGATGCTATTCATCTTCAGAGAGACTTACCAGAGTGTTCTACAATGAGAAGAAGTGAGGATAAGCTTAAGTACATTCTTCCATATGGTGCAAAGCAGGCAATCAAGATTAAATTCAAAAAGAAAAAGGACTAAAATGTATGCATGAATTAGGCGTAGTATTTCACATAATAGACGACCTCAAAGCAGTAGCTTCAGATAATGATGTTTCAAGCATATCTAAAGTTACAATTGAGCTTGGCGAAGTATCAGGAGTTGTAGAAGAATATCTTACAGACTGCTGGAAGTGGGCTTGCAAGAAAGAAGAACTTGTAAAGGACTGTGAGATGGAAGTCGAGATAATTCCGGGTATAACTTACTGTGAGGACTGCGGGGAAACTTATGAGACTGTGAAATACGCCAAAGTCTGTCCGAACTGTGGCAGTAAGCACACATATCTTATTCAGGGCAATGAATTTAATATTAAGCAGATTGAAGTTCCTGAATAAAATGCTTGCTTTTTTTTCTGTCAGATATTAAGATAGAAAAGAATTTTATATTTAAAGGCATTGAAAAAGAGGAGTACATATCCTTATCCGACAGAGAGAACCGTTCACTGGCTGGAAGAGATAAGAATGTATATTAATCAGGAATACAAAGAAGTGAGACTGTCAGAGATTAATATACAGGGCTGGTAGTTGTAAATTAAGCCAGCTTATGTTATATTAATTGAGGCGTTGAATTGGGGACACCACTTTTCAAGACCAGCAGACAGGATTATATGAATGAATCATGTCAGCGAACATACAACAGGCGTCGGTAATAAAAGATTTCCGGCGTGTTTATATTATGATTTTAAAGGCAGAACCAGCTGGAAAGCGGTTCTGCCTTTTTTGCGCGAGCAGCGATGAGAGAAGTCATGGAAAGTTCGCAGTCGTGCTTGCACGAACTGAGAACTTTGTATGGGTTCTCGAGGAGCGCCGCGACAATGCCAGAATGAAATTCTGGCATATGAGCTGCGAGCGCATAATTGGGAAAGAACCCGGAATGCAATATTAAAAAGGAGATTAATAATGAGCAAGGAATTGGAAAAGAATTATAATCCGTCTGAAATCGAAGACAGATTATATCACAAGTGGCTTGAAAAGAAGTATTTTCATGCAGAAGTAAACAGAGATAAGAAACCATTTACTATTGTTATGCCACCACCTAATATTACAGGTAAGCTGCATATGGGTCATGCACTTGATAATACTATGCAGGATATTATCATCAGATTCAAGAGAATGCAGGGCTATGAAGCTCTCTGGATTCCTGGAACTGACCATGCTTCAATCTCAACTGAGGTTAAGGTTACTAATGCTCTTAAGGAAGAAGGAATTGACAAGCATGAGCTTGGAAGAGAGGGCTTCTTAAAGAGAACATGGGAATGGAAGAAGGAATATGGTGGAACTATCACAAGCCAGTTAAAGAAGATTGGTTCATCATGTGACTGGGACAGAGAGAGATTCACTATGGATGAAGGCTGTTCTAAGGCTGTTCAGGAAGTATTTATCAAGCTCTATGAGAAAGGACTTATATACAAGGGCTCAAGAATTGTTAACTGGTGTCCGGTATGTAATACTTCTATATCAGATGCAGAGGTTGAGCATGAGGAGCAGGCAGGACATTTCTGGCATATCAACTATCCTGTAGTTGGAGAGCCGGGAAGATATGTTGAGATTGCAACAACAAGACCAGAGACATTACTTGGAGATTCAGCTTTAGCTGTTAATCCAGATGATGAAAGATACACAGACCTTGTTGGAAAGGAAGTTGAACTTCCACTTACAGACAGAACAATACCTATTATTGCAGACCCTTATGTTGATAAGGAATTTGGTACAGGTGTAGTTAAGATTACTCCAGCACATGACCCTAACGATTTTGAGGTTGGTAAGAGACATAATTTACCAGAGATTAACATTTTAAATGATGATGCTACAATTAATAATCTTGGCGGCAAGTATGCAGGCATGGACAGATATGAAGCAAGAAAGGCTATGGTAGCTGACCTTGATGCACTTGGACTTTTAGTAAGAGTTGAAGACCATACACACAATGTTGGTACTCATGACAGATGTAAGACAACTGTTGAGCCAATGATTAAGCAGCAGTGGTTCGTTAAGATGGACGAGCTTATCAAGCCTGCTGTTGAAGGCGTTAAGAAAGGTGATATTGAACTTATCCCTGCTTCTATGGATAAGACATATTATAACTGGACAGACAATATCAGAGACTGGTGTATTTCAAGACAGCTTTGGTGGGGACACAGAATTCCTGCATACTACTGCAAGGATTGTGGAGAAATGACTGTTTCAAGAGATAAGGTATGCACATGCCCTAAGTGTGGAAGTGCTAATGTTGAACAGGATCCTGATACACTTGATACATGGTTCTCATCAGCATTATGGCCATTCTCAACACTTGGCTGGCCAGATAAGACACCTGAACTTGACTACTTCTATCCTACAGATGTGCTTGTAACAGGATATGATATTATATTCTTCTGGGTAATCAGAATGATATTCTCAGGCTATGAGCATATGGGCAGGAAGCCATTTGGCAAGGTATTATTCCACGGTCTTGTAAGAGATGACCAGGGAAGAAAGATGAGTAAGTCATTAGGAAATGGTATTGATCCGCTTGAGGTTATTGATAAATATGGTGCAGATGCATTAAGATACACTCTTATCACAGGAAATGCACCTGGTAATGATATGCGTTTCTACTGGTCAAGAGTTGAGGCTAGCCGTAATTTTGCCAATAAGGTATGGAATGCTTCAAGATTTATCATGATGAATGATCCTGATAACAAGATTAAGGCTACAGATGAAAGACCTGCTAACTTAACTGATGCTGATAAGTGGATTCTTTCTAAGATGAATGGACTTATCAAAGAAGTTACAGATAATATGGAAAAATACGAACTTGGTATCGCTGTTGCCAAGCTTAATGACTTCATCTGGGAAGAATTCTGTGACTGGTATATCGAGATTGCCAAAGTTCGTACTTATAAGAAAGACGAGGATGCCAGGGCTGCCAACAGTGCACTCTGGACACTTCGTACTGTATTAGGACAGGCATTAAAATTATTACATCCGTATATGCCATTTATCACAGAAGAAATCTACTGTACCTTAAATCCGCAGGAAGAGACCATTATGCTGGCTGACTGGCCGGTTTACAAAGAAGAGTGGAATTTCCCGGCAGAAGAAGAGATGCTTGCTCATGTAAAAGAGCTGGTAAAAGGCATCCGTAACTTAAGAACAGAGATGGATGTTCCACCATCCAGAAAGGCAAAGGTATTTATCGTATCTGAAGACAAAGCACTTTGTGAGACCTTTGAGAGCATGAAGAAAACATACCAGAATCTTATCAGTGCCAGCGAGGTTGATGTCCAGTCCGATAAGGCAGGCATCGGAGAAGATGCAGTATCCGTAGTTATTCCGGGAGCTGTTGTATACATGCCGTTGGAAGACCTGGTAGATATGGAAAAAGAAAAAGAGCGTCTTTTGAAAGAAGAAGAGCGTCTTAAGAAAGAACTTGCCCGCTCCCACGGCATGTTAAATAATGAGAAGTTTGTAAGCAAGGCACCTGCTGCAAAGATTCAGGAAGAGAAAGATAAGCTTGCAAAATATGAGCAGATGATGGCTACCGTACAGGAGCGTCTGGCTCAGATGAAATAGTTACAAAAGTTAAAAGACAGGTATTGTCGATTCGCCGCAGTTTCTGCGGCGAAAACTTTTTATGGAAACAGGATAACCTCTTGAAAAAATTTTCCACTATATTATACTTAGAAAAGTGGTGACAAAAATGACTTATGAAGAGATTTGCAATTATATATATGAAATACCAAAGTTCACAAAGAAAAACAGTTTAGAGCATACGAAAGAAATGCTGCAGAGGCTTTCTATCAGAGAGCATCAGTTTGAAATCATCCATGTGGCAGGAAGCAATGGCAAAGGAAGTGTCTGTGCATTTATCAATCAGGTGCTGGTGGAACATGGATGTGAAGTGGGACTCTTTACTTCTCCGCACCTTGTATGCATGG
>ENA-OROD01001283-OROD01001283.1-human-gut-metagenome-genome-assembly--contig:-NODE-1283-length-20828-cov-3.275357_pt1 | contig 20828 bp, 23 predicted proteins | sample MGYA00242123_ERZ509038 | MGnify/ENA primary metagenome ERZ509038 (study PRJEB26280, sample SAMEA2338719) | human gut metagenome | biome: human gut; feature: human-associated habitat; material: faeces... | reverse complement strand
AGCTATATGTTCGTTGTCCTCCTCGGCACCGGGGCGACAGTGTTTTATAACATGATCTCCAACATGCTCCGCAGCCTCGGCGACAGCCTTCTGCTCGCGTATCGAATCCTCTTTCGAAACATGCATGCCCGGACGGTCGTATAAAGCAAAATAACCCGATACTTTCAAGCTATTGGCATAATTATTTCCGATACTATCTACCCGATAAGTCATCGAGTCGATAGAAGATTGCAATGCCGCCAAGTCTTTTCCTATGTATTGGTTCTGCATGATACCATCGTCCATTCGGTTGAAATTGGCATCGAATGCAATCATAATCTCCTTCAACGAGAAAGTCTCCCGTCGATAGGGAATATTGCTGGTGCTCGTCCTTTGGTCTCTGAGATTTTCAAAAGATTCCCCACTATATAACGTTAAGAAAAGATGTTCCTTGTCATCGGTCATTTTCAACTTCCCGGAATCGGCTAAAATAATCATGGCATTATCGAATCCGGCCGACATATCATAAATCATGACATCATAAAGCATACCCGTTTTATGATCTTTCTTTTTCACATAAAGGTTATACCCGCTAATCTGATCATAAAATACACCTTCGGGAATATCGAGTTCGGGAGATTTTTGCCGCATGGAATAAAGCAATGTCCACATCTTTACCTGAGATTTCGGCAAAACATTATTCTGGAAAAAGAAAGCCCCGATAGCGACAAATATAAGAAAAATAACCAGCGGCCGCATGATTTGGAGCAAAGAAATACCCGCCGCCTTTATCGCTAATAATTCCAACCGTTCTCCCAAATTACCGAAAGTCATCAACGACGCTAACAAAATAGCCAACGGCAAAGCCATAGGAACCATTGTCACAGCGGCATAGAAAAACAACTCGGCCAATACGGACATTTCCAATCCCTTCCCCACCATCTCATCGACATACCTCCACAGGAATTGCATCAACACGATGAAAAGGCAGATGAAGAATGTCATCAGAAACAGGGGCAAGAAACTTTTCAGAATAAACCTGTATAGTCGTTTGATATAGAACATTCTTTCGCCGGTTATCAGAATGCAAAAGTAGCGCAAAAAAATGAATTTCCGAACAGCCGATAACGATTATTGCGGAAGAACGCTAAATTAAAACTTCCCCTTCAACTTCTTCAAGAAAAGTCATACACCCAATTTACGACGGAGTGTCTCTATCTGGTGGTCCCATAAACCACGGCTGTCCGCCATCTCGTCGGGATATGCGAAATCGGTAATAACCAGCATAGTCGCCCCGGTTAATTCCGAAGAAGATATGCGAAGTTCAAAAAAACTTTTCTCATCTTCATCGTCCGACCAATGAAACCGAATATAACTCCCGCTACGCACAGCTATCTGATGAGCCTGCTGAGAAGACTTATTCCAAAAAAAAGTAAATAATTTCTCTTCGTTTTGCACATCGTCGGCAAACCAATCGGCCAATCCGTTCTTCGTTCCTATATACGACCACAACAAAGTTGGAGAAACACTTTTTAAATCATACTCTACAATAAACTTTTCCTTATTCATAAATCTCTCAATATTATAGTATTTCCCGCTTAATTTCGATTAAAGTTCTTTCTTTTTAGGGGCTAATATATAGATATTATTTTTATCTTACATAGCAAAACAAGAAAAAATAAATATAAAAAGAAAATTCGGGATATTTTTATATAATATTTACCCTAAATTGCAATCTTGATATTACATTTTATTACTACATTTGCAATGTCTAAATAACACATAAACCAATCCGACTATGAATTTAATGGAACGAATGGTAGAACAAGCCCGAGCAAACAAACAGCGTATTGTTTTACCCGAAGGAACGGAAGAACGTACTTTACAAGCAGCCGACCGAATATTGGCCGACAACATCGCCGATATTATACTCATCGGGGAACCGTCTGAAATTATGGAACTTGCCGATCGGTACAAGCTAAAACACATCGACAAGGCGACTCTGGTAAATCCTGCAAACCACGAAAAAAAAGAAACATATACTCAACTTCTATATGAGCTAAGAAAAGCCAAAGGCGTAACCCTCGAAAAAGCAGAAAAGATGGTCGAAGACCCTCTTTTCCTCGGTTGCCTCATGATTAAAAACGGAGATGCCGACGGCGAAGTTGCCGGAGCTCGTAACACGACAGGTAATGTGTTACGGTCGGCTTTTCAAATTATCAAAACCGCTCCCGGCGTAAAGGTCGTTTCGGGAGCATTCCTCATGTTCGTCCCCGATCGTTCATACGGAGAAGACGGATTGATGGTTTTCGCCGATTGTGCCGTATTACCAAACCCGACAGCTTCGGAACTCGCCCAAATAGCTGTATCCACTGCGAAAACAGCCCGAGATATCGCTAACATCGATCCACGTATCGCCATGTTGAGTTTCTCGTCAAAAGGCAGTGCCAGCCATGAAATGGTCGATAAAGTAGTGGAGGCTACCCGACTGGCCAAAGAGATGGAACCTTCTCTAAAAATCGATGGAGAATTGCAAACCGACGCAGCGATTGTTCCTGCCGTAGGAGCAAGCAAAGCTCCAGGTAGCGAGATTGCCGGACATGCGAATGTACTGGTATTCCCTTCGCTCGAAGTAGGCAACATCGCTTATAAACTGGTTCAAAGGTTAGCTCATGCCGAAGCCGTGGGTCCCATTCTTCAAGGAATCGCCGCACCGGTCAACGATCTTTCCAGAGGTTGTTCGGTCGATGATATCTATAAAATGATAGCCATTACTTGTAATCAAGCCATCAGTTTGAAAAAATAACCTTAATGCATATGCATGCCTTATGAAAATATTAGTATTAAATTGCGGTAGCTCGTCGGTAAAATACAAATTATTCGACATCGACTCCAAGTCCGTATTGGCACAAGGAGGAGCAGAAAAAATAGGATTGGAAGATTCTTTCTTGAAACTAACTTTGCCCAACGGAGAAAAAGTAATTTTGAAAACCAGTATGCCGGAACACCATTCGGCTATTCAAAACATACTGAATGTACTCACCGGTAAAGAATATGGGTGTATCGAGTCGTTCGATGAAATCGATGCTGTTGGCCATCGGGTCGTGCACGGTGGAGAAAAATTCAACAAAAGCGTGCTCATCACAGACGAAGTTATCGAAAAAATAAAAGAATGTTACGATATAGCGCCGTTGCACAATCCTGTCAACATGGCGGGTATCGAAGCAATATCTAAATTGATGCCTACGGTTCCGCAAGTAGGAGTATTCGATACGGCATTCCACCAGACAATGCCCGATTATGCTTATATGTACGGTATTCCGTACAATTATTATGAAGAGCATAAGATAAGAAGATACGGCTTCCACGGCACATCTCACAGATATGTGACGGAACGTGCTGCGGCTATGCTCGGCAAGGATAAAAAAGATATAAAGATAGTTACGTGTCATCTCGGAAACGGTTCTTCACTCACGGCTGTTGACGGCGGAAATTCCGTTGATACGACAATGGGACTTACACCGCTTGCAGGTCTTATGATGGGTACAAGAAGCGGCGATATTGACCCGGCTATAATTACATTTGTTATGGATAAATATAATATGACGGCGGAAGAGGTTCTGAACGTGCTGAACAAAAAGTCGGGCGTTGAGGGTATTTCCGGTGTAGGCAGCGACTTCCGCGATTTGGAAGAGGCGGCCAACAACGGCGACGAGCGCGCTCAGCTTGCGCTTGACACCTTCTGCTACAAAGTAAAGAAGTACATCGGCGCATACGCTGCCGCCCTTGGCGGAGTCGACGCGATAGTATTCACCGCCGGCGTTGGCGAAAACGACCGCGGCGTGCGCGAAAAGGTTCTCAGTGGCCTTGAATATCTGGGCGTTGACGTTGATTTCGACTTCAACAATTCCTGCCCCCGCGGCGAGGAAGTGGAGATTTCCAAGCCCACCAGCCGCGTGAAGGTTTTCGTCATCCCGACGGACGAAGAGATGATGATCGCCCGCGATACGGCTGCTCTTACCGCCAAATAAGCAAAATACCCGCAAAAAACGGTGCTTTTGATACAAGATATTGTTGACAAACGATATCGCAACGGATAAAATAGATGAGGTTGACTTTTTATGAAGTTGAGCGTGGCAACGGAGCTTAAGCTTCCCGGGCGCGAAGGGCATGCGGTTCTTTGCGAAAGAATAGAGGACATTGAGTATCCCGGCCGGTGGATTCGCTTTGCGGACGATGTAACGGTTGAGATAAATTATGTTTTCGACGGGAGCGGCTTTGAAACCTCAGGCAGCGTCAAAACGGCGCTGAAGGGCGAATGCGCCCGCTGTGCGAAGGAACTTACGGTTCCGTTTGCGCATGAGTTTGAGGAGCGGTTTGAAAAAAACGCGCCGGAAGACGGCGACGCCTATCCGTTCAGCGGAGAAGAGCTTGACCTAAGCGACCTTGTGCGCGACACCATATTGCTGAACATGGAGAACTATGTTCTGTGCAAAGATGATTGCCGCGGACTGTGCCCGGTATGCGGGTGCGATTTGAATACAGTACAGTGTTCCTGTGAGCAGGAAGCGGAGGAGGATAATCCGTTCGCTAAGCTCAAGGCGCTGTTTAACGAGGATAAGGAGGTGTGACAAATGGCGGTCCCCAAGAGAAAAACATCCAAGGCGAGGCGTGATTCACGCAGGAGCAGCAACTGGAAGCTTTCCATCCCCGGCATCGTGGCTTGCCCGCAGTGCCATGAGCCCAAGCTGGCCCACAGGGTTTGCAAGAATTGCGGCTATTACGACGGCAAGCAGGTCGTCAAGGTTGAAGAAGCCAAATAATTTATTTGACCTTTAAGTAAATAGAGGATGCGTTTCGAGTATCCTCTTTTTGCGTTATTCAGAAATATGTGATAGAATAGCATATATTTTTTATACGGAAGGATATTTGCAATTATATGATACGCATAGCGTTAGACGTTATGGGCGGGGATAATTGCCCCGGCGCGGCGGTGGAGGGCGCGGTAAGGGCCGCGGCAGCCAATCAGGATATAGCCATAACACTTGTGGGCAAAGAGCAGGCGATAAAGGATGAACTTGCTAAGCTGGGCGTAAACAGCGGCAGGATAACAATACTTGACGCGGCGGAGGAGATAGACTGCCATGAGCAGCCGACCGCCGCAATAAGAAAAAAAGAAGCATCCATGGTAAAGGCGCTGAACCTTGCAGCAAAAGGCGAGGTGGATGCGGTCGTGTCCTCCGGCAGCACGGGCGCGCTGCTTGCGGGTGCAACACTTATAGTCAAGCGCATAAAGGGTGTTAAGCGTCCGGCACTTTCTCCGCTGCTGCCAACGGTTAAGAGCGGCTGCCGCAGGCCATCGGCACGGCGGTTTCCATCATCGGCGGCCTGTTCTGCGGCGCGGCACTCTTCGTGGCGTCCAGTTTGCAGCAGTTCGGCGTGATGGCAAGCGCATATATGCAAAGCGTTATGGGCGTGGAGAACCCGCGTATATCGCTGCTGAACAATGGTGAGGAGGCCGAAAAGGGCTGCGAGCTGACCAAAGCGGCATATAAGCTGCTGAGTGCGGCGCCTATAAACTTTACCGGAAATTGCGAGGCAAGGGAAGTGCTTTCAGGTGAATTTGATGCGCTGGTTTGCGACGGATTCGTCGGCAACGTGGTGCTTAAATATACCGAAGGGCTTGCAAGCTCAATGATGGCTATGCTCAAAACAGAGCTTACGGCCGACTTTAAGTCCAAAATCGGCGCGGCGCTTTCAATGGATGCATTCCGCCGCTTCAAAAAGAAGATGGATTATAAAGAAGTTGGCGGCGCGCCGCTGCTTGGCATAAACGGCTGTGTTATAAAGGCGCACGGAAGCTCCGATGCAAAGGCGTTCGCTTCGGCCATAAGGCAGGCGGAACTGTTTGTGAAAGGTAATGTGAATCCCAAGATAGCCGAGGCCATTGCATCACTTCCGGATGAGGAATAAACGCATAATGCGGCGCGGTATAGCATTTTGAAGGATTGACATATTATGCCGCTGGGGCTAAACTTAAATAATATAGCAGAGCATGAAAGGGGACGCTTAAAATGGAGTTTGAAAATGTACGCAAGAATATAGCAAGGCAGCTTGACATTCCCGAGGAGTCCATAACCATGGAATCCAGGCTTATTGAGGATCTCAAGGCCGACTCACTGGACGTTGTTGAGCTTATAATGGATCTGGAGCAGCAGTACGGTATTGAAATACCCGATGACGATCTGCCCAACATCCATACCGTTGGCGACATAGTGAACTACATCAACAAGAAATAAACCCATCTGGAAAGCATAGGGGCCGCCTGAACAATGCGGGCAGCCCCTTTTTTCCGCACAGGAGGAAAAATGGACGCGGATAGGCGAAAAAAGCTTGAATCGCTGGAAAGGCGCGTTGGATACAGCTTTAATGATAAAAGGCTGCTTGATATGGCGCTTACGCATACGTCCTACGTTAAAGGGGACGGCAGGGCAAGCGCGCATAACGAAAGGCTGGAGTTTTTGGGTGATGCGGTGCTGGAGCTTTGCGTAAGCGAGTATCTATACAACCGCTTTGCCGAATATAACGAGGGCGACATGACGCGGCTTAGGGCGCAGACGGTGTGCGAAGGCGCGCTTTATGACGTTGCAAAAAAGCTGGAACTCGGCAAATCGCTTCTGCTTGGGCGCGGGGAGGATCATTCCGGCGGCAGGGAGAAGCCAAGCATATTGAGCGACGCTGTGGAGGCGCTGATAGGCGCTTTGTACATTGACGGCGGCATGGATACGGCAAAGGGCTTTATAATGGGCTTTATCGGCACGGCGGTGCAGAGCGCCGTAAGCGGCGGGCCGCATAAGGATTACAAGACCATGCTTCAGGAATATGTACAAAAGCGGCATATGGGTCAGATAGCATATGTGCTTACGGGCAGCAGCGGGCCGGACCATAATAAGGTTTTCAATATGGACGTTACGGTTGCGGGCGCGGTGGTAGGCAGCGGCGATGGCAAAACCAAGCAGGAAGCCGGCCAGCATGCGGCAAAGGCCGCGCTTGAGGAAATGGGCATTATTTCCCAGCCCGAAAGGAACGAAGATTGAGGCTGACCAAACTGGAAATGTACGGGTTCAAATCATTTGCCCGTAAAACAGAAATTGTATTTGACGACGGTATAACGGCCATTATAGGCCCCAACGGCAGCGGGAAAAGCAACATTGCGGACGCCGTGCGCTGGGTTTTGGGCGAGCAGAGCGCAAAAGCGCTGCGCGGCGAAAAGATGGAGGACGTTATATTCAACGGGACAGAGGCGAAAAAGCCGCTTTCTTACGGCGAAGTATCGCTCACGTTTGATAATTACGACCATGAATTGGCAACCGATTTTAACGAAGTATGCGTTACGCGCCGCATATATAGGAGCGGAGAAAGCGAATACTTTATTAACCGTTCCTCCTGCCGAAGGAAGGATATAGCGGAGCTTTTCCGGGACACGGGCGTTGGCCGCGAGGGCTATTCCATAATAGGTCAGGGCCGCGTGGAGCAGATACTTTCCGCAAAATCGGCGGACAGGCGCAGCGCGTTTGAGGAAGCGGCGGGCGTTATGAAGTTCCGCGTGCGCAAGGAGGAAGCCGCGCGGAAGCTTGAAAGCACCAAGGTCAACATGGATAGGCTCAGCGATATTATAAAAGAGCTTGAGGACCGCGTAGGCCCGCTGGAAGAACAAAGCGCCGCTGCGAGAGAATATCTTAAGCTGCGTGATGAGCTGAAAGAAATAGAGATAAACGTATTCCTTTATCAATACGATAGGCTTAACGAACGCATAAACACTCTGAATGAAGCAATAGAATCCATCGGGGAAGAGATAAAGCAAAAAGAGGAAATAGAGGCCGCCATTGCGGCGAACTGTGCGCAGGAAGAAGAACTTGAACGCGCGCTGAACACGTCCATAAGTCAGGTACAGGCTGAATTGCTTAAAATGACTACGGGCGTTGAAGGCCATGCGGGCGAATCAAAGGTGCTCAGCGAGCGTATGGAGGCGTTCATGCGCGAAAAGGAGCAGCGGCAGAACCAGCTTGATAATAACGAAAAAAGATACGATGAGCTGGCCGGACAAATAGATGAAAGCCGAAGGAAAGCTGAAGAAAGCGAAGCCGAGCTTTCCGCAAAGCGTACAGAGGCCGCCCAAGCGGCGGAAGAGCTGAATCAACTGAGCACACAGGCGGAGAAGAAGGAAGAAAGCTTGGAAGAACAAAAGGCCGCGCTGATAGATGCGATGAACCGCATTGCCGATGCGAGGATACTTATATCCCGCTTTGAAACCATGCGCCAAGGCCTTGTGGCTCAGGCGGAAAACATGGCGCGCAACAGGGCGCGGGCCGAAGAAAAGCGAACCGAGCTGAAGGAAGAATACGCCCGGGCGGAAGCGGAGCACAATAAGCTGCTCAGCGAAAAAGAAGAGCGCAAAAGGCAGCGCGAGGCCGCGATACAAAGGCTGAACAACATAAACCAAAGCCTTAAACAGGCGCGGGAGGACGCACGCAGGGCGGAACAGCAGAGCGAAGCGGGCAAATCCAGACTGAAAGTGCTGGAGGAAATGAAACGCGCGCATGAAGGCTATTATGCAAGCGTAAAAAACCTGTTGCGGGATAGCGAACGGGATACGGCATTAAAGCGCATGATAGAAGGCGTTGTTGCGGAGCTGATAAGCGTACCCGGCGAATATGAAACGGCAATAGAAATGAGCCTTGGCCCGGCGCTGCAAAACATAGTAACGCCGGATGAAAACGACGCCAAGGCCGTTATTGAGCACCTCAGGCGCAAGGGCTACGGCAGGGCAACGTTTTTGCCGATATCCGCAATGCGCGCGAGAATGCTTGACCAGCGGGAGCTGAACTGCTGCCGCGTGAACGGGTTCATAGGCGTTGCAAGCGAGCTTGTAAGCTTTGATGAAAAATACAGGGGTATAATAGAAAACCTGCTGGGGAGAACCGTAATAGTAAGCGACCTTGACGCAGCAATTGCGATTAACCGCCAGGCGAGGGCTTCGTTCAGAATTGCCACGCTAAAGGGCGATATTGTCAACCCCGGCGGATCGATGACCGGCGGCAGCGTGCAGAAACGCGAATTCAGCATAATAGGCCGCGAGCGCGAGATAGAGGAGCTGACGAAGCGAACCGCGGCGCTGGACAGGGAGAAGGCGCAGCGGGAGGAAGAATACGCACGGCTTGAAGCTTTGCTCTCCGGCGCGCAGGACGCATTGGAGGAAGCGGGGGACGCACTGCATGAAAAGGAGCTTGAAATAGCCACCCATGCCGAGAAGCTGGACATAATAGAAAAATATCTTTCGGAAGCTGAAGAAGCGCTTTCCGCCGCAGAGGAAGGCGAAAGCCAGATAAACGACGACATTGCCGGCATAGACGCGCGCTATAAGGCGGCGACGGAGGATAGATCCACGCTTGAGCAGAGCAATACCGCAACGCAGGCGGATATACGCGCCGCGCAGCAGGAGCTTTCGTCGCTTAAAGCAAAGCTATCCGAATGTACCGAGCGCGAAGCGCAGTGCCGCATAGCGCTGGCAAGGAGCGAAAAGGAGGCCGCCGCGCTGAAAAACGAGCACGACAGGCTTGCAAAGGAAGAAAAAGCACTTGCGGCGGCGATAGAGGAGGACAGGCGCGTGGTTTCCGGCTTTGCGGGAAGGTTCATGGAACTGAGCGGCAAGCTGAAGGAAATAGAGGGCAGCATAAGCGAAGAACGTCAAGAGGTGGATAAGCTGACGGACAGGCTGCATACAATGGAAGAAGAACGCGCGAACCGGCTTAATACGATAGACGAACTGCGCCAGCGGCGCGAAAACGTTGCTGAAAAAGCAAAAGAACTTGGCGACAGGCTGCATAAAAACGAACTGGGCCTGAACAGGGCAGAGATGGAGCTGAAATCCTCGCAGGATAAAATGTGGGAAGATTATGAGCTTACATATGACAATGCCCTGCCGTACAGGCGGCAGATAGCCGTTACGGCATCGCACATACGCATAGACGAACTGAAAAAGGCCATACGTGCTCTGGGCGATGTTAACATTGCCGCGATAGATGATTATAAGAGCGTTAAGGAACGCTACGATGAAATGAGTGCGCAGTATGCCGACCTTACCGCGGCAAAGGCCGATCTAAGCCAGCTTATAGATGAACTGACGCGGACGATGGAAAACGAGTTTCGCAGGCAGTTTGAAAAAATACAGCAGAACTTTTCTGCAACGTTTGCTGAGCTTTTTGGCGGCGGCAAGGCGGAGCTTGTGCTCAGCGACAAGAACGACATTCTCAACTGCAATATAGACATCATTGCCCAGCCGCCCGGAAAGAAACTGCAGCTACTGAGCCTACTTTCGGGTGGGGAAAGGGCATTGACGGCTATCGCGCTGCTGTTTGCAATATTAAAGCTTAAGCCTACGGCATTCTGCATACTGGACGAAATAGAGTCCGCGTTGGACGAAGTGAACGTAAGCACAGTGGCGCAGTATGTGCAGCGGTATTCAATGGATACTCAGTTTATTATGATAACCCACCGCAAAGGCAGCATGGAAGTCTGTAATGCGCTTTACGGCGTGGCGATGGAAGAAAGGGGCATCTCCAAGGTGGTGTCTGCCAGATTCAACGGATAAGGAGGAACTATGGAAAAGAAGATGGGCTTTTTTGAAAAGCTGAAGAAAAGCCTGAGCAAGGCCGGAAACGGCATGCTTGGCGCGATATTTGCGGGCGGGGAGCGCGTGAATAACGAATTCTATGAAGAACTTGAGGAAGCCATGATAGTTGCCGACATGGGCATGGATACTGCCGAAAGGCTTATAGATGCGCTGAGGGACAGCCTTGACGAAAAGGGCATTAAGACCCGCACCGAAGCGCGGCAGGAGCTTAGGCGCATAGTTGCGGACGAAATGCGGGCGGACAGCGAATTTGCCGCGGATAAGGGGCCTGCGGTGCTGCTGATAGTGGGCGTTAACGGCGTTGGTAAAACAACGTCCATAGGCAAGCTTGCGGCATACTATGTATCCAAGGGCAGGCAGCCCATGATGGCGGCGGCGGATACGTTCCGTGCGGCGGCGGCAGAGCAGCTCACCGTTTGGGCGGAGCGCAGCGGGGTGCAGATAGTTAAGCACGGCGAAGGCGCGGATCCGGCAGCGGTGGTGTTCGATGCGGCGGCAAGTTTCAAGGCACGCAAGCGCGACATTTTGCTTTGCGACACGGCGGGCAGGCTGCATAACAAAAAGAACCTTATGAGTGAGCTTGAAAAGATACGCCGCGTGCTTGACAGGGAACTGCCGGGTGTGCCGGTGGAGGCGCTGCTTGTGCTGGACGCAACAACGGGGCAGAACGCCATAATTCAGGCGCGCGCGTTCGGCGAAAGCACGGGACTTACCGGCGTTATTATAACCAAGCTTGACGGCACGGCAAAGGGCGGCATGGCCGTGGCCATAAAGAACGAGCTGGGATTGCCGGTACGCTTCATAGGCGTTGGTGAAGGGATAGACGATCTGAGGCCGTTTGATGCGGACGCATTTGCGGAGGCGCTGATATAAAGTGAAACTACTATTCAAACAGCGTTTCTTCTCCTGGTTCGATAGTTATGACATATACTATGAATCGGGCGAAACGGCATACGAGGTAAAGGGGCAGCTTTCGTGGGGCCATTGCCTGAAGATATTCGACCCAAGCGGCAATGAAGATGGCACCGTCAAGGAAAGGGTTTTTACGTTCCTGCCCGCGTTTGAACTGTATGCAGGAAATGAATTCCTCGGTAGCATACGCAAGGAGTTTTCGCTCTTTACCCCGCGCTATAATATAGACTTCAACGGCTGGCACGTGGAAGGAAATTTCCTTGAATGGGACTATACCATAGTTAACACATATGGCACAACGGTAGCGACGGTATCCAAGGAACTGCTCAACTGGACGGATACATATGTACTGGATGTTGCAAACCCGAATGATGCGTTATATGTGCTGATGTTCGTGCTTGCGATAGACGCGGAAAAATGTTCGCGTAACTAAAAAGGAAATATAATACGGAGATGCGGGCAAAAATTGCTTGACATCTCCTTATTATTTGCTATAATAGCAAAGGTGTAAAGCTTGAAGCCTTTACAGGAGGTCTGAAGCATGGATAAGCGGCTTAGGCTCGGGCTGCTGCTGGATTGGTACGGCGCGCTGCTTACGGAAAGGCAAAGGGCAACGCTTGAGCAGAGCCTGAACGAGGATTGCTCGCTGGCAGAAATTGCCGAAAGGGAAGGCGTCTCCCGCCAGGCCGTGCGGGATGCGATACTGCGCGGCGAGGATCAGCTGGAGCAATACGAAGCGAAGCTTGGCTTCCTTGCAAGGGACATGGCGCTGATAGCAAGCATAAACGAAATGCGGAAGAGCAGCGTAGACGAAGATATGCAAAAGGGTTTGGATGCTCTTATTGAAAGGATAGAGGGAAACAATGGCATTTGAAGGGCTTTCCTCAAAACTGCAAAACGTTTTCAAAAAACTTGGCGGCAAGGGCAAGCTGAGCGAAAAAGAAGTGCGCGAGGCCATGCGCGAGGTAAAGCTTGCGCTGCTTGAGGCGGACGTTAACTTTGCCGTTGTAAAGAACTTTGTTAATAAGGTCACCGAAAGGGCAGTCGGATCGGAGGTACTGGAAAGCCTTACACCGGCCCAGCAGGTGATAAAAATAGTAAATGAAGAGCTTACCGCGCTTATGGGCGGAACGGGTTCCAAAATAGAGTTCGGTTCCAAAAGCCCCAGCGTGATACTGCTTGCGGGTCTTCAGGGCGCGGGTAAGACCACTATGGCGGGCAAACTTGCGGGTTATCTTTCCAAGCAATACGGCAAGTCGCCCATGCTTGTGGCGTGCGATATATATCGCCCCGCGGCAATAGACCAGCTGAAGGTCGTTGGCTCCAAGGTAGGGGTTCCGGTGTTTGAGCGCGGACAGGCGGACCCTGTGGAGACGGCAAAGCTTGGCGTTGAGGAAGCACGCAGGCAACTGAAGGATCTTGTTATAATCGATACCGCGGGCCGGCTGCATATAGACGAAGGCATGATGGACGAGATCGCCGCAATAAGGGATGCGGTTCAGCCGGCGGAGATACTGCTGACTATCGATGCAATGACCGGTCAGGACGCGGTGAACGTTGCAAAGGCCTTCAATGAAAAGCTGGAGCTTACAGGCGTTATAGTAACAAAGCTTGACGGCGACACAAGGGGCGGCGCGGCGCTGAGCGTTAAGGCCGTTACGGGCAAGCCCATCAAGTTCTCCGGCACGGGTGAAAAGCTTACGGATATTGAGCCGTTCCATCCGGACAGGATGGGCCAGCCGAATACTCGGCATGGGCGACATGCTCACCCTTATCGAAAAGGCACAGAGCGCCTTTGACGAAAAGAAGGCCGTTGAACTTGAAGCCAAGCTGAGAAACGATGAGTTCACGCTGGAGGATTTTCTTGACCAGTTTGAACAGATGAAGAGTATGGGCTCTATGCAGGACATAATGGGCATGATACCCGGCATGGACGCATCAAAGCTTGGCAATATAGAAATAGACGAAAAGCAGGTTGCGCGCACACAGGCGATAATAAAGAGCATGACGCCTAAGGAGCGCAGGAAGCCGGACATATTGAACGCCAGCCGCAGGCGCAGGATAGCGCGCGGCAGCGGAACCACCATTCAGGAGGTCAATCGGCTTATAAACCAGTTTGAAGCCACGCGGAAGATGATGCGCCAGTTTACCGGAAAGGGTAAAAAGGGCGGCAAGAAGGGCAAGCGCCGCTTCCCGTTCGGCTTCTAAAGAATGAACGATTACGGTAAAGCCGTTTTCGATATAAAAAGTGTAAACAACATATATTTCAGGAGGACACAACAATGCTTAAAATCAGACTTCGCCGCATGGGCGCCAAGAAGGCTCCTTTCTACCGTATAGTGGTTGCGGACAGCCGCGCTCCCCGCGACGGCGCTTTCGTTGAGGAAATCGGTTACTACAATCCCCTGACCGACCCCGCCGAGATAAAGGTTGACAACGAAAAGGCTCAGCAGTGGATAAAGAACGGCGCACAGCCCACCGATACCGTACGCGGCCTGCTCAAGAAGAGCGGAGCGATACAGTGACGGAGGAAGCGAACGGGAGGCAGTCCATGTCAGAACTGGTAAAGTTTATAGCGATGAGCTTAGTGGACAAGCCTGACGAGGTCAAGGTTGAAGAAAAAGAAGGCGACAAGGCTACCGTAATAGAGCTTAGCGTCGCCGCAGAGGATATGGGCAAGGTGATAGGCAAACAGGGCCGCATAGCCCAGGCTATCCGCTGCGTGGTCAAGGCCGCCTCTGTCAAGGAAAACAAAAAATACATCGTAGAGATAGTCTAATATGGCTGCGCTGTGCGAATTTTTCAGAATAGGCCGCATTGTGCGGCCTCACGGCGTTCATGGGGCGGTAAAACTTGAACCCATGTCTGATTCGCTGATGCGCTATAAAAGGCTGAGGGAAGCCTATATAGAGCGCAACGGTGTAAGGGAGCCTATAACCGTATCGGACGTTGGCGTGAAGGAAGACGCGGTATATATGAGCATATCATGCAGCGCTTCGCGTGATGATGCGGAGGCGCTTCGCGGAGCGTATATATGCGTGGACAGGGCGCATGCAATGAAGCTTCCCAAGGATACCTACTTTGTGGAGGATCTTATAGGCTGCAGAGTGAGTGACGATACCGGGCGCGAGCTTGGCACGCTTACGGACGTGTTTGAAACTGGCGCAAATGATGTATATGAAATATCGGGCGAAAAGAAGCTGCTTTTGCCTGCACTTAAGCGCGCGATAATTTCGACCGATGTTGAAAACCGGTGCATGGTGCTGGATTCTAAGGTGCTTGAGGAGGTTGGCCTGTTTGAGGATTGACATACTTACAACCTTTACCGAGATGTTCCCGCCCGTATTGGGCGCAAGCATACTCGGCAGGGCTGCACAGAAGGGCATACTCGAATTCAACCTTTGCGATATACGGCAGTATTCCGAAAATAAGCACCATAATACGGACGATTATCCGTTCGGCGGCGGTGCCGGCATGGTAATGCTCGCCCAGCCCATCTATTCATGTCTGGACGCGGTAGATCCCGGGCATAAAGCAAGGAGGATACTGCTTTCCCCGCGCGGCAGAACGCTTTCGCCGGAGGTGGCGCGGGAATTGGCTAAGGAGGAGCATCTGCTTTTCCTCTGCGGGCATTACGAGGGCATAGACGAGCGCGTGAATTACGCCATGGATGAGGATCTCTCAATAGGCGACTATGTGTTGACCGGCGGCGAACTGGCCGCTATGGTGGCGATAGACTGCATTGCCCGCTTTATACCCAGCGTATTGGGCAGCAGCGAATCGGCGGAGACGGAATCGTTTTCAGACGGGCTGCTTGAATATCCGCAGTATACCCGCCCGGCTGAGTTTCGCGGCATGAAGGTGCCGGAAGTTTTGCTGAACGGTAACCATGCGCTGATAGAGCGCTGGCGGCGGGACAGGGCCATTGAACTTACGCTATCGCGCCGTCCGGAGCTGATGGAACGCGTTGAACTCAACAAAAAGGACATAGCATTCATCCAGTCCATAAAAAAGGATGAAAAAGCAAGATAAACGGGCAAAAAATGGCTTGCATTGCAAGTGCGGCTGTGTTATAATGCCCTTTGTGACAAACGGGCGGTCCAATGTGGGTGTAATGGCCTATACGAACGTCTAAGGAAGGAGAAATAAAAATGGCAGACATCATCAGGGAACTTGAAAAGGAGCAGCTTCGTACAGACCTGCCCAAGCTGGAAGTGGGCGATACCGTCCGCGTATTCGTAAAGGTCATAGAAGGCTCCCGCGAGAGGCTTCAGAACTTCGAAGGCGTCGTTATTAAGATTCAGGGCGGCGGCATTCGCAAGTCCTTCACCGTCCGCAGGATATCCTACGGTATCGGCGTAGAGAGGACCTTCCCCTACAATAGCCCCCGCATCGGCCGCATCGAAGTGCTGCGCCATGGTCAGGTTCGCCGCGCCAAGCTGTTCTATCTGCGCAATCGCGTAGGTAAGGCTGCCAAGGTCGTCGAGCGTATAGACGAGAAATAAGTTTACCTAAACGATCAAACCAAGCCCCCAAGGCTTTATGCCCCTGGGGGCTTAATTATAGCAGGAGATACTTTTTATGCAGATACAATGGTACCCCGGGCATATGGCCAAGGCGCGGCGTATGCTGGAAGAAAACCTGAAGCTGATAGACGTTGTTGTGGAACTGGTTGACGCACGCGCGCCGCTGGCCACGCGCAATCCGGATTTCGATGCGCTGTTTTCCCAGAAAAGCAGGGTTATATTGCTGAACAAAAGCGACCTTGCCTCGGCGGAGCAGACCAAAAAGTGGATAGAATACTACAAGGCTCAGAATATAAATGCCATTGCTTTTGTTTCCACATCAAGCGCAAAGCGTAAGGCAGCAGTATCGCTGATAGAGGCTGCGGCTGCCGATAAAGTGGCAAAGATGAAGGAAAAGGGCGTTATAAAGACCGTGCGTGCAATGGTTGTAGGCATACCCAATGTTGGCAAGTCCACATTTATAAACCGTATCGCCGGCGAAGCCAAGGCTAAGGTTGGCGATAAGCCGGGCGTTACAAAAGGCAAGCAGTGGGTAAAGATATCGCCGTACCTTGAATTGATGGATACGCCGGGTCTGCTTTGGCCAAAACTTGAAAACGAAGCGCTGGCGAAGCACCTTGCCTATATCGGCTCTATAAATGATGATATCATGGACGCAGAAAGGCTCGCGGCGGATCTGCTTGACGAGCTTATTGCAATATGCCCGAACGAATTGAAGGAGCGCTATAAGAAGATAGAGGAAGGCATGGCGCCGCATGAACTGCTTGAAGCCGTTGCGCGCTCGCGCGGATTCATATTGCAGGGCGGCGTGATGGATACGGAACGCGCGGCACGCATTGTGCTGGACGAATTCCGGGCGGGCAAGGTTGCCAAAATAACGCTTGAATCGCCCGATAAAGAGTATTGATAAACGCATCGTGAGGAGAATGTCATGGCGCGCATAAACGAGCAGGAAAGGCTGAATGAGCTTACAAAACGCGAAAGAGAATTCTGGAACGCGGGCATATATCCGGCCGGTATGGATGAGGTCGGCCGCGGCCCGCTTGCGGGGCCCGTTGTAACGTGCTGTGTAATACTGCCGAGTGAGCCGCTTATTGAACACATAAACGATTCCAAAAAGGTAACGGAGCTCAGGCGGACTAAGCTTGCACCCATAATAGAAGCGCAGGCGCTTGCAATAGGCTACGGCTGGTGTACAAACGGGGAGATAGACAAACTGAATATACTCAATGCCACAAAAAAGGCGTTTAGGCAGGCCTATTTTGCCATGGAACATGATTGCAGCCATGTGCTTATAGACGCCGTGAAGGGGCTTGATATACCGGCTGAACAGCATTCCATAATCCATGGCGATGCGTTAAGCTATCTCATAGGTGCGGCAAGCATAGCGGCAAAGGTTAAGAGGGATACGTATATGTGCCAAATGGACGAAAAGTATCCCGAATACGGCTTTGAGCGGAACAAGGGCTACGGCACGGCGGAGCATATTGCCGCACTGAAAAAATACGGCCCATGCCCAATACACCGCATGAGCTTTATTGGCAAGATTTTGGGAGAAAAACAATGAATAATATTGAGCGCGGCAAGCGGGGCGAATATGCCGCGCTTGAATACTTGCTTAAACAAGGATATGTTTATCGTGACCGCAACTTCCGCGCGGCAAAGTGCGAAATAGACCTTATAGTTATGGATGGGGACACACTCGTGTTTGTGGAGGTAAAAGCGCGCCATGGAAGCGAATACGGCACGGGGCGCGAGGCTGTTACCGCGGCAAAGCAGCGAAACATTATTAAGGCCGCACAAATATACGCCGTGAATACGGGCTTGATAGATAATTTTATCCGCTTTGACGTGATTGAGGTTGATCTTGACACGCTGCAGGTGGAGCACATCATAGACGCATTTCGTTTGAACTAAGTTAATATATTATGAATTTTTGATATTGTATGTCTGTATAAGCCAAAATGTGGTATCCTATATGTATATATTGGAGCAGTATGCCTGCTTAAAGCTTATGCGGAGTACTATATGAAAAAGAGATTTTTTGCATTTATTCTGGCACTTTTGGCGCTTGCGCTGCCTGCGCTTTGCTTTGCGGACGGGGAAAATATGCTGTCCGGCGGCTTTGGAGCGGAGGTGCAATGGCACAAGCAGGCCTGGTATGAAGGCGATGCTTACGGAAGCATCGAAAACCGGGACGGCGTTGTGCATATAAGCGCAGCGGGGGATGAAGGCAACGATATTCGCCTTTGCCGCACAATGAATGTGGACAAGAACAGCTATTACAGGATAAGCTGTGCCGTTAAAACGGCGGATGTTTACGGCGGCGCGGGCGCGAACATATCGATAGACGGTTCACTTGCCGCAAGCGATGGCGTATATGGCCAAACGGATTGGCAAACGGTAGAGCTTATCGGCAAAACCGGCAAAGATCAAACCGAACTCACCGTATGCGTGCGCGTGGGCGGCTACGGTGCGCTTTCAAACGGCGAAGCATGGTTTAAGGACATAAGCATGGAAAAGCTTGCGTCATATTCGGGCCATGCTGTCGATTTTTCGATTGCTACGGTTGGCGCGGCGGATAATGCCGCAGATGAGGACGAATCGACGGAAGGCGATTTTCCCGAAAGCGGCCGCGTTATGCTGGCCGTGCTTGCAACGGTTTTCTTCGGGGCGATAATATACGGCAGGTTTATTGAAACAGAACAGCTTACGCTTGAAGCGGAGCAAAAGGGGGACGGCGCGAAGCTTGCCGCAATACTTGTGTTTGCGTTCATCGTGCGCGTAATATGCTCGCTTGTGTTTTATGGGCATCCGACTGATATAAACTGCTTCATGGCGTGGGGCTATCATTTAAATGAGGGCGGTTTGGCCGCTTTCTATAATTCCGGCATGTTTGCGGACTATCCGCCGGGATATATGTACGTGCTGTATATAACGTCCGGCATAGCAAAGCTGCTTGGGCTTAGCTATGCTTCGGCCGCATATGCGCTCATTACCAAAATGCCTGGCATACTGGCGGATATCGTCTCGGCCTATGTTGTGTACAGGTTGGCAAAAAAGCTTGCGAAGAGCGGCTGTAGGGATGCTGCGCGCTGGGGCAGGCTTCCGTTGGTGCTGGCGGCTGTTGTGGCCATAAGCCCGCTGTTCACTTTCCTCAGCGGCGGCTGGGGGCAGATAGATCAGGTGTTGGCGCTGATGCTGCTTTTGACCATATGGCTGTTTGACGAAAAGAAGGAAATACTTGCCGGCGTGGTTTACGGCGCGGCAATAATGACAAAGCCGCAGGCGCTTATGGTAGGGCCTCTGCTGGCGGCGGCATATTTCTGCCGCATATATGATGAAAGGGAGCATAGGGCAAAGCAGGCCGCAAAGACCGTTGCCGCGGTTATAGGCGCGGTAGCAATGCTTTTCATAATAGCGTGGCCGTTCAAAGGGGAGCAGCAGCCACTGTGGTTTCTGGATAAGCTTATAGGTACGGCCACAAGCTATAATTACGGCAGCGTGGAGGCTTTCAACCTTATGGCCCTGCTTGGCGGCAACTGGAAGAATGCTGACAGCGTACTGTTCATATTCACCTATGCCCAGCTTGGCACGGTGCTTATAGCGCTGAGCGTTGCGGCAAGCATATTGATGTATATAAAGGGGCACGGCAGGAACCGCGGCTGTTTGGCGCTTAGCGCGGGTTATCTTATAATCGCGCTGTTTGAACTGGGACACTATATGCACGAAAGGTATCTTGTTCCGGCGCTTCTGCTTATTCTTGTAGCATTCGTTTATTATAGGGACAGGCGGCTGTTTGTTTCGTTCCTATGGCTTACGGCTGCGGCGCTTTACAATGCGTGCTATGCCTTTATAATTGTCAGCAACCAAAGCTGGCGCACGGATTATTATACGGCGCTTATGATCGCGGGCTGCATAATAAATTTGGCGGGGTTTGTATATTTGAGCATTGCGTGCTTTGATATCATATTCCGCGGCAGGATACGCCCTGCGTTTGCCGAAAAGAAACCGGAAAGGGAAGAAATAACCGCATTGCCGGAACCGGTGAACACAAAGCTGAATTATACCAAGCGGGATAGGATATTCGTTATAGCGCTCACGGTGATATATGGCATTATAGCGCTTATAAACCTTGGCACCACAGTTGCGCCGGAGAATTATTGGACTGGTAAAAGCGGGGACACAGTTGAAATAACGATAGATGCCGATGCCGGCGTTGACGATATATGGGTATACGGCGGGCTGTATACCGGCAGCATAACATTAACGGACGATGAAGGCAACTGCGTTACCTATGACGAGATAAACGGCGATATGTTCCGCTGGAAGAGCATAGGCGGCGGCATGAAGGGCAGCCATATCACGCTGAGCGTGACGAGCGGCTCCGTTTGGTTCAATGAAATTGCCATGCTTGATGCGGACAGGAACGTAATAGCCGCGCATGCGGAAGGCGAAGCGCAGGCGTTGTTTGATGAAGCGGACGCTGTGCCGGAAAACAGAACGTATATGTACGGCATGTACTTTGACGAACTGTACCATGCACGCACGGCATACGAGCATCTGCATGGCATAAAGCCGTACGAAAATTCCCATCCGCCGCTCGGCAAGATATTCATAATGCTAGGCATAGCGGTGTTCGGTATGAATGCGTTCGGTTGGCGCGTTGTGGGCGCATTATTTGGAATAGGCATGGTGCCCATAATGTATGCGTTTGC
>ENA-OROD01001270-OROD01001270.1-human-gut-metagenome-genome-assembly--contig:-NODE-1270-length-20981-cov-6.801013_pt1 | contig 20981 bp, 18 predicted proteins | sample MGYA00242123_ERZ509038 | MGnify/ENA primary metagenome ERZ509038 (study PRJEB26280, sample SAMEA2338719) | human gut metagenome | biome: human gut; feature: human-associated habitat; material: faeces... | reverse complement strand
TAACGAGTAATACCTGTCTGGCAGCGTGGGTGGCGTGCTTTTCATTTTGATTGCCAAGATAATGGGAACAGAGGATGGCACCACCGGCAGCGAGGCCGGCACGCTCCCGTCTGCCGGGCGCTCTGTCCCTGCGGCACAGGATGACGGGATGGCCGGAGCTGCCGGAAGCGTCGCGGAGGGAAACCCGGCCGCTGTACCGGGTGCCGCAGCTGAGGAGAGAGCGGCCCTTGCGGACAGCGCTCCAAAGAAGGGGCCGTCCTGCACGGTAAGCATGGGAGAGGTCCCGCAGCAGGGGACGTTCGCACCACAGCGGGAAGACTGGGGAAAAGTGTCCTGGTTCGCGGTGACGGTGCGTTTGCCTGTGGAGTGATGTCCTGCTGTCCCGCCGCACGGTACGGCCGGGGAAAACTCCTCCACCTGAAGAAATCCACTATCCCATATTCAAGAGGTCTACTTCAAAAATAAAAAGTTACTGTTTTGTCTGTGAAAACAGTCAAGATATAAATGTATAATTCTCAATATGTTACTATTGATGCTCCGAATGGTATGGATCTTGCTTTAAGTCCTGCAGTTCGGAACCGTACGGTTCGTACCAAAAGGAGCACTCATTATGGTCATGGAAAGGGATACATTTGTTCTCAGTAATGAGGACCGCCGCAGACGCTGTGAAGCGGCTGTTGCACGCATAAAGGAATTTCTTCTTAATGCTCCCCAGAAAGTCGATACAGAGCGCCTCAAGTTTTTGCTTGAGGCTTATGAAGAGTACGGCAGTGAACCCGTCATCCTGCTGCGTGCTCACCTTTTTGAGAAGGTCCTGCTGAACAAGACCCTCTACCTTGATGACAATCCGATCGTGGGTACTGTCACGGGACAGCCTGCCGGCGTCTATGTGTACCCTGAATGGGATGCGGACTGGATCATGAAGGAAATGAACCAGGCGATGATGAGCCACCTGGGCAAGGTGGATATCAGCGCCGAGGGCAAAAAGCTGATGCGCGAGGCCGGCAAATACTTCAAGCACCGCAGTGCGACGGCCAGGGCCCACCAGCTTTCCCGCGAGATCAACGGCTATGATCCTACGGACGACATCAAGGCCGGCCTGTTCACGGAGGGCACCCTGTACACCGTGGGCGCGGGCAATGTGGACTACGAGACCTTCGTGCGCCGTGGCCTGAACGACATCATCGCCGAAACGGAAGAGCGCCTGGCGGCCCTGCCTGTCACGGCGGAAAACAGTTCCAAGATCGACTTTTATCGTGCCGCCATCATTTCCATGCGTGCCCTGGTCAGCCTTGCCGGTCGTTATGCTGAGCTGGCGGAAAAGATGGCGGCCGAATGTGAAGACGCCGAGCGCAAGGCCGAGCTGCTCGAGATCGCCGAGACCTGCCGCCAGGTGCCGGCCAATCCGCCCCGCTCCTTCCGCGAAGCCGTGCAGTCCTGGTGGTTCCTGCACCTTGGCGTGCAGATCGAGCAGGCGGGCTGCGGCTCCTCTCCGGGGCGTCTCGGCCAGTACCTGGATGTCTATTACCAGCGCGACAAGGAAAAGGGCCTGGGCAAGGAAGACGCGCTCCCCTGGATCAAGTGCCTGTTCTGCAAGATCCTCGAATTCGGCTATTATCAGGGCATAGCCTATTCCCAGCTCGTGTCCGGCCATACCGGCCACACCATCAACGTCGGTGGCCTTGACGCCAATGGGAACGATGCCACGACCGAGCTCGACTATCTGCTGCTCGATGCCCAGATCGCCCTGCGCAACATCCAGCCCACCATCACGGTCCTGTACCACGACGGTCTCAAGGAAGACTTCCTGCTGAAGTGCGTCGATCTCGACCGGACGGGCCTTGGTCAGCCCCAGTGGATGAATACCAATGTCATCATCCAGCGCCTGCTGGCCCGGCATGCCAATGTCGGTATCACCATCGAAGATGCCCGCAACTGCATCAACATGAGCTGCGTGGGCACCGGTGTGGCGGGCAAGACCTGCTTCATCCGCGAGAATGCCACCTACAACCTCGCCAAGTGCATGGAGCTGGCCCTGTATGACGGCCTCGACCCCATGACCGGGAAGCAGGTAGGTGCCCATACGGGCGATCCGTGCTCTTTTGCCACCTTCGAGGATCTTTTTGCCGCCTACAGCACCCAGGTTGGCCACATGTTCAAGAAGATCCGCGCGTATGGTTCCATCTCGAACAAGAGCCTTGGCGATACGGTGCCCACCTCGTTCAGATCGGCCATGTACCATGGCTGCCTGCAGCGCGGCATGCACGAATGCCAGGGCGGGGCGGACTACTATCTGTATTACACCATCAGCACTGCCGGGGTGGATGCTGCGAACTCGCTCGCTGCCCTGAAGTACCTTGTTTTTGATGAAAAGAAGGTCACCATGGCCCAGATGCTGGAAGCCCTGAAGGCCAACTTCGAAGGCTTCGAGGAACTGCGGGAGGTGTGTCTTGCGGCTCCCAAGCATGGCAACAACGATCCGGAAATGAATGCCATCGTGCGCCGGGTCTATGATGATGCCTACCGCCAGTTCCACGCCAACGGTTCCAGCTTCTACGGCAAGCACCTTTCCAACTGTGAGGCCTATTCGCTGTCGATCCACAATTACTTCGGCATGCTCACGGGGGCCCTGCCCATGGGACGCTGCAAGGGCAAGCCTTTGACCGACGCCAGCGTGTCCGCCATGCCCGGTACGGACAAGAACGGTCCCCTTGCCCTGATCGCTTCCGCAGCCAAGGCCCTGGACACCGTCCGTTACGGGTCGAACCACTTCAATATGAAGTTCCACCCCTCTTCGCTGCAGGGGATCAGCGGGGCCCGCAAGCTGCTGGCCCTCATCAAGAGCTATATGGACATGGGGGGATCCCACATCCAGTTCAATATCGTCAGTACGGATACCCTGCGGCAGGCAAAGGCCAAGCCGGAAGATTACAAGGGCCTTACGGTCCGCGTGGCCGGGTTCAGCGCCTATTTCACGCGGCTGCATGAAGGTGTGCAGGACGAGATCATCGCCCGCAGCGAATTGACCATGTAAGACAGGCAGCCGAGCTGCCATGGAGAGAATATGAAGATATCTGCCGAAGCCAGAACGTGCCTGGCCGAATTCCTGGAAGATGCCGAAGACAGCTTTATCCGTGTGGGCCAGACGACTGTGGGGGGCGGTTGCTGCTCCCGTCTGATCCTCGGGGTGTCGATTGATGACGAATTCCATGAGGACGATGATCTTCGCATGGATGTGGACGGTATCCCGGTGGTGATCGACAGGCATTTGAACGAACGCCTTGGCGAGATCAGCATCGATGTGGATCCCGACAAGGGGATCGTGATAAATCACAACTAAAGCCAGACAGCATAAAAGGGAGTATCGGGCACGGTCCGGTACTCCCTTGTTTTTTGCATCTCGGTTAGCAGGAGCCGGTCATGAGCCTGACAGCAACCATATTCGATATCCAGCATTTCAGTCTGCACGATGGCCCGGGGGTACGTTCCACGGTATTTTTCAAGGGGTGTCCGCTCTCCTGTTTCTGGTGCAGCAACCCCGAGTCGCAGCACATGTTCCCGGAGGTCCTTTACTACAGGAGCCAGTGCAAGCAGTGCGGCGCCTGTCTGGCTGCCTGTCCGGAAGGGCTGCTGCATGTCGAGGACGGAAGGGTGAAACGCGCGCAAGGATGCAAAGCCTGCGGCCAGTGCACGGCCGCCTGCCGCTATGGAGCGCAGATCCTTTCCGGGAAGAAGATGTCCGTCAGTGAGGTGTGCGACGAGGTCCACCAGCACTGGCGCATCTTCATGCAGAGCGGCGGCGGGGTGACGTGCAGCGGCGGAGAGCCCATGGCACAGTTCCCCTTTCTTTTTGAACTGTTGAAGACCCTGCATGAAGACATCGGTCTGAATACCTGCATCGAGACCTGCGGTTTTTCCTCATGGGAGAACTATCGGAAGATCCTGCCCTATATCGATGAGCTCTATATGGATATCAAGCATATGGACAGCACGATGCACCAACGGGGCACAGGCAGGGGGAACGAGATCATCCTGTCCAACATCAGGAACATGGCACAGGCAGGAAAGGACGTGACCATACGCGTGCCGCTGATCCCGTCCTTCAATGACACGGATGAAAACCTGGAACAGCTTGCCGGCTTCATGCGCGGCAACGGGCTGCGCCGGGTGGAGTTCATGCCCATGCATGTCTACGGACGCTCAAAGTACGAGGCCCTGGGACGGACGCTGGACGTGGATGAGAGCAGGCCGCCCAGGACAGACGTCGCGGTGGCCTGCCTGGAGGCTGCGGGCATCGAGGCTGCGGTGCAGCACTTGTGATCATTCTATCTCGCTCAGGATGCGCCAGAGGGTATTGTAGCTGATGCCCAGTTCGCGGGCAGCCTGCTGCTTGTTCCAGGAACAGCGGATGATGGTGTCCTGGACGATCTGGCGGCGCAATGTCTCTATCCTGTCCTTGAGGGATCCGGTCAGGGTCGGTGCAACGGGTACCGGCCGGACCGGATCCTGCTTTTTTTCGCAGGCCCATTCGTCAAGGATGCTGCAGAACAGGGCCGGGTCCGCCGTTTCCTGCTGGCCAAGCAGGATGATGTAGCTTTCAAAAACGGAGCGCAGCTCTCTGACATTGCCGGGCCAGGTATGGGCGGAAAGTTTTTCGAAAATGGCCGGGCTGATGATGTCGGCCGTTTTTCCGTATTGGTGCAGAAGGGGCGTGAGCAGGTCAGGGATATCCTCCAGCCGATGCCGCAGGGGAGGGACCTGCAGGCGCAGGCAGGCCAGACGGTAAAAGAGGTCCGCGCGAAAATTGCCTTTTTGGACCATTTCCGGAAGGGATTTGTGCGATGCGCTGATGATGCGTATGTCGACAGGGATGATGTGGCTTCCGCCCACACGGATGACCTCGCGTGTTTCCAGGACGCGTAGCAGGCGCAGCTGGGTGCTGTAGCCCAGGTCCCCCACTTCATCCAGGAACAGGGTCCCCCCGTGTGCCATCTCAAAAACGCCGGCCTTGCCGCTGCGCTTGGCCCCGGTAAAAGCGCCTTCTTCATATCCGAACAATTCGCTTTCGAGCAGGGTCTCCGGTATGGCCGCACAGTTGATGGCCAGAAAAGGAGCGTTTCTGCGGGGGCTGGCATTATGGATGGCCTGGGCTACCAGATCCTTGCCTGTCCCGGTCTCGCCGTGGATCAGGATGGAGGCATCATGCGGGGCGTACGTATTGATGCGCTCGCGAAGGGTCTTCATGACGCTGCTTTTTCCAAGGATATCATTTACCTGGGTGTGCGCGACGAAGCCGTGCTGCTTTTGTGACGCCCGGATGCGCCCCGCAAAGTCATACAGCGAGGCCAGGTCCCGTATGAAGGCGACAGCGCCATGCCGCCGTGAATCGATGGAAAACGGGATGACGTTGATGATCAGCTGCCGCTTGTTGATGGTGACGATCTTGTCGACGATGGATATGCCCGTATTGAGGGTCTCTGTAAGGAAAAGCTGGTCGAAGTAGAATGAAAAGTCATTCTGCTTTAGCGGGATCTTTGTAGGGGAAAGGAGTTTTGCCGCAGTGATGTTGCTGTAGATGCAGTTTTCATTTTCATCAATGAAAACGACACCTTCATTGTAGAGCTTCAGGATGGATAACAGCTGCTCGTGATGCAGCTGTTCCTCCCTTTTCATCTGGGCGATGATCTTTGCCCTGTTGAGGGCGATCCGAAAACTGTAGCTTGTGGGCTCTACCGGAAAGTAGGAGATATCCTGCTTGTTCTGGACGACCTCCGAGGAAAAGCCGCCGCCAACGATGGCGCGACAGCCGGACGCCATAACGGTGTTCAGGTTTTTTTCAAGATCGATGATGTTGTTATACCGGATGGGGATGAGGGAGACATCACACAGCTTTTCAAGAAGCTCTATGTTGATGTTTTCGTTCGCATGGATGGTCAGGCCTATTTCCCGTGTCTTTTCCCTGGCTTCGAGAACGGCCTGGATGATGTCCATGTCTGTTTTTTGTATCTGTATGGCAAAATAGCCTATGTTTTTTACGGAATGAAAAAATGTGCTGTAGATGAGGATGACATCATACCCTTCGCGCAAAAGTTTTGCCGTCCCGAGGTCCTGTTCCGAATAGTCTATGATAAAGTAGTCGATCGTATATTCAAGACTATTGTTAAATTCCTTCATCCTGCTTTCAAAGTTATGGAAGTATGAAAGCACGGCAAATTTGAATGGGGACGAGAGCGGCATGATCGCCTCCTGAAAAGCCGATAGGATAATATATATTATTGTTTTGATTGGATATAAAAATAGAGTATGCACAATTTTTAGTTTTGTACATACTCTATCAGGCGGGAAGAATCAGGAATTAAAATGCATTATTGGGTATCCAGAGTGCCAGCATGGGGAAGACCGTAAGCAGCAGGACCAGACCGATATTGATACACATGAAGGGCAGCACACCCTGGAAGATCGTCTTCATAGGCACATCGGGGGCGGCGTCGTGCATGACGAACACATTGACCCCGACAGGAGGTGACAGGAGGCCCACCTCGGACATGATCACGGCAAAGACGCCGAACCAGACAGGGTCGATACCGAAGTGACGGACCAGGGGGAACAGGAACGGAATGGTCAGGATCAGGAGCCCGAACATGTCGAGCATGGTACCGAGGATCAGGTAGATGATGCCGACGGTCAGCAGGAAGGTGTAGGGGCTGAGGTTGAGGGCAGCCACCCAGTCGACCAGGGCCTGCGACGCACCGGTGATGGCCAGGAATCGGGCCATCAGATAGCCGGTCAGGATGATGCCGTAGATCATGGCGGCCACATAGGCGGTCTCGATCATGGCCTTCTTGGTATTGGCCCATGTGAGCTTCTTCTGCACTGCAGAGATGATGAGCACACCGACCACACCGATCCCCGAGGCTTCCGTGGGGGTACAGAAGCCGCCGTAGATGCCGCCGATGACGATGCCGAACAGCACCAGCAGGCCCCAGGTCCCCTTGAGGGAGACGATGCGTTCCTTCCAGCTGTACGACTGGCCGATGGGGCCGAGACTGGGATTGATCTTGCAGCTCAGCCAGCAATAGATGCAGTAGAGCGCGGTGGAGATGAGGCCGGGGATGATGCCGGCCAGGAACAGACGGCCCACGGATGTATCGGTCAGGACGCCGTAGAAGATGAAGCCTGCACTGGGGGGGATGAGGATGGCCAGGGTGCCAGCCGAGGTGATGGCGCCAGTACTGAGCTTGTCGTCATACTTGTAGCGCTTCAGCTCCGGGCGCAGGATCCCGGCCATGGTCGCCACCGAGGCGGACGAGGAGCCCGTGATGGCGCCGAAGCAGGCGCAGGTGACGACGGAGGAGATGAGCAGGCCGCCCTGCAAACGTCCGAGCCAGCGCTCGATGCAGGTGAAAAGGTCGCGTGCGATACCGGTATGGAAAACCATCTTGCCCATGAACACGAAGAGCGGGATGCACAGCAGGATGAAGTCCGTACCTGTCTGCATGGCCACCATGATGGTCTGTTGCAGCATGCTGTCCAGCCCTGCCACCAGCGTCAGACCCACAGCGGCGACGGCACCAAGGGCAAAGGTGACCGGGACCCCCATGACCAGCAGGAAAATCATGCATGCAAGACCGTAGAATCCGATTGAGACCATATGATTCTCCTACGACTGCTTTCCAAAAAGCTTCTTCAGGGTGAAACGGGCAAGAAGGGCAAGGGTCAGCAGGCAACTTAAAATCATCAGAGAGGTGAAGGGCCAGAGGGGCCATTCGAGTTCCATGGTTCCTTCGTTGATATGGAACTGGTATTCAAGACCGCTGATGCCTTCAAAAGCGATGGCGGTATAGAATATGGATCCGCAAAGAATGGTCAAAAAGTTTGATATCCTTCTGAACAAAGGCGAGAAGTTGTTATAGAAGATATCCATGCGGATATGTCTGTCTTCCTGCCAGGTATTGCTCTGACACAGGAAGACCAGCAGGAAGAATGCCAGCCCGCAGAGCTCCTGGGACCATGTGAAACCGGAGTTGAAGAAGTAGCGGCCGATAACTTCGAGGGTGATGGTACACGTCATGACCGCCAGGCAGATCTGGGCGGTGATGGAATGTACGGTTTGGGATAACCTCCCCAGGAAGGAATCCGTTTGCCGGTATGCGCTGTGATCTTTTTCCATAATGTCCCTGCATGGGTTGATGTCATGGCCTGCTTGTTCAGGGGCAGGACGTGCCCGGGGGGACATCCCCGGGCACGATGGGGAATCAGAAGCCGGTAATGATGCCCTTGACGGGATTCTTCGTCACCAGCTCCAGGGCCTGTTCGGGGGTAAGGTCCTTGTACTGTTCGGTCAGCTTCGTCAGCTCTTCAAACATGGCCTTTGCCGGGTAGCCTTCGGCTTCGCAGTCGGCGATGAACTGGTCGTAAACGGGCTGGACGGCCTTGCGCATCTTTGCCTTCTCCTCAGGGGAGATCTCGATGAACTCGACGCCGTTTTCCTTCATGGTCTTGGCCGCGATCTTGTCATCGATGTCATAGGACTGGGAAGCGATCTGGGAGGCCTGGCGCATCTTGAGGTAGAAGAACTTCTGCTGTTCGGGCGTCAGGCCCTTGAAGAAGGCCTTGTTCATGCAATAGGGAACGCCCATGTTCATGATGCCGAGGCGGGTGGAGTACTTGGCGATCTCGTACAGCTTGTAGGCAGCAGCCGAACCGTCAGCGTACAGCACGCCGTCAATGACGCCGCTCTGGAGGCCGGTGTAGGATTCGGCGGACTGCATCATGACGGGCACGGCGCCCAGGGCCTCCAGAAAGTCGGAGCAAAGGCCGCCGACGGAGCGGATCTTCATGCCCTTGAGGTCTGCCATGCAGCGGACGGGCTTCTTGGAGATCAGGTGATACTGCGAGACGTTCACCCAGGCCCCCAGGTAGACACCCATCTTTTCGTATTCCTTCTTGAAATACTTGGGATAGAGCGTTTCCATGACCAGGGGGCCGACGTAGGTGTTGGGGAAGAGGAAGGGCAGGTCATTGACCTTGGAAAGGTGGAAGGACTTGGCAGCATAGCTGGGATAGCCGGTCGTCAGGTCACAAACACCGGAAGCAACGGCACGGAAGCCCTGGTTGGCAGGGTGGAGGACACCGTTCAGGAAATTGCGGAATGTAAATTCCCCATTGCTTTCTTTGGTGACCATTTCTTCCCATGTCTTCCATCCAAACTTGAAGACGGGATAATGCTCAGGATAGTATGCGGAAAAGCGTACTTCAACCTCCTTTGCAAAAGAATCGCGAGGCTGTAAAAGAGTTATTGTGCAGAGGATAAGGATACCAAGGACCGTGTACTGCAGAATGCGCTTCATGATTTCCTCCCAAAGCAGTTTGTGATAAATGTAGCAATTGTCATGCCAGAATATTTTTTTGATAAAAACAAGTTAAAATAGCATCTTATAGAAGATTTATATAAATAACTATTATTGTTTTCTTTTATTTTTAAAAAAGACTATTTGAAAAATGGATGCAGGCAGGCAATCGAAGCGTTTTTTAAACATACTAAAATGATATGTTTTGTCGTGGAAAACAGTCTGCACCATCCATAACCAGTTAAATTATATAGAAGGAGTATGGCTGTTTCGTGCTGGAGCTCCTGCCCGCCCCCAGCTTCTCCCAGGGGGGAGGTTTGCGCCGTACAGAGGGGGGCAGAGGGACATGATCCTGCAACAGCCGGAAAAAAGGGCATGCCTGAAGGAAAGACATGGCGCGAGGCGGGGCCATGTCCGGAGGTGGGGCGAGAGAGGTCAGGAATGTCTGCAGGCAAGAGGCTTACTTTTGCCGGGGCGGCATCTCGGCCTTGATTTGGCGCAGGAGCCGGCGCTGTTCCGGGGACCAGAGCAGGGGCTTCAGCTTGCGTGTCCAGGGCGAGGTCAGGCGGGCGAACATGCCCACCAGGACGGCCGAGAGCACGGTGCCTTCGCGCAGGCCCACGATGCTGCCCAGCACGGCAAGGCCGAGAAGGCACGAGGCCAGGACCAGCGAGCAGTCGAACAGGACCTTGATGTTGCCGAAGTTCTTGCGGGAACGTGCCGCGATGACGATGACCAGGCCTTCGCCGGGGATGACCGTGGCATTGCTCATGATCTCAAGACTGATGCCCGCGCCCAGCACGGCACTGCCCACGATGCACATGACGATCTGCCAGACATAGACGTCCGTGACCAGCGCGCCGGTGAGGTGCATCCAGAAGTCGATGAACACGCTGAAGATGAGCACGGCCGGGATCTGCAAGAGCTCCGCGATGCCCAGCCTGCGCCGGAGCAGGATGCGCTGGAGCAGCAGGAAGAGCAGGTTGCAGGCAAAGGTCGTGGTGCCCAGGGTCAGGCCAAAGATGGCGGCCAGCGTATAAGGCAGGGTCGTGATGGGGGTGGTGCCCAGGTGGGCCTGGGTGATCAGGGCGATGCCCAGGGCGTTGAAGAACAGCGAGACGGAAAGACAACCATACCGTTTGACGACATCCGAAGTTTTCACGATGGCCCCCTTGCACGCGGCATGTCCGGGAAATAGCGCGTCTCCTCCCCCCTGGGACGGCTGCCGGGAAGCTCCTGACCGGCGTGTGAGACACAGAGTAATCATTGCGGGGAAGACTGCAAGGAGGGGCGCTGCCACAGGGCCGGCCGGACAGGCGGGGACGGTCAGCGCTTGAGGACGACGTATTCTTTTTCTTCCCGTGTCCCTTTTTGCAAGTTGCACTGCGGACAGGAGAGTTCCAGGTTGGACAGATCCCATTCGTCGCCCCCGGCCGCGATGGGGACGATATGGTCCACATGGAAGTTCTTTTTACTGACCAAGGCGCCGCATTTCATGCAGATGCCGCCGTCGCGCACATAGACAACCTGGCGTACACGCGACCAGTCCGTGAGCATGAAGAAGTCCCGCAGGCAGCGGGGCCCGCAGAAGGTGTGGCGGTTGTCCAGGGTGCGCTGGCCGCACATGCGGCAGAGCATCCGTCCTTCCTCGTCCTTGCGGCGCGGGAAGCGCTCCTTGTTGCTGCGTCCGTGTCTGTCGCTCATGGCGTATCGTCCTGCTGTTTGCGGTGTAGCGTTGGCGTCTTGCCGAGGGCTGCCGGGCAGACGCCCGATTCTTCAAGGTTGCCATGACGGTGTTCCAGAATGTGGACACTGTGGGGGAAATTTTTCAAGGGTAGCCGGATCACCAAAAAAGAAAGCCATCCCGATGGATTGGGATGGCTTGGGGAAATTCTGCCGGCTGGGAAGTTAGTCGTTGCTAAATACAGCTTGCTCCATTTTTTTATTGAGCAAGTTATTGGGAAAACAGCGTATCAGCAGGGATTCTGCAATATCGATAAACTCATCGGCAACGCTATAGGCACTGAAGTAGGTCGCGATATCAGAAAGGAATACATTGCACTCAACGACCTGTCTCGGCTTATCGCAAGATGGTATGAATTGTTGGTTCCGTGTAGGGTGGCTAACGAGCATCATACGTTGCAAATTTTTTCTTTTCCTATTGAGGGCAGAATTCATCTCCATCCAGAGACTTTGTCTTTTGGCTTTCCCAACATAGATAGATTTTCCTCTGCTGTCGAAGAAGACGTAAATCCCGTGGTGTTCTTCCAGTGAGTCTCTGAGACCGGCGGCATATGTGCTACTGTTCGCATCGAAGAGTTCCCAGTTGGCTGCCCTTCTGCTGAGTGTCAGGTCGATAGGGTAAAACTCCACGAGTGGACTGATGGCTGTTTGAAAAGCCTGTTTTCGTGCTCTCCTCTGTATTTCTTTGTGTGCATGGATGAGACGCCTATCAACATATTTCTCGGACAGAGATTCTTGTTTATACAGCCTGCTGATATGCTCTGCGGTGATTCCCAAAAAAGAAGCCAGTTCTTTATTGGTAGTTACCCCTAGAACCTTTTTCATCATGTCGATAAACTCGCTACCTTGCACGACAGCCTCTTTGAAGGGATAGATAATAAAAAAAGCGGTCCATTCCTAGAATGAACCGCTCTGTGCGCTTTAGATGGCGGAGAGGGAGGGATTCGAATTTTTTATATATCTATTTGATAATATTTGATATATTTATTTTAATAAATGTGAATGGTACTCATAAAGGTACGCAAGTTGTATAGAACGAAGAAGGACTACCCCGCAGCAAAGCATCCATCTTTTCCAATCCTGCTGAGTCTCCTGTCTTGTGTCAATGTCAAAAGGTTGGCGAGCTGCCATTTGGGCAAAGAGATGGATATGCCCGGAAGTAGATTCTACAAAGCCATGACATTGGGGGAGGAACAGCACGCTTTTTGATTTAAGGAAAACGTGGTATGCCCGAGGCATAGAGCGTGTAGGATTTTGTGGTATCCCTTAATTGGGGGATGGTTCACAGAGCTTCCTCATCCAGGTGACGGAGAGGAAGAAAGGTGTTTTGCGTGCAGATGAACACAACTCGACTCATGGAAAAAATTTCATGTAGGCAAGCGAGTAGTCTGAAACGGAGTAGGCATGGCTGATTATATCTTGAAGCTCTTTGAGAAGGGGTGATTTAGCTTTCCGCTAGGGATACGGAGATCCCTCAAACTTTGTACAGGGAAGAAGGGGAAAAGCGTAATCCCCTCCGAGGGAAGGTAGAGTTTTGGGGGAGTTAAGAAATATCTCTCACTATTGCTGGTGTAGAGCCTAGTATATTTTATGTAATAATGGAGGATATAGTGAACTACTTGTATGGATTGCTTTATGTCATAGCTGTATATATATTTAATTATATTCTAATGAATAGTGACTTTTTCTCGATAAATATTTTTATAATGAGTTTGTATATAAGTCTTGTTTCGATATCTATATTTATGATGTATCGGCACTATTCAGAGGTGCGCGCAATCTGTTATTCATCTTTAACGAAGGTAAGATTTTTTAGCACGATAAAAATTATTGCTTTAGCCTGTGTATCAAGTGTTACTGCTATTTTTTACTGTGTAAATATTTCTTTGTATTCATGCAATGTTGTTGATGATTGGCGTGTGGCGGCTTGTCTTCCAATTATTTTGTTTGTATCTACAATGGTATGTCACAAATTTTATAAAGAGTGGGGAAAACGGTCAAAAGCTATTCAAAAATCAATAATTTCCATTGCCTGTATAAGTGCCTTGATTGTCTCATGTATATCTGTTTCAAGTTTTTATAAGATAAATGAATCCTTTAGTGAGAAAGAAAAATCGCTTATTTATGAAACTATAAGAGATTTAGGTTTTTCTTCTATTCTTTCAAATGTAATACCTTTTTATGGAATATATTCCGATATAAAATTTTATAAACGGTATTCTGATCTTGAAGATGGTAAAAGAAAGTACAATCCGTACTATACAACATTCGGAGATGTTAGCACTGCTGCGTGTACGCTACCTAAAAAATCGTCTTTTATTATATTCATCAAAAGAATTGTTGTCTTTTTCGATGTATTTTTTAATTGGCTGGCTAATCATCTTGGGGGATTTGGACTGTGTATAATGTTTATCCAGGAGTTTTTAGGTGAGTTTTCTTTGGCATCTATATACTGTATACAGTTGATGTTATGGTGCGTTCCGTTTGGCTCTGTCCATAAAAAATACTGCGAAGTCTACGGTAAGGATCCAGTATCTATTAAAAAATTTTATGTAAGTAATATAAAGGTTTTTGTGCTTATATATTTTTTTGTATTTTCTGTATTGAATATTACACTATTCTCTTGATGATTCAGGCGAGAATCCTCCGTTTTTTTACGATGGATGCTGCTGAATATATGAAACAGCTCAAGGCCGCGTGGATTTTTTTTAATTTTCGTGAGCACAACTTTGTGAGGGGGAGGGATTCATATTTTATATTCATCTATTTGAAAATACATAATATATTTATTCAAATCTTGTGTCCTGCTAGAAATTTTTCGAGGTGAACATTCGGGAAAGAAAATGGCTATGCCTGGAAATGGATTCTACAAAACCATTGTATTGAGGGAGGAACAGCACGCTTTTTGATTTAAGGAAAACGTGGCATGCCCGAGGCATAGAGCCTGTAGGATTTTGTGGTATCCCCTAATTTTTAGGATGATTCACGGAGCTTGCTCATCCAGGTGATGGAGAGGAAGAAAGGTGTTTTTGTGCGCATCTACACACAGCTCGACACATGGAAAAAATTTCAGGTAGGCAAGCGAGTAGCCCGAAACGGAGCAGACATGGCTGATTATATCTTGAAGCTCTTCGACAGGGAGCTGATTCGATTTTCCGCTAAGGATACCGGTGATATTCCTGAGATCTCCATAACGCATATAGATCAGGATTCGCTGTCATTCATGCCGCTTGGAATGGAAGTGTCGGATAGGGGCCTTGCCCGTTGGCTGAAGCACAGAAAGATTCCCAGGAACAGAGCGTACATCCATTCGTTTCTGGCAAAGACCGGTCTATCTGCGAATAGCACAATGGGCATCATCGATGTCAGTAAGGGGCTTTCTCTCAACGACAGCTACTGGGTTGTACGGGAAGGGGATTCCAAAACCTTTGACCAGTGCAATCTTTACGACAATAAATTCAGCGAGTTGTTAGCTAATATTGCTTTTACCGGCTATGGCAGCTCTGTTCGTACATCTGTAGTATCAAGTCCTGAATTTACAACGAACGGTATGCTTCCGAAGTGCTGGCGCAGGCAATCTGGTAAAATATACCTTTATAAAGGTGGTACTGTAGGGGCATCAAATACAGGAAATGAGCCCTATTCAGAATACTATGCATGGCAGATTGCCAAGATACTCGGTGTGAATGCAATCGAGTATAATATCGCCAAATGGAAATCGAGACTTTGTTCAAAGTGTGAAATTTTCACCAGCAAGGATATTTCATTTGTTCCTGTGGGCAATATTGTGAAGCAAGGAGGAATGCAGGCAGTCATCGATTACTATGGAACGCTTGATTCTAAGTATAGGGACATGCTGGAGGATATGTTTGTCTTTGATGCTGTCATTGCCAATACTGATCGCCACTTTGGAAACTTTGGTTTCCTTGTGGATGCTGCAACGAATACTCTCAAAGCTCCTGCACCATTGTTTGATCACGGGAACTCACTATTTAATTTTGCCTCTCCCATAGAAATGGAGAGTAAAGATGATTTTATTAATTTTGCTGATGTCCAAGCACCAGTGTGTTACAGCAACTTTTTCTCTGTAGCTAAGTCTTGTATGAAGTTAAGGCATCGTGAAGGATTACGGCACCTCCTAAACTTTAAGCTGAAGAAACATCCTCGTTACAACCTTTCTTCAAAGCGTTTGAAGTATATTGAAATTGCCGTACAGAAGAGGGCATCACTTCTACTTGAAGGGGAGACTCATAGCGAGAGTGAACTGAGCTTCTGGTAGACGAATAGAGAATGAGAAAACATTTGAGGTTTGTATTAGAATAATGTCCTTCAGAAGCAGACATGCAAGTAGCGTTACAAGGATTCCATAGAAGCTCTTTATGATCCGAAGAGACGGTTCAAACTATGGAAATCTTCTCTCGATCAGGGAAAAAATGGTGTAGAGTGATTTTTTAGCGGAAAAATCGGATAAAAAATGCTGTCCCCTCTCCTCAAACTGCTAGTCATCTATGGTGCATAGGTAAGCTTTGAAGGATCTCTGTTTATATAAGAGCGTTACTTTTGTGATATAGTTTTCGTCAAATGAGAATAAAAAAGAGCATAGCATTAAGCTATGCTCTTTTTTTGTGTATAAAATAATTCGGACATACATAATATGAAGTTTTACTCTTCATGGTCTCTGTTCTTAAGGTTTATAACACTCAACCATATAGGGGGTATGTAATACTAATATAATATATTAAAATAGTAATTAAATATAGGAAATGGTAAGTGATTGTTTCGGTATTAAAAGTAATATTGAGATGCTAAAGTGTTTATCCAATACACTGCAAACATGTCATCAGCATATTTGCAGAGTATTGGCTCATTCTTATTTGATGTTCTTTGTCTAAATATGAGGTGAAAACATGAAAAACAAAAACGTACAGTATCTGGATAATATCAAAAATAGTGTCAATGAGTTGTTAGACTTCTATACAGGTAGTCATCGTAAAACATTATCCATCAGGTTTGATGTTAGATATCCTCAAGATTATATTGGAGATACCTCATCAAAAAATATATCTGATTGCATGGCACATATGGTCAAAAAGTATAAACGTCGTAAATGTGATCCGTATTATATTTGGGTACGTGAACAAAACAAAAGTGATCATCCTCACTACCATTGCTTGTTCTTGTTAGATGGAACTAGAGTTAAGACTTATAACCATGTCTTTAAAAGTGTTGAGACAATTTGGAATTCTACTCTAGATATAGATAGAGATTCAAAAGGATTGATAGACTACTGCACGAAGAAATCCAATAGGGATTATAACGGCAAAATGATTACCAGGACATCTGATATTGAAAAGTTCGATTCAAGATTAGATGAAGTGAAACAGCAGGCTTTATATTTAGCAAAAGCATACACCAAAGGTCCTCTCTATGATGGACAGAGAAACTTTGGTATGTCACGTTTACCTAAAAATAAAAACATAGATTCTCATAATTCTGATAATAATTAAGGGGATTATCATGGATACTCAAAACAAAAAATCTTATAGTTTTTCAGTGCAGCAGTCACCAAATTCTGAAAACGAACATACTGCTATCGTATCTGTATCTCTCTGTGATGGTACGATGACAGTATCAAACTTTGGTAGTGCAAATCAGGCTACAGTGAATTCTTACAACACAGTCGATATTATCAATGCTGCTAGAAATGATGCTCAGGCAAAGATTCAAGATCAGATGAATTTCATGTCGTCTCAAACAGTATGTCATCCAGCAGTATCTACAGGTCAGAAAGATTCTACATATCCAGTTAATAGCAATTCTAGTACAACAGCGTTACCACCTTCTCAGAATAAACATGGAGGTGGGAGCAAACTGGCTAGTGAGAAACAGAAAGATTTTATAAAGCAGTTGGCTGATAGAAAGCGTATACATATAGATCAGTTGTGTATGGATATGTTTAGCCACGGTAGTAGTAATATGACAGGTGCTGAGGCAAATGAGATGATCAAGCATTTAAAAAGAGCCTAAAGGCTAGATAGTATAAAAAGGGGAAGGAGATGATCTTTTCATGAGTTCTCTCCTTCCCTGTAAAATTCATCAAAAATGATAGAGCGTATTTTTGTTGAGTTTTATCATCACAGTATTACGGAAGAAAAAATATCTGTATAAGATCAGTTTTATCCTTGCAAGAGGATTCATCTGCATAATATATTTTCATATTATTTGTCTTTATATCGTCAGAGAAAAATATCATCCGCTTTCCTTGACGAATACTTTATCGAATTGATATGTTTTATCACCTTGGAGCCCATTCTTGATATTGCTATAGTTTTGCTGCTGACTAGTAAAAATATCAAGATGATAGATAGAATTTCCGAAGAACCTCCAGACACAGATAGAGCAGCATGATTCATATGCCAGCACGCAGTTATATAGCCATCGATCTCAAGTCTTTTTACGCCTCTGTGGAATGCATGGAGCGTGGTCTTGATCCGTTGACTACTCACCTGGTGGTAGCTGATCCCAGCAGAACAGAGAAGACCATTTGTCTGGCAGTTTCTCCCTCATTGAAAGCTCATGGCATTCCGGGTAGAGCACGCTATTTTGAGGTCATCCAGAAGGTACATGCAGCTAATGCCTTGCGCAGACAGAAAGCTCCAGGGAGGAGATTCACGGGAGAATCCTCAGATGCTCTTGAGCTAGCTGCTGATCCTTCCCTAGCCATAAGTTATCTGACAGCTGTGCCTCGTATGGCTCTTTATATCGAGTACAGTACCAGAGTTTACAGCGTATATCTGAAGTATTTCTCTCCTGATGATATCCACGTTTATTCCATCGATGAGGTCTTTATCGATGCTACTCCCTATTTGAAAAATTATCGTACATCCATACATGAACTCACTAAGACTGTCATTCTTGATGTGCTACGCAGCACTGGTATCACAGCTACAGCAGGTATAGGCACCAATCTCTATCTGGCAAAAGTGGCTATGGATATCATGGCCAAAAAAGTAGCAGCAGATGAGGATGGTGTGCGTATAGCCTGTCTGGATGAGATGTCGTATCGTCAGCAGTTGTGGCATCACACCCCCTTGAGGGATTTTTGGAGAGTTGGCAGAGGATATGTCCAGAAGCTGGAAAAGTACGGCATCAAAACGATGGGAGATATTGCCCGCTATTCCATCCATAGCGAGGATTTACTCTTTCGCCTGTTTGGGGTGAATGCAGAGCTGCTGATAGATCATGCCTGGGGTTATGAACCGTGTACGATGGCAGATATCAAGGCATACCAGCCATCTTCCAGGAGCATAGGTTCAGGACAGGTGCTGCATTCTCCCTATGAGGTGGAAAAAGCTCGTCTGGTGGTCAAGGAGATGGTGGACTCGCTTGCTCTGGATTTGGTGGACAAGCGTTTGGTGACGGATCAGCTGGTGCTGACGGTGGGATATGATATCGAGAGTCTGTCCCCTGAGCGTGGTTATACCGGTCTGGTGATTACGGACAGCTATGGACGCCAGCTTCCTCAGCATGCACATGGTACGGTCAATCTAGGCCAGTTCACATCTTCCAGCAGACGGATGACACATGCTGTTCTGGAGCTTTTTGGTCGCATCGTGGACCAAAAATTGCTGGTCAGGCGTATCAATCTGGTAGCAGCCCATGTCTTGCATGAAAGCCAGATAGACAAAAAGCCCAGACAACTCGATTTGTTCACCGATTATGCTGCGAAGCAGAAGCGGGAAGAGCAGGAACAGGGACAGCTCCAAAGAGAACGCAAGAGACAGGAGGCTATCCTGAAAATCCGTGAACGCTATGGCAAAAATGCCCTGCTGAAGGGCATGAATCTGGAAGAAGGAGCTACGACCAGGGAACGCAACCAGCAGATAGGAGGGCACAAGGCATGAGCAACAAGTACGATGATATCATCAATCTGCCACGCCCTGAGTCCAAGTATCCCCGTATGCCCAGAGCCAACAGAGCTGCCCAGTTCTCTCCCTTTGCTGCCTTGACAGGGCACGAGGAAGCCATTCGAGAGACAGCCTATCTGGTAGATGAGCCTAAAAAATTTAGTACAAAAAAATATAGAATTATTACTTCCGCCTTTCAATCAATTTTTTTCTAATTAAGTTTAATTTGTCGATATCACACTTTCCAATTCTACAATTTAGAGTTTTTGCATTTACGAACGATACAATATCGTCAATATCGCTATTTTCACTAAACATCTTTTTCAGATTTTCTATGTCGAAATGATCTATTCTTTGATATGGAATTGTTATTGATTTAAATTCGTTCGGCGTTAATTCAATTACGCCGCCTGCATAATACCTCCCGACAAATTCACATTGGGCGAGTGTTAATGAGTTATAGAAACAGAAAACTAGGCTCTCAGGGTCTATATTTTTAGACAACTGTAGCCCATATGCAATATCCGTAGTATATATCTGCTCAGGATTGGTAGAAAAACGAGGGATGGTGTCATAACGCTTGAAAAATATTACACTTCCACTTTTAACTATTGGAACTCCGTACCAAGGTTTTCGCCTAGAGCATTTATAGCTATACTGAATTTCAATACCATTTCGTTTTGTTTTTGCAACAATATTCAAATATTCTTGCAACTGAATAGGTAAGCTATTAAAATCAAATTCTGCCAAGTCTAATAGATAGACTTTATTGTTTTTTAACTCTAGATCTAATATAAGATTATGATTGACTTCGAATTTATTTTTTGCCATTGCTCCTTTTGATAAAATTGGTTTAATATAGTTCGTACAATTATATTGAATAACTTCCTCTTTAGTTAGAATAAACTTATTGTTTGCTCCAGTGACAATCCCTGGTGCACTCTGGGAAATCTCTCTTATGCTAGGATAACATTTCGATATTTTATTTAGTAAATCTATTTCTTCATCGGAGAGAATAGCATTCGACCATTTTTTTAGTGGTTTGTTTCGTTCAATTTTAGACTGATAGAAAGGCTTTGAGGAATTGAAATTTAAATATTTTTGATATAAAATATAAGGTAGTCCTTTAGTTTCGTTTGTAATATATACCAAACAAGCATCTTGATCTATGGTAGGGAATATACGTTCTGAGAAGCAAATAATATGAATAGTGTTAAAATTTTTTTCTAAAAAGCTCCTGATTTTTTCGGCATAGTTGACTTGCAAAAACTCAATAGGAAGTACAAAAAAAATGGCACCATTTTTAGAAAGAAGCTGGCTAGCTGCTAAAACAAATGCAACCCAGGCATTTTGTATTATGCTTTCAGGCAGACCTATATTTCTACATAAAGTACGCGATGATTCCAGAAATGTTTTACTCATGTTTTTTATATTGATATAGGGGGGATTGCCTATGATTAAATCAAACTCTTCTACATTGATTGAACTAAACTCAAGAAAATCCGATGCGACCAATGTTAGTCTTAGTGAAGTATTTCTTTCTCTAATAAAATTTATTTTTTCTTCAAAAAGTTCTATACCGACTATATCTATAGGGAAATCTAATTTTAAAAAAGCTTCAATAAATCTACCATCTCCTGCACTTGGTTCTAATATATTTTTGATTCTTTTTTTCTGTCGCAATAGATAGTCACGCATAAATTTGACTATAGCATGCGGCGTATAATAGGATCCACACAGTTTATTATTCATAATTACCTTTTTTATAGTATGATTATTTTATTTTTCTGTTTTTCATGTCTGGTATAATCTTATTTCTTTTCTTTAGTAACTCATGGAACTTTTGTGCTAATATGTCAGCTAGTTCTGTATTCTGTTTATTGTCTATCATATCGCTGATATTCATAAGTAAATAATCTAAACGTCTAGAGCGTGTTTGGAAACTTCAGCTTTTATAGTTACAAGAAGGCATGTGGACAAA
>ENA-OROD01001261-OROD01001261.1-human-gut-metagenome-genome-assembly--contig:-NODE-1261-length-21050-cov-3.784568_pt1 | contig 21050 bp, 22 predicted proteins | sample MGYA00242123_ERZ509038 | MGnify/ENA primary metagenome ERZ509038 (study PRJEB26280, sample SAMEA2338719) | human gut metagenome | biome: human gut; feature: human-associated habitat; material: faeces... | reverse complement strand
TAGATTTACTTTTATACTTAGATATGTATAAGTAAATTATAAAATATAATAAGTACTCTAAACTTAAAATAATTAAAGGAATACTTATGTAGAGATTATAAAAGAAAACAATAGTTATAGAAAGAGCTATTATAGTTGGTATTTTTCCTTTTAAGTATGCTATAAGTAAAGGAATATTATAAAAAAGAAGAATATAAATAGATTTATCATTAATATATCTAATTATTAAAAATAAAGCTGATATTAGAGAAATATCTAATAAAATACTTTGTTCTTTTCTATCCATATTACTTAGATGAGTTATATATATTAAGTAGCAAGTTATTGGAAAAAATAAAAATACGAATAATAAAATTATATTTTCAAATATTGGCATAAGTACACCTCTTAGTTTGAATTATATAATTTTAATATGTCGTATTTTGTCGAAATATGAAAAAAATGACAAATTTTGTCATTTTATTTCGTCTATGTATTTTTTTAATTGTTTAGATTCAGGACCTAAAATTATTTTTAATTGATTGTCTATTTCAACAATTCCTTTAGCTCCTAGTTTTTGAATGCCCTCTTTATTGGCTTTACTGACATCTTTTAAAGTAACTTTAAATCTAGATAAATTAATCTCAGTATCAACAATATTTTCTTTACCACCTAGATATTCAACTAATTTATTAAAATCTAGTCCGGCATCTTTCTTATTAGCTTTTATGATTGCTAATAAAATAATAATTAAGATAATTGCTATTACAGCATATTCCATTTTTATCACCATATTAATTATATAATAAGAGAAGAAAAAAATAAAGATATTTTAGTTAATACTACATATAATTATATAGGTATTTATAAACACCAAATATAAGTTTTTGAATACTTTATATTAGAAATAGATAAAGAGGTGGGGACTATGACTACTAATCGTTGTATTAAGAATTTGCTGAAACTAATTGCTCTACTACAAGATAATTCTCTTGATGAGTGTTGTGTAGAGGAAGGTTGCACTAAACCTTTTTTAGGACCTACTATTAATTGTATTTATTATAATACTAGAGTTATTACTTTATATAATAAGAAAGGTACTATATTAAGTGCTAATTATATGGATAGTAGTAATGTTATGCAGACTAGTACATTATTTAGAGTTCATAAAGTAGATGATGATTGTGTTACACTTAGGGTTTTATATAGAGATGGGGATAATTATGTTGCTAGTGGTAGTTTTATTAATGTTAATTTAGGTTGTATTTGTGCAATTCAATGTATAGAAGATGCTGTTGTTTCTAATTTATAGAAAGGAGGATTTGTGAATATGGGTTGTGAAGATAAAAATCGTACTTGTTGTTTAGCAGATGTATTAAGAAAAATACTTGCTCTTCAAAAACAAGATTTTGATAATGAAAGTTACTCTGGTTGTGATAAACCTTTTTTAGGACCAGTATGTAGTAGTGTTTGCTATAATACTAGACCAATTACTTTATATAATTGTTGTACTGGTACTCAATGGAGTTTTCCTTATACATTAAATGGAGAAAGTAGACAATCAACTGTATTTAGAATTGAAGCATTAGATGATTGTTGCTGTACATGTAGAATTTTATATCCTAATAGTACTAATGATGGTTATGTAAGTACTAATCAATTCTTTACATTAGATTTAGGTTGTGTTGGTGCATTACAATGTTTAGCAGATACTTATGTAGAATTATGCTAAGTAAAAAATAACAATAAAAAAAGATTGTTAGTGACAAGATTATATTCTGAAGTCATAACAATCTTTTTAGTTTATTTGGAAATCTATTATGTCTGATATTGGAATTATGTCATTATCTAGAGTGACTAAATTAGTAGCAGTTTTAGCAATTAGACTGGTGTTATATGTGTGATTAGTTGTTTTTATAGTTACTGGTATGTTATATGAATAACCGTAGCCAGAGAAGACTTGATCTATTTTAGAGAGAATGGTTGGAATACCTTGATGGGGATCTAGAGATGATTCTTCTTTTAAGTAGCAGACAGTTTTATTATTATTAATTTTTTTTGTTATTTCATTTTGATAAATTTTAGGTAGTTTTTTCATAAAATATTCTCCTTTTATTTATTCTTCTTTATATTTTATGAAATAAAAAAATAAAAATTGATAGATTTTAACATAATATAAATGAAAGGTTTGATTATATGAGTAAATTTAAAATTAATTTTAGAATAGTTATTCCAATAGTTTTAATGGCTATTATTAGTATTATCAGTATTTATAGTGCTCTAACTTATACTTCTAAGTCTCTTGGTAATTTGGCTTTAAAACAAGCTATTTGGTATATGATTGGCGTTGGATTAGTTTTTGTTTTAGTGAAGTTAGGAAATGAATATTTATATAGACATACTTGGATTTTATATATTATTGGGAATTTATTATTGGTTGTACTTTTATTATTTGGTACACCTATTAATAATAGTAAGTGTTGGTTAATTATACCTGGTATTGGTAGTGTACAACCAAGTGAGTTTATGAAGATATTTATTATGTTAGTACTTGCTAGTATGATACATAATTTTAGGAATAAGTATAAAAATTCTAGTCTTTGGGAGGAGTTTTTGTTTATTGTAAAGAGTTTTGTAGTTGTATTAATTCCTTCTATTCTTACTTTTTTAGAACCTGATACGGGTGCTGTTATTATTTATTTTATTATATATATTGCGATGATGTTTGTATCTGGTATTAGGATTAGATGGTTTGTTATAGCGATTATTTTATTTGGTGTTGGTATGGGTTGCTTTTTAGGTCTTTATTTTTTTAAGGAAGAGATTTTTATTAAGATATTTGGGAGTTCAATTTACTATAGACTGGAGAGGTTGTTTGATTGGCAAACTGGGTCTGGGTTACAGTTAGAAAATGCTTTAGCAGCAATTGGTTCTTCTTCTTTAGTGGGGTATGGTTTTAATAAGACACCAATTTATTTTCCAGAGTCTTCGACTGATTTTATATTTGGCGTGTTTGCGTCTAATTTTGGTTTTGTTGGGATTTGTTTGTTACTGGGAATAATTTTGTATTTTGATTTAAGTATTATTAGGCTTGCTAGAAGAAGAATTAATGATACTGATAAATATATTTTGATTGGAATTGTAGCGATGCTTTTATTTCAACAGGTACAAAATATTGGGATGACGGTTGGTCTTGTTCCTATTACGGGTATTACTCTACCCTTTATATCGTATGGTGGTTCTAGTTTACTTTCGTATATGATGATTGTTGGTATTATTTTGAATATTTCTAGAGAGAGGGAAAAGAGGTATAAAGTGGCGTAAGAGATTTGTCTTTTGGAATGTTTAATTAGTTTGGAGAAATAAAAAAAGGAATTACTCAGTTGGAGTAGTTCCTTCTTGCTCATTTGTTTGTGGTGTTGTTGAAGCAGCACCATTTTCATATTGGGTTTTGTATGCTTCGTAACCAGCATTTAATATTTTTGATAATTCTTTTTGTTGCTCTGATTCATAACCTAAATAGACAATTTTTTCTATTTGATCATGGTTAAAGGCACAAGCCATATTACTATCTAAAATTCCTTCTGGATATACACAGCCACCATATTCATATAATTTTGGTCCGCCTTCAATTGCTTCTCCATTTGGTTTTTGAACTTTAGCTGGGAAGATACAATAACTTGTTATCATTACTTCTTTCTTTCCACCTTTTAGTAATAATACTGTACCAATTGGTAAAAATCTTTCTTTCATAATCTTTCTCCTTTTTATTTAAATTTTATTTTAAATTTCTCCTAAGTCATTATTATCTTCACTTGCGTCATTTACTATGTCATTGAAGTTTAGACTTTCATCATCATTATTGTCTTCTTTCCACTCATCAGCAAGAAGATCATCACCATTATCATTATTTTCATCTTTGAATTCAAAGTCATCAGTGTAGTCATCATCTTCACCGTTGTCATTATTCTTTTTGTTGTCCATATATATTTTAGCACCAACCCCTACTGCCGCAGCGGCTCCTAAACCACCAAGTATTGGTATAACACTACTTCCACTACTTGATTTTTTCTTAGTAGTTACACCACTTAAATCGGTTGGGATTGTATATACACTTTCTTCAGTTCCAGGAAGTTCTGTGTCTGTTGGTTCTTCTATTGGCAATTCTCCATCTGGTAATTCTGGTTCTGTTATTTCACCATTTCCAGTTATTCCTGACCAAATGTTTTCACTTCCATTATTATAATTTCCTCCATTACTCCAGTTTCCACCATGGTCTACACCACTATTACTTCCACCATTATCATTCCTTACTGGTGGCGTTGGTGTTGGTTCTGGATTAGTAATTGTCGTACCTGGATTTTCTGGAATTGTAGGTTCAGTCGGTGTTGTAGGTTGAGTTGGTGTTGTTGGCTCCGTAGGTGTTGTAGGTTGAGTTGGTGTTGTTGGCTCCGTAGGTGTCGTAGGTTCTGGTGGTGTTGTAGGTATTACTGGATCTATCGGTGTTGCTGGTGTTACTGGATTAGTAGGTTGCGTTGGAGTGGTTGTTGGAGGTGTTGGGTTTTGTGCTGGAGGTGTAGTATTCCAGTTATTATAATTGTTACCATTATTACCCGGTCCTCCTGTATTTCCATTATTTCCAGTGTTTCCACTATTTCCAGATTGACCTGTAATATTGCCCGTATTTTTTGCTGATGGTGTGATATCAACTGTTGTTGGTGTTCCACCTATGCTTTGAATTGCTGGTTTTACAGCATTTAAATTATTTGCTGCTGTACGGGCTTGAGCATTAGCATAGTTGTATCCAGTTCCAGTAGCAACTCCTGCTGCCTCGACTGCTACAACTGCGGCTTTTCCTGCTACGCTTGGCTGTTGGGCAACTGCTCCAACCATGCCTTTTACTACTTCTTTAGTTACTTGTACCGGAGCTGAAACAACTTTTCCTACACCACTAAGAGCAGTTCTTCCTACTGTTCCTGTGTTATTATAGATGGCTACTCCAGCATCTTTGACTTTTGCTAATGTACCTTGATTTTGAACAAGTGGATTTCTATCTAATGGTTGGCCAAGATTTTTTATTCCGTCTTTTATAGTTGCTTTTACGCCTTTTGCTCCAACAGAAGCTCCAGCTTTTTGACCAGTCTTTGTTAGCGAGTCTGTGTATCCTTGATATTTTGAATTCTGAGCTAATTTAACTGCTTCATTTGCATCTGTAACATCAATTTTAGCTTCTGCTAAAGTTGCTCTAGCATCGTATACACCATCTTTTGCAACACTTACTGCTTTTTGGGCTGCTGTTCTTCCTTCTTGAGCAGCAGTTAAATTTTTACTTGCTTCTCCAATTCTAGTGTCTATACCATTTAAATCTCTTTGTAACGAAGTTACTTGGTTTCTTGCGTCAGCTATTTGTTTCTGTTTGCCTAGTGTTCTAAATTTCTGCGGATTATTTTCTGCTGCTGTTTCAAGTTTGTCAAGTCTTTCTTGTGCTTTTGTAAGCTTAGTTTCTATTCCTGGCCTTGCCTTTGTTGCTCCCTCTAAGGTTTTCTGAGCATCGGCTACACCTTTTTCTGCTTTTCCTAGTGCTGTTTCTGCTTCGGTAACTCCCTGTTTTGCCTTGCTTACTGCCGCTTCAGCACTGCTTGCTTCTTTTTGTGCTGCTTCTAAATCATTTTGAGCGGATTTTGTTGCAGCACTCTTTTGAGCTTTCTCACCTAGTCTACCAAAGATATAGGCAGTACCACCTTGTACTAAAGCTTGCTTAGCGCCTTTGCCAAATGCTGCGTTGTAGTCTAGGCCGGCATTTAAACCAGTTTCTGTTCCTTGACCAAGTCCGCCAACTGCTGCTATAGCTGTATTGGTCCTTGTTGTTGATGCGAGAAACTTTCCTGCACCTTGGACAAGCTTACTTCCACTACTAGCTAGCTTTCCAGCGGCTCCAGATGCAAAACCTCCTAATAATAGGTATGCTCCAGTCTGACCGGCAATCTTAACAATGGAAGCGGCTCCACTATCTTCTGTATATACACTTGCTTTAGCAAAGTCACTATTATAATAAAAGTTGAAAAGATCATGTGACCATGATTTTTGGATGATTTTGGCACATCCTTCTTGGAATCCTTTTGCGCCTAATCCTCCACCTACAAATCCAGCTACAGAAACTAGACCATCACCAATGCTTTCAAACACTGATAATGCACCTTCGCCAAATTTTACACCAGTCATTACTAGTGTACTACCAAATTTTTCCCATCCTGATGCTTGACTAAATGCATCTATATCGTCTACTTTTCCTTCTACCTGTGTTCTTATTATTTCAACTGCACTATCTATTTCATCGTATATGGCATCAAATGATTCTTCCCCAATATTAGCTACATATTCCATTCCATGTACTAAATTTAAGTTGCGTACAGCTTCTCTACAATCATTACGTGCATTATTAATTGTATTATTTTTTATATCATCAAGCTCAGCATAGAAGTTGGTAATTGCTGTTTGATTTTTATATATACCATTTCTACCAGATAACCATTCCCAAAAACCCATTTTATAACATCCTTTCTATACTACTCTAGTAACTTTTGAAACCCAGCAAGCTTGTTCTGCTTGACTATTTAGTTGTCCCTGTATATCGTCGTAGGCATCACAAGCTCGTTCATACACTTTGTCTAATTCTATTCCCATATCTTTTACTAATGGGGCAATTTCAGTATCACGATTTTTTCCTGCTATTTGTTCTGCTAACTCTTCAATCATTGGTTGCATTGTTTTATCAGCAACTACTAGCATTTCCTCTCCACATTTAACTTCTGAAATGGCTTTAGCGATTTGTTTTAAACCTGTATCTACTACATTCTTAATATTTTCTATTGCAGCACGTACTTCTTGTGGATTTATATAATTTTCTGCCTTCTCAGCTTCTCTTGTTATTATAACATTGTTATCCTCATCATATCCCGTATATGTTTGAGGATATACTGATATTCCTTTTGCCATATTTTTATCTCCTTTTTATTTTATACAAAGTCTAGTAAATAGAGAAATGCTCTCTATTTACTACACACTGCATAAGCAATGCATAGTTTTTATTATTGTTCTTGGCTATATTTTAAAGCTTGATCAACTGCTAAACGTAGGTTTGCAGCACTCATCTTCATAGCTTCCATAGCTTCTGGTACATCTGAACCATAGTAAGTTTCCCAATTGTTTCTTACTTCATCTGACCAAGCAGTTTCTACTCCATTTGGAATATTTCTCTTGATTGCAGCGTCTAATGTTTCCATTGCAGAACTGATATCATTGATGATGCTGTCGATTTGGCTAGCATCTTCAGTAGCAGCTCCTGGATTAATTGTTAAATTCATATATTTTCTCCACCTTTCCCTTTACTATTTCATTGATGATGATAGGTCTCCAATAAGACTTGTAAACTTTGTCTTTTGCATTCCCATGTACTCTTCTGCTTCATCAATTGTTTGAGCTAATCTCTTGAATGTTTCTTCTTTAGCTTGGAACTTTTGTAATAAGTCGTTCGCTGGATCTCCTTGAATATCACCTGAAGTGATTTCATTAATTAGGTTTTGTAATCTTGATAATTTGTTTTTGTAATCTTCACCAGCTGTTTCTAGAGCATTTCTTAAATCGTTTAATGCCTCTTCTTCTACATGAATTGCCATTCGTGCACCTCCTAATAATTTTTTTAAGAATATTTATCCTTCAACCGAAGCCATATCCTTAATATGATTGTAACTTTTATTTGCTCTTTTTTCAAGTGAATTTTGATTTTTGTGTAAAGTAAAAGAAGATTAGTTCTAATCTTCTACATTTTTAAGACATCTTCATAAACTTGTTTTAGTTGTTCTCCTACTCTTTTTATATCTCTTTCTTCTGCTATTTTGTAGGCATTTTTACCAATTTTTGGTAATTTTCCTTCCATTATTCCTCTTATTTTTTCTTCAAACTCATCTAGAGTTTTAGCTTTGTAAACATTTTTACCATCTTCCAACATTTCTTCAAATATTGGAATATCTCTAATAACAGCAGTAGTTTGACAAGCGCAAGCTTCAATAATTGGAATTCCTTCTGTTTCTTCTAGAGTTGGGAATAAGTATATATCACAACCATTCATAGCATCTTTTATTGTTTGTTGTGGAACATGTCCTGCAAATACTAAGTTATCTAGTTTAGTATTAACAGCTTTTCTTACGTCTTCTGTTGCGGCTGCTAGAGGACTATAACCAAACCAAATAAATTTATATTCTGGTAGACGTTTTGCTAGTTCTACAAAGTCTACTATACCTTTTCTAGTTATATATAGACCTATACCAATTATTACTTTATCTTTTTCTGAATAGTTATACTCTTTTCTAAATCTTTTACCGGCTTTTTCATCTTTTTTAAATAAATCTAATTCTATACCATTTGAGATAGCATAGATTTTCTTTTTTATACCATATCCTTCTAGTAATTTTTTTGAATATGGAGTTGGTGTTACAATTACATCTCCAAGGCTATAGCATTTAATTAACCATTTTTTAAATAAATGAGCTGTTTGTTTAGCAAAAATAAAGCCTGATTTATAATCTTCTTCAGTACTATGAGCATGATAAACTACTTTTTTACCTTGGCGATGAGCTTTTTTAGCTAGGTGATATGATCTTGGTCCGTAAAAGTTTATATGGATTATATCATAATCATCTTTTAAGTTTGTTGTATAGGGAACTTTTGCTAACTCTAAAGCTTTTTCTTGATGTTTTATAGCCTTTCCTAGTCCTGAATTAGAAGTCATTTTAGCTCCTTCTGTATATAATAATACTTTCATATTTTCTCCTCCACTTATTGAATTCTATGTCCACAACGTACACAGAATAATCCTTGAGCTTTTTCTCCACAATTTGCACAATATCTTACTTGTGGTTCTTGTGGTCTATTAAACAATTGATAATTATTAGTTGCGACATATTTTAACTTCTTTATTGATATTATATACATTGCGATTACAAAGATAAAGAAGAAAATTATGATAAGTGATGTTCTTGCTGCTGTAAAACAACATAAATCATATATACCATGCAGAATTGTTGGTACTAATAAACTTTTTATAATATTTTTTCTTTCTTCTTGTGGGTTGTTCTTAAGACTGGCTACTTTGGCTAAACTGAGGTAATAGCCCATAAATAAGCCATCACACGCATGGCCTGGTACAGCTAGGAGACTTCTTAATACACCAACCTGTACTCCTTCTACATATGTTTCAGCCCCTAGGACATATAAAATATTTTCAAAAGCAGCAAAACCTAGGGCAGTAAATACTGAATAAATTATAATGTCATACAACTCATCAAACTCTTCATGTTTATATGAAACCAAATATGTCATTAATAGTTTGCATCCTTCTTCTATTAGGGCAACTATAATAAAACAATGAAATATGATTTTTAAAAAGCTATCTGTTTTTATATTTAGGTCTACTGCTTTTGGAAATAATAATTCCAGTAATAAAGATATAAAAAGCACTAAGAAGCATGATGCTATTCCTCCTAAAAATAGTTTTATTAATAATCTAGTTGGTTCTTTATTTTTGTCTTTTTTATAAACATAACTTCCAATTAAAAATATTGGTAAAATAGCTATAATAAGCAATATATGCGTTGCCATGATTTTCCTCCTACTCTATGATGATTATAACATTATTCATTTATAAATAAAAGATGGTTTTAGACAAAATAAAAACCACGTTTCCTTTGCCCAAGGAACGTAGTTCATATCATACTTCTTGTTTTTCCCTTGCTTTTTCTGAAAGTTTTTTGGATAGTGGCAAAATTGCAACTTTGTATGGTGCAAGGTGTGGTGCAAGTTTGAGAACAACACGGGTGTCGCCTTCGCCCACAACTTCTTCGTGATATGCATTGCACATTGTTGCGAGAAACATTCTGTCAACGCCAAGAGACGGTTCAACAACATAAGGCACATATTTTTGATTTGTGACAGGGTCAAGATACATGAGTTCTTCTTTTGCTTCTTTTGCGTGTTGATTGAGATCATAATCTGTTCTGTCCGCAACGCCCCAAAGTTCGCCCCAACCAAATGGGAACAAGAACTCAAAATCTGTTGTTGCTTTTGAATAGAAGCAAAGTTCTTCTGGCGAGTGGTCACGAAGTCTCAAATTACTTTCATCAATTCCTGCGTCAAGAAGCCATTGTTTGCAGAAGCTTCTCCAATAATCAAACCATTCAAGGTCAGTTCCTGGTTCGCAGAAAAATTCAAGTTCCATTTGTTCAAATTCACGCATTCTGAAAATGAAATTACCCGGTGTGATTTCGTTTCTGAATGATTTTCCGATTTGTCCAACTCCCATTGGCATTTTGCTTCTTGTTGTTCTCAAAATGTTTTTGAAATTAACAAATATGCCTTGTGCGGTTTCTGGACGAAGATAAATTGTGTTTGTGCTTTCTTCTGTCACGCCCATAAACGTTTTGAACATGAGATTAAACTTTCTGATTGGTGTAAAATCACTTTTCCCGCAATGTGGACATTTGATGTGATTGTCAGCAATAAACTTTTCCATTTTTGCGTTATCTGTTTCCCAGCCCGCAATATCAATATCAAGTTTGTTGTCTGCAACATAATCTTCAATCAACTTGTCCGCACGGAATCTTGTTTTGCAAGATTTGCAGTCCATCAAAGGATCAGAAAAGCCACCAAGGTGACCTGACGCTTTCCAGACTCTTGGATTCATGAGAATTGCGCTATCAAGTCCAACATTATATTTGTTTTCTGTGATAAATCTTTGCCACCAGAATTTTTTTATGTTGTTTTTTAGTTCCACACCCAAAGGACCATAGTCCCATGAGTTTGCGAGTCCATCATATATTTCACTTCCCGCATAAATAAAGCCTCTTCCTTTGCAAAGTGCAATAAGTTTGTCCATTGTCAAATATTCTTTTTCCATATTTTCTCCTATTTCATGCTCTCAACATATTCAGAATATGTCATGAGTTTGTCAACAACTGTGTTTTCGTCAACAATATCAATAATTCTGTTGGCTGTTGTTTCAATAATTTCTTGGTCGTGCGTCGCAAAAAGCATTCCACCCTTAAAGTTTATCATGCCCTTGTTTAGCGCCGTGATTGATTCCAAATCCAAGTGATTTGTCGGCTCATCAAACAAAAGAAAGTTTCCACCTAGAAGCATTGCTCGTGAGAACATACAGCGCACTTTTTCGCCGCCTGAAAGAACTTCAACAGGTTTTAGTGCTTCCTCGCCACTAAACAGCATTCTGCCAAGCCAGCCGCGAATAAATGTGATGTCTTGTTCTTTTGAGAATTGTCTGAGCCAATCCACAATTGAAAGCTTGCAACCTTCAAAATACTTTCTGTTGTCTTGTGGAAGATAAACCGGTTTTATTGTCTTCCCCCAACGGAATGAGCCACTATCCGCTTCTTCCAACCCCATAAGGATATCAAACAACATTGTGACCGTGAGCGAATTTGCGCAAAGTATTGCGATTTTTTCGTCTTTTCCAACAGTAAAAGACAAATCATTGAAATATCCCTTTTTTGTCAAGTGGTCAACTTGCAAAATTTCTTTTCCAATTTCGGTTTCAAACTTAAAATCTATGAATGGATATTTTCTTGAACTTGGCTTGAAGTCGTCAATTGTGAGTTTTTCAAGTTCTTTCTTTCTCGAAGTTGCTTGCTTGCTTTTTGACGCATTGGCAGAAAATCTTGCAATAAACTCTTTGAGCTCTTTCGCACGTTGTTCTGCCTTTTTGTTTTGGTCTTTGAGTTGCCTTGCCATGAGCTGACTGGTTTCATACCAAAAATCATAGTTTCCAAGATACATATTGATTGCGCCATAATCAACATCGCAAATATGAGTGCAAACTTTATTCAAAAAGTGACGGTTGTGCGAAACGATGATAACAGTGTTTTCAAAATCAAGCAAAAAATTCTCAAGCCATCGAACGGTTTTGAAATCGAGATTGTTTGTTGGCTCGTCAAGAATCAAAATGTCCGGATTTCCAAACAACGCTTGTGCCAAAAGAACTTTCACTTTTTGTTTTGGGTCAACTTCTGCCATTTGTTTTTCAAACAAACTCTCATCAATTCCAATGCCCGAAAGTAATGTTCTTGCCTCGCCATCTGCCTCCCAACCACCAAGGTCAGCATATTCTTGTTCAAGTTCTCCCGCCCGAATTCCGTCTTCTTCCGAAAAATCAGGTTTTGAATATAGTGCTTCTTTTTCTTTTTCGATTTCCATGAGTCTTTTGTGACCCAAAAGCACGGTTTCAATAACGGTTTTGTCATCATAGCGATTTTGGTTTTGCTCAAGCACGCTCATACGCTCGTTTTTGTCAACAATAACCTCACCTTTGTTTGGTTCAAGCTCGCCAGTCAAAATTTTGAGGAAGGTTGATTTCCCTGCCCCGTTCGCGCCAATAATTCCATAACAATTCCCTTTGGTGAATTTGAGATTGACATCTTTGAACAAAACTCGTCCACCAAATTGAAGGGTCACGTTGCTAACTTGTATCATTTTTTCTCCTTGATATCACTCAAAAAAACAAGTGATGCAATTACATCACTTATTCTAAACTATATTTTAATAAAAGGCAACAAGGTCCACGCAAGTTTTTGAAAGGTTTTTCATTGTTGAGTTGATTAATGTCAAATATTTTTCGTGGTTTTCCTTAATTACTGCGTTTTCCGCATTATTAATTTCAAGTCCCGAAATATTATAGCGGAATCTGCCTTCACTCATCTCGCTTTTTATTTTTGCAACTTCACTCTTGTAGTAGTTCAACCATGTTGCAAGAGTCTCAATTTTGCCATCGATTTTTGGCAGAGTTGCCTCAGCTTTTTCTTGTGCTAATTTATCATAGTCAAGAACAATTGCTCTCACTTTGTCATAATTATCAAATATTGTATCAATGTTTGCTTGAGATTGTGTGCTGTCGTTGTGTTCATAACAGAAATACATGTAATCACGAGCAAGCAAAATTTTTGCCTCATAAATGGTTTCTTTTATTGCATTTGCTCTTTCAGTGTTTGTTTTGAATCCTGACGCTTTGCCTGGATAGAACATCGCTTTCGCACATTCATACATTTTTGAGAAAACATCATTCAAAGAACCAATAAGTCCGCGATAACTTGACAAAAATGCTTTGTATTCATCTTTTTCAATAACACCAACTTCATTGCCAACAAGTTCTGAGCATGTCGTCTCAAAATTATGTTTTGAATTTTTGAAATCAACAATTTCATCTTCATAAGTCTTTAGTTGTTCTTTGTAATCAGTGACTTTGTTTTGTGAGTTTTTGAGTTCTTTCCCTTCAAGTTTTGGATCATGCGTGAACTCTACGGATAGTTTTTGAACATCACTTTTTAGGCTTTTGTATATCGTTTGATATTTATCCAACTCTGCAAATTCGCCAGAAATTAATGCTGCATTTGGAATATTATAAGTTATATTTTTCGTTTGGTCATAAAATTCAGAATCGTCAGCTGCTTGAACTTTTGAATCCCAATAATCGTAAACATCGTAGAAATATTTTTCAGTCTCTTTTGAGCAACCAACAAAAACCATTCCAACACACAACAAAGAAAATATTAATGCGATAAATTTTTTCATGCTTTCACCTCCAATGCAGGATATTCAGCAAATTTTGTTGTATATAATGATTGCATAAAGTTCTTGAATTCGTTATAGGTTGTTTGATTAATCGTTTTCAAAAATTCTGTTTCTCCAGCGGTCCCAAATGCTTTAATCCAACCATCGAGCCATGACATTGAATTGATTGTGTCAATGTTTTGGATTGTCAAATTTCTGTTGGCGACAAAAAATTCAATTGCATTGTCTTTTTGTTCAAACATGGTCGTCGCTGCACTTTTTGACAAATCAAAAGATGGCGCATCAATCAAAACGTTTTCTCCAGCAATAAATTTCTTTTGACATCTGTCAACACAAGCAGAAAGCCTTTTGTTGTTTAGAGATGTTGTAAATTTTGTGAGATAGTTTGAATATGAACTTTCTTCTGTTGATGTCTGAATAATTTCAGCCAAATAATTTTCAAATTCTCTCATGCTCTTGAGATAATTTGTGAATTTTTTTGCAAAATTTGAAAAATAATCTGAAATTCGTGAATAATCCGTTGTTCCTTCTTTATATGGCATAACTTGGTTTTCGCAATAAGCAACCACTTCACTTTTTGAAGAATCAACATCTTTTTTCAAGCTTTCAAGTTTTTTTATTTTTTTGTTGAGTTTGTTCAAATCTTTGACTTCGGAAAGAGAAAGAAGCAAACGGTCAACATTGTGATTTGTTGTTTTATTCACAGAAAGTCTTGCCATATAAAAGGAATTCAAATCACGAAGCGCACGAGAATCGTTTTTTTGACTATGTTCGCAATTTGCATCAAAAAAATCAAATGCCGACTTGAATTGACCTTCTGATGTTGAATCGGCACCAACTTCATAGGCAAGAGCATGTGGTTTTGTCACATCGGCATCGGGAAAACCAAATCTGATAACCAAAAAGACAACAGCAACAACAATTGCAAGAATAATCAGACATACAAAAATTTTCTTTTTTAGTGAAACTTCTTTTAAAGATTTAAATCTTGACAAGTGCCACCTCCATTTTTATTATTTTACCACAAATCTTCCATGTTTTCAAGGTCAACTTTCTGAACAGGTTCCAAAACAGGTTCTTCTTGTTCTTGCCCCGCAGAACTCTGAACATTTTGTCTTGCGATTTTTGTGTAATCTTTGAGATTAACAAATTTTGTGTATTCACCAACCCATTTGAGTTTTACAGTTCCGATTGGACCATTCCTGTGTTTTGCAATAATGACTTCGCAAGTGTTTGGTTCATCTTCATTGACGACATCGTTATACATATCAGGTTTATAAATGAACAGAACGATATCAGCATCTTGCTCAATCGCACCACTTTCTCTCAAGTCACTGAGCATTGGTCGATGATCTTTTCTTGATTCAACAGCACGAGAAAGCTGTGACAACAGAATGATTGGAACATCAAGTTCACGTGCGGCGATTTTGAGCGAACGTGTGATTTCTGAAATTTCTTGTTGACGATTTTCGGACGAGTTTTTGCTGCTGCCCGTCATGAGTTGAAGATAGTCAATCATAACAAGGTCCAGACCTTTTTCACGTTTGAGTCTTCGGCATTTGGAAAGAATGTCTGTCGCCTTGTTCATGCTTGAATCGTCAACATAAATACCCGATTCCGCAAGTTCTTTTTTTGCCGCCCAAAGACTCTTCCACTCGTCAACTGAAAGTTCGCCTTTAAGACCTTTTTCCATGCTTACATTTGCGACTGAGAAAAGTGAACGCTGTGCAATTTGAGTTTTTGGCATTTCAAGAGAAAATACTGCACATTTTTTCTTACCCTTGGTTGCAGCATAGTTGACAATATTCATGGCAAAAGATGTTTTTCCAACACCGGGACGTGCTGCAAGCAAAATGAGATCAGAGTTTTGAAGTCCGTTGGTTATTGCATCAAAGTCTGTGTATCCGGTCGAAATTCCTTTGAGTGCATTTTTATCTTTTGCAATGAGATCGAGTTTTTCAATAACTTTGTTGAGTGCGTTTTCCATTTGCTCAAGACTCGAAGAGTCTTGTTTTGATGCAATGTCAAAAATTTCTTTTTCAGCAAATCCAATTGCATCTTCTGCACTTTCGCTCTCATATGAATTTTCAATAATTTTCTGGCTTGAAGAAATGAGTTTGCGCAAAACCGAGCAACGCTTTACGATATCCAAATAGTGTTTGAAATTCGCAGCACTTGGGATGATGTTTGTGAGAGTTGTTATGTAATCAATTCCGCCAACACTTTCAAGCAAGTTGTTTTTTTCAAGTTGGTCGGTGATCGTGACAAAATCAATTGCAACGTTGTTTGAGTAGATTGACATCATTGCGTCAAATATTTGTTTGTGTGCTTCAACATAAAAGTCGTTCGCATTAAGTGCCGCCATGACATCAATTGGCACATTTTCATCAATCAAACAACAACCGAGAATGGCTTGTTCCGCCTCGATTGAATGTGGCATCATTTTTGCGTATGATTTCTTTTCCATATTTCCTCTCACTAATCAGCATAAATATCCGGCTTTTTTGTTTCGGACTCTGCTTGTTTTTCTTTTCTTTTGCATATTGCAACATAAATTAATTCAAACACAACGCACCAAACAATGAGCGTTGGGATGATGATGATGCAGTTTAGCCAAACGGGATAATTGAGCATTGAAACCAAAAATGCCTCGACAAAAGCAATGGGAATGAGAATCAAAAGATATTTTCCAAATCTTTTGAGATCCATTTTATATTGTCTCATAACACTTTTGTTCTTTTGCTGTTTCATATCCTCAATATACCATACTAATCTTGATTTTGCAAAGCTTTGCCTCTAATTCTCAAACGCATATTATGGTCGAGAACAATTTTTCTGATTCTGATGCTTTTTGGTGTGACTTCCATATATTCGTCATCAGCCAAAAATTCAAGAGAATCTTCAAGCGACATTTGAATTGGTGGAATAAGACGAAGCGCCTCGTCCGCACCAGATGAACGGCAGTTTGAAAGATGTTTTTTCTTGCAAACATTAACAACCAAATCTTCTCCTCTTGGGTTTCTTCCAACAACCATTCCGGCATAAACTGGAATTCCAGGACCAATAAACAAGTCGCCGCGTTCTTGTGCATTAAAGAGTCCATAAGTTATGCTCTCTCCCGCTTCAAATGCGATGAGCGAGCCATATTCACGGCGAGCAATTTCGCCTTTATAAGGTTCATAATCTTCTGGAATTGCACTGAAAATTCCTTCGCCACGTGTGTCTGTTAAAAAGTCTGACTTAAATCCGAACATTCCACGTGAAGGCACTTTGAATTCCATTCTCATTCTGTTTGTGTGAGGAGTCATTGAAACAAGTTCACCTTTTCGCACACCGAGTTTGTTCATAACAACGCCCACGCAATCTTCTGGAACGTCCAAAACAACGCGGTCAATAGGTTCATATTTTTTGCCGTCAATTTCTTTGAAAACAACTCTTGGCATTGAAACTTGAAATTCATAACCTTCTCTTCTCATGTTTTCAATGAGAATTGAAAGATGCATTTCGCCTCTTCCACAAACTGTGAAAGCCTCTGTTGTTTTTGTGTCGCGAACACGGAGTGACAAATCTTTAACTTGTTCGCGATAAAGCCTTTCACGAAGGTGACGAGATGTGACGAATTTGCCTTCTTTTCCTGCAAAAGGACTGTCGTTGACAAGGAAAGTCATTTCAACGCTTGGTTCGCTAATTTTAACAAATTCAAGTGGTTCGACCTTTTCTGGCGAGCATAGAGTGTCGCCGATTGTGACGTTTTCAATCCCTGCAATCATTGCAATATCACCTGCGACAGACGTCTCGCAAGGAACACGTTTGAGTCCTTCAAACTGATACATTGAAACAATTTTTGCATTGCTTGTTTTGTCATTAAAGTAATTGCAAAGTGTGATTTGGTCCCCAACTTTAACCTTGCCACGTGCAATTTTGCCAACTGCAAGTTTTCCAACATATTCATTTTGCTCTGTAGCCGAAATCAACATTTGAAAAGGTTTGTCTTCTTCGCCGTCTGGTGCTGGAATGTGATCAATGATTTTTTGGAACAAAACAGTCATGTCTTTGAGATATGCGATGTTTTCTCCGCAAACACCCTGACGAGCAGATGCAAACAAGAATGGCGAATTGAGTTGATCGTCATTTGCATTGAGGTCCATAAAGAGTTCCAAAACTTCGTCTTGAACTTCTTGAACACGCGCATCAGGTCTGTCAATTTTGTTGATGACAACAATAACTTTGAGGTTGAGTTCCAGTGCCTTTTCAAGAACAAAACGAGTTTGAGGCATTGGTCCTTCAAAAGCGTCAACAACAAGCAAAACGCCGTCAACCATTTTGAGAACACGTTCAACTTCTCCACCGAAGTCCGCGTGCCCTGGGGTGTCAACAACATTGATTTTGACGCCATTATAGAAAACCGCAGTGTTCTTTGCGAGAATGGTTATTCCTCTTTCTCTTTCAAGTGCATTTGAGTCCATGACTCTGTCATCAACTTGTTGATTGTCACGGAAAACGTGACCTTGTTTGAGCATTTCATTAACAAGCGATGTTTTGCCGTGGTCAACGTGGGCAATAATCGCAACATTTCTAATCTTTTCGTTTTTCATAATTTTCTCCTAAATACAACTCGTAAGTATATCACATATAATTGTATTTAATCAATAATAACCCCAAAAAAAATTTATTTTTGCCAATTTGCTTGTCGGTCATCTCACTTTGCTCTACAATATGAGCATGAAAAAGTGCGATTTATGTCCGAGAAATTGCAATATTGATAGAACAAAAACAAAAGGCTTGTGTGGCGAAAAAGAAAAAATGAGCGTCAACACATATTCTGTTTTTATGTTTGAAGAACCCCCAATCAGTGGCACTCGTGGAAGCGGTGCAATATTTTTTTCTGGTTGTTCACTCAAATGCGTATTCTGCCAAAACTATGAAATTTCTCACAGCGGTCATGGCACAAAAGTGTCACCACTTGGTCTTGTTGAAATCATGAAAGAACTTGAGAGCAAAGGTGTTCACAACATAAATCTCGTCAGCCCAACACATTTTGCGGACGAAATTATTGAAGCGTTAAAAATTTACAAGCCAAATGTCCCAGTTGTTTGGAACACTCATGGCTATGAAAAAGTTGAAACAATTCAAAAACTTTTGCCATATGTTGACATTTTTTTGACAGATTTCAAATATTTTAGGCCCGAAACCGCCAAAAAATATTCAAATTGCCCAGATTATGTTGAAAACGCGAAAGCCGCACTCAACGAAATGGTGAAAAACAAACCTCTTGAATTTGACGGCGAAATGCTCAAGCAAGGCGTGATTGTTCGTCATTTGATTCTGCCTCTTCACACTCAAGAAAGCAAACAGGTTTTGGACTATTTGAAACAAAATTATGACAAACAAATTTTGGTTAGTGTCATGAGTCAATTCACTCCATTTGGCGAGTGTGATAGATTCCCAGAAATCAACCGCAAACTCACAAGCCGAGAAATTAAAAGTGTCAACAATCACTTTTTGGAACTTGATCTTGATGGATTCATTCAAAATTCAAAAAGCGCCGACACTTGTTTCATCCCAAATTGGAACAAATAGTTTTGCATCAAAAAAGACCCTTGTGGGTCTTTTCTTATTGTTCAATTCCGCCTTGTTGCTTCTTGTATTGCGACAAAATGTGGTCAACGCTTTTTTGCAAATATGATTTTGCAATTTTCTTGTCATAATTAAACACTTTGCAAAGTTTTTCATATTTATATTTGAAATCAAGCATATCTTCCATTTCTTTTACCGCACAATCTTCATCCATTCTTTTCACGCAGAACAAAAATGTTCTTGGATTTTGTGCTTTGATATAAATTTTTTTCTTTTCGTCAACAAACACCGGATATTTTTCGTTTTTGTTGATATACCCGAAATATGTGAATTTGTTTGCGAAGTTTGCCAAACTGCTAATCGTTTTTTCTTCAAAATCATCAAAATGTTTCATAATTTCCCCCATGTATTAGAAATATATCATAATTTTGCACATATTTCAACAAATTTTAAAAAAATGTTTGAGCAGGAAAAGACAAGCCCAGTAGCTCATCAAGTTTGACATTCGCAGATGCTTCGGCAATTTTTGGATCAATGAGTTTTTGTTCAAGAATATAGCGATATTTGAGATTGAATGAATCTTCTGTTATGTCATCAGAAAATATTCCTGTGCAGCCATAATCAAGGGCGAGATGAAAAACAGGACTGTTGTCCATGTGGGCAAAAACTCGTATTCCAAGTTTGTTGAATTCATTAACTTCAATTCTCGAAAGGTCTGTTGGAAAGATGTGAAGATAGTTGATTTTTTTGTTGCCCTTGACGATTTCAAGAAGTTGATCTGTGTTTAACTTTGCTTTGTAGTTGGTGAACATAATTTCATCAAAGTCATATGCCGCTTCAATTTTTTCAAGCATTTTTTTTGAAGAAGCAAAAGGAATCACGCTTTCTTTGAGATTAATTCCATATGCATTTGCATCTTCAATCAACTTTTCATAAACCAAAAATGGCTCATTTTCTTTTGTATCAATAATGAATTTTGCATCAGGATATTTTTGCATAAGTTCAAACAATCTTTCACTGGTGAGTCCATGGAATTTGTCCAAAATTAATTTATTTTTATATTCTTCAATCCCAATTCTGTTCTTGTCGCTAAATCCTTTGAGATATTCATATCGATGAGTGCCAACAAGCTCATTTTCTTTTGAGAAGGCAAAATCAATTTCAAACATTCTCGTTCCATGAGCATAGTGATGCTCAACCCCCTCAACCACGTTCAAATATTTTCTTGTTTTGCCATCAACAGTCATTCCCCCACCAGCGTGGGCAACAACAAACTTTGTGTTTTCATCAATTCCAGGGTTGACATAAAAATCAAGTGGCATCAAGTTTTGAGCAGTAAAAACACAGGCGATGGCAAAACATGCCAAACACCCAAACTTTAAGATTTTTTGACTTGATTTTTGTGCCTTTTGTTGAGGCGTGTCAAAATTTTCAATTCTTTTTTTACTCATTATTTTAATAATAGGCTAAATATAATTATATGTCAACAGCAAAAAATCAATCCAAAACTTTTAGTTGTTTGCAAATCTCATATGTTTTGTGAACAGGAAGACCCATAACAGCAAAATAGTCTCCATCAATTTTTTCAATAAATTTTCGTGCAAGCCCTTGGCAACCATATGCTCCCGCCTTGTCCATTGGTTCTCCAGATTTGATGTACCCCCAAATTTCTTCATCACTCATTTTGGCAAATTTCACTTTTGAAACAACCGCATCACACAAAACCGTTTTTGTGCCGTGTTCAAATTTGATAACATAAATTCCTGTGACAACTTTGTGCGTTTTGCCACTCAAAGATTTAAGCATTGAAAATGCGTCACTTTCATCCTTTGGTTTCCCATAAATTTTTCGTCCAAGAACAA
>ENA-OROD01001244-OROD01001244.1-human-gut-metagenome-genome-assembly--contig:-NODE-1244-length-21228-cov-3.218108_pt1 | contig 21228 bp, 18 predicted proteins | sample MGYA00242123_ERZ509038 | MGnify/ENA primary metagenome ERZ509038 (study PRJEB26280, sample SAMEA2338719) | human gut metagenome | biome: human gut; feature: human-associated habitat; material: faeces... | reverse complement strand
CGCTGCATGGAGCTGTCCTCCACGCTGTATGTATAAAAGCCCGTTTCGCCCTTTGGGTTGCGGGCATAAAGCAGATATACTTCGCCCTGCGCGTCGCTTGACACCCATGCGCGGTACTGCGTTTCGTCTATGGTCAGCGTGGTTTCGCCGAAGCCCTCCGGCGCGCTCACGCCCTCGTCAGGCTCAAGTATTATATAGGATTTTGATGTGCTGGATACAGTCCGGTAAGGATAAAGCCTGTCCTTCGCTTCATCGTATATGTAGTATCCGCCTATCGCGCCCGTGTCATCCGTAACGTAAAGGAGCAGCGGCGCGTCGCTGTCCGCAACGGCTGCGGCGGCAACGGTTTCGCCGTGGTAGGTATATTCGCTTTCCGTGTAGCGCGAAGGTATGGTCACGTTTTCTATGCTGCGCCAAACGAACATGTCCCCATCCGCGCCTTCAACGTTTTCGGCCTTAACGCCTTCTTTGGCGTAGCTTATTGGTTCGGGCGTGGGCGTGGGTTCAGGCCCGGGCAGTATTGTAACGGCTGCCTTCTGCTCCGCCGCGCCAAGCTCTTTGCCGCTGTAATTGAGTATCTTTGTTATGCTGAAGGCTACTTCCGCGTTGCCCTCTGCAAGCGCCTTGAACGTTATGCGTGCGCTCAGGCTGCTTTCGCCGCCCTTTGAAAGGGAAACCATGCTTATGTAGCCGTCCCCCGCGCCGCCCTCGGCTTCCTCAAAGCTTAAAAGGCTCGTGTCGTATGCAAAGCTGCCCTCCGCAGCGGCAAGCTTATCGCCCTTTAAGGTAATCGTCACGGTAACTGTGTCTCCCGCGCTTACCTGCGCCTTGTCCGCCTGCGCGTCAAGGGAAGCGTCCGCATATGCTGCGGAGCAGATAAGCATTATCAAAAGGGATAGTATTATAGCCGTAAGTTTTTTGGTCATGGTTGGTTAGCCCTCCTGCTTCAGCTTGCCATCGCCGTTTATATGGCGCAGCAGCGTTATTATGTCGCCAAGTTCAATTTTGCCGTTGTGATCCGCGTCCGCTGCGTCAAGGTATGCCCCGCCGAGAAGCTTTACGTGCAGCATATGCTTCTGTATGGCAACTATGTCGTCCGTGTCTATTTTGCCGCTGCCGTCCGTGTCCCCGAATATCACTATGGGTATATCGCAATACTTCGCGCCGTCCTCATAGCTTATCCTTACGAAGCAGCCCGTGCCTACCGTGCCCGCTGTTTCCGCGCCCTTTGCGCTCATTATGCTAAGCGTCCCTCCGGCACAGGTCATGTTCTTGAGCATATCCTCCGCGGTCGTGCCGGGAGCAACGCCCGTTATGGCTGCGGCGGATACGGCGTATTTATCGCTTTCTATCCTTGACGCGGATGCGTAATCCGTGAACGTGCCAAGCTTTGTGTCTATATAATAAAAGGCGAGTATTTCATCATAGCTTTGGCCAAGGCGGGCGCGTACCTGCGCGCTCCTTTGGCTCATGCCCACGCCGTGCCCCCAGCGGCGCATGGTTATGTTCCATCCGCCCTCTGTGCGCTCCGCGCCGCTCATCCTAAGCCGCGTTTTACGCGCGCCTATTTTTCCCAACGTGTTGTTGAAGCTTCCGAATGAAAGGTCGCCTATGGCAAGGCTTATTGTAAGCTGGCCCTCCTCCTGCCCGTTTGATACGGCAAGGGCAATATCAATTCGCGTATAGCAGCGGCTGCCGCCTTCATGCTCCGGCTCCGCAGGCGTTACCGCAATTGTTGAAAGCAGCATAACACTTCCGCCCGCGGCTTCGTTTGCGGCGCGCTGAATTGCCGAGAGTACCTCAGCGTCCATCATGGCGCGCGTTTCGTCCGTAAATTCATCGGGAATGAAGGAAAGCTCCTCTATGCTCGATGCGTTCATCAAATCATACGGGTCGTCAACTATGGCGTAAAACGGCTCGTCGCTGTCCCACACGTTTTTGGGCGTATCCGTCTGCCCGCCGTTTGAGGAGGAATAGTACGCCTCCACTATTTTGTTTTCATATGTCAAAAGCTCTCCCGCGGTCGCGTCCACGGCGGCTATAGCGCGGCGGTTTTTGCTGGCATAGCCGTGATAGGTCTGGTCCTTTGAAGTATCCACCAAATCGTAGGAACGCGATTGATAGCGGTAGCAGCGGCTTAACGCAAAGCTGCGCGCGCACACCGCCTGCGCCTTCAGCGCGTCTATGGGGAAGGAGTTGCTCATTTCGTTGGGCACAACGCCGTAAAGATACTGCTCCATAGGCAGCGTGTTTATGGCGCGCAGGCTGCCTTCCACAACGTCGAACGTTATATCGCCAAGGTATGTGCAGGTGCCGTGTTCGCTGTTTCTCAGGCGGATATAGTCCGTGCGTTCGCCGTAATGCGCGCTTTTTAGCGTGAGCGACGGCGCGGTGACGGTTTTGTTCGCAAATTCAATGCTTACCCGCCCGCCTGCGGCCTTTACGGCAAGCTCCTCCGTGCCGACCTTCACGCCGCTGTCCTCAAGCAGTGTAAACTCGCCCACCGGAGTGAACTTAAAGCTTGTCCTGTCGCCTATTGAAAGCTTTATGCGCACGTTCTGGCCGAAGCCCTCCGCGCCTTGTGCAAACGCGGCCTGCGGCAGCATGAGCGCCAATATCAGCGCGCACGCAACAAAACGGTATCCTCTTTTCATGCTCAACCCCCTTTATATGAAGAAGCGTTTGATATAATCATACACGAATATGGAACCCGTCACAAGGGCATATTGCATGCATTTATATGAACAAACGGTAAACGTTTAACCGCACGGAATGGCAATTTATGCCGCATATGCTTGACAATTCGGCTATAAACGAGGATAATTAATGATCATAAGTTTTTGCTTCCGCGCTGCTTTATTATCATTTACGGGCGCGGCGGCGATATTTTATTTTGGAGGACTTATATGCCATTATTCAAAAAATGCGAGGAGTACGTCTATATCCGCGAGCTTGTGGATAAGGGAATATATCCCTATTTTCACGAGCTTGAATCAAAGCAGGATATAGAGGTAATGATGGAGGGCAAGCGAAGGATAATGCTTGGAAGCAACAATTATCTTGGGCTTACCGTGAACGAGGACGTTATAAACGCGGGCGTACAAGCCATGCTGCAATACGGCACAGGCTGCTCCGGCTCCCGCTTCCTTAACGGCACGCTTGACCTTCACAACAAGCTGGAGCGCGAGCTGGCCGATTTCCTGGGCACCGAGGACTGCGTAACGTTTTCAACGGGCTTCCAATCCAATCTTGGCATAATCAGCGCCATTTGCGGCCGGCAGGACTATATTTTCAACGACCGCGAAAACCACGCCAGCATTTACGACGGCTGCAAATTAAGCTATGCAAAGGTTACGCGCTATCGCCATAACGACATGGCGGATCTTGAAAAGCGCCTTGCGGAAACCCCGATAGACGCGGGAAAGCTGATAGTAACCGACGGCGTGTTCAGCATGAGCGGGGACATTTGCCGCCTGCCGGACATTGCGGAGCTTGCGCATAAGTATAAGGCCCGCGTAATGGTGGACGATGCGCACGGCCTTGGCGTTATAGGCAAGGGCGGCCGCGGCACGGCAAGCTATTTCGGCCTTGAAAAAGAAGTGGACATAACAATGGGCACGTTCTCAAAGTCCCTTGCAAGCCTTGGCGGCTACATGGTGGCCAGCGCAAAGGTCTGCGAATACGTAAGGCACAATTCCCGCCCATTCATATTCAGCGCATCGCTTACCCCCGCAAGCTGCGCCACCGCGCGCGCCGCGCTGAAGGTTATACGCGAGCATCCCGAAATAGTGGAACGCCTGGGCGACTTGGCCGAATATTACCGCGATGGTCTTGCTGCGCGCGGCGTACCCACCGTTAAGGCGGAAAATAAGCGCATACCCATAATACCCATATATACTTATGACGCTGAGCGCACGCTGCTTATAAGCAAAAAACTGTTTGAAGAAGGCGTGTACGTCAATCCCGTTCTGCCGCCCGCAACCGCTCCCACGGAGTGCCTGCTGCGCACCAGCCTTATGGCAACGCATACGGAAAGCGTGCTGGACGAGGCCATGGACATAATTGCAAGGGTGGTTCTTGATGATTGATACGGGCAGAATAGTTGCCGTGACAGGCGCGAGCAGCGGCATTGGCCTTGCCGCCGCCCGCCTTTTTCGCGACCGCGGAGATAAAGTATACTGCCTCAGCCGTACCGACCCCAAGGAGCCGGGCATAACGTTCATACATACCGACGTTACGGACGAAGCGAGCGTGAACGCCGCGTTTGGCGCCATAGGCAAGGCCGAAGGGCGCATAGACGTGCTTTTGAGCAACGCGGGCATTGGCGTATCGGGCGCGGCGGAATGCACCACAATGCAGGATGCAAAGCGCCAGCTTGACGTAAATTTCTTCGGTCTGCATGCATGCGTGCGCGCTGCCGTGCCGCTTATGCGCGCCCACGGCGGCACGATACTGGCCACAAGCTCCGTCGCGGCCGTGTTTGCAATCCCGTTCCAGGCGTTCTATTCGGCGAGCAAGTTTGCCGTAAACGCGCTTGTATTAGCCCTTGCCAACGAGCTTAAGCCGTTTAATATCCGCGTGGCGGCAATAATGCCGGGCGACGTTAAAACGGGCTTCACCGGCGCAAGGATAAAGGCAGAGGATGACGATAATTACGGGCAGAGCGTTGAAAAGAGCGTTGCCGTTATGGAGCACGATGAGCAGAACGGCATGGGGCCGGAGATGATAGCGAAAAAATTCGTTGCGCTTTCGCTGAAAAAGCATCCTAAGGTATTGAGCACCGTTGGGCTTCAGTATAAGTTCTTCTGCTTCCTTGGCAAGGTGCTGCCGATAAGGCTTCAGAACTTTATAGTAGGCAAAATGTACATCAAGTAAAGGGCATTCCGGCGATGCTTTTTTCGCCGTGCCGATATATTTTATTAACGCATCATATGCAATCATTCGGAGGTTAAAAAATGGAGGAAGTTAAAAAGCCGTGGTTTAGATTCTATGGCTGCGTGCCGGAAACGCTTGATTATCCGGACTGCACAATGGCGGAAGCCGTTGAAAACGTGGCAAAGAAATACCCGGACTATATTGCCTATGACTTCATGGGCAAAAAGACCACCTACGCAAACGCCGTTAAGGACATAATTGCCGCGGCAAAGGCGCTCAAAGCACTTGGCGTAAAGGAGGAGGACAGGGTCACAATATGCATGCCCAACACCCCGCAGACCGTATCCATGTTCTATGCAGCCAATATGGTCGGTGCGATAGCGAACATGATACATCCGCTTTCGAGCGAAAACGAGATAGCGTTTTACCTTAACGATTCCGATTCAAAGGTAGCCATAACGCTTGACCAGTTCTATCCCAAGTTTGAAGCCATAAAGGCAAAAACAGGCCTTAAAAAGCTGATAATAGCATCGGTCGCCGATGCGCTTAGCCCCGTTATGAAGCTTGGCTATAAGCTGACGGAGGGCAAAAAGATAGCCAAGGTCCCCGATGTGGATTGGGTTATAAGCTGGAAGCAGTTCATAAAGAACGGCGAAGGCATAACCGATTACCGCGTGCCGCGCAGGCCCACGCAGGGCGCAGCCATACTTTACAGCGGCGGCACTACCGGCACCACAAAGGGCATTCTGCTTTCAAACCTCAATTTCAACGCGCTCGGCATGCAGATAATTGCCACTAACCCAATGTTCAAGCCGGGCGATAAGATGCTTGCCATCATGCCCATGTTCCACGGCTTCGGCCTGGGCGTGAGCATACATTCCATGCTGGTCAACGGCGGCCGCTGCATACTGGTGCCGCGCTTTACGCCAAAGACATATGCGGAGCTGCTCAAAAAGCACAAGCCAAACTTTATTGCCGGCGTACCCACGCTTTACGAGGCGCTGCTCAGGCTGGACAATATAGACGATCTTGACCTTTCCTGCCTGAAGGGTATGTTCTCCGGCGGGGACAGCCTGAGCGTGGAGCTGAAAAAGCGCATAGACAGGTTCCTCAAGGAGCATAAGGCCACCATAGAGGTGCGCGAAGGCTACGGCACTACCGAATGCGTTACCGCAAGCTGCTTAACGCCCTATAACATGAGCCGCGAAGGCAGCATAGGCATACCGTTCCCGGATACGTTCTATAAAATAGTCAAGGTCGGTACCACCGAGGAGCTGCCCTACGGCGAAGAAGGCGAAATCTGCCTTGCCGGCCCCACGGTAATGCTTGAATACTGCAACCACCCCGAGGAAACCGCCCAAACCATGCGCGTGCATGACGACGGGCGCACATATGTGCACACGGGCGACCTTGGCGTGATGGATGGGGACGGCTTTATCTATTTCCGCCAAAGGATAAAGCGCATGATAGTTACCAGCGGCTACAATGTTTATCCTTCGAGGATGGAAAACATATTCGATGCGCACGAGGCCGTGCACATGAGCTGCGTTATAGGCGTGCCCGATCCGTATAAGATACAGAAGATAAAGGCGTTTGTGGTGCTCAAGCCCGGCTTTGAAGCGGGCGAGGCCATGAAGAAGCAGCTGCTTGAATACTGCTCCAAGCATGTTGCAAAATACGCCATGCCTTATGATATCGAGTTCCGTCAGGATCTGCCCAAAACGCTGGTCGGCAAGGTGGCCTACCGCGTGCTGGAGCAGGAGGAGCTGAACAAGATGGCCGCGGCCAAGGCCGAAGAAGCCATTGAGCAGAACGAACTTGAAGCCGAAGCCGAGGCCGTTGCCGCGGCGGATACGGCGGAAGTAACCGAATAAGGCCAAAGCGCATACGGAGCGGCAAAAATGCCGCCCCGTTTTTTGTATACCGGCGCATAATAAAACGGCGTACCGAGACAAAGGCTACAGCACGCCGCAATATATAGCTTAGTTAGTTTGGATGCTTATCTCATGTCCTTCAGGCTCATCTGGCGGGCAAAGCTGGTATCAAGCATCCTTCTGGGAGTATATTCAAACAGATTGCTCACGCTCACGCGGTCGTGTATGGCGCGGACGGCCTCCGCAAACAGCGGCGCGGCGGAGATTATGCGTATCTTTTTGCTGTTGGCAACCGCGGGGCAGTCCACGGTATCGGTGGAAACGAGCAGCTCTATCGGGCTTTCGTCTATGCGCTTCACGCCCTTTTCCTGCAGCACAACGTGGGAAAGGAAGGCGTATATCTTGTTCGCGCCCTTGTCCTTAAGGCCGTGCGCAACGTCTATGAGCGTGCCTCCGGAAATGGTGAAATCGTCAACAACTATGCAGTCCTTGCCCTTAACGTCGCCGATTATTTCAAGTACCTTGGCGTTTTCGTCGTGGCCCACGCGCATCTTGTCGCCAATGGCAACGGCGCAGCCCAGTTCGTCCGCCATGGCGCGCGCGCGCTTTGCGCTGCCCGCATCCGGGGAAACAACGACTATATCGTCCATCTTGTCCGGCGTAACTATGCCGGCATGGCGCGCGTAGGCCGCAAGCAACGGCTGAGCATAAAGATGGTCAAGAAGCCCTGCACCTGCGCCGCGTGAAGATCCATTGTAAGCACGCGGTCGGCACCCGCTTTTTCCAGCATGTCCGCGCATACGCGGCCGCGGATCGATACGCGGGGTTCGTCCTTCTTATCGCCCTTGGCATAGCTGAAGTACGGCATTATTACGGTTACGCTGTTGGCGCTGGCACGCTTCAGTGCGTCTATATAGAATACCAGCTCCATGAATTCGTTGTTGGGGTTAAGGCCGATGGTCTGCACCAGATAAACATCCTTATCGCGCACGCTTTCGTTTATGCGCACGAATGTGTTGCCTTCGGAAAATACCAGCGTGGTATTGTCTCCCACTGGGCATCCAAGGTAATCGCACATTTTTTTGACAAATTTGGTGCTGGCGCTGCCGCCGAAGATTCGTATCTGTTCGTTGCCTCCAAGTCCAAGCATTATGCTCTGACCCCCTTATGCAAAATTCCTTTGTATTATAGCAAAATTTTGTGCCTTAAACAAGGCGGGGATTGCCTTTTTTGCCACCGGAAAAGCCTGCCATAAGCTGGCGTTATACAATTTGCATAGCAATTTTCACCGCTGTGCAGCCTAATTATGGCCTAAATGCGGCACGCTTCGCAAACAAATACAGACGGCGCGGCGCATTACTGCTATTGACAATTTATAAACGTTTAATTCTTGTGCAGGATGCGCTGCAATAAATTGCGGCGGTATAACGATTATATATTCTTGCAAAGAAGCACTACGTTTGTAAAATACCCTGTTTTATTGGCGAAAGTAATGCAAAGGACTCCGTTTTGATGCAATATGTACCAAACGCGGCAAAAGGAGGGCATTGCAAATGAAACGGATGATATGCGCCGCATGCGTGCTGATGATGGCATTTATTCCCGCGCCCGTGCAGGCGGAGGGGGGCGAAAAGGCGGCGGTGATAATACTGGACGCGGCGGGCTGCCCCACCGAAGCGGCGGAGGAACCATGGCTGATGCAGCCATGCATGAATGCGGAGCATTATTATTTCCGCCCTATGGAAAACGGCGAGCCGGATACGCTCGTAAGCTATGCGCTCAACTCGCGCTTCATGGCGGACAAGGCGGCGATGAAATGGAAGCCGTGGCTTAACCATTACGAAAAGCGGAACGGGGCGTATTGGCGCATTGAGCAGGGCGAAGAAAGCGGCTGCATATTTGCGGACGGCGCGGCGCGGCAATGGGCAAAGCGTGCGGCGGATGAGCTTATCGCCGCGGGATACGGCAAAATAGCCCTTGTTGTGATAAGCGCAACGGGGGATGAGCGCGCTGACACGCGGCTGCTGAACACGGCGGATGCGGCAGAGCGGGGCGAGCTTTACGCCGCGATAGACGAAGCATATTGCCCCGCCGTGCGGGACAGGGCAGACGCCATAGCAAGGGCGGCGATAAAATTGCAGGATGAAGGCGCGGCCGAAAGCGCGATAGTGCTGATAACTGTGGGGGAAAGCGACTTAGGCCCGTATGAACGGCGCGCCGCTCAAGCCTGCGCGCGGCTTTGCGGACGGGAGGAAGGGCGCTACATAAGCCCGTTTGTGCATATACGCGAAAAAACGCGCGCCCGTTTTGCCGTTGTAAGCATAGGGCGCGCGCAGGATAGGTTAGCGGATATGTTATATTGCTTTGGTGCGCCGCGGCTGAGAGTTCAGCCTTAGCGCGGGAAGGCTTATTCCTCGCCGCCTTCCTTCGGCTTAACGTAGGCTATGTTCATGGGCACCTCAAGCCAATGCCCCGTGCGGTAAACTATCAGCGAAACAAGGCCGCGCACGGTAAGGTCGCCCGCCATGCCTATCCATGCGCCGGTAAGGCCAAGGGTTGTGTAGTGCGTCATTATAAAGCACACGGGCAGCCGCACGAGCCACATGCCGAGCAGCCCGAACAGGAACAGCCACTTTGTTTTGCGCGCGCCGCGGAACGAACCGGCAATGGAGTTGGCAAGGGCGAAGAACGGCTGCGCAAGCGCTTCCACCTTAAGCGCGGCAGCGCCCAGGGCAACGACCTCGGCACTGGGCGTGAACAGGGAGATTATGTTCCCGCCGAAGAAGAACAGCACCACGCCCAGCGCGCTCATCATAATCACGCAGCCTATTATGCAAATATTGGAAAACCGCTTTGCCAAATCCTTTCGCCCCGCGCCGAGGCTTTGGGCAACAAGCGTTGTAGCCGCCGCGCTGAAGCCAAAGCCCGGCATATAGGTTATTGATTCCGCCGTTATGCCCAGCGAGTGCGCCGCAAGGGACGCAGTGCCGAGTGAAGTTACCATGGCGGTCATAAATATCTGGCCCAACGATACGCACACCCTGTCGAACGTTACGGGCGTGCCTACGCGCACCATGTCCGCCCAGATGGCCTTATCGAAGCGGAACTTATCCTTTACGCTCACGTTGCAGGGGAACTTTTTCAGGAACATTGCGCGCAGCAGCATCACGCCGGAGACCACGTTGGCAACGGCGGTGGCTATCGCCGCCCCGGATACGCCAAGGCCCGCGCCCCACATACGGAACGTTATGCCCAATACGCTTATTTCGCGCGAGGCATATATAAGCAGGAAGTTCAGCACCATGTTTATAAGGTTGGTGGATACGTTGAAAACGAGCGGAGTGGTCGTGTCCCCGGTGCAGCGAAGTATGCTTGAGCATATCTGTATAGATGTGCTTGCAATGTACGCAAGGCACACTATTGAAATATAGCTTGTCGCGTCCGCGCATATTTCGGGATCGCCGCCCAGCCAATGCGGCAGATGCGGCGCAACGGCAAGCATTATCCCTGTGAGCACGGCGCCTATTATGAATATTGCAATAACGCTTTGGCGCACAACATCGCGCGCCTTATCATACAGCTTTGCGCCTATAAAATTGCCTATCGGCACGCTGAAGCCGACCGCCGCGCCGCCGATTATGCCGTTCATGAGCCAGTTTGTGCTGCTGGTCAGCGCCACGGCAGCCGTGGCGTTGGGACCTATCGCGCCCACCATTGCCGTGTCCACATACTGCACCATCATTATAAGTATCTGCTCCAGCATTACCGGCCACGCCAGCTTCCATATTATTTTGCCCGGGCTGTGCGCCGAGCCGGTTATGTCTATCTGCTGCTGCTTCATGACAGCATTCACCCTCCTTACAGCATAGTTCAATTCCCACTTAGTTAGTCAGTTAAGATTATACTCCCGCCATGCCGATTGTGTAAAGAGCGGTTTTAGAGTATAATTTATATGCACATATATGGAAAGGATGGTTCGGTATGGACCTTTTTTCGGCGCAGGCAAGCCGCCGCGCACCGCTTGCGGACAGGATGCGCCCGCGGACGCTTGATGAATTCATAGGGCAGGAGCACATAGTTGGCAAGGGGAGGCTTTTAAGGCGCGCCATTGAAACGGATACGCTTACAAGCAGCATATTCTTCGGCCCACCGGGCTGCGGAAAGACAACGCTTGCAAGCGTTATCGCCGCGCATACGGGCGCAAAGATAGCAAAGCTCAACGCCGTTACGGCGGGCGTTAAGGAGGTGCGCGCCGTTATCGAGCAGGCGGAGAAGGATCTGAAGCTGTACGGCACGCCGACGTATCTGCTGCTTGATGAATGCCACCGCTGGTCCAAAACGCAGAGCGACTCCATTTTGCCCGCTCTTGAAAGCGGAATAGTGCGCTTCATCGGCTCCACAACGGAAAACCCAATGGTCTCCATGACGGGGGCCGTGGTGTCGCGGTGCAGGCTGTTTCAATTTTATCCGCTTACCATACAGGATGTTGAAAAGGCCATGCGCGCCGCCATTACGGACAAGGAACGCGGCCTTGGCGCTCTTAACATAAAAATAGACGACGATGCGTTTGAGCACATCGCTGCCACCGCAAACGGGGACGCGAGGAGCGCGCTAAACGCGCTGGAGCTTGCCGCGCTTACGACCGCGCCGGATGAGGAGGGCTGTATACACATTGATGCGGCCGTGGCTGCCGAATCGGTGCAGAAAAAGGTTGTCAATGTGGACGACGAACAGTTTTACAATATGCTGTCCGCCTTCTGCAAAAGCCTGCGCGGCGGGGACAGCGACGCAGCCATAGCATGGTTCGCGCGGCTTGTATACGCGGGCGTTGACCCGCACGTTATATGCCGAAGGCTTATCGCCCACGCATCGGAGGATGTTGGCCTTGCCAACCCGCAGGCCATGACGCAGGCCGTTGCCGCGGCGCAGGCGCTGGAGCTCATAGGCATGCCGGAAGCGCGGCTTTCAATCACCCAGGCGATAATTTTCATATGCGAAAGCCCCAAGTCCAACAGCGTTGTTATGGCGATGGACGCGGCGTTTGCGGACGCGGAAAGGATACCCGATCAGCCCGTGCCCATGCACCTGAGAGATACGGCGTATAAGGGCGCGGACAAGCTTGGCAACGGCAAGGGCTATAAATATCCGCATGATTACCCGGGCCACGTTGTGCAGCAGGAATACATGCCGCCTTCCGTAAAGGGCCGGCGGTACTATATCCCCGGTGAACTGGGCAACGAGGGCAAAATTCGCCAGAACCACATACGCAACGGAAAGATAGAAGAGTAATTGCGCTTTTCGCCGCCGGATGATAAAATATAAGTTACTTGTGTATATTTAGAAAGGATAGATATGACCATGAATATCAAAAAGACTGTTGCCGTAATGCTCTGCGCCGTGTTCGCGGCTGCGATGCTGTCCGGCTGCGTATCGAGCACCACCGTTAAGGAAAAGGACGCGGGCGAAGTGACCATATTCGTTGACGAAACGATAAAGGGCGCCATTACGGACGCCGCCGCCGCTTACACCAAGCCCGTGCGCGAGTTTCCCGAGCGCGAAAAGGCCATAATTCTCATAGTGAGCGATTCTACCGAGGACATAGTGAGCCGCGTGGAAAACGGCGAATATGCGGACGCGGTGTTCGTGCTTGGCGATGAAGCGCTCAACGCGCTTGACGCGGCAGCCGAAGGCAAGGATTTCATAGTGCATTCCTCCCGCGTTGCGCTCAACAGCGAGGACGGCGCGCAGTATGCCATAGCCGTGCTTAACAACAGCGACCGCCAGAGCGTTGTGCAGGGCTTCATAGATTATCTTATGAGCGACGAGGCCGCCGACGTGCTTGGCGGGAACGGGCTGAAGAAGTAAAGAAAATAGAAATAATATAAGGCTCCCATTTACGGGGAGCTGGCACGGCGCAAGCCGTGACTGAGGGGTTGAGTTAAGCAGCAAAGCCACTATCCGCACTCACATAAAAAAACAATCCCTCCCCCGCTAAAATTTTGCCAAAAATAATGCGATTATATATTGACAATAATTTTAACCACTGCTAAAATTAAATCCGGAAACGATACCGGAAACGTTGCCGGGTACGGTTCCACTGGTTGAAGAGCAGTAAGCACGGAAGAGAGATGTAAGGTATGGTTGCGCGCATGACGATAAAGGAGATAGCCCGGCTTTCAGGCGTGGGTGTCAGCACCGTATCGCGCGTGCTGAACAAGCGGCCGGACGTGAACGAGGATACCCGCGGGCGCGTTATGGAAGTGATAGAGCGTTACGGCTACGAGCCGAACAGCAACGCAAAGCACCTGAAGCAGCTTTCCACCGACTGCGTTGCGGTAATAGTGCGCGGGCGGAACAACCTTTTCTTCTCCGGCATACTTGAGCTGCTGCAAAAGCGGATAGAGGCCGCGGGGCTCAGGTTTTTGCCCCATTATATAGACGAAAACGATGACGAAGCCGCGGCGGCACTGCGCGTGTACGCGGAGCGCAAGGTGCGCGGGATAATATTCATGGGCGGATGCCATACGGATAACGGCGCAATGCTCAGCCGTCTGCCCATCCCCTGCGTATACTCAACCGTTAATGCGGCGGAAGGCTACGCGCCCAACGTATCAAGCGTGAGCGTGGACGATAGGCAGGGCGCGAAGAAAGCGATTGATTACCTTTTCGACTGCGGGCACGAGAACATGGTGATTCTCAGCGGCGAAACGCAGGGCTGCAACATGGCGCATCAAAGGTATTTGGGCGTGCTGGACAGCTTTAAGGAGCACGGCAAAACGCTTGAAAGCAGCCGCGTACTTGTTTCACCGTTCTCCTTCTCCTGCGCATATGAAAGGATAAAGGAGTACACAGGCCCGGATTACACGGCGATATTCGCCATGTCGGACACAATGGCCATAGGCGCGGCAAGGGCGCTTATGGATTCCGGCAAAAGGGTGCCGGAGGACGTATCGGTGATAGGATACGATGGAATTGAGCTTGCGCAGTATTATCACCCCGCGCTTGCCACCATGCGCCAGCCGCAGCAGGAGCTTGCGGACAAGAGCGTTGAATTGCTGCTTGAAAGCATGGATACGGACTGCGCACCGAAGCACATTCAGCTTGAGACGGAGCTGATACAGGGCGCGAGCGTAAAGCATATAAGTTAAACACGGCATAAGGCGCAAAACGCGCTTTAGCATAAATAAGAACAAATTTATTTTAGGAGGAAACTACAATGAAGAAGGTTCTGGCTATCGTATTGATGCTGGCCATGGTTCTGTCCGTGGTAGGCTGCCAGGCGAATGACAACGCTAACGTTGAGCCCACTCAGGCTCCCGCGACGAGCGCCGTGCCCGCCACCACCGAGCCGACCGCGGCTCCTGTGGACTCCACCGAACCCGCCGAGGCGAAGGGCTCCGTGTATTACCTCAACTTCAAGCCCGAGGCCGATGCGGCCTGGCAGGCGCTGGCTAAGGAATACACCGAGCTGACCGGCGTACCCGTGCAGGTTGTTACCGCTGCCAGCGGCACCTATGAGGAGACCCTCACCGCCGAAATGGACAAGAGCAGCATGCCTACCCTGTTCCAGTGCGGCAACGAAGCAAGCCTTGCCACTTGGGGCGACTATTGCCTGGATCTGAAGGACACCGATGTTTATAAGGAAATGAACACCGATGACTTCAACCTCTTCGGCGAGAACGGCGAAGTTTACTGCATCGCTTATTGCTATGAGTCCTATGGCCTTATAGTCAACAAGGCCCTGCTTGAAAAAGCCGGCCATCAGGTAAGCGAGATCACCAACTTTGAAACTCTTAAGGCTGTTGTTGAAGACATCACCGCCCGCAAGGACGAACTCGGCTTCTCCGCGTTCTCCAGCGCAGGTCTGGACAGCTCCTCCTCTTGGCGCTTCAGCGGCCATCTGACCAACCTGCCCCTGTTCTATGAGTTCCGTGACGACAACGTAACCTCCCAGCCCGCCACCGTTACCGGCAAGTATCTTGACAACTTCAAGAACATCTGGGATCTTTACATCAACAACAGCACCTGCGCGCCCAGCGATCTGCCCAGCAAGACCGCCGGCGATTCCGAGGCTGAATTTGCTCAGGGTAAGGCCGTGTTCTTCCAGAACGGTTCCTGGGAATACAACACGCTTGTAAACGACCTTGGCATGAACAAGGACGATCTGACCATGATCCCCATCTACTGCGGTGTAGAGGGTGAAGAAAAGGCCGGCCTGTGCTCCGGCACCGAAAACTGCTGGGCCGTCAACAGCAAGGCCAGCGAGGATGATATCCAGGCTACTCTGGACTTCATGTACTGGGTAGTAACCAGCGAGAGCGGCACCAAGATGATGGCTGACGAGTTCGGCCCCTGCCCGTTCAAGAGCGCTGCCGAGCCCGAGAACGTGTTCTGCAAGGCCGCTGCGGATTACGCTGCCGCCGGCAACTACACCGTAACTTGGGACTTCACTTACACCCCCAACGTGGAAACCTGGCGTGACGGCATCGTTGCCGCTCTGACCCAGTACTCCGCCGGCACCGGCTCCTGGGACGATCTGGTAAACGCCTACGTCAACGGCTGGGCCGTACAGTATCAGAATCAGTAATCTAATCCATATCAACTTCTTTCTGGGCGGGCATTTGCCCGCCCAGTCCTGAACCGGAGGAAAATTTCACTTCTTCGGCTGAGGACTGGAAAAAGCGCACAAAATTATGTATAATCAAAAATAAGGCGGCTCGCCTTATTTCGCTTAATATAAAGGAGGTCTGTATGGAACAAAAAAAGCCGAAAAAGCGGCACAGTCTGGCCGTGAACGGCAATATGCTCAGCGGCACCATACGCAAATGGTTCCCGCTGTTTTTGCTGCCTACCGTGGCCGCGTTTGCAATCGGATTCGTATACCCGTTCATAAAGGGCATATACCTTTCCTTCTGCAATTTCAAAACCACCAGCAACGCAAAATTCGTTGGCCTTGATAACTATATAAAGGCCCTGAGCGATTCCTCCTTTATGCACTCGTTTTGGTTTACGGCGCTGTTCGCAATAGTGTCGCTTGTACTGATAAACGTTATTGCTTTCGCTGTGGCCTATGCGCTTACCCGCGGCATAAAAGGTTCAAACATATTCCGCACCGTGTTCTTTATGCCCAATCTTATCGGCGGCATAGTACTGGGCTATATTTGGTCCATGATATTCGACGGCATACTAAGCCGCTACGGCACCAGCATTCTGCTGGACAGCACGCTTGGCTTCTGGGGCTTGATAATACTTATGTGCTGGCAGCAGATAGGCTATATGATGATAATATACATCGCTGGGCTGCAAAGCGTGCCGGAGGAGCTGATAGAGGCCGCGAAGATAGACGGCGCAAACGGCTGGCAGACGCTTTTCCACGTCACCATACCCTGCGTTATGCCGTCCATAACAATATGCACATTCCTTTCCCTTACGAACGGCTTCAAGCTGTTTGATCAGAACATGGCGCTCAACGGCGGTCAGCCGTTTGAGTTCCTTGCCGATGGCAACGTGATAAAGACCACGGAAATGCTGGCGCTGAACATATATAATACCTTCTATCAAAACTCCAACTCCCGCGGCGTGGGCCAGGCAAAGGCGGTAATATTCTTCCTGCTGGTTGCCGCGCTTGGGCTTATTCAGCTTAACGCAACGCGCAAAAAGGAGGTGCAGCAGTAATGAACCGCTCCGTATTCAGAAACAGTAAAAAGAGCAAAACCTTCCTTACCATACTGTTTGCGGTAATAAGCATAATATACATTCTGCCGATAGTTACCGTGCTTATCAACTCCTTCAAGGCGAACGCATACATAAATACGGAAACGTTTGCCCTGCCAACGGAGGAATCCTACGTTGGGCTTGATAACTACATCAAGGGCATGAATTACGGCAACTACCCCTTCTTTAAGGCGGTAGGCTACAGCCTTGTTATAACCATATTCTCAACCGCGCTCATACTCATCTGCACGTCCATGGCAGCGTGGTACATAACCCGCGTGAACAGCCGCTTCTGCAAGCTGGTGTATCTCATGTGCGTGTTCTCCATGGTTGTGCCGTTCCAGATGGTCATGTTCACGCTCGCCAAAACGGCGGACAGCGTGCATATACCGTATTACAGCTTCCTGAGCCGCTCGCTTGAAACGGTCGGCCTTAACACCCCCTGGACAATACCCATAATTTACCTTGGCTTCGGCGCGGGGCTTGCGGTATTCATGTTCGCGGGGTTCGTAAAGTCATTGCCGGTGGAAATAGAAGAAGCGGCGGCCATAGACGGCTGCGGCCCGTTCCGCACGTTTTTCATGGTGGTGCTGCCCATGCTCAAGCCCACGCTGATAAGCGTTGGCGTGCTTGAAATAATGTGGATATGGAACGACTATCTGCTGCCGTATCTGGTGCTTGACCGCACGAAGTACATGACCATACCCATACTGATACAGTATCAAAAGGGCAGCTACGGCGCGGTGGATTTAGGCGTTACAATGGCGCTGATACTGCTGAGCATTGTGCCCATAATCATATTCTATCTCACCTGCCAGAGGCACATAATAAAGGGCGTTGCAGCCGGTGCGGTGAAGGGCTAAAAAGCATAGCAAAGTTAAAAAAGGAGCGTGGGGCGCTCCTTTTTGTGTACAGTATAATGCTATGTACCGTACCCAAAAGGCTCCCCGGCACCTATTCCTTCACCGGTTAAAGTATATAATATATAATATTGCGGCGAAATTGTAAACTTTATATTGACATTAGCATATCCGCTATGTATAATCTGTATAATTAGTTGTCGGATAAGATGTCAAACGTGCAGCTTATTGTCGGACAACTTATAAATTTTTTATTATACAATATCGGAGGTATCAGGCATGGAATCCACGTCGAAGCTGAGCAAAAAATACGGTCTATTTACGGCTATCTGCATGGTAGTAGGCATCGTTATAGGCTCGGGCGTATTCTTTAAGGCGCAGACCATATTGCAAAAGACTGACGGCGACCTTCCGCTGGGAATACTGGCGTGGATAATCGGCGGCGTAATAATGCTGGTGTGCATACTGGCGTTCGCCATGATGGCGCAGAAATACATTAAGGTGAACGGCATAGTTGACTATGCCGAGGCCACGGTAGGCGGCAAGTACGGCTACTATGTGGGCTGGTTCATGAGCACCATTTATTACCCCACTCTCACCAGCGTTCTCAGCTGGCTCAGCGCGCGCTATACCCTCGTTTTCATCACGTCCTGCTGGCCCGATTTCCCGCTCATAATCCCCGCGGCCGAAGGCGGCTGCGTGATAGGGCCGGAGTGCATTGCGCTTATGATGTTCTATATGTGCTGCGCGTACTTCGTGAACGCCATCTCCCCCAAGCTTGCCGGCAAGATTCAGACTTCCACCACCGTGATAAAGCTTATACCTCTCGGGCTCATGGCTGTTGTTGGCATAATAGTCGGCCTTGTCAGCCCCACGCACATGCTGGTGAACAACTTTGCCGCGGCAAAGGATCTTCTCCCCGGCGATGCAAGCACAAGCTCCCTGCTGCTCAGCGCCGTTTGCGCAACGGCCTTTGCATACGAAGGCTGGATAATTGCAACCAGCATAAATTCCGAACTGAAGGACGCCAAGCGCAACCTGCCTAAGGCGCTCGTAATCGGCGGCATAATCATAATTTCCGTATACATTGCGTACTACGTGGGCGTTGCTGGCGGCGCAACGGTAGAAACCCTTATGGCGGACGGCGCAACCACCGCCTTCACCAACATATTCGGCAACGTGCTTGGCAACATACTTAACCTGTTCATAGCCATTTCCTGCATAGGCACCATGAACGGCCTTATGCTGGGCTGCACGCGCGGCATGTACGCGCTGGCTGTGCGCGGCGAAGGCCCCCGTCCGGAGGTGTTTGCCCAGGTTGACCCCGAAACCAACATGCCTAACAACGCTTCCATATTCGCGCTGCTTATTACCGGCTTCTGGGGCATGTATTTCTATCTTGCCTGCCTTGCGGGAACGTGGAGCGGCCCCTTCGTGTTCGATTCCTCGGAGCTACCCATAATCACCATATACCTTCTCTATATCCCCATTTTCATAGCCTGGATGAAGAAGGAGAAGGACGAAAAGGCATTCCGCCGCTTCGTACTGCCCGCGCTTGGCATAATATGCAGCCTGTTCATGGTGTATGCCTGCATAGTGGGCCACGGCATGGAGAACGTGTGGTATCTAATCGTGTTTGCGTTGGTGATGCTTGCGGGATGGGCGCTCAACCGCAAGAACAGGAAAAACAAGCTCAACTGATAACCAATCGCTTTGCCATTAGCGAAACAAAAAGCCCCGGCGGGAATCCCTGCCGGGGTAGTCTTTTACTCTCTGTTTACGAACACATCGTCAAGCTCAAGCGGGTCAACGTAGCCGCAGCCGGGGTCGAACGCCTCCTGCAATTCGTGGCTGACAACGGTATAGGCGTTGCCGTCGGGATAGATGAATTTCACTGTGTACCCGCCGCCGTCAGACGGGTCGCATTCGTATTTGTATATATCCTTGCCGTCCGTTATGGTTTGCTCCGCCTTATCCACAGTGTACGTAACGCCCTTTGAATAAACGGTGTATACCTGACTGGCTTTGCACCCCGCAAAAAGCAATATCGCCGCGAATATCAGGGCGAATATTGCCGTTGTCCGTTTCATGGTGGATTTACCTCCTTAAGCTATCAGCATTATAACGCCTATCACTACGGCAATACCGCCGCCTATGCGGCTGAGGGTTATTGCCGCGTCGCTCGGCTCGGCGTCCTTAAAGCGCCAGCCGTAGCTAAGATACCAGCTTGCCTTGGGCGCGGCAAGATTGAATATGCCAACGCCGCAAAGCAGCAGCGCCACAAACGGATGATTGCTGCCGGAGGAAGCCGCTCTTTCCGTCTCACGCGGGGAGGCGAGCGCATAGCACAGGGAAAGCGGGTCGGTATAGCCGCTGTTGTAATCATAGTCCGCGCTTACCGATCCCGCGCTCACGCCGCCGGCCCCGCTGCTGTTCGCAGACTGTATGCCCGCGCTGTATACGTTCCCGTCGGGATAGGTGAAGCTCACGCTGCTGCCCGACGCGGCGTATTCGTAGCCGTAGGTGTACGTTCCGTCCGATATTGTGCGTCCTTGGGTATCTATGGTATACGGCGCGCCGTATGAATAAACCGTATATACCGTGGGCAAGGGTTCTTTTTTGCACCCCGCAAGCAGCATTGCCGCCGCAAGCAGAAGGGCGAATACGGATATTGTTCTTTTCACTGTAATGTCCTCCTTATTCTTTTTGCGCCTTCATCGCCGCCTGCACGGTGTGCATCAGCAGCACCGCCGTTGTCAGCGCGCCCACGCCGCCCGGCACGGGGGTATACGCCGCGGCCTTTTGGCAGGCCTCGGCGGCAATGTCGCCGCAAAGCCTGCCGTTCACGGTGTTTATGCCAACGTCAATAAGTATGCTGCGCTCCGTCACCATGTCCGCCGTTATCATCTCCGGCTTTCCCGCGCTGGCTATAATTATGTCTGCATTCAGCGTATGCGCGGCAAGGTTCCGCGTCGCTGTGTGGCAAACGGTGACCGTTGCGTTTTTGCTGAGCAGCATCATCCCAAGCGGCTTGCCCACAACATTGCTGCGGCCTATTATGCATACGTTTTTGCCGCCAAGGTCTATTTTATAATGCTCAATAAGCCTTATCACGGCCTCCGCCGTGCATGGGGCGAAGCAGTCCCGCCCGCCCATAAGCAGCCCCGCGCTCAGCGGGTTTGCGCCGTCCGCGTCCTTTTCGGCCGGTATCAGCGTGCGCAGCCTGTCCGCGTCAAGGTGCTTAGGCAGGGGCATAAATAGCAATATGCCGTGCACGAAATCGTCCGCGGCAAGCTTCGCTATGGCTTCTTCGGCTTCTTCCTGCGTGCAGTCCGCGCTCAGGCAAATGCTTTCCACCTTTGCGCCCGCCGCGTCAAAGCGCTTCCTTATGCCGCGCTCGTATGCTGCGTCCGCCGCGTCGTCGCCTATGCGCACAACGCCAAGGCATGGCGCTATGCCGCGCTCGATAAGCTCGGCTGTCTGCCGCATTGCATCTGTGCATATCGCATTTGCCGCTTCTGCGCCGCGAAGCTCCCTCATTTGTTATTCCTCCGTCTGTTTCAATATGGCCGCATATATATCGCCGCCCATGCTTTCGCATTCGGCAAGTATCCCTTCGCCCTTGGCGCGTATCTCCTGTGCCTTTTCCGCGTCCGCAATGCCGCCAAGGTTAATAAGTATGTTCAGCCATGCGCCGCGCGCACAGCTTACAAGGTTAAGCGCCGCAACGCCAATATCGCTTGCGCAGTTGGTGTTGCTTTTGCCTATAAGCATCTTCGCAAGCTCCAGCCCATCGTGCGCGCGGTACAGCGTATCGAGCGGAACCATTGTCGCGCCGAGCGTAGCTTCCGCAATGGCGGTCTTGCCGACAAGATCCTCGGGCTCATAATAGTCGTGGATGCCGG
>ENA-OROD01001243-OROD01001243.1-human-gut-metagenome-genome-assembly--contig:-NODE-1243-length-21242-cov-3.211970_pt1 | contig 21242 bp, 18 predicted proteins | sample MGYA00242123_ERZ509038 | MGnify/ENA primary metagenome ERZ509038 (study PRJEB26280, sample SAMEA2338719) | human gut metagenome | biome: human gut; feature: human-associated habitat; material: faeces... | reverse complement strand
CAGTCGCGGAGTTCCGCGATCACGGCGACCGGAGTTGTTCCAGCCGCTGCAAAGAATCCGGCAAGCGCCTTGTCCAGATCCTTTTCTTCATGTTCCTCGGCGAGAACCGGGATATGCTGCGGATAGGAGAGATAATAGGTCAGGGTCGTATAGGTTTTTACGGGGAATGCAACGTTGGCACGGTCAATGCCTGCCGCCTTCATTTTCTGCGCCGCCTCAAGCATGAACGGTTTGCCGGTTCTGAGAGTGACATCGAAAACCGGAATTGCGATTCCGAACACGAAAATCATCAGAACCGCGCATGAAACCGCCGCTCTGGTGAAGGAGGAACTGCCGCAGAAATCCCACTTTGTCCCGCTTGGATTCTGTTTCCTGAAATAGATGAAAATAAAAAGGAAGAGAATGCCGAGCGGAATCGGAAATGCATAAATGAAAGTGTTGATCTCCGGAGGAAACTCGAACGGGAGCATTCTTTTCACGAAATGCCAGATCAGGGGGGCGGCAAGGAGAATGAAACCGGCGATAAAAAAGACCCATTCATAGACTTTCAGCAGAATGACTTTGATCTGTTCCCAGAAACCGTTCTCCTTGCGGCAGAGGTAGAGCGCGGTGAGGAGAGCGCAGAAAGGCAGGATCGGGAGAATGTAATAGACTCGCTTGGAGCCGGAGAGCGAAAAGACCGTGAAAATCACGATATTGGACACGAGCAGCCAGCGTTCGTCGCCGGAGAGACGCTTCCACTCTTTGCAAGCCCATGCGAATGCCAGGACAAGGAACGGTGTCCAGGGAGTGAAAAGCTGTGGCAGATATTTGAAGTAATCATACCACGGCCCCTTATGATCGAATGGATCGAAAAAGCGTGTGATGTTTTCACGGAATACCAGATAGAGCCCGTTCATAAAGGTTTCGTTGCTTTTCGTCGCAACAAGAAAGAACGGCAGAAAATAAACCAGCAGCGACAGGAAACCTGCGGCAAACAGCCGCCAGTTGAGATGACGCTTCCAGGTGTTGTTGACGATGATGTCCGCCAGCACCACAAGAACCGGAATCGCGATCGCGCTGAGCCCTTTGGTCTGTCCGCCGATCGCGCAGAGAGCACCGAAAACAAAATAGGAAAAGACGTCGGTTTTGTCCCGCTTGACGATATACCATGCGATGGCGAGGGTTCCGAACGCCATGTTCAGCATGTCCGCTTCGGCAAGCCTGCCCCAGAACGCCAGGCTGTAGATCGTCAGGAAAATCCAGGATGCCGTTACGGCGACCTCCCGGCTCCAGAGACGGAACGCAATGACGCGTGTCGCCCAGAGCGCCGCCAGTGCCGCCAGCGCGCTTGGAATACGTGCAACCAGTTCCGTGGCAACGCCTTTGTTGAAAAAGGCAAACAGCGCGATGAACCAGTAACTGACAATCGGTTTGTCGAAATACAATTCAAAATTGATGGTCGGCTGGACGAAATTGCCGCTCAGGAACATCTCCCGGACAATGCCGGTCCATCTGGCTTCCGATCCTGAAATGCCCTTTACGCCGAGGTTCAGGAACAGCAGGACGATTGCCATGCACCAGAAAACCAGGTCGGGAAGATTTTGTTTTGAGAAGAAAGAGTTTTTATCCGGAGTGACAGCCGATCCCATATTCGGATTCCTTTCTGGGGAAGTTGCAGAATTTTGCTTTAATTTATTAATAATTAAAAGTCGTATTATACAGCGGCAGGAATTTGTTTTCAAATTTCCAATGTTAGATTTTCATTAGAAATATCGGGATATACCGGGAAAAAGCGGCAAATAATTTGCAGGGAGACTTGATAGAGCGCTGTTCCGGAAGTAATTTACCTGCTTTGGAAAATAACAATTTTACCGGAGAGTTTATTATGATCAGAATCATTGTTACCGGAGCCGCCGGAAGAATGGGACGCCGTCTTGTCGCCAACATCGCGGAGTCCGGAGACCTGAAACTGGCGGGCGCGACGGAACGTCCGGGATCGGAATTTCTGGGGCTGGATGCCGGGACAGTCGCCGGAGTCGCGCCGCAGGGCGTCAGGATCACGGATGATTTCGCCGGGCTGGTCAGTCAGGCGGATGCCGTGATTGATTTCAGCACGGGAGCCGTCATTGCGAATGCGCGTCTTGCCGCATCTAAAGGATTGTCCATCGTGATCGGCACGACCGCGCTTACGGCGGATGACAAGGCGGAGCTTAAAAAACTGGCGGATGCCGGAGCGAAGATCGTCTTCGCCTCGAATTACAGTGTCGGCGTGAATCTGCTCTTCTATCTGACGAAGCTTGCGGCGCAGACGCTGAGCGATGATTTCGATATTGAGATCATTGAAGCGCACCACAACCAGAAAAAAGATGCGCCGAGCGGAACGGCGGTCTCTCTCGCGGAAGTCATTGCGAATATCAAAGGCTGGGATTACGACAAGGATGTCCGTCACGGACGGGTCGGCAACGTCGGCGCGAGAACCCGGCATGAGATCGGGATGCACGCGGTTCGCGGCGGCGATATTGTCGGAGACCATACCGTCATGTTTGCGGCGAATGGAGAACGTGTCGAGCTTGTACACAAGGCGTCCAGCCGCGACACTTTTGCGAAAGGCGCGCTCCGTGCTGTACGTTTCCTTGCGGATGCGAAGCCGGGACTCTATAACATGCAGGATGTCCTCGGACTCAAATAAACATTTTTGCCTGAATATGAAATCCGGTCCGTGCCAAAGCGAAAGCCCGTGCCGGATTTTTCTTGTCAATCCGCGAAATAGACTCCGCACAGAGATGCCGCCGCGAGGATGTGCCCGTTCATTCCGTCCAGCATCTGATTCAGGTAAAAACCGTTTTCCAGATTCAGAACCTGATCCAGAGCGTAGACCGTCAGATAATACTTGTGTGCCCGGTCCGGCGGGACCATTCCCCCATAGCAGGATGCTTTTTCCGGCGGGAGCGCCTTTTCTTTCAGCAGCGGCGAAGCCCAGCTGTTGACGCCTTGAACCAGATCGACTGCATACTCCTCGGATGCGTTTTCCGGCAGTTCCGAAAATTTGATGTTTGCTGCAATCCAGTGTATCCAGGCGAACCCGCAGACGGGGATTGCATCGTAGTCGGCGAGGATCAGTGTGAAGCATCGGGTGCCTTCGGGCATATTCTGAATGGATAAGGGCAGAGAATATGTGGGCATTCCCTGATGGAAAGAACTTCCCCGTTTTCCGAAACGGTCTTCGATTCTGCCGTTTATGATTCCTGAAGATTCCACTGTCATGGGTGTTTCTGCGGAAGTTCTGCTCCAGTGCGCGCAGCCCGGCAGGATAAGTTGTGATGAATTATGGTTCATATATCCCCCTTTGTTGTTTTTATGACAGACAACGGAAACAGGGGGCAGGTTCAGCAGGAAAACATTATTTTCCGATTCGTATTTGAAAAATAGAGGCGTCACGTGTTATATTGACGAAAGAACCGGGAGAAAATTATGTTTTATGATAAAAGCGGGCAAGAGATTGCATATGTTATCTATAGTCCGATAAATTGGAATATAGATATAAACCAAATAATTATTACATTTCCTGTATATGTAAAAGAAAATATTTTATATAAGAAAAAACATGCAACAAGTATTATTGCCTCATGTAATAATAAAGATATTATTGTTTTTTTAGATAAAACTCTTGAGGTAAAGAAACGCAAATTTTCTAAGACTTATAAGATAGAAATAAAGAAAGAATTTATAAATAAATTCCCCTTTTACTCTATTGATCCTAAACAATTAATATGGACCAAAGATCTTGCAGCAAACGTTACAAGATCTCAAAGTTGTGAATATGACTGTTGGATTGGTAATCAGCTAATTCCTCCGATTATATTGAAAAGGCGTTTTAGCAGTGATCTTGCCTCAACATTGATTTTCTCAGATCCTTCTATAACCTTAATTGTCTCAGAAGATCTTTGTGATAAATTGCAGAAAAATAATATTAAAGGTTTTAAATATCATGAGCTTTGTCAGAATAAGTGTGGGGGTCTTACTGCATATCGAAGAGTAACAATAGAACCACAAATTTTGATAAACGCATCTTCGGTTATCATAAAAGAAAAGTGTAATCATAATGTGACTTTGAATGCTGATTACTTTGATTGTTTTATTGATGAAGAGCAAATTAATAATTACGATGTGTATTCAGTAAAGGGGATTAGAGTTAAAAATATATTACATGAGAAGCTCTTTTACTACAATAGATTTCAATGGGGAATTTCTGCAAAATTATTAAAACTATTCTTGGAAATGCCAAAAGAAAAAATGCAATTACATCCATTGACATATTTCTGGGGAGAAAAATTTTCCCCGGTAATAACTAGGCAAATTGTAAGTAAATTGGACATTATGCATCAGGAATAGATTGTAACATAGATAATACAACTAAAATTATTGATGCAATATGCTGAATAGGCTCCAGATGAATTTGAAAATACTAAAAAATACATTAGTAGTTGATGATATGGAAATTAAAGAGTTTCCATATCCTATTCGGATAGCAAAGGAAATCCAGGGAACGGTTATTGTCGTTCTTGATATTCCAAAGGACGTGATATTTTCAGATAATGCCTATGGATATGTCCTTCGAGAACAATACTTGTGGCAGATAGAACCTCATGGGTATTACCCGCAAGTGCCGGCGAGTGATATTTGTATCATTGGGATTTCTCCAATGGTCGTTCCTGGTCAAGTTGTATCTTTTGCATGGCTGGGAAAATTGTAGTCTGTGTCAATCTTTTAACGGGAAAGGTCATAAAGACTGAGATAAGTAAGCTGTGATATGTGAACGGAATTTTCAACGCCTGTTCAGATTGACATGCATACAGGATTTTTATGCAAGCGAAAAAAGGAGCGTTGTCTAGGGGGCATATCTATAAAATCATATTTTTTTTTACTCTCTTTTGAAGTTTCGGGAACCGCACTGTATATTACGTTTCCTTTTCAAAGAAATATACAGAAAGACAGGAAGACTCATGGACAACAATGATTTTGAGGCGCGTTCGAAGAGCGGAAATATTGCATTGTTCGGTATCATCTGCATTACCGTTCTCTTTTTTATCCTGACCCGCGGCGGGGCGAATACACAACTGGTGAATTTTCTGGCACTGACGCCGGGCACCCTGCGGGATTTTCAACTGTGGAGGCTTGTGACCTCGCTTCTGGTCAATTATGATCCGTGGAATCTCTTTTTCGCAATGTTCACGCTGTATATCTTCGGCAATCTGTCGACTCCGGTTTTGGGCCCTCATAAAACGATCTGCCTGTATCTGTTCAGCGGCGTGATCGGAAACCTTCTGCTGCTGGCTTTCGTCTGGCGGTATCCGGATACCCTCATTCTGGGATGTTACGGCGCGGTCATGGGAGTTCTCATGGCGTCTGCGATGATCCTGCCGAACATGCAGATGTATCTTCTGTTCATTCCGTTTCCGATCAAAATCAAAACGATGGCGATTGTGTTCTTCGTCTTTTACCTCCTGTTTACTCAGATGTCGGTCTATTCCGCGATGATTGTCAGCGGTTTTCTCGGCGGCTATCTTTTCATGAAACTGTTTGCCCGGAAGCATGTCAGTTGGGAGCTGCTTGACCTGCTTTTCATAAAACGCAAGGTTGCGGCACAGAATCCGCGTCCCGCCTACACATTCAACCCGAATCCTTCTCCCCGCAAAGATAAGAGTCCCGTCGACAGCAATGAGGTTGACCGGATTCTCGCCAAACTTTCCCGTACCGGCATCAACAGCCTGACTCCCGAAGAAGTCAAAGTGCTTGAAGACTTAAGGGAACGCATGAGGAAGAAATAGAAGTAAGAACAACTGAACAAGGAATAGGGAAGTAAGAAGGATTGACAGGGAAAATAATGAGTGGACAGGAGAAATTTAATTTACAGGAACGTTTGATTCGGTATTCTGTCCGTGTGATAAATGTGTGCAATGCACTGCTTCCGACAGATGCCAGGTCTCATATTTATGACCAATTATTGCGAAGCGGGACAGCTGTTGCCGCCAATTATGCAGAGGCGCAAGGTGCTGAATCACGAAATGATTTTATTCATAAGGTGAAAATTTCTCTTAAAGAATTACGGGAGACGGAAGTCTGGCTGAAAATTATTATGGAGGCAAAACTGGTAAAATCCCCGGGGAGTTTAAACTCGCTGCTGGATGAGACTGGTGAGTTGATTGCAATTTTTGTCCGTTCAATCCGGACAGCAAAGGAAAATAATTTGAAAAAATGAGATATGACCGAATTTTTCTTGGGTGAACAGGCTGCGACTGAAAACGGAGAGGGAATATCCTTCTTACTTCCTTGTTTCCTGTTCGATGTTCTTACTTTTAGAAAAGCATAACTTTGGAGGCTGTATATGAATATTGTGTGGGCTACCAGCGAATCGGTTCCCTATGCGAAGACGGGAGGGCTGGCGGATGTGTCGTCTGCTCTGCCGAAGGCATTGGCGCAGCGGGGGCACTCAATCCATGTCATCATGCCGTATTATCCGCAACAGATGGCGAAACTGAACCTGAAATTCGATTCCGTGCATGAGATGCTCGGAGTGCCGTTCGGGGCGGGAAACGAGTGGGCGCAGATCCGGATCCTGAAAGTGCAGGAGAACCTTACTTATTGTTTTATCGAGTTCAACCGTTTTTACGACCGCGCGACGCTTTACGACTGGAACGGCTCGGAATACCCGGACAACGCGCAGAGATTCATCTTTTTCTCGCGCGCCGTCATGCAGGCGATTCTCGCTCTCGGGCTTCATCCGGATATCCTCCACTTGAATGACTGGCACTGTGCACTCTGTTCCGTCTATCTGCGCAGCAGCCTTTACTCCGGGTTCAGGAACTTTGCGGACTGCCGTTCCATCATGACGATCCACAACATCGGCTATCAGGGGGTCTACGATCAGGGCAATCTGTACTGGACCGGGCTCGGATGGGAATATTTCAATTTCCGGTGCCTGGAGTTTTACAACCGCCTGAACCTGCTCAAAGGCGGCATTATGTGCGCAGACATTGTCAGCACAGTCAGCCCGACTTATGCCGAGGAAATCCTGTCTCCCGAATTCGGTTTTTCGCTGGACCCCTCTCTCCGGCATTGCGCATATCAGGGCAAGCTGCGCGGCATTCTCAACGGAATCGATGTGTCCGAATGGGCGCCGGAGAAAGACTCGCGGCTTCCTGCGACATTCTCTGCGGATGACATGAGGGGAAAAGCCGTATGCAAGGCAGCGCTTCAGAAGCAGTTTGGACTGCCGGCCCGCGCGGAGGTGCCGCTGTTCGGCGTGATATCGCGTCTCGCCTATCAGAAAGGGCTGGATGTTTTTGCCGATGCCCTGGAGGATATGCTTTACCATAACGATTACCAGTTTATCCTGATCGGTTCCGGCGATCCCTGGCTTCAGGGGAGATTCTCTTATCTTGCCTCGAAATACCCGGAAAGATTCGCAGCTTACATCGGCTATGCTTCGGACAAGGTTTCGCACCTGCTGGAAGCCGGTTCGGACTTTTTCGTGATGCCGTCGCGCTACGAGCCCTGCGGTCTGAATCAGATGTACAGCATGCGTTACGGAACTCTGCCGGTTGTGCGGAGCACCGGCGGGCTTGCGGATACGGTCAGGAATTGCAATGTGGATGACCCCTCGAAATCGACAGGATTTGTGCTGTGGGACCTGAATCCGGTTTCGCTCCGGAATACGATCCGCTGGGCGGCGGAGGTCTATCTCGAACATCCCGAAGCGATTGCGCGTTTGCGCCGCAACGGGATGACTGCGGATTTTTCCTGGAACAATACCGCCTCGCAATATGAAAAGATGTATGACGATGCGCACAAGTGATTTTGACTATGAACTGCCGGAGGAGTTGATCGCACAGCATCCGCCGGAACATCGCGGCGACTCGCGCATGCTGGTGCTGGACCCGGCGACAGGTTCGATGAAGATCGTTCCGTTCCGGGAGTTCCCGGATTATTTCAACGCCGGCGATCTGATCGCGGTCAACAATACGAAAGTCATCAAGGCGCGTCTCTTTGCAAAAAAAGAGAGCGGGGCGAAGATTGAGATCATGCTTCTTGCGCCCGTCACGGATACCCGCTGGAGCTGTCTGCTGAAACCCGCCAAGCGGGTGGCGCCGGGAACGGTTCTGAGGTTGCTTGATCCGGCACTCAACGTGTCGGAAAAAAGCGTGCGTCTTGTTTCCAAGGACATCGACGGGAATTGTATCGTCGAGTTTCTGGAATCCGATGTGGAGCGGACTCTTGCGCAATGCGGACACATGCCGCTGCCGCCGTATATCCGGCGGACAGCAGATTATGCGCCCGATGCGGAGCGTTACCAGACGGTTTACGCAAAGACTCCGGGAGCGGTCGCCGCTCCGACTGCGGGGTTGCACTTCACGAAAGAGATTCTTGCCGCGCTCTCCGGAAAAGGGGTGAAGGAGGCGGAATTGACGCTTCACGTAGGGCAGGGGACCTTTAAGCCCGTGACAGTGGAGAATATTGAGGAACACCCGATGCACAGCGAGCATTTCATTCTGACTGAAGCCACTGCCGGACTCCTGAACGATACCCGTCGTGCGGGCGGGCGCATTGCGGCGATCGGAACGACTTCGCTCCGTGCGCTGGAATCGTGTGTAAGGGCGGACGGTTATTTTGAGGCGGTCGAGACGGATACTTCAATCTTCATTTATCCGCCTTGCAAAGTGAAGTCCATTGATATGCTTCTGACGAATTTCCATTTGCCGAAGAGCACGCTTCTGATGCTGGTTTCTGCTTTTGCCGGGCATGAGCTTGTCATGGAAGCCTATCGTTATGCCGTGAAGGAGCGTATGCGTTTCTTCAGTTACGGCGACTGCATGCTGATTCTGAATAAAATCTGATATACTCTTTTCGTGAATGAAAGTATGGATTACAGTTGTAATTTCTTTATCGGGATTTCTGCATGGGGCAGATGTTCCTTCTTACTGGCTCCTGCCCGACGACGGGTATAGACGTCCGAATCCGTTGAGTGTGAAACTGAATTGGGAAAAGTTGCCGCCAGAAAATGTTCCGGCTGAAATTCTTGATGATATGGACATTCGGAAAGCTCAGGGGAAATGTCGTGGCTTTTTTCAGAATGGCAGGATGTTTTCCATTGTCCGCATGGATTTGAACGATGACGGTATTCCAGACTGGATTGTGAATGATGAAAGGGGAAAGGAAAACGGGGAAACTCGGTATTGGTGTTATTTTGTTGACAGGGATGGAATTTACCGCCGGACAGGATGCTTTGCAGGTAGCACCCTGTCCGTTCTTGAGCCGCGGAATGGTTACAGGCAGTTCGGTATCTCAACGCATTACGGCATGGCGGTTTCTTTTTTTGCCGTTTATGCTTTTGAGCCTCAAGATCGGAAGTATCGCCTTGTCCGTCGAGAATGCCATGATTACAAGAATTTTACCTGTAAAATTGAAGGCAGAGTTCCGGGAGAACATTCTCGCGAGTTGCTTTTTTCCCGTCTTGAGACAGCTTTGCGTACGGCAGCAGGAAAATCTTTCGGTGATCGGCTGGATCAGAATGAGCTGACATTTTCCGGAAATGGCTTCCGTTATTCTGAAAATGCCGGAGGATTCAGCCTTTTTATCGCCGGAGCGAAACGAAGATACAAACCTGGAGCCGGTTCTATTGCATATGAATATCCCTTGACTGCTTACGGTTTCAGCGGAAAGAGTCTTTATCTGGTGGGAAAGGATAAATACCGGGCGTTATGGACAGAACTGCTGCATTGGCTGAATGTCAGAATGCCTGTCTGGTATTCCGATTGGTTCAGGCGTCTGTTGCCGAATATGGACGGTGCAGGTCGGGATGAATTCGGAATTTACCTGGGGACGCTGGCTGATCATAGTCAGTATTTCAGGGGGATGTCTTCGCATCCTTTCATAAATTATGTTCTGCTTGACGCGATTGATCTTGCCACCGGCGTCCCGCTTGCCCGACCTGTATTTCTTGCTTTTGAAGCAGAAGATTTCTCTGAACTTGAACCGGGAGAACGGATTGCTGTTTATACAAGGAGTAATCCGATGCGTGGTCATATTCAGCATGTGAAACTCTGGTTTATTCCTTTTTCCGGAAAACGCTGATATCGAACGTTGCGATAGTTGCATTATCTGTCCGGCAGCCGCATCTGGAAAACGGGATGAACGAACCGGAGCTCAGATTTCATTTGAAGCATTACAATATCTTTTTCCGTAAAAAAACTCGGTTTTTTCTTTTTTCAGGACTTGAAATAATTTGAAATGGCCTCATGTTAACCCGGAAACAGGGAAAGCCTTTCATCATATAGAGAAAAACAGCCAAAATCAACTCAACCACAGGATTCTGACAGGATCTGCAATTATGACAGAATTTAAGGTTTCCAGCCTGATCAGGCAGTACCGCGGACTGATTTTACTATCAGCTCTGACCTCCGTAATGTTTTCCAGTCTGGCACTGACCATGCCGATGATGCTGAAAGTCGTGATTGACCGCGTGCTGCCGTCGCGCGACTGGGCGCTCTTTTTCCTGCTGGCGGCAGTCATGATCGCCATCTATATTCTGCGTTTCACGATGCGCATCATCACGGGAAATCTCGGCACGTATACCGTGACGCGCATCCTGCTGGATGTCCGTCAGCGTATTTTCAAGCACCTGCAGAATCTTTCCCTGCGTTTCTATGAGGAGTACCGCACTGGAAAACTGATTTCAAACGTCATCAGCGATGTGGCGCTGCTCCAGGGGCTGATTTCTCTCTGCATCAGCATGGTGGACCAGTTTTTCACGATGGCATTCATTACTTTTGCGGTGTTTTTCATTAACTGGAAACTCGCTCTGATCGCGATGTGCGCACTTCCGATTCATTTCATCAACTTTTTTATTTTCAATAAGATCATACGCAAGAACGCCTTGCTGATGCAGGAAAAAATGTCCGAGATTTCCGCGAATCTGGCTGAAACGATCAACGGAATCCGCGTTGTGAAGTCCTTTTCCAAAGGGCGCGCGGAAAGTCTGCATTTCTTCAAGAACATGCGTCCGACTCTTGAGCTTGCGATCAAGATGAATCAGGAGGGGAACGTCTGCCACGGCATTTATGAGATGCTGACGCTGTTTACCTATCTGATTGTGATCTGCGGGGGGATTTTTGCGGTCGGAAATGATTTTTCCATCGGCGACTTTGTGGCATTTTATACTTATATCGGTCTGCAGGTCGGACCGATTGCGGTGCTGGCGGCTCAGATGAATGTCCTGTCGCAGGGGCTCGCCGGAGCGCAGCGCATCATGAAACTGCTGAAAGTGATTCCCGATATTACGGATGCGCCGGATGCGGTTGACGCAGGGCGCCTGACCGGAAGAATCAGCTTCGACCATGTTTCATTCAAATATGCGGATACGCCTGTCCTGCGTGATTTTTCGCTGAGAATCGAACCCGGAGAGAAGGTCGCGCTGGTCGGGCCGTCCGGCTGCGGCAAATCGACGATCAGCAATCTGCTGTTGCGTTTCTATGACGTGTGTGACGGCTCGATCAAGGTGGACGGCGAGGATATCCGCACGTTTACGCAGGATTCCTACCGCGCCAACATCGGCGTGGTTCTCCAGGAGCCTTTCCTGTTCAGCGGCACGATCCGCGACAATCTGGCGTATGCGCGTCCGAACGCCTCCATGGAGGAGATCAGGAAAGCGGCGGAACTTGCGAATGTTGCGGAATTTGTGGAAAAACTCGACAAGAAATACGATACGGTCATCGGTGAAAACGGCGCAAGTCTTTCCGGCGGGCAGAAACAGCGGATTGCGATTGCGCGCGCCGTGTTGAAAAATCCGGGAATCCTGTTGCTGGACGAGGCGACCAGTGCTCTGGATACGGTTTCGGAGAAACTGGTTCAGCAGTCTCTGGACACCCTGATGGAAGGACGGACGACAATCATCATTGCGCATCGTCTTTCCACGATCCGCAATGCGGATAAGATCGTTGTCCTCAAGAATGGTCAGATCGAACAGCTCGGCACCCATGATGAGCTGATGGCGCAGGACGGCACTTATCGTGAGCTTTACACCACACAGCAGAAAGCCGCCGCCGAAGACAGTATGAACGATCATGACAACATTTTTTATCAGCAGCATCCGAAAGCCCTTGAGATGGAACGCATTTCAAAGCAGCGCTGGAAATAATGAGCAATGAGAGGAAAAAACTGTTTTTTTCATTCCTGGAGATGGCCTCCGCAGGCAAAATTTCCCGATATTTCCGTATACTTTGCTTTATTCTTTTGCAGCCAATGCAAACGCCTGAGCCAGATGGAGGCGCAGTCCATGACAGTCTCCGCGGTTCTGAACCGCCTCGGAAAGAACCAGAAAACGGTTGATCAGTTCCTCGTCAATCACATGTTCGATTTTACAGGCGGCTTTTCCCGCCTCCTCGCAGGGTAGCTCAAGTACATACTGGAGAAAATCCTGAAGAATGCGGTGCCTCCGGGTGACTCTCTCCGCAAGCGCTTTTCCGGTCTCGGTCAACAGTACCGGCAGATTCGGCCGGTAGATGATGTGCCCTGATTTGGACAATACGCCGAGCGCATTGGTGACAGACGGCATTTTTACATTGAGCCGCGCCGCGATATCCTTTGTATGCGCATGTCCGTGGAGCCGGATCAGCTCCCCAATGGCTTCCAGATAATCTTCAAGGCTGGCTGAAACGTTCAACGTGCTCACCGGATCATCTTTCCCGGCTTGAACATTCGGACAGCTTCCTGCTCCGCCATTGGTTCAGCACGATTTTTGAAACCAGTTCCGGGTTTGTCTCCCGGACCGCAAGGAAAGACTTCCCGCTTTTCCGGCAGATGCCCTTGATGACGCTCAATGCGTTATGGCTGTTGATCCGCGTAATGAATACCACGATATCCGCATCCTGTGCCGATGCGCGCAGGCGGTTGGCGCCGGAGCCGTTGCAGCACCCTGTATGAAAGTAGAATCTGACAGTGCCAAGGGACTCGAATACCGAACGGTATTGATTCTCCAGGCGGTCGAGGCCGCCGATCAGCGCCACTTTCAAATGATTCAGGGTGCAGCAGCCGGAAGCCTGTTCCGCATCACATGGAGAAGGACAGCGAGAGCTGCCGCATTCTCTCCTGTCTTCCCGACACTTCTTTTTCTTACTCATGGTGCTCCTTTCCAAAATGAAAAAATCTTCGGGCGGGACCGGGCACGTTTTCCGCCGTGCCCGGTTCTCTGTCCGCTTTGAATCAGGCGGAAACCTGCTTCAGCAGATCGACCCACTGCGAAATACGGTCTGCCGTCTTGTCCGGCTCATTGTTGTCGTCGAGCGCCAGACCGCAGAATTTGCCGTCTTTTTCCGCAGAGGAAGCCGTGTGAGCATATCCTTCTGCGGATGTTTCACCCACGAGTACCGCACCGCGTTCTTTCGCCTTGTCGGCAAGAATACCCATGGCATCGACAAAGGTATCGCCGAATCCGCTCTGGTCGCCCAGCCCGAATACCGCGACTTTTCTGCCCGTCAGATCAATGCCGTCAAGCATCGCAATTCCTGTTGCCCAGTCATCCTGAAGTTCGCCGAGTCCCCACGTGGAACTGCCGAGAATCAGAAGCCCGGCTTCAAAATCCTCCGGCTTTGCATTTGTGATGTTGATTGCTTCCGTTCCGAACGCCCCGGCGATGACTGCCGCCGCGCTTTCGGTGTTGCCTGTGCTGCTGCCGTAAATCACTTTGACGTTAGCCATTCGATTTAACTCCTTACAGTTTGATGAATGTTTATGTTGGCGATTTGTTCAAGACATGTTTCGATGTCCTGATATGTTTCAATAATTTTCTCCGCAAGCTGTTCCGCACAGCGGTAAAGCCGCATGAGACGGAGTGATTCTTCCGGTTCTCCGAAAACCTGCCAGTCTCCGCGTACGACCGGCGTCCGCGGGGCTCTCTCAATGAACCCCATGACGTCTTTCAGCGGATAACCTATGAATATGCCGACCTCGTGCGGGAGCGGTATCCGGCGGCACTGGTCTTCAAGGGTCGTCAAGTAATCTTCCAGCCGCCTGCATTTTTCATAACCGCGGACAGCCAGATATGCGGCGTTCCCGGCATTTTCCAGAGTTTCCGCAAGCCGCTCAGGATCGTAGAACAGAACCAGAGCGCTGTCCGGATCATTCTTCAATATCCTGAATTTCAGCTTGAGTTCTTCCAGAATCTCGTTCTGATAAAGACAGATTTTTCCTTTTGACTCATCACGTGAGAGACGGTAACAGCGTGCCACCCGGAGTAAAGCACCCGGTTTGATTCCCGCCCTGACCGCCGCCGTCTTAACCATCAGGAAGCGGAGAAGCCTTTTTTTATAATGTCTGCAATTCATCGAGAGAAAAACCTTCAAAAATTAGTTAAATCTAATTTAATTGTTCTGAAAAAAGTCCGCCGGCAACGGACTTTGATCTGTTTCCCGGAAGATACCATAGCAGAAAAAAAGAAAATGTCAATTAGTTGAAACTAATTTTGTTGATTTTTTTCTCTTTTGCATCAGTTGCAGTGAGCCGGTGCTTCGATGTCATGAAAACGTTTGAGCATGGGCAAGCTATGCGGCAGACGGAAATAACGATCCGTCAAAACACCCCCGGCGTTTCTGCCTTTTTCATCGAGTGTTCTGTTTTTTTTGAAAAAAATCTTCATTTCTTCCTTTTCACTCTTGACAATTCGCCATTTCTGCTTATAATAAATACTGTAAACTGTTTTTTGTTTTTAGAGAGAGGTGCTTTCATGACGGAGAGAAAGACAGAACAGGCAAAATCCCTGCTTGTCCGATACATACGCGATCAGCAGATGAAGCGGGGAGACAGACTGCCTCCGCAGGACTTTCTGCGCAAGACATTCAAGTTCGGCACCGCTACCATCAGCGCCGCAATCAACGAGCTGAAAGATGACGGCGTTTTGGAAGTGCGGGATAAAGTCGGCGTCTTCGTCATCGACCCCAATGCGGACGGGCACGCGGGGCGCACCATCGGGATCACCATGCGCCATGCGGAAAACAGTCTCTATTACAGTTGTATCCTGACGGCGCTTCAAATGCGTCTCGTCGAGGAGGGATGTATGATCCGGCTGTTCCGTTATCAGAAAGAGACCGAGAGGAAAGGCATTTTTTTCCAGATAGACGATTTTCCCGGACTGCGCAGAAGTCTCGAAAATCAGGAGCTTCAGGGACTGATCCACCTGGACGATTTCAGTATGCAGTCGTTGAAATTCATCCGCAGTAAAAAAGTGCCGCTGGTGTTCGTCGGTTCCCTCGGCGGCATTGCTCCCAATGGGGTCGTCTACGATCAGGCAAGGACTATGCGCGAGATCGGAATCCGGCTCAAACGGGAAAATCCGCGGCGTCCTGCGCTCATATGCCAGCCGAGTGTCTTGAAATGTGTGCAGGATCATTTTCAGGAGGCGTTCGGGCATGACAAAAAAATCTATGCCGGGAGCAGTATTCCGGATGCGGAAAAAATCGCGGATGAAATCCTCCGTATGCCGGACAGAGAACGTCATGACTGGATCATCTATATGGATGACATTCTGGCACTGGCGGTCACTTCCAGACTGGCGGTTTCGCTTCCGCCGGAAAAACTGCCGCGCGCAGTCATCATGCGCAACCTGCAGTTTCAGATGCGTTATCCGGCAAAAGACCCGATTTTCTATGACAGCAATTTAAGCGAGTTCGCCTCTATCGGAGTATCGCTCCTGATGGGCGCCATGAAAGAGGGAAAACTTGATGCGGGAAAAGTTTACTACCATCAAACGGAATCAAAATAAGGAGGAGAGGAAACATGATGATGTGCAGAAAGAGAGGGAGCGGGGAGTATGGCAGCCGGACGGTCAGCCGCAGGAATCATGCAGTGTGTTTTACATTGATAGAATTGCTGATTGTTATAGCGATCATCGCAATTCTTGCGGCAATGCTGCTTCCCGCACTGGGAAAGGCACGGGATAAAGGATATGCCATCTTCTGCCTGAACAATCAGCGGGAAACAGGAAAACTGTTCATGTTTTATGCACAGGATTATACCGATTACATGCCCATTGCCTACGGGCAGATGAAAGATGGAGAAATACTCGTCCGTTCCTGGCTTCAGGCGATCAATCCAATGCTGGGGCGCACCTCCTGGCAGAAGATCAGCAAAGCCTCGAAATCTTTGATTTGTCCGGTTCTTGAATCGAAAGTGCCGCCTGATGAAAACGGGGAACGGAATACGACCTATACCTATAACAGACGTTTAGGCGATCTTGACTACGTCAAAAAGGGGTATGCCGGGTATCATCCGCGCAAACTGGCAAATGCAAAATACCCGAGTGTATTCGTTACCTTAATGGAAGGAATAAAGGAAGGGGAACGCATCACACTCGTTACTGCGTCCAGCGATATAGACAATCTCTCTCATCCCCACAACCGGCGCAATCAGCACCTCTATGCTGACGGACATGCAGCGGCAGTCAATATGTATTCCGTCTACGGCGACTGGCGGGCATGGTGTCAGCCTTACAGCTATTTCCCTTACAGGAAATGGGATGAAACAACAGTTCAATGGTAACAAAAAAAGGAACCATATCATGAAAAAAATTATTTTTCTTCTTTTTTCTCTGTTCACCCTTAATGCGGCAGATATCGCAATTGTTCTGCCGCCAGACGCCGTTCCGGCAGAAAAAACAGCAGCGGCGGAATTACGGAAATATCTTTCCAGGCTTGCAAAACAGCCTGTTTCGATTATTTCTTCCGGCAACTGCGGCGCCGGATACACTTTTTATCTTGGACAGACACCGGGCATTGCTCAGAAACTTGGGATTTCAGACTTCAGGACACTCAAACCTGATGAAATACTCTTACGGCGGATCGGGAATGATTTTTACCTTACGGGCGACCGTCCACGGGGGACGCTGTATGCCGTTTACACCTTTCTGGAAGACATTTGCGGGATGCGTTTCTTTGCTCCGGATGAAACGGTCTATCCTGAAAAATTCAATCTTCCCATGCACCTTGATCTCCGGTATGCCCCAAGTTTCATTGTCCGGGAGGTTCCTTTTCCATCGCTGCGCCTTGACAGTGCTTTTGCGGCAAAGCGCAAAGTCAATGGACACTGGCAGAAAACCACGGTTGAGTGGGGAGGTCATGAAACAATCCTCGGCTTCTGCCATACATTCGCACGCCTGATGCCGCCGGAAAAATACGGCAGACAGCATCCGGAATATTATTCGGAAATCAATGGCATCCGCCATCCCGTAGGCAATCAGCTCTGTCTGTCCAACCGCAATATGCGCCAGGAACTGATCAGAAATATCCGGAAACTTCTCAGGGAAAAACCTTCTGCAAAGATCATCTCCGTCAGTCAGGATGACAATAATGATTATTGCCGCTGCCGGGAATGCAATCTTCTCGCCGGACGTTACGGAAATACGCAATCCGGTATTCTGATTGATTGCCTGAATGAGATTGCAGCCTCACTGGAACATGAATTCCCCGGAGTGTTCTTTGAAACACTGGCATATGCGTACTCTGTCAAACCGCCGGAAAATATCCGCCCGCGGCATAATGTCATAGTCCGTCTTTGCGCAGACAACTGCGACTACGGACAACCTTTGAACAGCCCTGCAAATTCAAACTTCCGCGACGCCCTGACAACATGGAGCAAACTGACAAACCGCCTGATGGTCTGGAATTATGTTTCACTGTTCGGAAATTATCTGATTCCAAATCCCAACTGGGGAAACCATGGAATCAATTTGAGATTTTTCCGGGATCACGGAGTAATCGCCGTATTCAATCAGGCTGGCGGAAACGAAAACAGCGATTTTGCCCCGCTCCGGGCTTATGTCAACAGCAAACTTCTCTGGAATCCCGATCTGGATGAAAAGACTCTGATCGACGAATTCCTGCAAGGCTACTACGGCAGGGACGCGGCTCCCTTGCTTCGCGAATATCTGAACCTGATGAAAATCGACTATGCAAAACAAAAGCCGGAATTTAAACTGTCATGGTCTACACCCGCCTCTGAATGGCTGTCCTATAATACAATGGAGCAGGCACGGGAACTGATGATGCAGGCTGCCGCAGTTTCACAGGGAAAATATGCACAACGGGTCCGGACCGCCAAAATCGCCATTGATTTTGCCTTCCTCCTTCATCCGGAAACTCCACGCCGTTATGCCGCCGGCAGGGAGATTCCCCAATCCATACTTGACGATTTCATTCGGCGGACATCCCATGACCATTATTATGGAGAAGGGGAAAATCTCGACCGTCTGAAAACAAGTCTTTCCATCCTTTATTCCGGCAGAAAAGAAAAATATTCGCGGCAGCTTCCCCAAAAAATCCAAGGGATTCCCCCCGAACGTCTTATCATAATTGAACCGGAAGAAATCACTGCCTATGAAAATAATATCAGAACGAAACGTTATCCTGATTTCATCCGGATGCGTGCAGATCATAAAAGCTGGCTGATCCAGTTTCCGGATCTTGCCATGAGAACACAATCGCAAGGCCGCTGGCGCCTCTTTGCCGAGATGCGCACCGGAGGAATGCCGGAACAGGAAGGATTTGCATTTCAGGCGGGAATTTATGACAAGGCATCCGGAAAAAATACAGCCAGACGGTATCCGCTTTCAACAGTTGCGGGCAAGGATTTTCAGCTGGTCGATCTCGGATGCCATGAATTTCATTCCACAAGAGAATACTTTTTCTGCGCCCCTGTCGGAAACAGTCAGGCAGATCCAATTGACGTGAAACGGCTGTTTCTTGTAAAAGAATAAAAGATCAGCCGGGGAATCATAAGGCAAACAGAATTATTTACGGAACAGGAAACACCTGCTGAAAATTCTCTGCTTTTCCCGGATACCGCGGGTGGCAACTCTTGCCTGATACATACCTTACACAACCGCCCTGCATTGCAAAAGATGCAGAGAGAAGTTTTCGGTATTTGCCGCGGCGAAAGCTGATAAGATTGAAACAGGACCTGCAGGAGAAGTCTTACAGGTCCTGTTCCGGTTACTTCACCGATTCGATCACATCGAAGCCGCAATAGGGACGCAAAACTTCCGGAATCTTCACGGAACCGTCCGCCTGCAGATGATTCTCCAGAAACGCGATCAGCATACGCGGCGGCGCCACGACCGTATTGTTCAAGGTATGGGCAAAATATTTCCTGCCGTCCTTGCCGTTGACGCGGATTTTCAGGCGGCGCGCCTGCGCATCGCCGAGCGTCGAGCAGGAACCGACTTCGAAGTATTTCTTCTGGCGCGGGGACCATGCCTCCACGTCAAGCGACTTCACTTTCAAGTCGGCAAGGTCGCCGGAACAACATTCCAGCGTCCGCACCGGGATATCCATCGAACGGAAAAAGTCAACCGTGTTCTTCCAGAGCTGATCGAACCAGTACATGCTGTCCTCCGGTTTGCAGATGACAATCATTTCCTGTTTCTCGAACTGATGAATCCGGTAGACGCCGCGCTCCTCGAGACCGTGCGCGCCTTTCTCCTTGCGGAAACAGGGAGAATAACTCGTCAACGTCAGCGGAAGCGTTTCCTCCGGCAGAATCTGATCGATGAACTTGCCGATCATGGAGTGTTCACTGGTTCCGATCAGAAAGAGATCCTCTCCTTCGATTTTGTACATCATCGAATCCATTTCCGCAAAGCTCATCACGCCTGAGACCACATTGCTGCGGATCATGAACGGCGGTATGCAGTAGGTGAAACCGCGCTGCACCATGAAGTTGCGCGCATAGGTCAGAATCGCGGAATGAAGAAGCGCGATTTTCCCCATCAGGTAATAAAAACCGTTTCCGGCGACACGGCGGGCGCTGTCGAGATCCAGGCCGCCGAGCTTTTCCATGATTTCCGTATGATACGGAATCTCGAAATCCGGCACCTTCGGCTCTCCGAAACGCTGAACCTCCACATTCTCGGAGTCATCTTTCCCAATCGGAACGGACGCATCGATGATGTTCGGAATGACCATCATGGCTTTCAGAATCTCTTCATCGACTTTCGCCTGTTCCGCGGTTAACTCGGCAATGCGGTCGCCGTCCTGCGCAACCTCTTTTTTGACTGCTTCGGCTTCTTCATGCTTCTTCTGCCCCATCAATGCACCGATCTGCTTCGAAGCGGCATTGCGTTTCGCGCGAAGCTGTTCCACTTCGGTTTTGATGGCGCGGTTGCGCTGATCCAGTTCCAGAACCTTGTCGACAAGCTCCAGCTTGCCGTCCTGGAACTTCTTCCGGATATTCTCTTTCACAAGCTCCGGATTCTCACGTATCAGTCTGATATCCAACATATTGATCTATTCTCCTTCGTTCAGAACTGCGGAAGCGGGAACGCCTTCGTGAAGGCGCGGACCTCTTCCGCGATCTTCGCAAGAGCCGCATCATCGTCTTTCGCGGCAACGGCGCGGTCGATGAAATCGGCAATTCTGAGCATTTCCGCCTCTTTCATGCCACGGGTCGTGACTGCCGGGGTTCCGATACGGACGCCGCTGGTGATCATCGGTTTTTCGGGATCGAACGGAATCATGTTCTTGTTCAGGGTGATGCGCGCCTTGTCGCAGGCGATCTGGACCTCTTTCCCCGTCGCATGTTTCGGACGGAGGTCAACGAGCATCAGGTGATTGTCCGTTCCGCCGGAGACAATGCGGAAGCCTTTGTCTTTCAGCGCCTGGGCGAGAACGGCGGCATTTTTTACAAGCTGCTGCTGATACGCCTTGAATTCGGGAGTCATCGCCTCCTTGAAGCAGATCGCTTTCGCCGCAATCACGTGCATGAGCGGACCGCCCTGAAGTCCGGGGAATACCTTGGAATTGATCGCCTTGATGTATTTCTCCTTGCAGAGAATCAGGCCGGAACGGGGACCGCGCAGGGTTTTGTGGGTCGTGGTCGTGACGACATCGCAGTAGGGAACCGGGGACGGATGAACTCCGGCGGCGACCAGCCCGGCGATATGTGCCATATCGACAAACAGATAGGCGTTCGCCTTGTCCGCAATCTGCCGCAGGCGCGCAAAATCAATGACTCTCGGATAAGCGGATGCGCCGGCGAGGATCATGCGCGGTTTGCACTCCATCGCAAGACGTTCCACTTCATCATAATCAATCGTTTCGGTTTCAGGGGAAACACCGTAGGGAACGATATTGAACAGCTTGCCGGAGAAGTTCATCGGATGTCCGTGGGTCAGATGCCCGCCGTTGTCAAGGTTCATCGAGAGGATGGTGTCCCCCGGT
>ENA-OROD01001240-OROD01001240.1-human-gut-metagenome-genome-assembly--contig:-NODE-1240-length-21270-cov-4.002922_pt1 | contig 21270 bp, 18 predicted proteins | sample MGYA00242123_ERZ509038 | MGnify/ENA primary metagenome ERZ509038 (study PRJEB26280, sample SAMEA2338719) | human gut metagenome | biome: human gut; feature: human-associated habitat; material: faeces... | reverse complement strand
CTCTGAGCTGAAACCACTTCAAAATGCATCTCAAAACGCCGGTATTGCCGGCGTTTTGCTTTTGTACATCCCGTGGAACCTATTTTCAACTTACCCATGTCCGAGTCAGTTCATCGCATCAACGGAAGAGGACTACCCATATACGGGAGGCGCGAATTGGGATTGAGACATACAATTTCACGCCTGCAAACAAAACTCGTCTGATAGTGAAAAACGAATGGCCTGAAGCGATGGAGCCGGTTTCTGAAGAGTTAGCTCAAAGAGGATTATTTGGTAAGTACGCTATTTTTAACGTCTCCAATTTGAATGGATATCTGAGCATATCGATGAATTGATATTCAGTAAGCTTATTTCATTCAACACTCTCTCAGCAGACCACTTGACTTGGACACCATCTATTCCATCAAGCACAAAAACGGTGCCATCCGCCGCGTGAACGTGAACATTGCCGCCACGACGGTGGAGAACTACCGCCGCTTGAAGGACGCGGGCATCGGTACGTATATTCTTTTTCAGGAGACGTATAACCGGACGAATTATGAGGCACTTCATCCTACGGGACCGAAGAGCGACTATGCTTACCACACCGAGGCCATGGATCGTGCCATGACGGGCGGTATCGATGATGTGGGCATCGGCGTGTTGTTCGGGTTGGAGACTTATCGTTACGACTTCATCGGTTTGCTGATGCATGCCGAGCATCTGGAAGCCCGTTTCGGGGTCGGGCCGCACACCATCAGCGTGCCGCGCCTGTGCCCGGCCGACGACATAGACACGGCGGATTTCAAGAACTGTGTGCCGGACGAGATTTTCCATAAAATTGTGGCGGTGCTCCGTATTGCCGTACCTTATACGGGAATGATCGTGTCCACACGAGAGACGCCTGCCAGTCGGGAGAAGGTATTGGAATTGGGCGTGTCGCAGTTGAGCGGCGGTTCCCGTACCAGCGTGGGAGGATATGTGCAAGAAGAGACGGAGGAGAACTCCGCCCAGTTCGACGTGTCCGACCGCCGTTCGTTGGACGAGGTGGTGGGATGGCTGCTCGATTTGGGCTACCTGCCCAGTTTTTGCACGGCCTGCTACCGTGAGGGGCGTACGGGCGACCGTTTCATGTCGTTGGTGAAGAAGGGACAGATTGCCAACTGTTGCCTGCCCAATGCCTTGCTGACCCTGAAAGAGTATTTGAATGATTATGCGTCGCCTGCCACCCGTGCGAAAGGAGAGGCCATGATTGCCCGTTTGTTGGAAACCGTGCCCGGCGGACGGGTTCGGGAGAACGCCCGCCGCTATTTGAAAGCCATAGAGGATGGCGGACGTGATTTCCGTTTTTAAAGTGTAGGTAAGATACGTTATGATGAAAGAAGAAACTCCACGCGCCAACCGTTTCCATATCGGATTGTTCGGTCGCCGCAACAGCGGCAAGTCTTCGTTGGTGAATATGCTGACGGGGCAAGAGGTTGCCGTAGTGTCCGACGTGCCGGGCACGACTACGGATATGGTATTGAAGAATATTGAATTGCCGGGTGTCGGGGCTTCCGTCTTGGTCGACACGGCCGGTTATGACGACGAAGGGGAATTGGGCGGACTGCGTGTGAGGCAGACCGTCAACGCTGCCCGCAGGGTGGATTTGGCTTTGATCGTCGTGTCGGGTTTGCCGGACGGGGCAGGGAAGGAAAAGGCTTGGGTGGAACGTTTTCGGGCGGATGACATTCCTGTTCTGTATATATATAATAAGGTGGACGAAGATGGCGGAAGCCATGCCGGTGCTTGGCGCGTGGCGTTGGGGGCGACGGAGGTGGTATCGGTTTCGGCGCGTACGGGGGAAGGGCGTGACCGTTTGCTGTCTGCGATGGCCGAGGTGTATCGCCGTACGGATGAGGTGGAGGATTTGACGGGAAACTTGGCGGGCGAAGGCGAGAGCGAGAGCATCACCCGGGGCCTGGTAAAGGAGGGGGATCTGGTGCTGCTGGTGATGCCGCAGGACATCCAGGCACCCAAGGGACGGTTAATCCTGCCACAGGTACAGACCTTGCGCAACCTGTTGGACAAACGTTGTACGGCTTTGTGCTGTACGGCCGACCGTTTGTCGGCCACGTTGTCCGTCTTGTCGTCGCCCCCGTCCCTGATTATCACGGACTCGCAAGTATTTCCTACGGTGGAGGCCCTTTGCCCGCCGCAAACGCGGCTGACTTCTTTTTCCGTTTTGTTTGCCCGCCAGAAGGGGGACATCCGGCAGTTCCTGCAGGGGGCGGAGGCGTTGTGCGCTTTGCGTCCTGATGCCCACGTGCTGATAGCGGAGGCTTGCACCCACGTGCCGCAACATGAAGATATAGGACGCGTGAAGCTTCCTCGTTTGTTGCGTCGTAAGTTCGGCGAGGCTTTGCACATTGACATCGTGTCCGGTAATGACTTTCCCGAAGACTTGTCCGCTTACGATTTGGTCATCCATTGTGGGGCGTGCATGTTTACGCGCCGCCATGTGCTGAACCGTTTGAGGCGGGCACGTGCCTGCGGTGTGCCTGTGACCAATTATGGAGTAGCCATAGCGGCTTTGACCGGTATCTTGGACAAGGTGGCGGTGCCGGAGTAGGGGGATTGGAAACCGGTTCGTGGAGGTCTTCAGATTGCCCGGCTTAAAGAGCGTTTTCAATCTCCTGAGATTGATTTTTCGTTCGGCTGAGATTGATTTTTCGTTTGGCGCACAAATTTTAGGGGCTTTCCTGAAGGTCCGGGATGATGGTTTAGTTGCTTGATTTTTAATTGGTTGAATGCTTTTAGGAAAGAACAGCGGTTTTTGGCCTGAATGAAGGAAGGTGTTTCCGGGAACCTTCCCTATGTGGCGTGTAGGATGACCTTATTTTCCGATGCAGGACGTTGCCCGTCCTCTTATTTTCTGTTGCAGAAGCCGTGTTGTTTACTTTTTTTGTGTTATCTTTGCCCCACATTTCGGCCATGCCGGAAAGGAAGACACTCAGACGGGATATAAAGAGGAAAAATATATGCAACAACTCAAGGAGCGCATTTTGCGCGATGGAAAATGTTTCGAGGGAGGAATACTGAAAGTGGACAATTTCATCAACCATCAGATGGATCCCATACTGATGAAGTCCATGGCCGTGGAATTCGTGCGCCGTTTCGCGTCGCGCGACATCAACAAGATACTGACGATAGAAGCCAGTGGCATAGCTCCGGCCATCATGGTGGGCTACCTCTTGGAACTTCCGGTGGTCTTTGCCAAGAAGAAGAAACCGAGTACGATGGAAAACATGCTGGTGACGAAAGTCTTTTCGTTTACTAAAAACAATACGTACGATGTATGCGTGTGCAAGGATTATTTGCAGCCGGGCGACAAGGTGCTTTTCATAGATGATTTTCTGGCCAATGGCAATGCGGCCAAGGGCGTGATGGATTTGGTGCGTCAGTCTGGAGCCGAACTTTCCGGCATGGGTTTCCTCATCGAGAAGGCCTTCCAGCATGGCGGTGATTATTTGCGTGCACAAGGCATTCATGTGGAGTCGTTGGCGGTAATCGAAAGTTTGGAGGGATGCCGCATAACTTTGAAAGAATAACGTTATACGCTCTTGTGGTTTTAAACGTAATACCCTCGAAAGTTCAACCGGAAACTTCCGAGGGTATTACGTTTGTAAGGTGTATTTACGGATGCCAAGGTTTGGCCGGGTCTTTCAAGGCAAGAGCCCGCTTGTCCTTTGTGAATTGACTGATGTAGAGCATGAAAAGGATGGCGGCCACAGTGCATCCTATGATGTCGAACAGCCCCCAATTCCTGCCATATATATTATAATGTATGGCCGACCACGGAGTGTATATATATAAGGTGTTGACAGCAATGAGCAGCAATCGTACCTCCGTCGGCCCCAGTTTGCCGTATGTCAGCCGGAATTCGTTGATAATGATAGTGCAGACGTAAGTATAGATGGACAAGCACAAATATCCGGCCAGAATCAGAAATGCCACGTCCATCCTCATCATGGGGGATAATCCCAGTCCCAAACAGATAAGACATGTGGTCAAAGCGTCTAAAGTGTGGTCGATGAAAAAGCCGTATACGGGCCTTTGCGTGTGGCGGACGCGCGCCAATGTACCGTCCAGACTGTCTCCGTACCAATTAATGACTAACCCTAATGAAGCCAACCATAGGAATTTTGTGTCGATATGAGCCAATATGCCTCCGACGGCGAAAAGTACGGCTCCTATCACGCCAATGAAAGTCAGGAAGTCGGATGTGACCCATGCCGGTTGTCTCTGTGCCAGCCCTATCAGCAACTTCTTCTCCATCTTGTTTAAAATGGAGGTTTGGATTCTTTCAGATGATTCGTTTCCCATTTTTAGTGTTCTTTTGTTCCCTTTTAGTCTTTTGCCGTCAGGACTGCACGTGAATGCTTTCTTCTGAAGATACAGTTCTTCCGGATACTTGGAAAATGAATTTCCCGACTTTACCATTCCGTTGGAGGAGATAGTGAAGTCGGGAGTTTTGTTTAGTGAGCCTTACAAACCTTTTAAAAGAACCCAATTACATGGGTAGAATTTGGTCGGCAGTTTTTTGTTTTGGCGGAAAGACAGGGATTCGAACCCTGGGAACAGTTGCCCGTTCACCGCATTTCGAGTGCGGCCCGATCGACCACTCCGGCATCTTTCCTTGTTCGGTGGGCAAAGTTACAATTTTTTTGTGATACGCGAGCGAAAAGTTTCAAAAAAGTATGGGGAAATAGTGAGATAAGGGTTGGGAAATGGAGTTTTGCCGGACTCTGTCCTTTCTGGAGGTTGAATTTAACAATCTGATTCTAACAGACCATGAATGTTTGAAAGACTTCTTATTTTTGATGTCGTGTCATTTTATTGTAATACAGTTTAATTTTTATGGAGAAAATATGAATAATAATCCGTTTTTTATATGGCAGCTTAATTTCTTTTGTATATATTTGCCATGTCATAACATGAGAAAACTTTTCAATTTATTATTCATATAAAACTTAAGCGTATGAAAAGGTTTACAAATGTTAAATCTGGGGGGGTAATTTTGACATTGCTACTTCTCGCGTTGGTCTCCGGTAGTGTTTGGGGACAGGAAGTGGTTCATGTTTTCACGAAGTATGACAAACAAGTGATAACTGATGACCAAAAAGGTACGTGGAAGACGAGTGTCGCATCAACGACTTCCAATGAATTGCCTGCGGATTTTTTAGCAACCAGTGCAAAGAGTAGAGGAGTGGCATTTGGGGCAAATGCAGAAGTAACTTCAGATTTTGTGGTGGAAAATATAAGTGAGTTGATAATTGAAGCATCTTCAAATGAGAGAGGAAATTCGCTTTCTGTAAAAGTTGGTGATGTGGAGCTTTCCCCTAAAACGTCAACCTTGCCAAAAGTCAATCATGAAACCTATTCTTTCAAGAGTAGTGAACCGTTAAGTGGACAAATTACTATTTCAATACGACGTAGCAAAAAAACGGTTTGGATAGGTGGTGTTACAATTAAATCATCAGGGAGTGCCAATCAAGTGAGAATGCCTGTTTTTACTCCTGTTACTGGTTCACTTTTTAAGGATAAGCTTACGGTAACAGCTTCTTGTCCTACAGAAGGTGCCACTGTTTATTACACAACGGATGGAACAGTGCCTACTGTAGGTTCTAAAGTGTTTCCAACAGAAGGCGTAACTCTCACGGAAACTACCACATTAAAAGCTATTGCCGTAAAAGATGGGTTGGACAACAGTGAAGTAGTCACTGCGACTTACACCAAATTAGAACCATACGCTTCTTTGAAGGCATTGAAAGAAAGCAATATAGCTACGGAGGAAGGTAAACCTTGTGTTGTAGAGTTGAAAGATGCTGTGGTGACGTATGCTGATTCCCGAAAGGCTTATATTCAAGATGAAACAGCAGGGTTATATGTTTTTGGCTCAAATAAATTGAAGGCCGGAACGAAGTTGAACGGTGTGGTAGCTGCCCAATTGGCATTGTGGAATGGGCTTTATGAATTGAAAGTAGACGGAGGGGAGTTCGACAATGTTGAGGTTACTAACGACATTGAGATTCCGGTACAAGAGGTGGCTGTGGCTGAATTGAACCAAAACTTTGCCCGGTATGAATCCATGCGTGTGAAAGTGGTAGATGCGACGGTAACATCAAGCTTTAACGATAAGAATGGGGAAATCGAGCAAAACAGCGAAAAGATAGCACTCAGGGCGGCTGACGAAAGCATTACGGCGGATGTGCAGGCCACGGTTGATGTAACAGGGTATCCCGGTTTGTATAATTCCACAAAGCAACTGAATGTAATTTTGCAAGAGGATATTGCTGTAAAGACCGCAGGCAAGACGCAGGCTACGTTGACTTTTGATTCGGATACTTACTCTGTGAATGTGGGCGAATCCTTAACGGTCAAGGCTACTACAAATTCTTCGGCTTCGGTGGTTTATTCTTCTTCGGATGAAACGATAGCTACGGTGGACGAGAATACGGGAGAGGTCCAAGCCGGTAACAAGGCCGGGACGGTAACGATTACGGCCACTGTAACCGAAAATGATGAATATACCGGTGCAACTGCAACTTGTACCGTGAATGTGGTAGACCCTTCTGCATTGCCGGAAGCAAAGGCTTTAGTGGCAGAAAAGGATGGTGTGTATTATGCTATGTTGAATACAACGGATAAAAGTAAACTGAATGCAAGTGTAGCTACTGTACTTAATGGCAAGGTTATTACAGATAGAAGTGATTTGTGTGGATGGTATGTTGATGAAGAAAATGGTACCATACAAAGTATAAGTAATAACCAATACGTGGCTCACGGTTCAGGTAATACGGATTTGGAATTACAATCTAATAGTTTTAAATGGGATTGTCGTGGTGGAATATGGCAGTGTGAGGTTAGTGGAAGCGAGAGAGCTATAGGATATAACTCTTCGACCGATAAGTTTGGAACTTATTTGGTGAGTGATGATACGTATCCAAAAGCTGTCGTCATGCCTATAACCGAGGGGTACCATAGGAATGTGACTTCCGGCGATTACGGTACTATCTGTCTTCCCTATGCCGTGGCCGCAGAAGATATGGCAGGTGCAGAGTTCTTCAGCATTGCCGGAAAGGTCATGAAGGGTGAAGAGCCGCAATCCATAGTCTTGAATCAAGTGACTACCCTTGAGGCTGGAGTACCTTATATATTCAGTGCAACTTCCGACAAGCTTATAGCTGCATACAGTGGAAAGGCTGTGGCTGTGGCTGAAGAGGCAAACGGTTTGATCGGTTCCTTTGAGGGGCAAGATGTGGCTGAAGGCATGTACCTGATTAGTGCCCAAAACAAAGTGCAGCTTTGCGGTAAGGGTTGTAAGATTTCGGGAAACCGTGCCTATATTGATATGAATGAAGTTCCGGAATACAGTGGAGAAGTTGGTGTGAACCAACGCCTGATTTCATTTGAAGATGCGACCGGTATCTCCGAAACAATGGTTGAGGGCGGTTTGGCAGATGTGTACACACTTAGCGGTGTGGAAGTCCGTCATCAGGTCAACGAATCAGAGGCCACTCAAGGCTTGCCGCAGGGCATTTATATTGTGAATGGTAAAAAAGTAGTAGTAAAATAGTATTAGCAAGTTGAAATATGGACAAGAAAATATATATAAAACCGGTTTGCGAAGTGGCAGAATTTGAGATTCAAGATTCATTGCTGTTGAATTGCTCCATAGGAGTCGATAACACGCCACAGGATGGAATGGAAGGTCGGACCAATATGAATCAAGGTTTTACCGATATATGGGGTAACGAGTATTAATATTTTGGTACACTTTTGAACATGATAAGGCAAAGCCGCTTCGGGTGAAAACCCGGAGCGGCTTTTTCCTAATCTGGTGAAAAGGGTTATCTTTGCAAAAACAAAAGTGGTTTGCGGCATGAAAGACGATACGCTCAGGAAGTTGGAGATATTGGCAGAGTCGGCCAAATATGATGTGTCCTGCTCTTCGAGCGGTACGGTGAGGCGTAACGTGAAAGGCGGAGTGGGGAATACCGTGGGAGGCATCGGTATTTGCCATAGTTTTGCTGAGGACGGACGTTGCATCTCCTTGTTGAAAGTCATGCTGACGAACTATTGTATTTACGATTGTGCTTATTGTATCAATCGCCGCACGAATGATATACCCCGTGCCACACTCTCCGTATCGGAATTGGTAGACCTGACGATGGAGTTCTACAAAAGGAATTATATCGAAGGATTGTTCCTGAGTTCCGGTGTGGTGAGGAACCCCGATTATACGATGGAACGTTTGGTACGTGTGGTGAAAGACCTGCGTACGGTGCACCGTTTTAATGGGTATATCCATTTGAAAAGTATTCCGGGGGCCAGTCGTGAGTTGGTGGACGAGGCGGGTTTGTATGCAGACCGTATGAGTGTGAACATAGAGATTCCTAATGAGGCTTCGCTAAAGTTGTTGGCACCGGAGAAAGATCATGAGAGTGTCTACCGCCCTATGGGATATATACAGCAAGGTGTACTGGAGAGTGCGGAAGAACGGAAAAAACACCGGCATGCTCCCCGTTTTGTTCCGGCGGGACAGAGCACGCAAATGATTGTGGGAGCAACCGGGGAGTCCGACCGGGATATTTTGTACCTCTCGTCCGCATTGTACGGTCGGCCTACCATGCGGCGTGTGTATTATTCCGGTTATGTGGCCGTGAATACGTACGACCCTCGACTTCCGGCTCTGAAACAACCGCCGTTGGTCAGGGAAAACCGTTTGTATCAGGCAGACTGGTTGATGAGGTTCTATCAGTTCAAAGTGGAAGAGATTGTGGATGAAACGCATCCTGATTTGGATTTGGAAGTGGATCCGAAGCTGGCCTGGGCTCTTCGGCATCCCGAACAATTTCCCGTGGATGTGAACCGTGCGGAGTATGAACGGATTTTACGGGTGCCCGGTATTGGAGTAAAGTCGGCTCGTTTGATTGTTTGTTCGCGCCGTTTCGGCCGTTTGACGAGTTTTGATTTGAAGAAAATGGGATGTGTGATGAAGCGTGCCCAATATTTCATAACCAGTGGGGAGTTGGAAGCCAAGGGAGTGAATGAGCTTTATCCAGAACGTGTCCGTTCTTTATTGGTGCAGTCGAAAAGCCGGAAGAAACAGAATGACGGGCAGTTGACGTTGCTGTTTAAGGAGGAGCCTGCATGAGGAGTATGACAGAGGATAGTGTTTTCGTGTACGACCGTACATGGGATGGTTTGCTGACAGCGGTGTTCGATGCATTCTACCGTCACCAGTTTCCTGTGGCGATTATCGGAGAAAAAGACACGCCTCCTCTTTTTGCAGTCGTACATCGGGTGACAACGGATGAAGAAAAAGCCGGAAGAGTGTTTCGGGCATTGCAAAGGAAACTCTCGACGTCGGCACTGGCTTGTCTGACGACCAGTCTTTTCTCCGAACTGCCGGATTTGGACTTGCCTTTGTTTCGGTATGTATGTAAAGCCGTGAAGGCCGGGCAGAGCATTGAAACGAATTTTGCCGACCCGGATGTGCTTTTTGTGACGAATACCTATCGTAAGGTGCGTTATGAACGTCTTCGCATGATGCAATTCGTGCGCTTCCAGAAAACTGCCGACGGGACTTATTTTGCCATGATAGAGCCGGACTATGACGTGTTGCCTTTAATCGTTCCGCATTTTAGCGACCGTTTTTCGGAAGAATGTTGGCTGATTTACGACCGGCGTCGCCGGTATGGCTACTATTATGCCGGGCATAAGTCCGTACGTGTTACTTTTGAAGATGGAGCAGAGGTTTTCCGACTGCCGGACGGACGTTTGAGCGAAGCGATGCGGGACGAGGATGAAATGTGGTATCAGGAGATGTGGCGGACCTATTTCAAAGCCATTTGTATTAAAGAACGCTTGAATCCCCGTAAACACCGGAAAGACATGCCGGTACGTTACTGGAAGTATCTAACCGAAAAGCAAATTGGGGAACAAGAAGAATAAGAGGAGAACGCGGGCACGTTCTCCTCTTTTAAAATGAGAAAAATCAGTGTGGTTAGGCGGTGATTTTTCTCATGGCGTTTAATGCTTGGATCGCTTTCTCTCCTGCTTTTTTGTCGCAAGTAGAAGGAGTTGTTTTTGCATCTTTGGTTTGAGTCGTATCCTTTTCCTCAATCATGGCTACTAAAGCTGTCGGCTTGGCCGGTTGAGCTTTCGTGCTGTCGGTTACGACCGTATCGTTGGCTGCAACCAAGGCTGCCGGTTGTGCTTTTGCACTGTCTGTCGTAACTGTGTCGTTCAGCGCCACTAATGCAGCCGGAGTGGATTTTGTGGAGTCTGTGGTTACCGTATCATTCATAGCTACGCACGCCAACATGGCGGTTAATTTAGCTTTGGTGCTGTCTGTAGTTACAGTATCGTTAGAAATGAGGGCAGCCAATGATTTCTGGCAACCTTGTGCAGGACAGTTCTTTGTCGTATCCGTTTTTACAGTATCGTTTGCGACGATGTTACCCTGTGCAAAAGCGCTTCCCATACTCATAGCCATTAAGGCTGTTGCAAATAACTTTTTCATAATGCTTTCTGTTTTATTTAATTGTTTGACTGTTTTATCTTGTCATCTGCCAAACTAATGGACAAGAGGTGTGCCAGAAAAAGAAAGAAGGTTGTAAGGTATTGATTATAAGTGGATTTTTTGCATTTAAGATTGCATGAGGCTGAAAAACGAACGTGTGGAATGTGGGGATGAGTGGGGAAGAATTCCACACTTTTATTGTGGAATGTCGTAGAGCTTGATTTTGTTGTAGAGGGTTTTGCGGTCTATACCTAAAAGACGGGCGGCACGCGCTTTATTGTGGTGTGCCGTTTGCAGGGCCTGCAGGATACGTTCTTTCTCGGTATTTTTATCGTGTAAGGCGAAAGGAGTTGCTGCAGGGAGTTCTTCTTCGCCACGGTTTATGATATTGAACTCTCCCAAATCGGTCTTATGGATCAGGCGGTCTTGTGCCAGTAAAGTAGCGCGTTTCACCCGGTTTTTCAATTCGCGCAAATTACCGGGCCATGCGTAATTGAGCAACGCTTCCGAAGCCGTGGCGTCGAAACCTACGATATGCCTTTCCAGTTCCTTGTTGGCTTGGTCCAGAAAGAAGTTGGCAAATAGAAGGATGTCCTCGCCACGGTCTTTCAGAGAAGGCATGTGCAGGGTGAATTCATTCAGGCGGTGGTAGAGGTCTTCGCGGAATTCTCCACGGGCGATGGCCTGTTGCAGGTTCTCGTTGGTGGCACAGACGAGCCGGACATCCACTTCTATTTCCTGGTTGGAACCCACCGGACGTATTTTCCGTTCTTGGATGGCCCGCAAGAGTTGCACTTGCACGTCATAACTCAGGTTTCCCACTTCGTCGAGAAACAGCGTGCCGCCGTTGGCTTCTACGAAAGCTCCCGTTTTGTCGGCCACGGCGCCTGTAAACGAACCTTTCACGTGGCCGAAAAATTCAGAAGCCGCCAGTTCTTTGAGCATGGCTCCGCAGTCGATGGCTACAAAAGGTTTGTCCGCTCTCTTGCTTAATTGGTGTATGCGGTGGGCCACATATTCTTTTCCGGTACCGCTGGCACCGTTGATGAGTACCGAAAGCGGTGTAGGGGCTACCAAAGCCACGTAATTGTAAAGTTGGCGTGCCGCCTCGCTCTTTCGCTCCAGAAATGTCGGGTGGGTTTCGGTACTTGTTTGAGCCTCTTCGGAATCCGTATTCCTTTTGGAGAGGGGCGGAGAAGAAGCGGACAAGGCATCTTCTATCTTTTCCAGAAGCATAGCCGGTTGCACCGGTTTGGCAATGTAGTCGCATGCCCCTTGTTTCATGGCGTTTACGGCATTTTGGACGTCGGCATAACTGGTCATGACGATTAAAGGAACAACGAGGTCGTGTTTTTGCATCCAGTCAAGCAGAGACAGGCCGTCGCCTTCCGGTAACCTCAGGTCCGACAGGATGAGGTCATACGACTGATGTTCCAATAACTTGTGTGCTTTGGATAAGTCTCCGGCCGTACTGATTTGGAATCCTTGTTTGCCCAACCACGTTTTAAGCATGGTGGCAAACGTCAAGTCGTCTTCTACTATGAGAATGGCTGCCATGTGGTCTTTATCGGATTAAGTTGACACAAAGATAATGCCTTTTGCAGTACGAAAGTATATGCGGAGCGGCTTTTTAAATGTTTTAATATTCACGCTTACGTGTCGGTTCACTGCCATTCTTTTCTTTCAGGGCACGGACGACGAGGTGGAAAGACTCGATGACTTCTTGTGCCGGGACGTTGTCCGCGTCGTTCCATTCCTGTTCATCCCGTCGTTGTTCCAAAGTCTGCAATGCTTTGATGCAGGGAGCGCCCACAAGGGTGAAGGTGGGAAGCAATTTATGGGCAATCCTGCATATTTCGGTCTTTTCCTTTTGTTCGTAAGCCTTTTTGAACGCTTCGGCATGCAGGAGGGTTTCTTGCAGGAAGGTATTCAGGATTTCCCGTGCGGCGTTCCGGTCGTCTCCTGCGAATTCAGTCAATGGGGCAAGGTCGATGACGGGCGATGCTGAGGATGGCTCAGCTTCAGCTTTCTCGGGTTCTTCTTTTACTTCCGGCCGGACATCTCCGAGTGCTTTCCGGATGGCTTGAGCCAGATCTTTTTGGTTGAACGGCTTGTAAAGGCAGGTGGCGAAGCCGTGTTTCCTGAAAAACGCTTCCTGCATGTCGTTGCGTGCCGTGATGGCCACCACTGGGAGTTGTGCATGGGCGTGAGGATTCAGGCTCCGTATGTTTTTCAATACGTCGAAACCGTTCATGGACGGCATTTGTATGTCTGTGAACAACAAATCGAAACGGTGTTGTTCTATCCGGCGGAACACTTCTTCCGGCGTACGGCAGGAAACAATCTCCCAAGCTGTTTTTTCCGGTTGGATTTGTTGTAACATCGCTTGGGTCAGTTGCATTTGGATACGGTCGTCGTCAATCAGTAATATACGGAGAGGACGCTCCGGAGATTCAAGGGGCACAGGAAAGTCCTCCGCAGGAGCCTGATTGTTCTGTGTGGGTTGTAAGGGAAGCGTGATAAGGAAAGAACTGCCTTTTCCGGGAGTACTTTCCAAATGGATTTCTCCTTGAAGGAGTTGCACCAGTTTCAGCGTGATGGATAATCCTAAACCGACTCCTTCTTCTCCTTGCGCGCTGCTCAGGCGGGTAAATTCCTTGAAAATCATTTGCTGTTCTTCCGCAGTCATTCCGCATCCCGTATCGCGCACGGTGATGCAAAGCAGGCGGCCGTGCATTTTGGCGCGAAGGAGGATATGGCCCTGCTGTGTGAATTTCAGGGCATTGCTTAACAGGTTGTCCACAATCTGCCGAATGCGGAAAGCATCGCCGATATAGGTTCGTCGGGTTTCGGGAGAGGTCTCACATTGCAGCTCCAATCCCTTCTTTTCCGCCATAGGTAAGAAACTTCGGGCAATGGTATGAAGCAGTTCGTCCGGATTGAAGCTGACTGGATGCAAATCCATTTTATGGGCTTCCAGCTTATGGTAATCCAACAGTGAACCGACGAGGCTGAGCAGATGTTCGGATGAGTTGCGGATGTTGTCCAAGTAGTTTTTGGGACGGTTCTCCCGGACGTGGGGGACCAGGAGTTCCGTGTATCCCATGATGGAACCTACCGGTGCCTTGATGTCGTGGGTCACGGTCAACATCAATTTCTCACGCGAAACCAGTAGGTCTTCGGCTCTTTTCTTGGCTTTCTCCAACTCGCGGCGGTAATGGTTGCTTTTAGTGATGTCGCGCCATACGATGACGAAAAAGACAATGGCCAGAAGGATGGCAGCCATGGCAATGAGACCGGTCGTGAGGGCTGCCTGTTTCCGTACCAGATAGGCTTTCCGGCTTTCTTCTTCCAATCGTTGCTGTTCTTCCTTCTCGATGCTTTCCAGGAGTTGCGTGACTCGGTTGTTGAGTTCGAGGCTCGTGTACCAAAGCCGTTCCGCTTGCGCGTTGATGCGTTGTCGCCGTCGGCTGTTATATAGTTTCATGCTGCTTTCTATGCTGTCCAGGATATGTGCAAGGGTGTCTCTTGCGTTGAACTCTTGATGAATCGTGTCCGTTTCTAAGATTTGCACGGTTTGTTTCACAGAAGTGGTGTCCGCTTCCGGTTTATGGAAAGCGGAAGCCAGTCGTTGGAAGAAATTCTTTTTCGGTTCTTTCACCGTGTATGATTTGTCTTTCTGTATGATTTGCCGGGTGATATGCGGCTTTTGGATAACGGTGTCTTGGCTTTTGACAAGCAGGCTGATTTGGTGCTGGTAAATTTGCGGGGCAGAGTTGTGCTCCAAAGCCAATACCAACCGTTTCATGTTTTCCTGTTTGTCGGTCAGTAAGGAAGACAGTGTGTCGAGCCTGGCTTTTTGCAAAGAATCGGTGAATAAAGTGTCCAACGCAGATATGGTCTGTTGTACGTCGGACATGGATTGCACGTATTTGCGGTAAGCCTCCCATCTGCCGAAATGGATGGCTTGCCCGATGTTTTCCGTTTCAAAGAGCCGACTGACAAGCTGATGAGTCACTTTCCGGCGTTCGGCCAACGTTTGTTCATTGCCGGACATTCGGGTCAGTGAAGTGGTCTGGTGGTAAATATAGTAGATGGAACCTAACAGGAGACAGATTAATAAAAAGTATCCGCAGGCGATTTTGAAGGATGTATTTTGTTTCATAAAAGTAAGGCTATGGCCGTTCATTCCTTTTGCAAAACTAAGAAAAACTTCCGAAAAGAGGGAAGAAGACGGCTTCAAAAGTCCTTTTGCCGCAAAAATCGTATTTTATTGTGGGAATGTGTGATGTCTGGTAGGATGATGCCTCTTATCTTTGGCATCATTTTGTAGATACAACTTAACCTTTTAGAACCGATGAATGTATTAAAAGTAAGGCCCGTGGCCTTGGCGATGTTTTGCGCGTGCCTGTCCGTTCCTGTGGCCGGGCAGCTCAGACAGCAAAGTTTTTTGAGTGAGAAATGGGATTTCCGTCTGGATAGGGATGAGGCGGAAGACGTATGGGAGCAAGTGGACGTGCCTCACACGTGGAATGCGACAGATGGTACGTCGCCCGATTATTACAGGGGCGACGGCACGTACCGTTATACCTTGTCCGTTTCGCCCGCGATGATGAAAAAACGTATCTTTTTGCGTTTCGAGGCGGCGAGCCAAAAGGCGGAAGTGAAACTCAACGGACAGGAGGTAGGAGAACATGTGGGAGGTTTCAATGCCTTTTGTTTTGAAATCACGCCCTACGTGCATTCCGGCGAGAACCTGTTGGAGGTCATCGTGTCCAACCGTAAGGAGTTGAACATCGCCCCTTTGGAGGGGGACTTCACCGTCTTTGGCGGCATCTACCGACCTGTCTCGCTCCTGCTGTTGCCCAAGGCTTGCATCACGCCTTTGGATTATGCTTCTTCCGGGGTATATGTCAGCCAACAGGTCGGCGAGCGACGTGCGGACTTGTCTGTAGTCACCAAAGTGGACAACGGACTGAAACGGGTGAAAGAATTGTCCGTGAAGACGGACGTGTTCGACGCCGCCGGTAAACTGGTGGCGACGGCCACGACCTCCCAAGCTGCGGAAGGACAGGCACGGCTCGATTTTACGAACCGGTTGACGGTGGACAACCCCATGTTGTGGGACGGGCGTAAATCACCTTACCTGTATCGTGTTTTCGTGGAGCTGAAGCGGGGCAAGGAAGTGTTGGACACCCAGTCGCAGTATGTCGGCCTGAGGTCTTTCCGTGTGGACGCTGAAAAAGGTTTCATCCTGAACGGGAAGCCTTATAAGATAAAAGGAGTGAACCGCCATCAGGATCGTCCGGACAAGGGTTGGGCCATCTCTTCGGCCGACCACCGGGAGGACATGTCACTCATCAAGGAAATCGGTGCCAACGGCATCCGGCTGGCACATTATCCGCATTCGGACGAGTTTTACACCCTGTGCGACCGCGAGGGTATGTTGGTCTGGGCCGAGATTCCTTTGGTCGGCAAAGCCTTGGACACCCCGGAATTCACGGAGAACATGAAAACGGAATTGACGGAACTCATCCGGCAGAATTTCAATCACCCTTCCATTTTCTGTTGGAGCTTGTGCAACGAGTTGTCCAAAGGGGATGTGAAAGGATTGATTTCGGAACTCAATGACGTGTCGCACCGCGAAGACCCGGGACGGCTGACGGTGTTGGCCGCAAATGTAGAGAAACGTCCGGAAAACTCCGTGCCCGACATCATGGCGTTCAACACCTATCCCGGATGGTATTGGGCGGAGCCTTCGGAAATGAAATCCACATTGGAGCGGTGGAACCGCCAGTGTGGGAACAAGGGTATCGCCGTGAGCGAGTATGGAGCCGGCGCAAACGTGTGGCATCATTGGCAGACGGGAAAGAAGACACCGAAGGCCGACGGGGTGTTCCATCCCGAAGAATGGCAGGCCACGGTGCACGAACAGACTTACGATGCCATCAAGCGCAGCGGTTTCGCGTGGGGCTCTTTCGTCTGGAACATGTTCGATTTTGCCAGCGCGTCGCGCAACGAGGGGGATATGCTGGGGATGAACGACAAGGGGTTGGTCTCTTACGACCGTAAGATACGGAAGGATGCTTTCTACTTTTATCAGTCGGAATGGTCGGAAGAGCCGGTGGTTCATATCGCCAGCCGGAGGGATGTGGCCCGCCGGGATTCATTGACGGATGTCAAGGTATATACGAATTGCGAGACCGTCCGCCTGAAAGTGAACGGGAAAGATTGCGGAAGTCCGGAGCGCAACGGAAGCATTTGCATCTGGAGGAAGGTCGGTTTGAAGCACGGGGAGAACCAAGTGGAGGCTTTCGGGCAGCGGGGCGGACAGGGGTTTTCAGACCGTTGTAAATGGGTGCTTTTCTGAGTGGGAGGAGGCTTTCGGTAGGTAAATGTTATTTACGGCAGAAAGCTTGAAATCGTTGTGCTGAGATTGGAAAATCGTTCTCAGCACAACGGAAAATCGTTCTGCGGCAAATGATTTTTCGTTTGGCGCAGAACGATTTTAAAATGATAAGTGTTTGAATTTTAATAGTTTATATAAATTGGATGGTTGTTCCGGATATTTTACGTTTTATTTCCTCCGGATGCTTTCGGGCGTAGCTTTTCAATATCCTATCGTGAAGCGTTCCCGATGGTGGTTTTCCTGTTCCAATTCATCCACCATGGCCATGGCATAGTCTTCTACGGAGATGAAACTGTCCCCCTTCTCGTCCACAATCAGGTCGTCCTTCCCGAGGCGGAACTTGCCCGTGCGCACGCCTTTCTGCAAATTGCCGAGGTTGGCGGCAGGGGAGAAGAACACCCAATCGAGTTCTTGCTCTGCGGTTAATGTTTCCAAAAAGAACTTGGACAGGGATTTCACGCCCGGGAGCCATGCTTCCGGCAGGGTGCCGGTATCCACCAGACGTAACCCCGGTTTGACGAACAAGCTACCTGCGCCGCCCACGACCAGAAAGCGTTTCACGCCGGAGGCTTTCACGGCTTCCAATATCAGGGGATAGACGCGTAAGGTGTCTTCGTATATTTCCGGGTTGCCCCATCCCGGATTATACGCGCTTATCACGGCATCCTGTCCGTGGCATACTTGGACGAGGGCATTCCGGTCTTCCACGTCCATGACTTCAACCTTCAGATTCGTGTGGGACTGCGTAAGTTTGTTGGGTGTACGTACGATGGCCGTGACATGATGCCCACGATTCAAGAGTTCTTCCAAAATGGCGCTTCCTACAAATCCGCTTGCACCAATCAATGTTACATGTTTCATGACTTGTTCTTTTTTAGGGTTTATACTGTTTGTTCGGTTGATGCTGCAAAGTTCGTCCTTTACAGCCGTATATACAAGTAGGCACCGAATTCTCAGATACTTACCGGTCGGAAACCAATGTTGTGTATGAGGGGATTATCTTTGGGTGATTTAACTTGTTTTAACGCGGAAGAATAAGACTGTTTGTACCATTATGGGTTTTTAGTTACTTTTGTAGCGTGATTCAAACATAATGGGTTATGGAAGCAGATAAGCAGAAAGATGAAATCTTTGTCCGGGATTGCCCGATAAGGAACATCCTGTCCCGTATCAGCGACAAATGGTCGATATTGGTGATATTTACGTTGGAGCAGACGGCGGTCATGAGATTTGGCGAACTCCAAAGGGCTATTCCCGATATTTCGCAAAAGATGTTGACGGTGACTTTGAGGACGTTGGAGCAAGATGGTATTGTAAACCGCCGGGCCTATGCCCAGATTCCTCCGAAGGTGGAGTATTCGTTGACATCGCGTGGGCAGTCTTTGTTGCCCCGGTTGAACGCGCTGATTGATTGGGCCAAGGAACAAATGGATGCCATTATGGAAGACAGGGCGCGAAGCGGGCAAAAGGCATCCGCCACTTACCCTCCTGAAAGACAAAACGAATAACGAGCCGTTGTTCTGAGGATACGTCCGGAAACTCCTATGCGTTCTTTACAATCTGTGTAAAGTCCGACCAATCTTCGACTTTATAAGCCCGGATGTCGCGCACGTAATAAGCCCGATTGTATAGTTTCCCATAACAGGCTTCTAATTCCGAAACCGTCATATCGAAACTTATGGCAAACATATCTCCTCCTTCGTAAGTTTGAACATTTCCTCTCTCCCGAAAAACACGTTGAGGTCTTCAGTTTCCGCAGATATGACGGTACCTACAAACGGATTGTTTTCTACTTGAATGACCGTCCCTGATATCCATCTTTTGAGTAACGTCAAGTCGGGAGATATCCATACCTTGTCTCCTACTTTCATAGATTGTACTTCCTTTCATTTTTATTTCTGATGGCAAATATACAATATTTCCCTGAAACGCAAAGCTATATGACCCGAAAGTTTCACCATGCCCTATAATACGAGCTCCGCATCCATTTGTTCCCAAAGTACGAATGCTGACCGTACTCAATGAATAAAGAACAAGGGCTGCGGAGCTCATTACTTATGTTCGTTTAAGTGCTAATGGGATGGAAGCACTTTCTTGGTATTCGGATTATTCCAGAATCACCAAGTCCTTGCCTTCCATGACCGATTCGCCCGGTGCGACGCAGATTTCCGCAATCTTTCCGGCGCGGTCGGACGTGATGTTGTTTTCCATCTTCATGGCATCCAAGATGACCACCGTATCGCCGCGCTTGATTTCGTCGCCCGGTTTCACTTTCACGTCCACGATCACGCCCGGAAGCGGAGCTTTCACTCCATACTTCTTGGGTTTGTCGATTACGGCGGGCACTTCGGCGGGTTTCACTACTACGGGATGATGTGCCGGCTTTTCCGGTTCGGGCATCTTCACGGTATAGCTCTCACCGTTTACCGTCACGGTAGCCACGTAATTTTCTATCCCTTCCACGGCCACCTCATAATCGTTGCCGTTGATATTGTATTTGTAAGTCTTCATCTGCTTGTTTGCTTTAAAATTTATGTTCAGGCTGTTGGCGTTGCGTGCGTAATTTGGAATTCCACTCCGTATCCGTGTTTCCCAAAGTCAGGACGCCGCTTTCCGACACGTGCATCGTGTAGCCCTGATATTCGTGCAGGGCCAACGTGATGGCGGCCAACACTTCATTGTTTTTAATTTGATTCTGTTCCATGATGTTTCGGATGACAGGGATTACAAAGGAATATTACCGTGCTTTTTGGCCGGGTTGGTCAAACTCTTGGTCTTCAGTTGGGCCAACGCGCGGATGACACGGAAACGCGTGTTGCGCGGTTCGATTACGTCGTCGATATAACCGTATTTGGCAGCCTGGTACGGGTTTGTGAAGAGCTTGTTGTATTCGGCTTCTTTTTCGGCCAGGAAAGCTTTCGGGTCTTCAGCTTCCTTCGCGCCTTTGGCATAAAGCACGGCCACGGCACCTTCTGCTCCCATCACGGCAATCTCGGCCGACGGCCAAGCGTAGTTCAAGTCGCCGCGCAACTGTTTGCAGCTCATGACAATGTGCGAACCGCCGTAGCTCTTGCGCAAGGTTACCGTCACTTTGGGTACGGTGGCTTCGCCGTAAGCATACAGCAGCTTGGCACCGTGCAGGATGACGGCGTTGTACTCTTGTCCTGTACCCGGCAAGAAGCCCGGCACGTCTACCAACGTGACCAAAGGTATGTTGAACGCGTCGCAGAAACGTACGAAACGTGCGCCCTTGCGGCTGGCATTGCAGTCGAGCACGCCTGCATAGCAGTTCGGTTGGTTGGCCACGATGCCCACGCTCTGGCCGTTGAAACGGGCAAAGCCTACGATGATGTTGCGGGCATAGTCTTTTTGCACTTCAAAGAACTCGCCGTTGTCCACGATGGCTCCGATGACCTCATACATGTCGTATGCCTTGTTCGGATTGTCCGGGATGATTTCGTTCAACGCGTCTTCCATGCGGTCGATGGGGTCGGTGCATTCCATGCGCGGAGCTTCCTCCATGTTGTTCTGCGGGATGTAGCTCAGCAGCGTGCGGATGGTGGCCAAACCCTCTTCTTCCGTCTGGGCCGTGAAATGCGTCACGCCGGACTTGGTGGAATGTACGCTTGCGCCGCCCAAGTCTTCTTGCGACACGTCTTCGCCCGTCACCGTCTTCACCACTTTCGGACCGGTGAGGAACATATAAGAAGTGCCCTCCATCATCAGCGTGAAGTCCGTCAGGGCGGGAGAATAGACCGCACCGCCGGCGCAGGGGCCGAAGATGGCCGAAATCTGCGGGATCACGCCCGACGACATCACGTTGCGCTGGAAAATGTTGGCGTAGCCGGCCAGCGCGTTGACGCCCTCCTGAATGCGGGCGCCGCCCGAATCGTTGATGCCGATGCAGGGCGCGCCGTTGCGCAGCGCCATGTCCATCACCTTGCAGATCTTGTCCGACATCGACAGCGACAGCGAACCGGCCGTTACCGTGAAGTCCTGTGCGAAGACATAGACCAGACGTCCGTCGATCGTACCGTAACCCGTTACGACGCCGTCGCCGAAGGTGTGGCTCTTGTCCATGCCGAAATCATAGCAGCGGTGCGTCACGAACATGTCGAACTCCTCGAATGAGCCTTCGTCAAGCAGCATCTGGATACGCTCGCGGGCCGTGAACTTGCCCTTGGCATGCTGGGCGTCGATACGCTTCTGACCACCTCCGAGACGTGCGGTGGCACGGTTCTCGATGAGCTGGTTGATTTTGTTTTGAATTTCACTCATAAGTATGCTTGTTAGTATAGTTTCATGCACGTTC
>ENA-OROD01001238-OROD01001238.1-human-gut-metagenome-genome-assembly--contig:-NODE-1238-length-21343-cov-3.610579_pt1 | contig 21343 bp, 27 predicted proteins | sample MGYA00242123_ERZ509038 | MGnify/ENA primary metagenome ERZ509038 (study PRJEB26280, sample SAMEA2338719) | human gut metagenome | biome: human gut; feature: human-associated habitat; material: faeces... | reverse complement strand
GATCGTCAGATCCGCGGTGCCGGAGGATAAGCTCGCGGAGGAATTATTAGCTTTGATACGAAAGAGAATTTTTGCGCAATGAAACAACTGATCGCGGACGCGCTGAGCTGGGAGGAGCTCGGTGAGATACATAAAACAGAATATCAATTTGAACTTGGCAAGGGCGTGCTGCATAATGTTTCCGCCCGGTTTGAGGCGGGCAAGGCATACGCCATAGTTGGTGGTAGCGGTAGCGGAAAATCCACATTGCTCAATCTTCTTACGGCAGCGAATATCGAGTATTCCGGCAGCATAACGCTTGACGGCATTGAGATACGCGACATTGCGCCGGAATCGCTTTACGATATAATATCCGTGATACAGCAAAACGTGTTCGTGTTCAATGTATCCATAAAGGATAACGTTTCCATGTTCCGCTCGTTTCACAATGCGGAGCTTGATGACGCGATACGCCGCGCGCACCTTGGCGAGCTGATAGCGGAGCGTGGGGAGAATTACCTTTGCGGCGAAAACGGCAGCGCGCTTTCCGGCGGTGAAAAGCAGCGCGTGAGCATTGCGCGAAGCCTGCTAAAAAATCCTCTGTATTGCTTGCGGACGAGGCCACCGCTGCGCTTGACGCGGAGACGGCGCATCAGGTCACGTGCGACATACTTGACCTTGACGGCGTAACGCGCATAGTTGTTACCCATGCGCTTGAGGAAGCGCAGCTGCGCCGCTACGATGGCATAATAGTGCTGAAAAACGGCTGAATAGCCGAGCAGGGCAGCTTCGATGCTCTCATGGCGCAAAAGGGCTATTTCTACGCCCTGTTCACCGTTGCGCAGTAAACAATATTGAACCATGATACGGCCCGCCGATGGCGGGCTTTTGTATATTTGGTTGACGAACAACCGTTAGTTAGTTATAATTGCGTTGCGGCAAGGCGTATGCTTTTTAGACCGTATGGAAAGGAATAAGGTAATATGAATATAAAACACGCTAAAATAATTCTTGCGCTGCTCATTGCGGCGCTTACGCTTGCGCTGTGCGGCTGCAGCGGGGGCGATATACAGCCCCCTGCGGAAACGGATGCGCCGAGGCAGCCCGTGCGCACGCTTAGCTGCATAACTGCGGACGCGCTTTCGGGTATGTGCCCCGCGGGCGGGGAGAACGTTGCCGTGTGCCGGGCGGATTACGAGGCGGGCGTTACCACGCTTTGGCTTGCAGATACGGCTGATGACGCAATAATTTGCGAAGCGAAGCTGAAGGGTGCATGGGCGCTGAAGGAGCAGACGTTTGCGGACGGCAGGTTTGCCCTTTGCAACCGCGATACCAACACATGGAAATTCATGAGCGCGGAGCTTATGGAAATAAGCTCCGTGCAGACTGAAAACGCGGACGGCTTCTTTTCATATGCCGCGGATAAGTATTATTACCTGAGCGATAATGTGCTTTGCGTGCAGGATATAAAAAGCGGCGAAAAGGGCGCGGTTCCGCTTTCACCCGATTTAAGGCTATTGTATATTTCTGCGTTTGATAATAAAAGCGGCCTTATAGCGGCGCAGTTTTTCCTTTCGCCATACAGCAGCGAATGCGGCACGGCTATAATCGATATTGCCGCGGGTAGGCCGGTTATGCTGCAAAAGGAGCGGTATCAGGCGTATTTTACGCCGAACAGCATACGGCTGATGTACTTTGATTCGGATGCGATGGCGTACAGCTTTCTGTACAGCGGCTCAGACGGGCGGGCCATGCTTGCGGATTCCGGCATATTCATTGATGCGGGCGGCGATATTTACTCCGTTGCGGATTCGCCGTACGTTATCGGCATAATCGGCGGCAAAACAACGCTTTATTCAATGGATAATGAAATAAAGTCCTGTTCGCTTGCGGAAAGCGGAATAGCCGGGGAAATGTATAATTCGTGCTATCTTTATGATGCGGGTATGCTTGTGGGCGCGGCGTATCATGGCGGGGAGTTCCGCTTTTACGCGGCGGATGTGAACGCGCTTGAGTTTGAATACGTTGCGGATGCGGCAGAGACGGCGTCGCCCTTTACTGTTGATGAATCGCTTGCGCAGGCATACTGGACGGCGGACGCGGGCGCAGGTGTTGCCGAAAGCCTGCAGCAGGCGCGGCAGTATGCGGACGAGCTTGAAGCGGAGTACGGCGTGCGGATACTGCTTTCCGTGCAGTGCCGTGAGGCCGCAGCCCTTTGCGACCATGCAATAACATTGACTGATACAATGGGGCAAAGCGAGGAACTAAGCGCCGTAAACGCCGCGCTTGGCGCGCTGAAAAGGAGCCTTTCGCTCTATCCGGAAGGATTCTTTGCCCAGTTTAAGAACGGCATGGGCGAAGGCGGCGTGCGCATACTGCTCATTGAGCAAATCGAAAGCAATTACGGCGCAATAGGCTGCACATATGAAAACGGCATATGGCAGAACATTGCGCTGGACGTGCGCACGGGCGAAGGCATGGACAGCATTATTTGCCACGAAATATGGCACGCGACCGAGAATCATATACTTATCAAGGATTATTCCACCATATTGCCGGACGAATGGAACGCGCTCAACCCCGAAGGCTTTGAATATTACTGGGACGCAACGCTTGTAAACAACGCGCATGAATGGACGCTGTACAGCGGAAACATAGCTAATGTATACTTTGTGGACAGCTATGCGTGCGTGGACGAAAAGGAGGACCGCGCCCGCATAATGGAATACTTCATGACGCATGACGACGAAGCGAAATTGCTTATCCAATCGCCGGCGATACGCAAGAAGCTGGAGCTTATGTGCCGCGCCATACGCAGCACGTTCGATACTGCGTCGTGGGAAAACGTGCGCTGGGAAAGGCTGCTGTAAGCCATAAAAAGAAACGGAGGACATATGCGCACTATTCTTATAATAGACGACGACATTGCCATAGGCAATATGGAGCAGGAGGTGCTTGAGCGGGCGGGATACGCCGCGCGGCGCGCCTATTCCGGCACGAAGGCGCTGCTGGTGCTCAAAAGCATGCGTCCGGACCTTATATTGCTCGATCTTATGCTGCCCGGCCTTTCGGGGGAGGAGATATCAAGCCATATATATGAACCTGATAGGGGGTGCGCGCAATGATTAAGCTTATTCGGGCGAATTTTTCACGGCTGCTGAAGGACAAAGTATTTTTGATCGCCTTGACAATAATGGCTGCGCAACAAGTGCATAGTGGGCCACAGGCGCGGCAGCATATATGCGGCCAACCTTATCGTATGCATTGCGGCGGGGGCGATTCAGATAAATAAGGCGGCGCGGGAACTTATACACCTGCGCGATAAAATAGCGGCAGAGAAAGACGGTATACCGCCGAAAACGCTCATTGTGCTGTGCGCGCTTACAAACGCGGCATACCAACGACCGGACGGCGTATATGTTGTGCCGATAACGGCATTGAAGGATTAGCATTTATAATTAATCAGCCCCACCTGTCTTTTGCGGACGGGCGGGGCTGTTTTTTTAATCGGGATTTAGACTTTCATCACAGCACAAAGTGCAGGAAGCGCATTGCATCGAGCCAATCGGTGCACTCGAACTCTATCGTGCGGGAGCCGGTTTGCTTTGCGCCGGGGTAGAAGCCGCCTTCGTAGGCCTTGAAATGCTCCTTGAAGTTTATTTCAAGGTGATATTTGTCGCTCATGGGGAACATGCAGTCCTCTTTCTTCTTGGTAGCGATGGCGGCGGACACGGTTTCGCGGATGCGGCGGACGGCTACGTCCGGATGCAGCGTAAGCGCGCCTGCGCCGGTGCCTTCGTTTATGGGAACGGTGGCAATGTTCGGGTTTATCTCGTTCATCCATTCGCACAGCCCGCGGTCGCCGCATACGCAGTATACGGGTACGCCGAGGGAGCTTGCGACGAGGGAATTGAGCATAAGCTCAGGCGCAAGCATGCCGTTCACCTTAACGAAGTTGTTCTGGGTATTCATGGTGTGGGAAAGCGGATTGCCCGGCATCTGCGCGGCGCTGTGGTATCCGGTGAAAACCACGCCGTCAAACGTTTCGTCAAGGCCGAACATCATGGAATACGGATGACGCGCCCAGCCGCGGAATACGCGCGCATATTCGGGCAGCTTTGCGGGGTTGATGTTGCGCGCGCTGTCGTGCGCATCCTTTACCACTATTTCCTCCGCACCCGCGTCATGCGCACCCTCGCAGGCGGCGGCAACCTCGCGGGTCATTTGGTTGGCAAAATAGTCATAATCATGCGGAACGGAGCGCTCTGTCTCGTTCCAGTTAACTATGCCCGCGGTACCTTCTATATCCGCGCTGATAAACAGTTTTTTCATCGGTGTTTCTCCTTAACGTTTTATTATAAAATGCGTGGTTTTGCGCCGCAGGGGCTTAAAAACCATATTTATCAAGAAATTCGTTGACCACGGCGTAATACTTTTTGCGGTCCGTGCTTATGCTGCGCACATGGCCTGCGCCGGGGCAGATGTAAAGCGCCTTTTTGCCGCGCTTAGCGTCATAAAGCCTTAGCGTATTATCATACGGTATCAGCCTATCCGCCGTACCGTGTATGAACAGCACCGGAAGCTCAGGCGCACCGTTTGCGCGTTTGAGTTCATCAAGCGGCGATACATCGGAATATCCAAAGCCCGCCCGCGCGCGCAGTATCCACTCCGCAGGGCCTTCAAACGGCCACGAGGGCAAATGCTTCATGGAGCCGACGTTATACATGAGCTGATCGTGCAGAGTGGCAAACGGGCAGTCCGTAACCACAAAATCCGGCGGATTTTCCCCAAGGCCGCACAAAAGCACCGTTGCGCCGCCCATGGAATCCCCATGTACGCCAACGGTACACGGCTTTTCGGGATAGCCTTTATCGCGGCGGGCAAGGGCAACAAGCGCGGCCAGATCGTGCCGCTCAAGATAGCCCATTGTGCAGTATTTGCCTTCGGACGTGCCGCTGTTGCGCTGATGATAAAGCAGAACGTCATAGCCGCGCTGCATATATATTCGGGCGTATTTCAATTCCGATTCGCGCCGCACCCAAAAACCGTGCGCCAGTATGCACACCTTATCGGTAGGCTCAGCCGCCCTGTACCAGCAGTAATCCAGCCGCACGCCGTCGCGCGCGATAATGCTGCCCTCCTCATCGGGAAGCATTGCGGCCATTTCGCCCGGGGCAAAGTTGCCGCGCTCTATTTCAAGCTGCTCAACCTCTTCAAGCGAAGAACGCTCGGGCGTGATGACAAGCTTCACAAGCATCCACGATACCGTGAATATGAAGGCGGCCGCAATAAGGGCTGTTATAAGCAATATCCATAACCACATCTGCGCCGCCTCCTTTCTAGTGAAATTGCTTTATTAGTCCTCGTTTATGTACACTCTGGGTACGCGGTTGGTAACAAGGCAGGTGAGTTCATAGTTTATCGTGCCAACCTTCTGCGCGGCATCTTCCCATGAAATGGAGTTGCCGCCGATGAGGGTCACTTCATCGCCGCGCTTGACCTTATCCTTATCCGCAAGCACCATGCACATATCCATGCATATGCGCCCCGCCTGCGGATAACGCACGCCGTTTATGGTAACGGTGGTGTTGTTGGAAAGGCGGCGTGGGTAACCATCCGCATAGCCTGCCAGTACAACGGCTGTGGTGAAGGGCTTGTCCCCCTTGAAGGTGCGGCCGTAGCTCACAGTCGCGCCGGCGGGAAAATCGCGCACCTGGGAAACGTGGCTCTTAAGCGTCATAACGGGCTTGAGCGGGCCGTACTGGGGCATGCTGTCAGGATACATGCCGTAAAGTATAACGCCCTCGCGCACCATGTCTATCTGCGTTTCGGGATGATAGAGTATGCCGGCGGAGTTGCTGGTGTGGCAGGATTCGGGCCTTAGACCCTTTTCGGTAAGGTAGTTCATAACGGTTTTGTAGTTTTCAAGCTGCCATGCCGTGAATTCGTCCTGATCGGGAGTATCGGCAACGCAGAAATGCGTGTACATGCCCGTTACCTTAACGTTTGAAAGCTTGCTCATGCGCTCGGCAGCTTCGGCGGCCTTCATGGCGGCGTCGTGTCCCTGCGCAAAAAGGCCGGCGCGGCTCATGCCGGTATCAAGCTTTATGTGGCCCTTAACGGTAACGTTTGCGGCCTTTGCGGCCTCGTTCAGCTCAAGGGCGTGGCTCTCGTCCACAAGGGTTTGGGTGATGTCGTTATCGGCAAGCACCTTTGCGTATTCGTGGGAAGTATAGCCCAGTATGAGTATGGTCTTTGTTATGCCGCCCTGACGGAGCTCCAGCGCTTCGCTCAGGCAGGCCACCGCGAATGCATCCGCGCCGCACTTTTCAAGATAGCGCCCGCAGCGCACAGCGCCGTGACCGTAAGCATCGGCCTTTATAACACACATTACCTTTTTGCCCGTGGCGCGCGCGATTTCATAATTGTGCTTCAGCGCGGCCATGTCTATTTCCGCCCATGTGCGGGCGGTGGGGGAAAGCAGTTCGTTCATTTTACGCCTCCGATAAATTGGGCTTTTGCCCTTGACCTGTACAGTTTATTCCATTGCCCTGCCCGTGTCAACCGATGGAACAGGTATTGTTCACGATTTGTTAATGCATAAAATGGATTTTTGTGTTACCATTGCCATATATGGCGATGGAATCGCCTGTGCTTTTGCGGTATGCTTTAATTAAAGGATAACTGAAGCAAAAATATTAAAAAAACCATTGACCGGAGCCTTGGGGTATAGCTTATTCTATGCATGGAGGTGAGCGCAAATGCTTATAAATGAAGTATGCAGGGAATGCAACCTGACCAAAAAGGCGGTTGAGTATTACACCGAACAAGGCTTAATCCGTCCGGATATAACAGAGAACGGATATAGACGGTTCTCGGATGCGGATGTTTTGAAGCTCAGAAGAATTGCCGTTTTGCGGGGGCTCGGTTTTTCCGTGCCGGAAATACGCACAAGTCTTGATGACGATAGCCGTGCGGCAATTTACGATATTCTAAACAGGAAGGAGCTTGAAATCGTTGAGCTGCAGACAAAGCTTGCATTGATAAAGCAGCTTGCAAACGGCGGCGATTGGGAGCGTATTGAAAGGCAGATAGAAGCACTCCAAGGCAAGAAATCCATATTAAGCCGCATACTTGATAAGTTTCCGGGCTTCTATGGTAAATTCGCCTGTCTGCATTTTGCTCCGTTTTTGGGCGAAGCAATTGCAACGGAAGAACAGCGGGATGCGTTTGAAACGATTATACGTTATTTAGATGGCATTACGATGACCATTCCCGATGATGTGCGGGAATATATTGATGAGGCTACAAGAAATACCGACGCCGCCGTGCCGCAAAATGCGTCCGCAGCGCTTGCGGCAGCTATGGCAGACCCGGAGCGGTATATCCGCGACAACAGGGAGATGCTCGATCGATATAGAGCGGTTGCGGAATCGGAGGAATACAAGGCATCTCCCGCTTATCGCCTGCAGGAATGCTTGAAGCGGCTTCAAAGGGAAAGCGGCTACAACGATGTTTTTATTCCCGCAATGCAAAGGCTTAGCCCCGCTTACGGCGAATACTACAAAGCCCTGCAGGCGGCGAACGGGGTTTTCCAGCGGCATTTTCAACAGGAGTGATATTAAATGAAAAGAACGGAAGATGAGAACCCAAAGCAACGACGATACGAGCAAGGAGGAAGCCATGCGCAAAAAGTAAAAAGGGCGCTATGCCTTATACCGATATTGCTCATAGCCGCGTTGTTTATAACCTATGCGGCAATTAGGCATAACGCGCGGAGCCCGCAGGAGCTAATAAAGTCCAAATGGGGGATAGAGCTTCCCCAAAGCTGCGTGCAGGTATATAGCGCAATAGGCGAAATCGGCATTGACGGGCGCGGCCCCAAATACAGGGTGTTTGAATGCGGCGATAGCGAGGATATGAAGAAGCTGCTGCAATGGCGGAGCATAAGCGTTAAAACATACGATAATGCCAACGTTTATCCGGTTCTGCACGGCCTTGAAACGGATGAAAGGGAAATTGACGGCGAATATCTTATACCCTTGGGCGAGTACATGTGCTTTAGGCAAACAAAAGGCGAATCGGGCATAGTGCTGCTGTACAGCGAAGAACAAGGCCGGCTGTATGTATTTGAAACGGTTATATAAAAATAAGCGGCGAAAAGGCCGCTTTGCTGATATGCTAACGGGGAGCCCTACTCCCCGTCATGCTTGCGCCCGTCGCGCCGGCACAGCAGCGCAATGCCCCATATGCCCGCAAGACCGACCAGCGTGTATATGATGCGCGCCACTACCGAAGCGCTGCTGCCGCATATGGCCGCAACCAAATCGAACTGGAATATGCCGACCAGGCCCCAGTTTATCGCGCCGATTATCATGAGTATCAATGATAACGTATCCATAAAAACACTCCTTCTTCTTTATTTTCTGCCGTTAGCTTTTGCATAAAGCGGCGGGTATATTTAAGTAAAAGCGTTCCATGGAAAATTTCGGGCAAAAATTACTTTTTCTTCTTTTCCGGGAAAAGCTGAAGCGTGAACTTGGAAAAATCCACGCCTTCCATAAAGTCGCTTGGTAAAAACGCCGTGTGACGGAATGTGTTCAGTTCGTTCAGGTGCTTTTTCAGCAGCACCGGCCGCGAAAGGTCAAGCTCGTGGCAAATATCGCCAAGCACCGCGTTCCATTCGTCTTCGCTGTGCGCCGCGGGGAAATCCATAACCACTTCTTTTATTATTTTGTCCATGTCCCGCGTTGCGGCCCATATTCTCATAGCCTTAATCTCCTAACGTGTTTTCAAGCATTTTTACGTGCGAAAGAAAGTCCCCGTCCAAAAAGCGCCTTGCCCGTGCGGGGCAGGCTTTTATGCAGGCCTGGCACTTTATGCATATGCCCGCCGTGCTGTCAGGTTCGTCCGCAGCAATGCTGCCCATGGGGCAAACGGAGGCGCATATGCCGCAGCGCGTGCAGCGGGAGGCGTCCGTTACGGGCCTAGCCTTCAAAAAATGCGCGCTCGTGCCGTTCTCCTTCAGCGGGGTGTAATACGGCGCAAGCGGCGTATCCGCGTCAAACGGTAGGGGAGATACCGTATCAGACGCTATGCGCCACGCGATATCCGCGCCGAATGAAGCAAGCTGCGCCAAGTCCGCCGCGTTCGGCCTGCCATGCGCAATTTTAGCGGAAAACGCATGCTCACACACTATACTTTTAGCGGCAATGGGCACAAAGCCGTTTTGCGACGCAATGAGCAGCAGCTCCCGCTCCGCGTCCCCGGCGCTGCGCTTGCCGTAGGTACACAGGGCGATAAGCCTTGTGCTGCCGCCGCCGTGAAGGCAGCGCGCTATGTCCGGCGCAATTTTGTTCGGCAGCCTGCCCGCGTATACGGGCATGGCTATGACCACCGTATCGGCATCGGTAAAACGGTATTGAACGCCGCGTGCGGCGGGCGGGGCAAGGTCTATATCCTCAATGTCCGCGTTAAGTTCCCTTTTCAGCGCATATGCAACGGAGCGCGCGGCAAGCCTGCTGCTTCCCGTGGGGCTGAAGTATACGGAATATATTTTGCGCGGGGTCAGGCTCACTTGGCCTCGGCAAGTACCTGCTTCAGGTTGCGGGCAAGCTGATCGGAACAGGAGGTGCTCCTTTCGCCGCAATGTATGCCGTCAAGCCGCTGTATAACTTCCTCAACCGTCATGCCCTCCGCCAGCGCGCCGAGCGCTTTAAGATTGCCGTTGCAGCCGCCAAGATAATGAATGTTGTGCACGCGGCCGTTTTCAATATCCAGCTCTATCTTTCTGGAGCATACTCCCTGGGGATAAAAAGTGTAATGCATTATTCTCTCTCCTTGGTTTATTATAAAATTTATTTTGTCCATCTTCCGCTTGCGCCGCAGGGCAGCACAAGCCCCTGACCGCCGCGCGTTATGGGCAGGCCGACCTCGCCCGCCTCAATATTGCCGCGCCCCATGGCGACCTTGAGCGCGTTTGAAAGCACCGTAGGCGCAAGGCCGGTGGTATACGAATTGATAAGGAAGAACAGCGCTTCGTCATCCATCAGCTTTACGCATTCGGCAAGCAGGGGGTAAAGCCCTTCTTCTATTTTCCACATTTCGCCGTTAGGCCCGCGGCCGTAGCTGGGCGGGTCCATAAGTATGCCGTGGTATGTTCTGCCGCGGCGCTGCTCGCGCAGCACGAACTTCATAACGTCGTCCACTATGAAGCGCACGGGCTTATCGCCAAGGCCGCTTTGGTTAAGATTATCCTTTGCCCAGGCGACCATGCCCTTCGCCGCGTCCACATGAACAACCTCCGCGCCCACGCTTGCCAGTGCGCAGGTTGCGCCGCCGGTATATGCAAAAAGGTTCAGCACGCGGGGCTTTTCGCCGCTTTTAAGCTTCGCGTTTCTTATTATGTCCTGCATCCATGCCCAGTTGACCGCCTGTTCGGGGAAAAGGCCGGTGTGCTTAAAGCCCGTGGGCCGCACAAGGAAGGTAAGCTCTCGCCAGCGTATCGTCCAGGATTCGGCAAGGGAAGCGTTGTATTCCCAATGCCCGCCGCCGGAGGAGGAGCGGATATAGTGCGCGTCCGGCTTGGCATTGCCGCGGCCCATGGGCCAAACGGCTTGCGGATCGGGCCTAAGCAGCGTAACATCGCCCCAGCGTTCCAGCTTTTCGCCGCCGCCCGCGTCAATTATTTCATAATCAAGCCAACTGTCGGCAAGATACATATTGTTACCTCCTCAGCAGCCGGGCATCATGCCCAGCAGAAAATTGGATTTATAGAAGAATTTGGCGGTTATGGAGCTGTTCACTATGTCCGTAATGAACTTGAACTTGCCCTGAAGCACTATGAGCACAAGCGGCAGCAGCATGAAAAGCAGAAATACCGCCAGTATGCCGCGCACAATCCCAAGCCCGCCGGCTATGGCCCTATCCGCCATCCTCAGCTGCGGCAGCGTCCATGCGTAATCGATGCCGTTTATTATAAACGCAAGCACTATGCGCATCAATGCAAAAAGCAAAAGAAATACCAGTATGTTTATGAACAGCGATACTATGGTTTGGTTGAAATAATCGCCCAAGGTAACTATTCCGCTGTCCGCAAACTGCTCCTTGGCAATGTTGTCCGCAATGTTCTTGGCAACGGGATAGGGAAGATCCGCATTGGAAAAAACATCGTTGAGCGTATCGGTGCTTATTTCGTTGATATTCGTTTTTGAAAGCTCAACGTTGCCCACATATTCGCTGCCTTCGGTATAATAAAGCATTGTGTTGAACAGCTTTTCGTTGGAACGGATGGCGTTGGAGCCGACGGGCAGCAGCACTATTGCCACCAGCCACGCCAGTATATATGCGCCTATGGACAAAAGCGTGGGCAGAAAGCCACGGTATACGCCATGCAGCACGAACAGCACCAGCACCGCCAGCACCGCAATATCCAATAGATTCACTTCGTCTCCCTCCTTTTTGCCACTGATATGGCGTAAGTTTATGTTATTTAAGCTTTATAAGCCTAAGCGAGCCATCCGCGCTTTCGCACAGCGCTTCCGTTTCGCTGAGCTTAGTCGCTCCCACGCAGGCAAAATCAAGCGCGTATGTTCTGCTCAGTTTGCCCGCGGCGGTATAGATATACATATCGGTATTCGAGAACGCCACCATTTTGCCGCTGCACGCCATTACGGTATGCACGCCTTCGCTCAGCTGCACCGTGCGCGCTGCGGCGCTGCTTTGCGCGGCCTCGTCAACGCTATATAGCTTCACTTCGTTCATTGCGCCTTCCCCGCGGGGAACGAACAGGAACAGCGGCCGCGTAAGCGCGGTTGAATAATCGCAAAGCTTATAGCCGTATGTCAGCAGCCGCCAGCTTTCGCCGCTTATGCCCGCATCGCAGCGAATAAGCTGCTCCGTGCCGGAAATGAATATGCTGCTTTTTGTGAAAACCACCCTGTCCACAAGCTGAGAGCTTATGCTTATAACGCCGGACATCGTGGCAACGCTTTCGCCGCCCTGCGCGGCGTAGCTGTATGTGGTCAGCGTTGTTACCGGCGTATCGGCGGAGGTTGAAAGCGTGAGCAGCCACATAAGATCGCCCTCGGAAGAATCATAAAAGCCGCAGTCGATTATAATGTCGTCCTTCTGCTCAATGATGTCGACCAATTCTCCGCTTTTGTTATACACGAGCACAGCGCCCGTGCCCGCGGAATCTATCCTGAGCACGGCAATGTGATTTGCCGCGCAGCGCAGGGACATTATCTGCCCGCCTACGTCTATAAAATCATCCGCGCCTATTATCTGCACCGCGTTCACGGAATAAAGCGCCGCCGTGCCGCCGCCCGCGGCTATTGCAACATCGCTCGTGCCAAGGCTCATGCTCGTTGCGCCTTCGGGATTCCTTGTATCGTAACGGATAAGCTTATCCCCATCGGCATAATAGAATATGCCGTTTGAATAAGCATACGGCGCTTCCGAATAAAACGGCAGCGCGCTTTCCGTGCCGAAGGATGCGCGGGAGCTTAAAAACGCCCTAACGCCGAAAAATCCGCCGACTATCAGCGCAATGCCCAGCAGAATTATAAGCAGTCTTTTTATCGTGAACGCCTTATCGGCGCTTTTCAGCCGTCGTCTTGCCATTATTCACCAATCATAAAATCTATCGCTCCGCTGAGCACCCTGAACTCGGCGGGCGTTTCGCCCTTTATTTCGCCGTCGCATTCCATCAGGGAATGGGTAAGGGTTTTTACCTTCACGCTTTTTGCCTTGAAATACAGAAATTCATTCTTATATTTCAAATGCTTGCCCTTCATATATTTGGGCAGAAGATACAAAAAGCGCAGCCGCGATATTTTCTTCAGTATGCATATGTCCATCAATCCGTCGCTGTAATCGGCAAGCGGGGCAAGGTTTATGCCCCCGGCAAAGCGGGTGCCGTTGCAGGCAGAAAGCAGCGTTACCGTTACGTTAAATGTTTCGCCGCTGTCGGTAACTATTTCGGCTTCCGTGCGGGAAAGATAGATAAGCGATTGCAGTATGCCAAGCATATACGGAAGCATTCCGTTCAGTCTGCGCTTATATTTTTCGGTATAGCGCACCACGTCAACGTCAAAGCCGAAACCGGCCACGTTTATGAAAAAGCCGTCCCCGGCCATTCCGGCGTCTATCAGGCGGCTTTTGCCGCCCGTGAGCACGTTCACAAGCCCTTCGTCATCCTCCGGCAGGCCTATGCCGCGCGCAAAGTCGTTGCCCGTGCCGAACGGCAGCACGCCAAGCTTTATGCCGGTATAGTCCTTAACAACGCTTGCCACTTCGTTAAGCGTTCCGTCCCCGCCAACGGCCACAAGGCGCGTTTCGCCCGCATCTATGGCGGCCTTGGCAAGCTTTACGGCGTGGCCCGGATATTCGCTGAAGCAGAAGCCGTACTCTACGCCCCGCTTTTCAAGTATCCCGCGCACAAGAGAGAAACGGCGCATGCCCTCGCCTGAACCCGAAACCGGATTAACAATGAAATAAAGCCTATCCATGTAAGACTCCTTATTTTGCGTCAGCAGGCAGCAGCACCTTCAGCGCCCCCGGCAGCGCGCGGAAAACGGCGGGCGTGGTCATGTCCACCTCTCCGTCCAGCTGCAATGCGCATGCTTCGGGGCAGCTCACCTTTATTTCCGCCGTGCGGATATGGTGCACGATGTCCTTATGCTTTATATGCTTGCCTTTTATGAACTTCGGCAGCAGGCATATGAATTTGAATATGCTCACCCGTTCAACGTAGCAAATGTCAAGCATGCCGTCGAACGGATCCGCCATGGGCACGGCGCGCATGCCGCCGCCGATGTATTGCCCGTTGCCAACGCTCATTATTATTGAATCGCACTTTTCGGTAACGCCGTCGTGTTCTATTGTGAGCGGCATTGTTTTAAGGTGCGAAAGCGTATCGATTATGCCCAGCATATATGGGAGCATGCCGTTGTATTTATTCTTGAACTTTTCTGTTGCTTTCAGCACGGCCACATCGAACCCAAGCCCCGCCACGTTTATGAACGGCCGGCCGTTCACCTCTGCCGCGTCGGCATTTTTTACAGTGCCGTTAAGTATTGTGTCCGCCGCGCCTTCAACGTCCTTTGCAAAGCCCATCACCTTTGTAAAATCGTTGCCCGTGCCGAACGGCAATACGGCAAGCACGGCGTCCGTGCCTATGGTTGCGGCGGCTACCTCGTTAACGGTGCCGTCTCCGCCGACGGCGGCGATGAGCCTTTTGCCGCGCTCTATTGCGGCTTTGGCAAGCGCGGTAGCGTGGCGCGGGGCCGCGGTATAGTCGAAGGAGAAATCCACGCCCTTGGCTTCAAGCAGCTTTGAAACCTCCTTAAACTTTTGCGCCGCAAGGCCGGAACCGGAAACGGGGTTCACAATAAAATACGGTTTATCCATACATCCTCCGTGGGTACAACATATCTATTTTATTCTAATTCAAAACCGCCGATATGTACAGCCGCAATGCTGTAAAATTTCCGTGTACTTTTAAGAAAAGCAAAAAAGGCTTCATGGGGAAGCCTTTTTGCCGAACATATTATGTGTTTTGCTTAATAGTAAATAGGATCACCGTCGGAATCAAGCAATACGCCATCATCGTCTAAGTCAAATACTTCGTCATCGTCGTAATCGAGCAGGTCGTCATCAAAAGGAAAATCATCGCTGATGCTGCTGCCGCTTTCTTTTACTGCCTGCATATAGTGGGCGTAGCCTTCATACCCTCTGCCGTAAATGCCAAAGTCCTGATTGTCAAAACTGCTGCCAGAATTTTTCTTGTCGGGTCCTGAGTAATTCATCATAGAAACCTCCTGTGAAAAGTTACTTTTGCTGTTCCAAACAGATAGTGTTGCCGTTGCGATGCTTAATACATTATATTTATTTTAGCATATTCTGCATATAGTGTCAAAATATTCTCAATGCACATGCTCCGTATGCAGGAACGCCTCGCTTATAACTTCGGAAAGGAGATACGCCGCGGCAAGCAGTATTATTATGCCGAGCACTATGCGCACTATTTTTTCCGCCTTTATGTAGCGCGGGGAATCCATGAGCCGGTTTACGAAGCCCGCGCTCGTGCCTGCGACAACGGAAAGCACGCCGTGGCCCACGGAGAAGATTATGAGCAGGAGCACGCCGTAAAGCATGCTGGCGCGGTTGGCAACGATTGCAAGCATGGCAATAAGCACGGGCGTTGTGCAGTGCGACGAAAACGCGCCCGCAAGCAGCCCCGCCATGAATGTTGCACGATAGCCCTTGTTCGGCTTTGCCTTTATGGTGGCTTCGGGTACCAGTTCAAACACGCCAAACATTTGCAGAGCCATGGCAATGAGCAGCAGCGCAAGCGCAAGATGCAGCCACGGCCCAAGCCCGTTGAGAAGATTGCCGAGCAGCGACGCCGCGAACCCAAGCGCCGTGAAGGTGAGCATGGAGCCGAACGCGAACGTCAAAGAAAGGCGGAATGCCTTCTTCGGCTCGTGCTCGTTAAGCCCGCCGACGCAGCCGAGTATCAGCGGAATTGTTGAAAGGGAGCAGGGAGTAAGGCTGGTCAGCAGTCCCGCAAGCAGCGCAATGAGCGGCGCAAGCCAAAGATTGCCCTCCACAAGCTGAGAAAGCTTCATTATAAAATCATCCATCTATTGAATACCTGATTTCTTTGCTGTATTATAAACGCATAAGCGTCCATAGCTGAATGGTAACGCATAGTGCGCGGCGGCGCAAGGGCTAATTTGGCCGAAAGGGAACTTTTTTTGATGCGCTGCGGCAGAAAATCATTGTATTTTGGTCAAAAACGGGGTTGTATCTTTATTTCTTGCATGTTATAATATGTTGCTAACGTGCTTCTTGCGCCGCGTAAGAGCGGCGCCATAAGACCATAAGGAGGTGAAAAGCGTGAATAAGTACGAAGCCATGTATGTCATCACGCCGGAGCTTGAGGATGAGGCCATAAAGGGCATAATCGAAAAGTATACCGGCATAATCACTGCCAACGGCGGTGAAATCGAGAAGGTAGACGAATGGGGACGCCGCCGTCTGGCTTATCCCATCAACTACAAGACCGAAGGCTATTACGTGCTGACTACGTTTGCGGCTGCGAGCGAACTCCCCAGGGAGCTTGAGCGTAACCTGAACAACGATGAAGGCATTCTCCGTTTTCTCGTCGTTCGTCAGAACGGCTGAAAACCGGTTGTAAAAGAAAGGTCGTAACGCAATGAACAAAGTCATTCTTATAGGTAATTTGACCAAGGATCCCGAAATGCGGCAGACCACCAACGGCACCAACGTTTGTACGCTGAGCCTGGCCGTGAACCGCCGCTTTAAGGACAAGACTACGGGCGAAACCGTGGCAGACTTTTTTAACGTTATAGTGTGGCGATATGCGGCAGGTATCTTGCCAAGGGCCGCAAGGTCTGCGTGGTGGGCGAGCTTCAGAATCGCTCCTACGATGCTAAGGACGGTACCAAGCGTTATGTGACCGAGATAGTCGCCGAGGATGTGGAATTCCTCACCCCGCGCGATAGGGACGCTTCCGGCGCAGGCGATTACGCACCGCGTAACGATAGGCCCGCACCCCAGGCTCCCGACGGATTTGTTGACATTGACGACGACGCGCTGCCGTTTTAAGCCGCAGCCGCCGTTAAAGATTTGAAAGGAGATACTTCATCATGGAAGAGCGTAGGACCATGAAGCCCCGTCCCCGCAAGGGCCGCCGTAAGGTTTGTGCCTTCTGCGCCGACAAGGTGGAACATATAGATTACAAGGACGTGAACCGCCTTCGTAAGTTCACCACCGAGCGCGGCAAGATAATGCCCCGCAGGATGAGCGGCGTGTGCGCAAAGCATCAGCGTGAGCTGGCCGTTGCCATCAAGCGTTCCCGTCAGGTCGCCCTTATGCCGTACGTTGCGGACTAAGGCAAGCCACAAGGGAAACAAACATAACAAACATCAACCAAGCGAAGAGCGTTAGTAACGGCCGTCCATGTGGGCGGCCGCTTTTATGAATCAAGTATAACTTATTTGCTTGTTAGTGAGTATGGGATGTGCGATACATTCAAGCCTTTTTATTAGTGAATCATACGAGACTTTTTCCAATTCGTAATCTTTTGTCAAGCTGCATAGAATATCTTTTCTGAATTTTATCGCAGCAAGTAATCTAGATGCAAGCCATTCCCACTTGTATTTTACTTTAAGCGAAGCAGTAAAATAATTTTGTTCTATTTCTTTAATATACGTTAGTAATGTTGAAACTGTAACATCGTGGAATTCGGGCTTCGATTTTAAAAGTTCATCGAGTTTCATGTCAAAGAATGAAAACTCCATGTAGCCGCTATCATTGATATTTAGTGTGCTAAAATATTTAGAATAAGGTTGTAACGGCAATTTTTCATAATCACCTTGGGGTATTATTACACGAGGGTAGTCGGCAATATCCTTCTCAATGTGATTCGCACGTATTATAGATTCACCCCACATGTTGTTATTCCCACAATAGAGTTTGCCGGTACATATACATCCTCGCAAAGCAACACCACAAGACAAAAATGAGTTTTGGAGATATGTAAGTTCTTTAACAAGGAAATTGGCATTTTCTATTCCTGTTGTTAAGATTATTGTATCCGAAAACCAAATAAAGCTTGATTTGCCATCTTTTGTGAGCGTTTCGTATCTTTCAATTATTTGCTTGTAGACATTTTCATATTTTAGAGTTAATCCATGTGGTTTACCATCATCAAAGCAAAAGTCTTTATAGTGAACAACAAGGTTGCTAAAACCTAGAATATCTAAAAACAAAACGGCCATTCCATCTTTGAGTGCGAAATCATAATTCATTATTAATGAATTCCTTTCTTGGCTTTATTAGGTTAAAAGGATAGTAGCATATAATAGTAAGCAAATCAATGCTTTATCTGTTTATAAACACAATATTGATATTATAAATGACTATTCCCTTGATTACTGCTAACGGCATGTTATACAATAGCTTTGCTGTTATGCAGCAGCTTACACGCGAATTCCTTGCGGGAATATATGGATAAAAGGAGATACTATGATAAAAATAGAGATTCCCGGCAGAGAAACGATAGAGATAGAGCATGTTGTGCTGGATTATAACGGCACAATAGCGCTGGACGGGCAGCTTATCGCCGGCGCGGCGGAGCGAATACGCGAGCTTAGCAAGCTGGCGCGGGTATATGTGCTTACTGCGGACACATACGGCACCGTGCGGGCGCAGTGCGCAGGGCTGGGCGCGGAGATAATGACATTTCCGCGGGCGAACGCGGCCGACTGCAAGGAGGAGATAGTGCGCTCCCTTGGCGGCAAAGCGGCCTGCATAGGCAATGGATTCAACGATATAAAGATGTTCGATATTGCGGAGCTTGCCATAGCCATAATGGATGGCGAGGGCGTGTGCGCCGCGCTGATAAGCCATGCGGACGTGCTCGTGCGCAGCGCGGAGGAAGGACTTGACCTGCTGCTCAAGCCAGACAGGCTCAGGGCAACGCTGAGAACATGAGCATAGAGCATGGCTAACCCCACTCGGCTTGAAACGGCCAAAGGCTTCTACGGGTGAAGTTGAAAAAAGTATGCTGAAATCATAGGTTTTTACGGGTAGAACCAAAAAACCGTGCCGAAATCGGAAGTTTTTACGGGTAGAACCGAAAAAGTTATTGAAGCCATCGGCTTTTTCTGGTATCATTCGTAAAAAGGGGGTGGCAGCATGATATTCAGACCGGATTATATAAAGGCGATTGAGCCGTTTATAGACAAGCCTCTTGTAAAGATACTGGCGGGCGTTCGCCGCTGCGGAAAATCAACAATATTTGAGATGCTTAAAGCCGAATTGATTGACCGCGGGACGGAGGAAGCGCGAATAATCCACCGCTCATATACCGATATGGATATGCCCGAAAACATCACCGCCAAGGAAATGTACGCCGAGCTTACAGCCGCAATGCAGGGCAAGGGCCGGTGCTATTTGCTGCTGGATGAGATACAGGAAATAAAGGGCTGGGAAAAGGCCGTGAACAGCCTGCTGGAAAATACGGATGCGGACATATATGTTACGGGATCTAATTCAAAGCTTATGTCGAGCGAGATATCAACGTATCTTACCGGACGATATGTAACAATACCCGTATATGCGCTTTCGTTTAAGGAATATATTCAATTCAAGGCGGAGAGCGGGCGCGGCGGCAGGGAATTGCTGAACGAATACATACGCTTTGGCGGGTTCCCTATAACGGCGATAGCCGAATACGAGGCGGATCAGGCGTATCAGATAGTGAACGGAATATATTATACCGTTGTTTCGCGCGATATTGTAAAGCGCCACCGCATAGCAAAGCAGGAGCTTTTTGACAGGGTTGTAAAATACATAATAGAAAACGTAGGCAAAACGTTTTCGGCCAATTCAATATCCGTCTTTTTGAAAAGCGAGCATCGCAGCGCCTCCGTGGAAAGCATATATAATTATATACGCTGGCTTGAACAGGCGTTTATAGTTTATCCGTGCAAGCGATATGACCTTCAGGGCAAAAGCATACTTAAAACGCAGGAGAAGTATTTTCTTGCCGATATGTCGCTGAAATATGCGCTGCTCGGGTACAACCGAAAAAAGCTGGACGGGGCGATTGAGAACATTGTTTTCCTTGAGCTGAAGCGGCGCGGATACGATGTGTACATAGGCAAAAACGGGACTAAGGAAATAGACTTTGTTGCCGACAAACGGGGAGAGCGAATATATGTTCAGGTATGCGTAAGGCTGCCCGAAAATTCCAACCGTGAAACGGGCAACCTTATGGAGATAGCGGATAATTACCCCAAATATGTGGTTACGCTCAACGATTTGGATACGGGCATAGAGAACGGCATAAAGGTAGTTCACCTTTACGATTTTCTTACGGCTGAAAGCTGGTAAGGCGCGGATATACGCCCCGATATTGTCAGCCGCGTATTAGCCCCTCCATATCCTCTGCCATTGGTGTATGCACACAAATGTATTCCCCCGTAAGCGGATGCGTGAAGGCTACGCGCTCGGCATGGAGCGCGGGGCGGGCGATGAGCGGAGAGCCTTCGCCGTACAGCCAGTCGCCTAAGAGCGGGCAGCCGATATGCGCCATGTGTACGCGCAGCTGGTGCGTGCGGCCCGTGCGCGGGTGCAGCTCGCATAATGCCATGCCGTTAAACGTGCTTAGAACGCGGTATTCGCTCACGGCGGGCGAACCATCCGGGCGCACGGCGCGCTTGTAATGCGAATTTTCGGCCATGCCTATGGGCGCGTCTATTATGTCCTCCGCTTTTTCCGGAACGCGGGGAAGTATGGCTAAATATCGCTTTTCAAATTGACCCTGCTCCATAATGCGCTTCATCAGCGCGTGCATATAGCCGCATTTTGCAACGGTCATCGCGCCGGTCGTGCCGCGGTCAAGCCGGCTTACGGGATGCGGACGCTCATCGCGCGGAAGATAGGCGTAGAGCGCATCCTCAACCGTGTCCATGTTCGGTTCATTGGTGGAAGAATGCACGGCAATGTCCGCAGGCTTGTTTATAATGATTAGCCATTCATCCTCATATAGAATATCAAGCTTTGCCGCTTTGCCGCAAGGGCGGCCTTCTTCGGGGTCGCTCAGCTGAATGCTGAGCACATCGCCCAAGGCGAGCCTGTATGTGCTGCGCGCGTGCGCACCGTTTACGCTTATGCCGAGCGGCAGCGTCTTTAACCGCCTAAGATATGTGTCCGACGCCATAAGCTCGTGCGTTATCACGCTTTCTGCCGTTCTGCCGCAAAGGGAAGCGTCTGCCGTTATGGAAAGTCTGTTCATAAATATATAGTATCATTTTATTTCCCCCAAGTCGATAGTCTCTATCTCTGCGCCGGTATAATAATGCAGCAATATTTCCTTATAATCCGCGCCGTGCTGCGCCATTGCCTCCGCGCCGTATTGGCTAATGCCCACGCCGTGGCCGTAGCCGCGGGTGGATACCACAACGCGCTCGGGCGATATCTCTATTGTGAACGCGGTGCTGTTCAGCCCCAATGCCTGCCTGAGCTCGCGCCCGGTAACGGTTTTGCTGCCAAGCTGAAGCCTTGTCACGCGGCCGCTTTCGCTTTTTGAAAGTATCTTCACCTGCTCCTCAAGCTTATTCTTTGATATATCCGCGCCCTTTATCGCCGCGTTCACGGCGTTTGCAAACTGCTTGCGGGTGAAGGATACCGTTGCGCTGTAACGCGAAAAGCCTTCCTCGCCCGGGCTTGATACGCTTTTAAGATACGGCGCATCCCCGCCGAAAACGTTTGCTGCGTCCTCCGTCATGCCGCCGGAGGAGGAATGGAACAGCGCCTCTATCGGCTT